>JACLAC010000722.1_pt1 | contig 15485 bp, 11 predicted proteins | sample 8027881 | NCBI WGS metagenome assembly JACLAC01 (sample SAMN15725517, study PRJNA655200) | protist metagenome | isolation source: fluorescence activated cell sorting (FACS) single amplified genomes of... | place: Spain: Blaines Bay Microbial Observatory, Mediterranean Sea | collected 2016-01-19
CTACTTGAAGAAGGACTCGCTCATGTTTTTCTTATTCCTCCCGAAACCTTAGACAGTAAACCAATGCTAGAAGCCCAACAAAGAGCGAAAGAAGCCAAAAAAGGTCTTTGGTCCATCGATCGCTATCAGTCCAATCTACACATGACCTCGTTTCACGCAAATGCACCGGGAGATGATAATCAAAATATCAATGGAGAGTATATTAGAGTATGCAATATCGCAGCTGAACCCATCAATCTTAAAGGCTACTACATCACCGATATAGCAAGAAATAAATATGAGTTCCCAGATATAACAGTTCCCCCCGGACATACTTTCAAGCTGTTTTCCGGAAAGGGAAGACACCAAAAAGATCCCTCAAAACAACTAGAGGTATATCTAGGTTCTGCAAGGCCAATTTGGAATAACTCCCATGACCAAGCGACCATATACTCTCCAGATGATACCGTTCAAGATTTCAGAGCGCATAAGCCCAAATCCAAACCCAAAAGATAATCACTGAAAATCTCTTTCTCTGCTTCTACAGAAGACTTCTTCGTAGTCAGCTTATCGACACATTGGTATGTTCTTATTCTAGCTTCTCATCAGGAGTAGGTCAGGCTAGAACTTTATTCCTGTCCCGGAGAGAACATTTTCCTCTCATAAAACAATTGCTCTATTTCATTCTATATTCTTTCATATCACCGAATAAATGAATGGAAGAGGCGCAGAGTCTTCGGAGAAAAAGACTATAATGAGTCCGGTTGAAAATAATAGCACAAGGGCAGCTAAAGCAAGTATTACTAGACATCCACAACCAATAATCAGTTTCGTATTATTGGTTGTTTTTTTGACCTCTACTTCTTCGCTCTCCATTACATTGTCCTTATCGTATTATTGCACTCAATTCGTTTGACTAAACTATTCTAATCGAGAAGCCAAAATCTTTCTTGGTTTTGCGCCGCGAGCCTCACCGATTACACCATCGCTTTCCATCTGCTCAATGATTTTTGCAGCTCGATTATAGCCAATAGAAAACTCACGCTGAATCATCGAAGTAGAAGCACGATTTTTCTCGATCACACAAGCAACCGCCTGATCGTATAGTTCATCATATTCATCTGATTTATCTTTCTTTCTCTCGGATGGAAGAACCAGTCCTTGAATATATTCTGGAGCTCCTTGATCCCTAAGATGATCTGTAATTCGCTCAACCTCTTCGTCTGATAAAAATGGTCCATGACAGCGCTTCAGAGTTCCTGCTGGTCCTTTATAGATCATATCTCCTCGCCCCAGCAACGATTCCCCACCAGAATCTCCGAGAACAATCCTGGAATTCGAAGGAGAACCAACGCGGAAACAAATACGGGATGGAAGATTTGCCTTGATTTTTCCAGTCAAAACATCCGCAGAAGGGCGCTGAGTTGCAAGAATAATATGAATACCACAAGCACGTGCTTTCTGTGCGATTCGTACGACACACTCTTCAACTTCTTTTCCAACCTGACCGATTAAATCCGAGAACTCATCGATAACGATAACGATATATGGCATCTTTTTTGGTCTCGGAGGAGGAGTAGAACCATCCCAATCATCTGGAGCGTAATAAGCTGCCTTTTGCTGATTCCAAGAAGCCAGCTCTTTGGGAAGTTTTTTATTGTATGATTCAATATTACGAGTTTTGAATTTCTTCATCAAACGATAGCGATCATCCATTTCCTGACAAGCCCATTCTAGAATAGCATACGCGAGCTCCATCTCGGTCACAACAGGATGAAGAAGATGAGGAATATCATCATAGATGCCAAACTCAAGCATTTTGGGGTCAATCAGAATTAAGCGGAGTGTTTCTGGTGAATGTCGCAATAACAATGAAACTATCATTGTATTAATTCCAACTGATTTACCTGAACCTGTTGTTCCGGCAACCAAAAGATGGGGTGTTTTTGCTAAATCTGTAACATACGGCATCCCGTCGACCTCTTTCCCAAGAGCCATCGGGAGAACTGAGGAGTTCTCTTCAAATGCTTTGGAACCAAATACATCTCTAGACCAGATGACCTGACGCGTTCGATTAGGAACCTCAATGCCAATAACATCTCTTCCTGGAATTGGAGCCAAGATCCGAACAGATTCGGCCATCAGAGCCATCTTAATATCATCTTCTAAGCCAGAAACTTTTGAAACTTTTATACCCGGCGCTGGTTTAAACTCAAATGTTGTAATCACAGGTCCCGGACAAATTGTGTCGACCTCTCCCATCACGCGAAATTCAGCTAGCTTATCTACCAAGATGTCTGCCATTTCTTGCAGCTCTTCTTCGTCAAATTGAGCAACAGATCGCTCATGTTTATCAAGCAGACTTAATGATGGGAGCTCAAAATCCTTATATGGATTGTGAAGAGCTTTAACCTCTGCATCACCACCAGACTCAACACGTCCTGGAGAAACAAGAGCACGAGCCGGTGTCGTTTCTATCTCTTCAGAATCTTCATCTTCTTGAAAATAGGTAGGCAGAGATTCAGGAGGAGTTACATCTGATTCTGGCATCTGGATAGAGAGAGACTCTTCAGAAAAATCAGCTTCGGAAAAATGAGTAGAATATCGTTGATCTGCAGACTCTTCTTCAAGATAATAATCTTCTTTTCTTGGATCGGATTTATGTGTTGAGGCTTTTTGAATTTCTTTCGCATTCTCTTTTGATTGATTCTTTTTATTTGACTTAATCGTCATTTTATCAACAAGAGGAGGCTCAGGTAATGCAGAAACTTTTCCCTTTGGTGCATTCAAAGGAATATTAGTGTTGGTAGAGTACCAAGAAGAAAGATCCTCTTCCCAATTTTCAGAAACACGCTCCTCTACTGCTTCATTCTCTACCGATTCTTCATATCTACCCGTAGAATGAGTAGCCGTTGATTTCTTATTCGTCATGAATGCCGGTACATCGTAGTCAGAAATATCATCATCAAGAGTGTTCTCAGAATCCTGTTCAATCTGATTTCTAATATCTCTTTCTACCGACCTCATAAATTTCTCAGAAGTCGTATTCGTCCTCGTATCTATGACTGAATCTTCCCATTCTGCTTCCGCCAAAAAATCTTCTTGAACCTTAGTTCGTGTGATATCAACTTCGGAAGGAATCTCCTTTGTTTCATATGAATATTCTTCTGAGAAATATTCTGAGTCATAATCAGTTTCGAAAACCGATGGAGGGAACGAATCCTCTTCAGAATATTCCAAACCATCATCAGTATAGGATGTGCCACTGAAATCTTCGTCATTAAACCAAGAATCATCTTCTCCCCAGGTATCATCTTGTGAGAAACGATCTTGGAAAGATTGTTTTGCTTGAACGGTATAATCTCTGACACGATCAAATACTTCCTGTCCCCAATTCATAGACTGTCGTCCCAAAGAAGGACCATCGGTTTCCACCCGCTGTAATCCTTTTTCAACCAATTCCTTTAGGTCTTTGCCGGCAACAAACACAAACACAGTTGTGGCTACACCCAATACAACAAACCAAGCTCCTGCATATCCGATCGTCTTTTCCATCAAAGAAACAGTGATAAAACCTAAATTTCCGCCAGGATAGAATGTAGAAATTTCTACATCAACCGAGAGTAACGTAATAAAGCAAAGAACCATCCAAAATAGAACGCCAACCCCCAGCATTTTAATTCCAGAGATTAATGGTCGATCTGCAGCAGTCCAAGCAAATAGTCCTCCCAATGGAAGAATCGCCCAAGCACCGTAACCAAAGATTAAGAACAGCGATTTTGAGATCGATGCTCCCAGAGGGCCACAAATATTTTTAACATCACCAGAGGCTATATTTTGAATATCTTCAGGAGAAAAAGAGAATAGTGCGACGCCAATATATAGACAAAACAGAGACAGGAAAAACAAAGCAAAGGGTTTAAAAGCGACGGCTCTCTCAGACATTACATCTAAGACTGAAATCTGTTCCGTAATTTCCTCAAGTATCTCTCTCTTCTCTTGCTTTCTTTTTCTCGAAGAGGTTGTAGAAACTCTGCCCGTTGTTCTTCCGGAAGAGTTTTTCCTTGATGAGTTTTTTCTAGAACGAGTTTTTGCTTTTTTACTGGTTCTTTCTTTGTTGCTTGAATTAGAAGTTTTACTAGTACGCACTGTGATGTTCTCCATATTGAGAATAGAATATCAAAGTTCTCTTGACATGACAATAGTTATTGTCAAATTCTTGAGAAAAAGTTATATAGAGTGCATGATACAAAAGATTCTTATCACCGGCGGTCTGGGCTATATCGGACGAATTTGTCAATTTGTCTTATCAAAACAAGGGTATGAAACATTTGTAATTGATGAGAGAATTCAAAAGACCCATCAGGAGCAACTTGATTTTAAACAAATAAACTTACTTGAACAATCTTCTCTCGAGAGTATTCTTCAACATGTAAAACCAGATATCGTCTTACATTTTGCAGCTAAAATTGAAGTGGCTGAGTCCGTTGAAAAACCTCTTTATTATTATCAAAATAACGTCACTGGAACGATAAACTTATTGCAAGCAATGGAAAAACAGGCGCCTGTTCCTCTCATCTTTCTTTCTTCCGCAGCTGTATATGCTCCAGATGCATCGCCATTGCAAGAGGATTCAATTCTATGTCCGCAAAATCCATATGGAGAATCCAAACGTATTGCGGAAGCTATTATTTCCTCCTGCTCTCATATGCCTTCCATCACGCTACGACTATTCAATGTTGCTGGCGCACTCCCAGAGCAACATCTCGGAGAAAATCATCAACCAGAAACACATCTTATTCCTCTGGTTATTCAAAAAATACTCCAAAACCAACCGGTAGAAATATTCGGAAAACGATACCCATCTGAAGATGGTACCTGCCTTCGTGACTATATACATGTCCTTGATGTAGCGAAGGCTATTCTTTGCTCCATTCGAAAATTAAACACAATGCCTTCTCCTCTCTCTTTGACGTATAATATTGGCTCTGGGCTTCCCACATCAGTTCTAGAGGTTGTTCAAGAGGTGTCAGCGCAACTACAAAATAATCCTACGATCTCCTGGAAAGAAAATCGTCGTGGAGACTCCGCAATCTTAATTGCTGATATTCAAAAGGCACAAAGAGAGCTTTTGTGGAATCCAGCCCACTCACAATTATCCCATATTATTTCCAGTAGCATTCAATTCCACAAAGCAAAAATGTCTGGGGTTTGTCTATGAAATGGCTCTTTTTCTATTTTCTCGCGCATCTGCTTGCGGCCTGTATCGCTATTTTTCTGCGAACCTATGTCAATAATCAGTCATTCGACTGGACTATCGAGAGTATTACCTGCGAAGCCAGAGAAATCGTTTTGTCTATGCTAATTCCTCCCCTATCTCTCGGATGGCTTCCTTATCTTCCTCCGGAGAAACAAGAAGACGATTCTCCTCCGATTATTTTAATTCCAGGTTATTCTTTAAATCGACTCAGTCTATGGGCTCTGCAACGCTACCTTAAAACTTGTGGTTATCACAATATACTTGCCATCAATAATCCTGTTCTTAAAGATGATATCCATGAATTTGCTCGCTATTTATCGAAGGCTATCGATGATTTCTCTTGGCGTAATCAGAACAAACCAGTCACCTTAATAGCTCATTCGATGGGAGGCATAATCTCGAAAACTTATATTGAAAAATATGGCTCAGAAAAAATCACTGCTGTCGTCACTATTGGCACTCCTTGGAAAGGAACATTAAATCATCGAATCGGTATCGGACGACATGTACATCAAATGAGCCCCGAATCTGAGTTTTGTAAAACAAGCAGACCCATTCCTGTTCCCCATCTTTCACTCTGGTCTTCTCGAGATTGGGTTGTCATTCCATCAGAAAATTCCATTCACGAAGAACATAATATGCACAAAATCACTCACTCTGGTCATTTTGGAATGTTATTTTCTCTGGACGTTTTTCGTATCATTCATAGCTTCATTGATAAGATCCATGTCACTCAGCGTAAATGAAATTCATTTTGTGATGGGAAAAGGTGGTGTTGGGAAGAGCACAATTTCCCTATTACTTGCCCGTTATTTTGAGCAGCAAAATCAATCCTCAATAATCGTTGAATGTAATGGTGCTCAGGATATTCCTTCGTTCTATCAATCCGAATCTCTTGGCTACGAGATTCAAAAACTCACACCCTTCATTTCATCCGTATCGATTACCGCAGAAGAAGCAAGTGAAGAGTATTTACACAAACAACTTCCCTTTAAAAAACTGTATCAGCTAATCTTCAAAAATAAACTTGTAGAACCCCTCTTACAAGGAGCCCCCGGTCTGCATAATGCTGTTCATCTGGGGAAAATCTATGATCTTGCTGGACTTACAAAGAACAAACAACATATCTTTGACCATATTATAGTAGATTGTCCAGCAACTGGTCATGGTTTGCAATTACTGTCTGCGGCTCAAACAATGATGAATCTTACAAAATTTGGTCCGCTGTATGAATCGAATCGGATCGTCGAAGAAAGGCTTCAGCAAAGAGCCAGTCTTGTAATCGTGACACTCCCAGAGGAACTTCCTTGTCTCGAAACGAAAGAGCTGTGGAAACAATTGGGGGAAAATTGGAGACTGAAAACCAAGCTATTCTTTATCAATAAGAATGATGATGATGATGAATTACGCCAGCAGAGCATTCCGAAATATCTACAAGAAAATTTTCCTGCGCACCACAAGCAGCTTTTAGAGTGGCAAGAAGAACAACAAGAAAAACAGAAGTGGCAACAATGGCTAAAACAAGAACTCCCTTTGCCACACGTCAATATTCCACAGAAAACAGTTTCGCAGATCAGACTCTCTGATGATTTCCAATCTGCTTGGAGTATCAAATCATGACTTCGGAATTGATTTTCTCTTGTGGAAAAGGAGGAGTGGGGAAAACAACCTGCTCTGCCATTCTGGGTCTTACAATGGCTTTTCAAGGCAAAAATGTGATGCTCGTAACGATTGATCCAGCGAGACGACTAGCTGATTCATTGAAAATTTCTCTGGAATCAAATGGTATATCTACAGTTCCTCTACCAGATTGCCCAGGTTCATTACAAGCAATGATGCTTGATTCGGCAGTCATTTTTCACTCCTTTGCAGAAGAAAATACAACGGAAGAAGAATTTACTCTCCTCTCGCAAAATCGCTATTTTACATTCGCTAGAGATAAAATGGGTGGCATTCAAGAATACATGGCAATTCTGCAAGTAATGATACTTGTTCGTTCTGAAAAATATGATGTCATTATCATTGATACTCCCCCGGCTCAAAATGCAATTGACTTCCTAGAAGCGCCTAAAAGACTTCAGCGACTTTTTTCATCAAAAGGACTTCAGTGGCTATCGTCATCCTCTGGATTTGGCTCACTTTCAATTGGCAAAACATTAATTGCGAGAGGACTACGGCGTTTTCTTGGTTCTGAAACTATTTCAGATATGACTAATTTTTTCTCTCTTTTTCAAAAAGTCGCAGAGCATCTTGAAGAAGCAAGCCTAGAGTGCATGAAATTAATGCAGTCTGAGCAGACAAAATTTTGGATCATCACTACGATAGAGCACCAAAAATCTACAGAGCTACTCTCTTTTCTTCTTTATCTCAAAAATCATAATTTTCGTCTTTTTGGACTTCTAATCAATAAATATCCAGACGCGCTTCCAGTTCTCACAACACATCAAGAGAAAATTCTAAGCGCAGAACCGAAGATCGCTGAAACGATCAGATGGATCCAAGAGAAGAACCAGCGAGAAGTAATTCTCGCCAAAGAACAAATTATATTGCAAAGCTTCGAACTGCTCCCAAAATTTTATATACCTAAAAAGCCGCTGCACCAAATCGATGATATGGTACAGTTAGCTCAAATCTTGATGAAACAGCTGCAAGAATCCTAGTTAAATCTAAGCTCAGATAAACACGTATCGTTAACCTTTGCTCCTACTTTTACTTCGGTAAAGCTAATCGTCACTTTCGATGTTTTTACAGGATCAAATGCTATCTTTTGTGGCATCAACGAAGGCTTGAATGTCAAGCTTTGGCTTGAGCCATTGTCAAATTGTACGTTTACAGCTTTTACAGAACCATAGCCCATAAACATTTTAAAATCTGTCGCATTTCCATTCACGAGTTCAATTGAAGAAAGATTTCGAGACGAACCAAAATCATAAACCAAAGATTGTCCTGTTCCATCTCCTTTATCTCCTTCGCACCAAATGGTGTCTTTCAAGCCATCCTGAAGATTTATTGGAAGATAAGAACCATCGTTATCCTCTGGTAAAGTTGAAGATGCAGAAATATCAGCAAATGCGAACTCATCAGCTGATGAGTCATAGAATTTCACCTCTGAAACAGCCAATCTATCAGCATATGTTGAGCCAGCATAAATTTTAACAAATTTAATTTTTATCGTTTTACCTGTATGCGCTTTCGAAAAGGTGAGCTCCTCTACATTTTTTTTGTCTGTAAGATCAAAGCTTTCTTTGGCTCCATCTTCAAAAAAGATATCCACTCTAGAGCCTCTATTATAGAAATCCCATTCGTTAAAAGAATACCAATTACCATGCCATAATTTCATACTGGAAATACTCGCATTTTCTTTTAACGTCACCTCAAACCAAGATCCCATTCCAGAACCTTCATCATCCTCAACCCAAGCAGTGGTAGATTTATTATCGAAGAGAAGCTTCGCATCATATTTTCCAGAAGCATCTGAGGCACGATAAGATGATACTGTTGCGGAAGCTACAGATATCTCTTTTGCTTCTGCAACCATTAAAATAGTCAATAGACTGAACATAAAAACTCCTTCAGTGTTAATTGTAAAGTTTAAGTAATTAAAAATTCGTTGAGTAGGCTAGCTCGACACCATCAAATCCAGGAAGAGTTCTACATTGTCCACCAGAGCATCGGATACCTGCTTTATACGCACCAGCAAGTAATCGTAATGTTTGATCTGTTTTCGGCTTCCAAGTTATCTCACCCGCCATGTAGATTTCATCCGTAATATTTCCTACTGAATCAAGCTGAGTATTAGTGGTGTAATCTTGATACCAGGTAAAATCCCAAAACTCACCGCGACGCCAAACGAATGCGTTTTGAATCGTAATGAAATCATTATGATGAGAAAGATTTTCTCCCCACCAAAACTTCCAACCAGAGGTGTTAATTTCAAATCCTTCCTCTCCAAATAATGGAAAAGAAATCTCCGCATCTAGATGAGCAAGACGATCTTGCCCATGGATATCAGAGTCATCACGTTGATCGATTCGATATCCTGCATTCAGTAAAACAATCTTTCCATTTTCGGTGTATTGAACTCCAGTAATTGGATGATATATAGTTTCTGGAACTTCATTAAAATGAAGCCCTGCAAGATCTGTATCTCGTAAAATAACGAATGAAGTATACGGCGTTAAGACCGCTGGTTTGAGAGGGTAATCAATCCGGATCCGAGCACCATAGACATCATTTGAATTCACAGTGGCAGATGAATCCTCAGTAATCATACGTTCATACTCTAGAGATGGAGGTGTTGCAACCTCCCAATTATCAATGGAGGTAAAGCGATTAATACGCTCAGAATCTTTCGAGATTTTTCCTTCCACAAGCACAACTAAAGAACCTGGATACATCGAAGCTGAACCATAACCGGTATAACCAAGAGGCGCTTCTCCAGCATCAGAAAGCTCATCCGCCATGTATTGAAAAACATCTCCCTCAAAATACCAATCAATCCCACCAAGACCAAATATTTCAATATCTGCTCCGGTTACTGAGGCTGAAATCGGAGCATCATAACGTAAAATATCTGGATAACCGCGATCATCTTGAGAACCAAATGTTGCCACCATATGATGAACACCAATCTGTGTTATCCCCAGACCATAGAGCATAATCTGTCCGCCAGAGACCATATGAGCGATATCATCAGAAACGCCCAAGTTCGGATTATATTTTGATATCTGCTGTTTATTCGTTACACCGGAAAGCATCGTAATCTCTGAAAGACCAAAATTTCCAACATATTTTACGCCGCGAAGAGTCGTATCAACATCCACAACCTTATTCGAGCGAATAGATAAGGCAATCCCTCTTCCAAAAACAGCGCCCATATCTCCCAATTCCCATTTGGAATTTTGATATGTTTTACCAAAAGAGATTTTTTCTGGAACAACCAAGGAATCAGAAAATGGAGAAAACATTGTAGAATCATAGAGCGTCCAGGAGCGAAGCAATTCATCATCTAGGATATATTTATTCAATCCTAATGATGCTTGATCTACCTGAATAGAGAATGTCCAATCCTCTTCTGGATGATTCAGTTTATAATAATAACGATTCACAAATTCAGTATAATCATGAAGCCGAGGATTTGATTCTTCAAAATTTGGTTCCAGACGATCTGAACCTCGATAACGATAGCGAGACTCCCAAATTGAGGAAGGTGATGCACCAGACAGAACACCCATTCCAAATACTTGCTTAGATTGCGGAGTTGTAGCCTCAATTTCAGCCAAAAACGCTTCTAAGTCATCTACAGGCTCGGTATCATCTGTTTCTTCAGCCCAAAGAATCCCTATTAACAACCACAACACATTGCCTTCCTATTTTACCTGAAAATTATTCTGAAACTATTTTTGAGATTCTTCTTTCTTCTCTTCGGATGCTGTCAATCCCAATGCTTCTTCTACCTTATGACGTAATTCAACCTCTTCTCCAGGAGCATAAGAAGCTTTCTTCCACACCACCTCACCTTTGCTATCAATTAAAACATTGTATGGCAAGACCTGCTCTGGGTTGTATTGATTCAGAACCGAGGAATCTTTGTCTAATAAGACAGGAAACGTGTACTTATTTCTCTTAATCAAAGGTTTTACCTTAGAGGTATTTCTCGCATCATCCGTAGATATCGCCAGAACAACGAAACCCTTGTCTGCAAAATCCGTGTGCATTTTTTGAAGATGCGGCATCTCAGCCTGACAAGGACCACACCAAGTTGCCCAAAAATTCACCAGAACTACCTGGCCTTTATAATCCTCTAGAGAGACTTGTTTTCCATTCATATCTCGTAGTGAAAATGTTGGTGCTGTTTCGGCAAATGCAAACGAACTCATGACCGAAAGAAAAAGAACTAAAAACCATTTCATGACATACTCCTCATTAGACTTAGATTTTCTCCTGTGTTTAACGGAGACTTTTTCAATTTATTCTGATTTTTTTATTTTTACCATCCTTAGTATAACGAGGATTATAATAATAGTCGTCAAAGGATTGTGATATATTATCCCACTTTAAAAATACAAAGAATAATCAATGGTTTGTATCAAAGGACTCTACTTATGACGCTCACTCCCTCGACAGAAAATAAAAGCAAGTTCTACGGAAATAGCGGTAATTTATATGTTCAGATTTAGATTCATGTTTCAATGAATAGGAACAATCAAACATATCTTTGCCGCTGCTTCAAGATTATCACTTCTTAGATACAAGAATATTTTATGTTTACCTATCATCCTCAAGCGGAGATTCTCCAAAATCAACACTCGTACTTGTAAGGTGCAAAAGAAATAATCTTCTCTTCTAGAATATGTATGCATAGACTCGCTGGTTAAGAAGAGTCTTGTCTCTCCTAAATGAGAGGTTTGGTATGAAATTTAGATTCTCAAACCAGTATTATTACGATAATCTAACAGAAATTCTATCCGATATTAGATGCCATTGTAAAGATCGGAAGATACATGGCGATAACCAATCCACCAATAATAACACCAAGGAAAACCATAATCATTGGCTCAATCATAGCCGTCAAAGAATCTACAGCCTGATCAACCTCATCTTCATAGAAGTCAGCTACCTTATTCAACATGACATCCAATGCACCTGTTGCTTCCCCAACCGAAATCATCTGGCATACCATATCAGGAAAAACTTTCGATTCAGCCAATGGATCTGCAATATTACGGCCTTCAGAGATCGCTGATCGGACATTGATAATTGCATGCTCAATTGTTTTATTTCCAGCTGTTCTAGAACAAATATCTAGAGCCTCTAAAATGGAAACACCCGAAGCGAGCATTGTTCCCAAGGTCCGGCAAAAACGAGCAACAGAAACCTTTGTCAAAAGATCTCCCACTACTGGAAGTTTAAGTAATAATTTATCGATTAAAACATTTCCACGCTCTGTTCGATAAAAGAAACGTATGGACCAAATGGAGCCGGCAATCCCCATAATAGCATATAGCCAGTTTGCCTGAATCCACTCTGATAACGTAATAACAAATTGTGTGAGCTGTGGAAGTTCAGCCCCCATATCAGCAAACATTCTTTCGAAAGTAGGAACAACAAAGAGCAAAAGAACAGTAACAACCACACCGGCAACAACCACTGTGATGATTGGATACATGAGTGCGCCTTTAATTTGTCGCTTGAGCTTGTCAGCCTTCTCTAAATAAGTAGCAAGACGGTTGAGAATCGTATCTAAGATACCCCCCACCTCTCCAGCAGCAACCATGTTTTGGTACAGGTCGTCAAAGGTATCTGGAAACCGCTTTAAGGCGTCAGCAAAGGTTGATCCGGACTCCACCGATTCTTTAATCGCTGATAATTCGGAACGAAATGTTGGATTTTCTGCCTGCTTCGCCTGGATATCTAGACACTGCACTAATGGAAGACCCGAATCAATCATCGTAGCAAACTGTCGAGTAAAGACAACCAAATCTTTTGTCGTCACCTTTGGGGCAAAAAGTACAATATCATTTAACCCTTTTGACTCTTTAACAGTCGTTGGATTGATATTCATTCGCCGAAGCTGAGTTCTCGCTGCATTTGCATCGAGAGCTTCTAGTTTTCCTTTTTTCACCTCACCAGAGGCTGTTTTTCCTTCATATGCAAATGTTGGCATTTTTGAACTTCCTTATTTTGATATCCTCTAATCCGCAGCGGTTGCTCGAACCACTTCCTTCATTGAGGTCATTCCTTGCGCTAATTTCGTTAGTGCAGACATACGCAAGGTTTTCATCCCCTCTCCGATTGCAGCATTCTTTAACTCCAAAGTAGAAGCGCCATTAAGGACGTATTCTCCGAGAGTATCTGTCATAGTCATAATCTCATACACCGCGATACGTCCTTTATGACCAGTAGTATTACAGGTTCGACATCCAATACCATGATGTACATTATATGATGACAGACTTTCTACCTTAGCACCCAAATCAAGGAGAGTTTGATCTGGCACATCAATCGGCTCTTTACAATCAGCACAAAGACGACGAAGAAGACGCTGGGCTGCGATTAGATTTAATGAAGAGGCTACCAAGAAAGGCTCAATACCCATATTTAACATACGAGAAACCGTCGAAGGAGCATCATTAGTGTGAAGAGTAGATAACACCAAGTGACCAGTAAGAGCTGCCTTGATTGCAATCTCAGCTGTCTCGAAATCTCGAATCTCTCCAACCATGATTACGTCCGGATCCTGACGGAGAAAGGAGCGTAGCGTCGCTGCAAAATTCAGTCCGATGTCTTCATGCTGCTGCACCTGATTGATACCAAAGAGATTGAATTCAATTGGATCTTCCGCGGTACAAAGATTAGTTGTGGGCTTATTCAAATCAGAGAGAGAAGAATAGAGCGTCGTCGTTTTACCAGATCCAGTCGGACCAGTTACCAAAACCATTCCATAGGGTTTTGCAATTGCAGCCTTAAAGTCTGCAAGAGCTCTTTCCTCAAAACCAAGCTTAGTCATGTCAAGCTGAAGATTCGATTTATCTAGAAGTCGGAGTACAACCTTCTCACCCCATAGAACTGGGAGAACCGAAACACGAAAGTCCATTTCCTTCCCACGCCCCATTTTCATCTTGATACGACCATCTTGAGGTAAGCGTCTTTCTGCGATGTCAAGATTAGACATAATCTTGAGACGAGAAATAATTGCAGATTTGAGCTTTACAGGTGGTTTCATTACTTCGTATAAGATTCCGTCAATACGATAACGAATCCGAAGCTGCTTCTCATAAGGTTCCACGTGAATATCAGAGGCACTTTTTCGAATTGCATCGATCAAAATCAGATTAACCAATTTCACAACTGGTGCTTCTCCTGCTGATTTTTCAAGATCCAGAACATTAATATCTTCGTCAACATCATCCGCGATATCAAAGTCTTCATCTTCCATATCGAAATCCATCATTACTTCGTCAAAGGAAACCTCAGAAGAATAATACTTCTCAATCGCCTCTGAGATCGACTGCTCCGCAGCAACAACGACATCAATGTTAAAATTTGTGATAAACTTGATATCATCAATGGCAAATACATTGGAGGGATCAGACATCGCAACCATCAATGTATTTCCAGTTTTATTGATTGGAATGACCTGATGGCGAATGATAACATCCTTCGAAATAAGCTTCAGAACATCTGCTGGAATTTCGAAATCTTCCAGATTAACAGATGGAACTCCATATTGTTTAGAAAGAAAGGACGTAAGCTCATTATCCTCAATATATCCGAGACGCGTCAACTCATGACCGAGACGAGCTCCTGTGGAACGTTGCGAATCCAAAGCATTTTTAAGTTGGATTGGTGTGATCACCTGCTCTTTTACAAGCAATTCTCCGAGACGAGACGATCTTGACATAATACCTCTTTAGCATATTAATTTTTTATAAATGTTTATGTGTGCTGTGGCGACTAAAACTACTTCCATCATACAATCAAAATAAAATTTCGTCTAGTAAAAAGATTATCCCCTTCACGGTACAAGCGTATCATCAGACTAGCTCTCATGAAAAGGAGGTCCACTTTCCTCCTCTTGTTGTATAAATCACCACCGAGCTTGAAAAGCCTAAGGGCACATTTGACGTTGGTTTTTTCCATTTTGTAGAACTATACTTCATCGACTGTACCAGTTTGCGCAACCTTCTTTTTTCCGAAAATCCTGACAGCATATATTTTTCAAATAATGTGTCTGAAACCCCCGCAAATAAACTTGGAAATGCTTCCATGCATTTTTCCCAGTATTCAAATGATCGCTGGCGAGAATAATTCACCTGAACTCGAGATAAAATTTCTAACTCATTCGGCTTCATTTGATGCCAATCTTCCCAAGAATAATGACTACAATAATGTGCGACCAATCTTTGTAATTTGACGCTAGAAATATCAGTGAGGAAATGAGGTAACTCTATCTCAATAGAAACGATTTGATCAGGACGTAAGCGTTTATCAGCAGCTTTCACATGTCGTCTATAAATATCTTCTAGGCCACACAAAGCAGAGTACCAACAATTCATCGCTGGGATGTCTGACCAGAGTAGATGCTCTGATAGCCACACTTCTCCCAAAGAAGATAATGATGTTGAGAGGAATACCTCTGGTCTCCAGGCAGTTTTCTCTTCTTGTTGCAGGCTCAGTTGAACCCACGAAGAAAGAAGCTGCCACTGAATTTCTTCGTTTTCGGAGAACGAGAACTGACAATATG
>JACLAC010004530.1_pt1 | contig 15485 bp, 5 predicted proteins | sample 8027881 | NCBI WGS metagenome assembly JACLAC01 (sample SAMN15725517, study PRJNA655200) | protist metagenome | isolation source: fluorescence activated cell sorting (FACS) single amplified genomes of... | place: Spain: Blaines Bay Microbial Observatory, Mediterranean Sea | collected 2016-01-19
CTGGTGGAAATGATGTTTACAAAGGAAGTAGGTGGGGGCATATCTCCTCACTATGGGGATAGTAGTCGTAGTAGCAGTCGTAGGGATAGTCGTAGTAGTAGCGCAAGCGGCGCTTCTGTGTCCGAATCTGCTTCAACGGCAGCAGAAGCGGCAGGCGGTGAGTCAGTTTGGTCGTGCCACTTTGATCCGGCGGAGGAGGCTTGGTATTGGTATAACGCCGAAACGGGGGTCTCGCGCTGGGCGGAGGGAGAAACTGAAGTTGATATCGATGAGGCGACAAATGGGGAAACGTCAGGTAGCAGAGGCGCTGATATGGATGAATTTTCCCCGCAACCTTCAGAAAAAGCGAAAAAAACAGGAAAAAGAGGCCTCTGGCTTAATGTAAACGCGATTAATGAGCGTCACTTTACCGATTTAGCGTCTCCGCATGGAGACGATTTGTTCTACGACTGCGAGGTAGCCTCTGTATCCCCTCGGGGATCGAGCTCGAGTTCGGGAGGATCATCATCTCCAAGATCACCTCGCCCTCCGCGACCGCTGATATCTCCCAAAAAGAGTTTCATCCTCCAAACGCCCCTTCGCCGAGATGCATTCGATGCACCAAAGCGTCTACTAAGAAAGAATAGCGCCGTGTGGAGCGCCGTGGCGTCGCCACACCAGATACGGAAACGACTGCGCAAATTTTTCTCCTCGGAAGACCCGCGGAGTCTTGACGACGTCGAGAGGTACGTAAAAGATATCAAAAGCGGCAAAATGACTGAAGCGGCGCTATTTAAGCAGCTGAATACTGTGTACGGCAAGACGCCTGGATCTAAAAAAGATTTTTATGAATATGGACGAAACGCTGGTTCAAATGGCACTGAAGGGGGGCGAGTGTACGGCGGGGAGGGCCGAAGACCTCGCGCTGTTAGCTTTAGCACCATGGTAACGCAGCGTAGCGTCGACGGATCTACTTCGCCAAAATTGGGCCAGATCGGGGGATGCGAGGATGCCAGGGACGACGAGGCCGAGGTAACGCTGCAGAAAGGCGTGCGACCAGTGGCGTTTGCGAGGAGAAAAAGGAGAATCAAGCGGCTGACGGAAGAAGAGAAGCGACATTTGTACGCATTCAGGGAAGATTTGAGGCCTTCAGACTCAATATGGGGATCAGAGCGCGGCGGAGATTCTTGGACACACAGCCACGATCCGTTTCTGGAACAACGATCGCATTCCGACGAAGGCAATAATGATTCTGCTGAGTCTGACGACAGCAAACGCATGATGGCAGCTGCTGGCACCAACGATACAGATACAATAATTGACCTCGTCCTTTCTGGATGTCCAGTCGACATCAGGCAGCCAATAACCGGGGACACTTCTCTGCTAATTGCGTGCCGCTTGGGCTTCAGCAAAACTGCAGAGACGTGCCTTAAACTTGGTGCGTCCCTTGATCCAAATTCTCGGTTTGGCGAGACGGCTGTGCACACTGCCGTACGGCACGGAAGCTACACCACTCTCCGGATTCTGCTCCGCCACGCAGTGCGCCTTCACGGCTTTGATGGCGCCTCTGCGTACGCCTGTCAAGCAAATTTTGGAGGTAACACGCCAGTCCATATTGCAGCCAGTTTCCCTCAAGAGCATTCGAGTCTAAAAATGGTAAAGCTACTTATCGGCCACGGTGCTATGCCTCTTGTTAAAAACAGCGCCAAAAGTACCCCGCTGCACCTTGCATGCATCCGAGATTCCATCGCAACACTTCGTTACTTGTCAGAAACAGCCTCGATGGGATCCCCAGATTCACTCGTCGCCGTCGTCGATAAGGATGGAAACACGCCTTTGCACATGGCTGCGAAATATGGAGCAGCTCGCTGCGCTCGATACCTCATGGATAAGTGCAAGCAGATGTCTTTTGCGCGGAATCATCTGAACAAAACTCCCCTCGATATCGCGTCAATATCTCGTTCCACGGCATGCCAAGAGCTGTTGATGATGCATGCGATGCAAAATGGCAGCGCCGCAACGAACGATAAAGACATAAGCGCTGATATGGCGCACCTGAGAATGTCACCCGTTAAAATGGTCCGAAAGGAACATTTTAGTCGCTCCGACGCCACCTTTATGAAGGAGCACTGAGCGATTTTGAACATTTATTATTTTGTTATTATTTATCATCATTTACATTGTATTTATTATTATTTAATAAGGTGCACGTACACGTTTATTAAATATTATTATTTAAAAATATTACGAAGTATAAATAATAATATTTATATGATAAAATACACATAGTATTTAACTAAGTACGAGTATTGATATACAATATTATTTATTTATTGTGTGCTACTCGTACAAGCTATTTACAAGCTACAACATAAAAATAGAGCCAGTGCAGAAATATAATCGAAATATATTTGACACACCCAAATTTATATTTTATAATTTTTTTAAGACCCGGCCGGGAATATATTATCATATTCGTGTAAGCTCCGCTTTAATTTTTCGAAGGTTCAGTTCATCTGTTTTATACTACTCGTATACTCGTACATAAATACCTTAACATAGGTACTCGTACGAGTACAACTAGTACTCGATACCCATTACCCCATTTGAAGTACTTCGTACACCATGTTGTAGATGCACAAATATCATCATGTATACCCCTCTCTCTAGAATAAACCAACTCTCATTCATACTATAAATAATAATATCATTAGTTATTAAATAACTATTATATGCGTGTTGGCGTGTAAATATGTAGAAAATACGATCCGAAATGTTATTGGTAAAAAATATTTATCCGAATCGACCGTTCGCCCTTTCCGAATTGTTCGATTATTATTTTCCAGTAGTACATACAAAATGTATGAAGGTTTGACTGAGGAAATAAATAAATAGGTGGTTGCAGCAGGCGACTGTTGGGCTGTATCTACCAGCGGAAGAAGCCTAACTATATGATAAATACTATTATTAAATATTTGAAAGAGGCTCCTAATTCCTAATAAATATATTTAATAATGTGGGAGTACTAGTAGGAGGTCGCCGTCCCACGCCCATTATTAATTGTTGCGGGGTGAAAGTACTATATAGTTGTGCGCGAGACGAATGAATGAATGCACGCATCGCTTCAGCTACATATTTTGAATGAATAACTCGTATTCGCTTCTTCAGCGCGCTGCCTCGTCTCAAAGATCTCAAAGGTAGTAGATATCATATTATTATATACCTTGATATTGTGATTTTCATCGTCGTCGACTGCAGCTAATAATAACGAAACGCATTATTATACTATACAAGAAAAATGGGCGCTATCGTGAACGATGTGCATGACCTCACTGTCCGCGCAGATGGAGGTCACCAGGTGACGAGCGGCGACCAGGCTGCGCGCGCGAGCAGCAAAACGGGGATTTCGACCGGCCGCGCGGATGTGTTGTTCCTTCTTGCCTTTCAAGCATTTCTCGTCGTGTGCTTTGGATGCTTCTCTGACTACGGAGAGGAGGCTTCCACCGGAGCTGTCTGCCAAACGATCAGCGAACTCGGCGCATGCGACTCTAATGCGCAGTGCGCGTGGGTAGCTGACTCAGGCGTCTGCATATCTCGCTCTAGCGACATTGGATCTCGCTACGGCCTCTTTCAAGACGTCCACATCATGATTTTCATTGGATTTGGATTTCTCATGACGTTCCTCAACAAGTACGGATTTTCCGCAGTTGGTCTCAACTTTCTCCTCGCCTCCCTCGCGCTGCAGTGGTCCATCTTTGCAGGCGCGTTCTGGCACGGCGCGTTTCACGGCAACTGGGAGAAGATCACGCTCAACATCCAGACGCTCATCACGGGTGATTTTGGCGCTGGTTGCGTCCTTATCTCCTTCGGCGCGCTCCTCGGAAAGACGACGCCTCTCCAACTCGCTCTCGTCGTCTTCTTCGAGATTCTCTTCTACGCACTCAACGAGACGATAGGCGTCCTCGAATGCATGGCCGTCGATATGGGTGGAAGTATGTACGTTCACACGTTTGGCGCTTTCTTCGGCCTCGCAGCTAGCTACTTTCTATCCCCCAAAGAAGCGAAGGGCCACAAGAACAACGGATCGTCCAAGGTATCCGACACCTTTGCTATGATCGGCACGCTCTTCCTATGGGCATTCTGGCCTTCGTTTAACGGTGCTCTGGCCAACGGCGCAAGCCAGCACCGTGTAGTCGTCAACACGGTCCTGAGTCTCGCGGCGTGCTGCGTCACCTCGTTTGCGCTTTCCAAGCTCATGCGCCCGGATCGCAAGTTTGACATGGTGGACATCCAAAATGCGACTCTCGCGGGCGGCGTCGCTGTTGGCTCGTCCGCCGACCTGGTGATCCAGCCTTGGGGCGCTGCGCTCATCGGCATGCTTGCGGCTTTCATCAGCGTCGCGGGATACATTTACGTATCACCCATGCTCGAGAGAAAGCTTGGCATCCAAGACACCTGCGGCGTGTGCAACCTTCATGGCCTCCCCGGTATCCTCGGCGGCGTCGGCGGCGCAGTGTCGGCGGCGATGGCGAGCGACGTCGTGTACGGAGGAGACATCAAGTACATCTTCGAGGCGAGAGGCGCCCCATACAACCGCGATGCTGGCACCCAAGCTGGCTACCAGGCGGCTGCCCTCGCCATCACACTCGGCATTTCTATCGTTGGGGGGCTCATCACCGGCTTTGTTGTCTCTAAGTTTCCTGTAGCGACGCAAACCAGACTCTTCGACGACGCTGAGTACTGGGAGGTACCCCACGAGGAAGAGCACCACGCACCCGAATCGCCCAGCAAAGGCGCAGTTAAGACGGCAAGCGTCGAACTTACTAGCGTGTAAGCAACGGGAGCCGGAACCTCAGCCGCAAAAACAATACTACCCGCGGCGGCGCCACCATGCACTACTGGGCGAATACACATTTTCCCAGCAACGTTACGCGCGCCTTAAATTTCTAAAAGCCACAATTGGCACCGCACTCGCACTCCAGCGAGAGCGAAACAAAATTAATGCACAAAGGCAAAAATATAACGTTTTAAATAATTCTTTACTAAATATTATTTATAAAGAAATTAAAAATATGAAATAAGTATTTGCCAAAACAAATAATACCTGCGCAACATTATTTTGCTATGAGGTCGATACTTGATACGCACTTTCGCTTTTGGCAATATGTAATATACATGCAATGCATTCTACCTTTTCACGAGCGCCTTTCGATCAATGGTGCCCGCTGCAAGGTTTCCCACCGTGCGAGTGGCCGTGCTCTGCGTGCGCGTGTCCGTGGTGGCCGTGACCGTGACCGCCGCATGGCTGGCCGCCGTGCGAGTGACCATGCCCTGCGTGCGCGTGTCCGTGGTGGCCGTGACCGTGACCGCCGCATGGCTCGCCGTGCCAGTGACCATGCCCTGCGTGCTCCGCATCATACTAAGCATTCATGTGATCAGCAACTCGGGCGATGAGTAAAGCAGTTGCGTCAAGTTCCCACGTGCTGCCGCAGAAGCGACTTGCGCTTGCGTCAGACATGCGCATTTTGTGCCCCTCTCTGCTTGCAGCAAAGCTTACCGCGGCAAGCCCTTTTTTGTTAGATATGCGCGGATCTGCACCTGCCGCCAATAGTACAATTGCGCAGAGAAATCTCCCGAACGTTACCGCGATGTGAAGTGGCGTGTCGCCGTCCACTGTAAAATCAATATTCGGATCGTATTGGGGGTTCGGAATTCGCAAAAGTTCCTGCAGGTCGCCAAACTGTCTACTCATGCAAGCTGCATGGAGTTGACTCGGTTCTCCACGTACGTTCGACCTATCACGTGAGCCCACCAATCCGAGGCTCATTATCCTATTATATTCGGCATCGTCCTCGTTTTCATCAGGCGAATCAGAAACCCACACACTGGAGTCTGCTGGCGCATAAATAAGGGCGCCTGTCGCTTCGAGCTTCATCTGGTACGGAGCGCTCCACGAGGGCGGCCACCCATCCTCGCGATACCAAAGTTTAATCACAGTAGCTGCCTCCATACCTTGACTTGCACGAGCATACACACGATCGCCCACTTTAAAGCGAAGCTGGCGGGTCGGTTCTGGCCATTTCGAAAGCGCCTCCACGTGTGCCAAGCCAGCCTCGACGATTCTAGGAAAGATCGCCGCAGCGTACGCCGCCTTTTTGCCATCGTGTCCTTTTGTATCCTCGATCGTTTTTTGGATGACTTCGTCTTCCACCATCAACGCTGTTTGCCCCAAATACATCAAAGACTTAAATTCTTCGTCCGTGATGCCTTTGCGATGCTCCAACTTTTCCATCACTGCTTCTTCCCAGGTTGCCACAATAACTTTTCCAGCTGATGAAGGCGCAGCAGAACTTGCTGCTGCTGATTTTGGAGGCGCGGGGGGATTTTTCGGCGCGCTGCTGCTGCCGCTGCCACCTTTCGCCGCTTTCTTGCCCCTTCTCGACTTTTTTCCCATAATAATTTCTTGCTTTTGCTAATAATGTTTCCCCCAGCGATTCTCTTCAATCAAGGCGAAACAAACGCGCGATGCGAATGACTCATTTCAAACAAAACGAAAAAAGAATAATAAATGAAAGATGGCGCGCGTGCGGAGAAGAAATTATTTTTATTTTTTTCAAAATTTTAAAAAATTGGACGTGCAGTAACGGCTATTTTGTCAACTGGGGATATACCATAATATCCGTCTGATGAGCCGTGGGCCGTGGGATTTTATAAAAAAAAAAAAAAAAGAGGACAGTCCGCGTTTGACAAATGAATTTTTGGAGAAAATTGTGTTGTGATTGCGATATCTTGGTCGAGTAGTAGTACTGTACAGTAAAAAAAAATAAAAAGAAAAAAAAGAAAAAAAGAAAAGGAGGACAATCCGCGTTAGACAAATGAATTTTTGGAGAAATGTGTTGTGATTGTGATAACAGTGATCAAAAGTGTAATGTTGCTGCATGCGGACTCCTCGAAAAGTGTAATAAAAGTGGTATAATATATTATTTATCATCGTCAGTGGTGTTATTATACTAAATACTTCTTAAAATAATGATAAATAAATAATGATCATTGTATCTACGAGTATACTCTATGATGTTATCACCTTTATTATTATTCCCGTTTTTACGACTTTAAGCTTTATTAAGGTACCCTAAGGTATTGTATATAAGTACTCGTACGTGAAAATCTTCTCAGAAATAGTAACGTTCCCCGAATGGACCCCCCCAACAGGAATCGAATAGATAGATAGAAAAACGTCAATTGGTGCACGCGATTTTTATAAAAAAAGAAATAAATATTTTTTAAAAATGCAATTTTATTTATTAGGAAAATTAAAGTCTTTTGCTCCTCCCCTCTCCACTATTTATTATTAGTAGTTCTAATAATAGAAACAATGCTGCAATAAATTATTATTCTTTGTTATTTATTAAATTATTATTTATCGCTCCATTTATTATTTAAATAGTTTGAAAAAGAAAAAAGGATGGGCATTCGAGGCCTGTGGAGGTTTGTTCGCTCCGCAGTTTTCGGCGACGATGTCGACGGGGGAAAGGAGAAGAGTATGAGCGGGGGCGTAGGAAAGCACTCGCTCCCTCTTCCTCGAGGATCGACGCTTCTTGTCGACGGCTCTGGATTTTTGTTCCACTTGTACGAAATGGACGTGCCCCTCCAGCGAGGCGCGGGGCGAAGCTACGAGCAGTTGAACGAGCGCGTGCAAGAATGGGTAAAGAAAATTCGATCGAAAGGAATCAATGTTGTCTTCTTTTGGGATGGCAACAAGCGACCAGTGTACAAGGCGTGGACGTTGAAAAAAAGAAAGAAAGATCGCGAGGAAAGGGAGATGGAAGTTCTCATGCGCAAACTTAATCTCCAGTCTGCCGCCCAAAAGCAACTGCAAGATACTACTCCATTTCAAGTAAATATGGCCATTGTGAACGATGCGCAGTCGGCAGATGCGTCTGCCCCTACATTAATTCCTCCCATAGTATCGTCGGAAAATGACGAAAAGGAGACTCGCAGGGAAGAAGCAATGCAGCAGCGCAAAATATTGGAAGCCCAGCGCGAAATCAACGCGCAGCAGTCTCTCCCATCCCTTGCCGAGCTGCAAGTGCGGGCTACACTCAAGCGCATGAAAGTGACCCAGCGAGAATGCGCCATGGAAGCAGACATGGAGCTTGCAGTAGAAGCGTCAGGGAAGAAAAGTGTATTCATCCTCGCGAACGATTCTGACTTTCTGCTATTTAGAGGCGTGCAGTACATCAACTTTGGAGACGTTAGTATTTTGAGGGGCGGGGTTCATGCGCGCATATGCTCGCGAAAGGAAATCGCACGCAAACTGGGACTTTCGAGCGAAAATATGCTAGTCGAATTCGCGCTATACGCCGGGAACGATTATACACACGAGTTTCCAAAGACCAAGTTCGTCGTAAAGGCGGATGGAGAAGAGGGCGCTTGCTACGAGCTTGATGTCGGCAATGTGCGCGCTTCGGTCTACGGAGCGGCATTTTCGGATGTCGTCGCCTCGTTGAAGAACGCCGGCGAGAATGCAAAACTTTGGAGTGCAGACGAAAGTTTGAACGACGCGCTCGCTTTTAGCCGGGCATACTACGACATGGACGAGTCGCTTAGGAACGTCGACGCCATCGCTGATGACACAGATTCCGATTTAGACTCCGACGACGATGAAGATGACTTTATTCTCATTGGAAAATCAATCAGCGAGGATTTTTTGCGACGCATGCGTGGAAAGGGCGCTATAGGGGCATTTGTGCTGTCAAAGATGCTCGAGTGCGAGGAAGACGGCGCGCGAGCAGCTTTATTTGACGCATGTCGCGCAATGCTCGAAGGTTTTGATGACGATTCCCAGTCTCCGGATTTTGTTCTTACAACTTGGGAGTCGCAGGAGTTTACAAAGCAGTACGAAAGGCGCTGCAGGATGTATTTGAAGCAATATCCTTTCTTGCGAGCTTCAAACGAGCCGCGTCACTTGTTTCACGGGCCTACATTCCAGAGGCAGCTCGCAGAGCGCCTGCAGCACCAGCTGCCCGTGATGTACCCGGAGAGCGACGACGATGATGACGATGCAGGGGACGCAATTACCATCGTAAAGGCGTTGCCTATCGATTCGCATCGGGAGAAGATTCTCGAAAGCATCCGCAGCAACCAAATCACAATTATTGAGGGCGAAACGGGATGCGGTAAGAGCAGCAGGGTGCCCGTGATGATCATGGAAGACATCGGCGAGTACGCGTGCAAGATTATGGTGTCGCAGCCGAGGCGCATCGCCGCGCACTCACTTTACAAGCGACTTTGTAGTACCGTCGGAAAAGATAGAATCGCGCTTCGCATGGGCCACGGAACGAGGGAAGGCGCGCACGACAGCGATGCCTGCATCACGTTTGCGACGTCCGGATACATGAGCTTGCTTGCTGCCCACAAGCCCCACGTTTTAGGAAAGTGCTCGCACATAATCATCGACGAAATCCACGAGCGGTCTATCGACGCAGATATGCTCGTTTACTACATGCGAACCATCATTCAGCGGTATCCGAATCTTAAACTCGTTCTAATGAGCGCCACCCTATGTGAGGACACCTACGCCAAGTACTATGGCGCAACGAACCCTTCGCTTTTTGTTGGCGTAAAACGATTTCCTCTCACCGAAGTATTTCTCGACGACATCGCCACGCGGAAAGCTGGCATGCGATCCATTCCAAAAGAAATCGCGCGCCACGCAGCTAGTCTGGCGAAGATGACGTCGTCTATATGCTGCAAGCTGGATCATCGGATGTGCGACCAGCAAATTCAGATGGCGCACGAACTAGTGCGAGTCATTGGCGTTCCGGGCAAAGCTATTCTCATTTTCGTCCCAGGACTTGCAACGATCGAAAAGATGTGCGAAGTGTTGGAGGAAGGAAAGGGTGCAGGTAGATTTGCGATTGTTGTCATTCACAGCGATGTGCCTTTTGAAGAGCAGCTAGCCGCGTTTGACGAAACCGCCAAAAAAGAAAAGTGTAAAGTGATTCTCGCCACGAATGCCGCCGAATCAAGCATCACCCTTCCCAACGTCGACGACGTTATCTGCTTAGGACTTGCCAAGCGCATGGAGTACTCGGCGCAAAGGCGCTCAAGTATACTTATGAAGGCTTGGATAAGCAAAGCTAGCGCCGCGCAGCGCGCGGGGAGAACCGCTCGCGTCAGACCGGGCACTGTATGGCGACTGTACTCGCGAAATTTGTTCGATGGGATGGCGCCGTATGAACTTCCTGAAATGATGCAGGTGCCTCTTGATCACCTGATTATTCGCTTAAAGGCGTCGTTGGGCGACTGCAGCGTTGTGGAGGTGCTTGAAGACGCGCTGGATCCCCCTGACCTGTCGCGCACAGATGATGCGTTCTCGTTGCTGCACGAAAAGGGTTTTATCGACGAACCAAGCGACGAGGGCTCAGAGCTTACATCGTATGGGCGTATTGCCGCATCGATGGGCATAGACTTGGACATCGCATACTTTATCTGCATATCGATGCGGCTGGGATGCGGAGTGGAGGCAATCGCCATCGCCGCGGCAATATCTGAGGCAAAATTGCCCTTTCGCAGTGCATCTCACTTTGTACACAAAGAGCATGAGATAATCGATATTGTGCGACGGGTTATGCGGGCCCAGCACCGCTTCGATGCAGGGCTGGCTTCGATGCCGCTGATGCTTGTGCGCCTTGTTATGCTGTGGCAGAACGTGAAGCGAGCAGGTCCATCGGCTATTCAGAGCTTCGTGTATCGCAATGGTATTGTCAAAAGGCGCATGCGTCAAGTGGAAACCCGCATGAAATTTCTTCACGCCCGCATCGAAGACGCGTGCAAGCGCATGGGCATCGATTCAGATTTCCTAGGACAAAAACTCCGCGATCCGTCGAAGGATGATCGCCTCGCCAACCGGCTCCGACTTTGTTTATACTGGTCGTTCGAAGACACGTTGATGGTGTCACAAATGTCAAAACTAGATGCATCGGAAACGTATGCCATGCCCCTGAAAGTCGAAAGCCACTCTGCTGTATTCCCCTCAGACTGCTTGGACCAGCTGCTAAAAGGGACCGGCGATTATGAAGTCGCTGCGTACTCCACCCGACTATTTCGCATTCGGTTTAATATTTTGGAAGAGTTCAATGCGTTCGACGACGACGAGTTTGATATTGACTTCTGGCATGAATTGAATGCAAGTTCGTTGGCTGACGCGTGTAGCAGCATATTGAAAGAACATGATTTTGATATTTGCATTCGGGGTTTGGGTTCAAAAAAGAAAGTTGAGCGCATCGTGTGGGTGCATTCTAATGCAGGGCATTTAAAGCCCTCCCTGGAAGATTTATTCGGCGCGCCGGAGCCGTGCGGGGAGGAGCTGATTCGCTACTCCGGACCCCTAAAGCGCAAGAGGGACGAAAAGGCGCTCAAAGCTCTCTTTGACAGTTGCGAGCGATCTATAAAAGTTAGGTATCAAAGCGTAGGATGTGTGGGAGAGATAACCGTAACGGGCATCGCCGGTCTGTCTCAAAGGGAGGTTGACGACGCAATCAAAGAGGTGCTTGGTGCTCGCGCCGTCAGCTTCTCGACCTCGGAGCGCGTGACGAGTGCCAAAACATTTTTGCGTTTTCCGTGCGCGGGCGATGCCGAATTTGAATGCTCAGATTCTGATGACTCCTTATTTTTAACACCTCTAGGAGCACGGATGTTGTTTGCCTTGCAGAATCATTCGAAAAGATACAGTTGCCGTTTACCCTACGTCATCCCCGCGAATGAAGAAAGCCGCCGTGCTGATGATGAGCCCGTGGTAGGATCCAAGGAGTGGCATGGACGTGGGCATGATGAGGTCAGTGGCGATGCTGCTGACATGGTAGTATTTAGAGTCGGCGGCAAGGGTGCTACCCTGGTAAACGACTCGTCTGCGAAAGTACTGCTGGGGAAGCATGACTTGGTAGGGTATACCAGATACCACGCTGCAAAACAAAAGTGCAAATCTCGCTATATTTCATGCTCAGTGTTGTATACACAATTTTCTGTCGTTGCGCACGGGCTGACCCTTTTACCACATTCGAAAGAATGGCTAGATCGTGCCATGGGGTGCTCGCAACCGCATTTTGTCTTTGATGGAGATGATATTGAAAACGACCTCGAATATCAAATTGAAAAACGAATCACAGGCGCCTATGGAAACACATTTACGAGCAAGAGCGACGTTGAGGAAAATATCCGCATAGTAGACGAATATTTTCGAGATCATATAATGTCGAGAATAGATCAGCCCAAAGAAGAGGAGACCAAGGTTTTAAAAGCGACGAAAGCAAACGCGTCTATGGTGCCTGCCGCGGTTTTGATGAACACCAAGAGCTCAGCTGAACAGAAGCAAAACAAGAAAGCAAAACCAAAAAAGGCAAAAAAAAAGAGCAAAAAATCAAAGGAAAAAGTAGTTAATTACGATCAAGTCATAGACCAGCCCAAAGCAGAGGAGACCAAGGTTTTAAAAACGAGAAAAGCAAACGCGTCGATGGTGCCTGCCGCGGTTTCGATGAGCACCAAGAGCTCAGCTGGACAGAAGCAAACAAAAGGTAGTCGTATTTACAAGGAAATTATGCAATCGATTAATGAAGTACTAGGTACTAATGAACGCGCAGAAAAGTTTTTTACGGATGCGGCAAGCGTTGCATCAGAACCAGATAGTGAGGCAGCGATAGCTGCAATGAAAAATGCTGCAAAAGACGAGAAACGTGCTTTGTTGTGCTGCATTTGGATTAAAGAGCAAAGCGGAAGACTTTCTTCGGATGAAAGCTTTATAATGCTTTACGCATGCAGCGCGTTTGCCTGGGATACTTTTGATCAGACGAAAACGTACTTGAAAAAGCGAAAGAATGAGTTTAGGCAAGCTTGGAGAATTTACCAAGACAACTTTTCGAAACGAGGAAGAGGAAATGAAAAGGTGCTGATGTACCTTCGCACGTATACTAAAAAATTTGGCAAAGCCTACAAGAAAAAGAAAAAAGAGCTGCAACGAAAAAGTGAAATGAAAAGTAATGAGTGCATTACAATATCTTCGTCATGAACACTATTATTCCGTGTATGTATATAAATTTATTATTATTTAGTGAAACAAAAAATGATGTATCCTCTAGTTATCTTGTATTCTAGTACTATTTTTAGAGTAATAAATTATTTAGTCAACAATTTTAATATGGACCAAAATCCCAACAATGCATTTCACGACCACGCACTTAGTTCGATCCCCAAAAGTTGTGCAAGCTTTTTGTTATGTGGCGCGTAGAATTTGCACAGCCTAGCTTCCGTCTCGGGCTTCATTGGTGCCTTGTACGAGCGCGCATTATGCGCTTTTGTGGCCCGCGGCCTTTGCGGCGTATCGAGGCCTAGAAATTTCCATATTTTCTCGAGTTCAGCGTCTGGATTCGACGACATGTTTTCGAGAAGAACAAAGTGGAATTGGCGTTTCCAGTTGGGAAACGCCTCCATCCAGAGCTTTAGCTGCAGCCAATAGATGCCGCGCCCTACGTATGAGTGACCCCCGTGACCCTGGGGTAGTTTTGACAAATATTTATCTTCGAAGTCCCCAGGAGTAGGGCAAGACGCATCAGCCTCTGAGATACCAGAGGCGGCAAGAAGCTTAAAATCTTCATTCAAGAGATTTTCGAACGATTTGCCAGAAACGTGCCCTCGACGCGCTTTTTGAAGGTCTGTGCCAGTATCGTCCGCGGTCATATTGTAGTGCGAGTATGCGCGTTTTACGGGATCTCGGAGCGTAACAATAATCCTCACTTCGTCTCCTGCAATATTCTTCAACCGTTGCGCAAGATTTTTACCGCCAAGGATGTAGCTCGGCGTTGCTTCGCCAGTTATGAAACTCGCGTCTCGGAGCAGCTCACCAACGTTGAATGCGCGGGTGTACTGCACGCGCTTTTCATCTTTGCCAGCTTCGGGGCCAAGAAGGGACACTGCAGCCGCTCGCGCGCTGCCTTCAAGCGGCTTTAGCTTTTGAACCATATCCCACTTCCAATCAAAGTAATGCGTCTCTTTTGACTTCGCCCTCACGCACTTTGGATGTTCGTTGATGTACTCGTACAGCGACGTTGTACCGCACTTCATGACTCCGATAATAACGAACCGGGGCGCCCGGGGAACATAGGCGCACGAGCTTCGCCTCTCTGCAAGCGTGTTGTACGGTTCAAGCAGCGCGCTAGCTCGCTCATGATCTGTCTTGGCGATAAACGTAAGCATTCCGAGGTCCTCGACGGCCTTTCGAATGCCTTCAGAACCAATGAGACTCTCGAGTGCTTCTAAAAATTGTCTACAGTGCATCTCCCCTTGCGTATACCTTCGGCATGTTCGAGAGAGCTGCGTTCGATCCCTTTGTTGAGCGATCCCAATAAATGCTTTGACGCGATCTTCATGGCTTCCCGCTTTAGCAAATGTATCTGGCATCAAAAGAGGTGATTTGCGCAGTGCGCGATGGCTACTATCATTTTCAGGCGATTCATCGTCTTCTTCCCCGAGAAATATCGCGCGCCTGGTTTGACGCACTACCTGTCCTGGAGCTAAATCGACAACGTCGAGCGTCTCAGCTGTATCCCTCTCCACGTAGTCTAATATTAAATGAATGCGGTACTGATCCCAGTTGTTGGCAACAGCGTGCTTTGATCGGTTGTTAAGCTCGATTGGAAGTCCTACGGGAAACGGAACGCGCACCATTGCATCGAGACGAGGTCCAACGCGAAACACTACCTCTTGGTCCTTTTCGCCTTCTTGGCCGCTAGTAAATAGCGGAACGTGAACGCGGTGCGAATGAAGCGCCCAGAGCCCCGTGTCATGATGCGGGGGAATATCTGCGCCAGGAGGGAGCGCTGCGAGGAGACATCGTATTACGCACGAGGGATCAATGCCGAGCTCGTTGCGAAAGAGCTCGTCGAGAGTTTCTTTCCACCCCGAATCAGCGTTTGCATACCAAGGTGCGCGATACACGCGAGTGAGGAGGTCATCGCAAAATATAAACACGACATTACGCACGCCGAGGCTGTCGTGAAACGCTCTTCGTATCGACAGATTGCTTTGCTCGTACTTTTGACGGACGTCGTCAGAGCCCGCGACAAGCTCCAAGTTTCGTCCCAGCTCATCTACAATTTTGTCGCGGAGGCCGTCGACTGCAACTTTTAAAGTTCCTGCGGCGCGAGCACATGCCCACCAATGCCCAGGATCATCGTGTCCAGGGTGATCCGCACTTTGCTCATCGCTCGGAATAGCCTTATCTTTCAAGTCGAGACGCCACGAAGGGAGCAGGGCTGCCATTTCTTTGCAAATATCCACCACTTGTACTACTGCAAAATTATTACAACGTTCAGACGAACGTGCTTATTACGAATAAAATCGACGTTCGCTACTGCAATTGACAATTGCATTTGAAAATAAGCACGCGAGTTGTGTGTTTGCATGCCTATTATTCTCCCTAGAGACGATTTTTGAAATAAGAAATGTAATAA
>JACLAC010023514.1_pt1 | contig 15479 bp, 18 predicted proteins | sample 8027881 | NCBI WGS metagenome assembly JACLAC01 (sample SAMN15725517, study PRJNA655200) | protist metagenome | isolation source: fluorescence activated cell sorting (FACS) single amplified genomes of... | place: Spain: Blaines Bay Microbial Observatory, Mediterranean Sea | collected 2016-01-19
GGCACTCAATGTAGCGCGCGGCAGCGGCCGCATCGCCGGTATGAATATTGCCAAAATTACCCTGACGCTCGATCAGCAGATCCTTATTGGCAAGGGTTACTAGTGCGCCATAGATTGACTGATCGCCGTGGGGATGAAATTGCATAGTTTGCCCAACGACGTTAGCCACTTTGTGGAACTTGCCATCGTCGATGCGGTGTAGCGCGTGTAGGATGCGGCGTTGCACCGGTTTCAAACCATCGTCTATGTGTGGTATGGCCCTTTCTTTGATATAGTACGATGCGTATTCAAGCCAGTAACTCCGAAATAGTTCATCGGTGTAAGCCATATTTTATGCTGCCTTTGCCTTTTCGTAACTGTCCAGACGGCCCTGTTGAGATTAGTAAGTGGAGGAAGTGGGAGGCCTAATTTAGAACGAATGAGCAAGCCGGCAAGTGTACATATGGTCACATGTTCTGGGCCTGCCAACCGCATGTTTGCCTCTTCCACCTCAAGTGCAATCGATTCGGCGACTGACTTAGGCGGCGTGTGTCGATAGGCGTCAGAATTATTCGCCCTCGCGCCGTGCTTAGGGGACCAGCCGCTGGTTGGTCCAAGTGTAGGGCTTGGATCGGCCGCTAAAAAATATTGAGCGTGCATTCGAAGCTTGCGCTCGTTTCTCAACTATAAACAGGCCGCGACATAAACTACCGTTCGCGATCCGGATCTTCGAGCACCTGAGGAGCTTGTCCAAGCGGTCCAGCGGGCGGATGTCAGTACCGTTCGGATTAGGTTGGCTGAAAATTCGGCGCTGGTGTAGGGCGGATCATTTTATTCACTGAGAGTGTCGCGTACCGGGATACCACGGTCAAGGTGGTGCAATTGCGCAAGGGGACGCCAAGTCGGAGGAGCGTATTGCCATCATTCGGATCTTTTTGGAGCATGGCGCAGATCCTTCAACTAAAAGAACTCCACGATACACCGTGGGGGACACAGGAATTCTCTATCGCCGACAACTAAGGCCATGTTGTTTATTTTGGCCAAATATAGAATGAGATAGGGCTGGCAGTGGCTGCGTGCGATACGCCCAAACGATGTAGCGAGGTAATAGGCTTTGGAAGGTTTGAGCATGCGTGAAATTACAGAGGTGAAGCAAGGATCTTCGGGATCAAAACGGTGCGAAACGGCTACACCGGGAACGTCAGTCCCAGCGATGAAGGCGATCGCTGGATAGTTGTTCGAATTTTTAGACAAATTAACCAATGAAAAAGGGGGCCCAAGTCTGGAGGAGGACATATGAAATAAATTGCGCCCACTATGCCGGTCAGGGACCTCGAACGAGCCATAGCATTCTACCAAGACATGCTGGGATTTGCCACATTTTTTCACAACCCAGCAGTTTTCGCTTTGTTGCGGAGGGAAGGGGTGAGAATCGGGTTACAGCATGCGAACAAGCGTCCTCCAGGTCCGGGAAATTGCTACATTTGGGTGGAAGATATTCGAAGCGTCTATCGCGAGCTACGTGACAAGGGGGTATCGTTTGAGGATGATATTGCGCAGCGCGATGAGTACGACCTAACCGATTTTGTCATTCACGATCTGGATGGGACACTTTATCGGCATCGGCGGAGAATAACAGGTGCAGCGCACGTACCCCGGCCACTGACGTTAACGATATGCTATGACGGCAAGTGGTCATGGCTGTATAGATCTTAAAGGGTTTGAATGCGACGAAAATTGTCGGTTGGAATGTAAACGGCGTTCGAGCGGCACAGAAAAAAGGCTTTGTAGAGTGGGTGTTGGCGGACCAAGCTGATGTCGTGTGTATCCAAGAGACGAAAGCGCAACCCGAACAGTTGCGTTAATAGATCACGGAGATTGATGGGTACAGCAGTTACTGGTCCAAGCCTGAAAAAAGGGCTATAGTGGAGTGGGTGTATATACGCGCCACCAGCCGGTGGAGATTTCGACAAGCTTTCATACTCGCTTTGATGCAGAGGGACGCGTTTACCTTGTTCAATATCTACTTCCAAAACGGAAAGCGGAGCCAGGAGCGGCTTAAGTACTAATGTGGCGTTCTACAATGCAATCTACAAAGAGTGGCAAGCACACAATGAGCCGCTTATCATCTGCGGCGATGTGAATACTGCCCATAGAGAAATCGACCTTGCGCGACCGAAGGAGACCTCAAGTGCTTCGGGCTTCCTGCCGAAAGAGCGCAGATGGCTCGATAAAATTTTCGCGGGCGGGTATATAGATGTCTTCAGAGAATTCAACCAGGAGCCTGGTCAGTATACATACTGGGACATGATGACTCGGGCACGGGATCGAAATGTGGGGTGGCGTATCGATTATTTCTTGGTCTCGCAGTCGCTACGGCCTCAGGTGGTGGATGCTTGGATTGCAGCTGAAGTGACGGGTTCAGACCATTGCTCCTTAGGGTATTGAGTTAGATGTATACATTTGAGGTCCAGTGAGATCCAGTTCTCCATATAGTAGTCGAGAGAAAATTCGTCGCCATATGTAGTATGTACTTGACGGAACCGAAATTACATAGCTTATTGGTAATACCCCTTCCACAAAAAGAGCCGCGTATACATGAGTGTAGCCCATTCGGCCAACGGTCCGTCAGAAATATCGCTGAAAGTAGATGCCATCGCACCTGTGGATCCGGTTTCGATCGTGGATCTGAATGTTATGGTGCGCATGGCTTTGAATCAGGCGGCCCCTCACATAAATTGGTCAACGGTAGTCGGCGAAGAGGCGTTGCGGTTTTGCCCTGAATGTCACGGGATTGGTATTCAGCGGGTTGGGCCCGCCACGTTTGGCGGATGCGAAACTTGTCTTGATGCTGAGGTCAAAATCTGCATCGTGCGAACTGTTGAACATCCAATGAAAGACACGCCTGATTCAAGCCTTATGCAGTTTCTGTCGCACGTACCTGAATCCTCAATACCGGAGGAAATGCGGGCTGCGATTCTTCGTGCAGCACTCGATACTCCGCGACATCTATCTAGGGATACGGAAGAGGGATGGGTAGCACTTCGCGGCGACGGTACCTATGCTCAAGGTGCGTCGCCAATCGAAGCTTTTCTCAACTTGGAACGGGAGTGTGGCGATCGTGACAGCGTGCTCGCTCTGCTTGCTCGCAAGGCTATAGCTATACCCGAGGAGGTTCATGCGAAGGTGGTTCAGATCGTCGCCAGAGAACTTCACTCGGCGTAGTTGCTAGCCCGGCAGCTTTAGCTTCATCGTTTCGAGAATTTGTTTAATTGCCGTCCACTGTTTGTCGTTCATCACTTCAACGATGCGGAGCAATTCCAATATCTCGCGATTCTTTCGGGCGTTGCGGGCCCGGATAGTCGCCGCAACCCAAGGTTTATCGTTTAGTAGGGAACGAACTTCAGTATCGGCGAGGGCTTCTAGAAGGTTTGGTTCCAGCGGCTCTTTGCTTAGCGAGCTAATTGACGACCGGATCGTCCATCAACTGTGCCATTTTCATAAATAAATTACGCCCTTCTTTCGATCCTGCCTTGGCTTGATAAGCAGCCAACAGGACCATGCCGGAGTTGAGGTGTAATACTTTGGCCAACTTAGTACATACATCATCTGAAGGAATCTTTTCTCCCTTCTCAATCTGGCCGACGTACTTTGCCCAAACCCCATCTGGCTTTTTCGATGAGATGATCAGCTTGGCAAGCTCGCGTTGGCTTAAGTCAGCCTGCTTGCGAGCTTTTTGATCATTTCTGCAAACTGCATTTCTCGGATTTTCTCCACTGTGTTTTTCCAAATCACCTAGGTAATTTTAATCTGATAAGAAAAAACCTCCGTCGAACGGTGAGTTGATAGCTGACTTGACAGCAGTCGACTACTGTCACGCAGTAAAGAACAAATGAGGCGGAATGACCGAGGAAGTCGCACGACTAGAAGGGCAGATTAAAGCACTTATTGAGCGGTTGAACCAAGTGCGGAAGGACATGCCGACAATAGAAGTTCCGCAATCGTGTATTTACCATGAGCGGATGGATTCAATGGCTTCTTACTCCATCTGGAATCTGTAATGTCCGCGGTGCTTGTCTCCAAAGACGCTCCGGAAGTGCAGCGCAATTTTGCGAACTTCCGCCTTGCTTCGTATGGTGCAGGTGACTACTTGCAAGATCAAGCGCGATAGCGACAACTACGACAATATGCCCGGAGCACTGGCTTTTGAGCGAAAGTCGGATGTTATTTTTCGCAAGAACTGTAGTACATTTGGGCCGGGGGATTTATCCGGCTCTATTTGGGGCTTACTGGTGCTAGCTGGTCTCAGTGAGGAGGAATGGACGCCTCAATTCAATTATTGGCGTCGGCCCAAGGAGCCGCCTGATGATGGTGGTGGGAATATTCGGGAATAGGTCAGTGGGGTCGGATGAGACCAAGTTCGCCTGCTAAGGCTGCTAATAACAGGTTGTTCTTGGCCTGCTGTGTACAATTGGGCTCCAGCCATCTCGGTTCTTCCAATAAGTCGAGCCAGGCATCATAAGTTTCCCTATCCGTTTGGGCCATGGAGGCCATAGTCCGGATTCTTTGCTCGAATTCTTGAATGTGGGCGTGAGTTAGGTTATTCATACATTCCCGTTGAGGATGCATAAGGAAAATAACGCTCCTGATTAGCGCAAGAGAGAAACGCATTTTGTGCGACTAGTTGGGACTCGAGACGGAGTGATTAACACGGCCTGTCGGCGGTGCTACAGGATCGGGGCATTTAGGAGTTTATAGTGCAAACTATCGCAATATCTAACCAAAAAGGGGGCGTCGGTAAGACCACAACCGCCGTAAATTTAGCGGCCTGTTTAGCCGTTGCAGAGAAGAAGACGTTGCTAATTGATATGGATCCGCAGGCCAATGCTACCTCTGGGTGCGGCTTCCAAGACCCTAAGCAAACCGAGCTTGCTAACATCTATCATGCTTTGCTTGGGCAGAAGGGATTGGTCGATGTGACTCGTTCTACAAATCTTTCTGATCTTTCAGTCGTGCCGTCGCATATTCACTTGGCCGGGGCTGAGATTGAACTCGTCCCAGTGATCGCACGTGAGTACAAATTAAATGAACTTCTCAAGCAGGCCGGTGAGACCTACGATTATATTATACTCGATTGCCCCCCTTCTTTGGGTATGTTGACCGTCAATGCGCTAACTGCCGCAAATTCGGTACTCATACCAATCCAATGCGAATATTACGCGCTTGAAGGATTGGGAAAATTGCTACATACGGTACGTCAGATACAACGCCATCTCAACGAGACATTACAGATCGCCGGTATTCTGCTGACGATGTCGGATAAGCGTCTGAACCTCTCTCGGCAGGTGGCTGCAGAGGTCAAAACCTATTTCGGCGACAAGGTTTACAGGACGCATATTAACCGGAATGTGCGTTTGGCCGAAGCGCCCAGCCACGGTGAACCAATTGTGCTCTATGACATCATCTCGCAGGGAGCTCGGGATTATCTAAGTCTTGCGAGCGAAGTAATCGGCACAGACTAGGCCTTACCTCAATAAACTCTATTGGACGGAGCTCATTTGTTATTATTTATCCTGGAAAAGAGGGACAAATTTTAATTCGGCATGGCATTGGTTTCGAATGTGAGTTCGTTTCGAGGTCTTGGTTCGCTTTATGCGTGATGGGAATTACTTAGAAGGGGGATAGGAAATTCGGTAAAAATATAGAATACTTTCTAGGGTGCAGTGTGGCGCGTAAGGCCCCAATACAACATAGCGGACGCTGTGGTAAGCACAGTATGGCTGTGCGTGTTGTTTTATGGCGAGGTCGGCCTAAATAGGGTCGTCCCGTTAAGCTCATCACGTAAAATTAAGGTCAAGATTGAGCCGAAGTTGGTGTTGTAGCCTGCCGATGATAAGTATAGGGATATTCCAGTGCGGGCTCTCGGTTCTAAGTCTTCTCGCCTCTGTAATGCGGTGGGGAGGCTTTTTGCGTTTGCATGATTAGAATTTCAATATGTAGCTACTTCAGGCCCACCAATATGATGGCTCATGACCCCGTCTGTGTGTGTATCTTCGGTGCATGGCATAGGACATGGGGCGATTAGTTTGTCCAGAAGTTATATGTAAGAGGAAGCGAGGGAATTTGATGCACATCAAAAATCAATTCTAATTTGCGCTCGGCTATTTGCTTCTCAGCGAGTACTCTTTCGTGGACAAACTCAAGGGCTGTCATGGTCAGTTGCATGTCGGGTGCCCATCGTTCTGTACGTAAAAATATTGCACCTTTGTTAAGGCATGCATGATGATTGCGTGAGCGCCAATGGGTAGTACCATTGCCAAGTTACCTCCTCGCGCAGCTAGCTTTAGTGGAGTCGAGCGGTATTCCTCGTCAATGTGCACTTCTTCGGCATGGCCCCGCGAAAGCTCTTCGTTTGTAGTAGAGGTTGCCCGCGTCGTGGAACGGTTACACGACGCTCTGATATGTAAAAATGGCGCGTAATGTTAATTATGTAAATTACATTGATTACAAATCTACACACTCACCATTAGCAATAGTCGTCACGGAACTCGCTCTACAGGAAGAGCCCGTAGCCAGAGCCTGAGTCACCAGTTCGCTGATCTGAGCGATCGGTGACTCCAACGGAGATACAGACCGTCAAAATCGCTGCGATGTGCAATGGCAGTTTCGGCAAAAGGCTCGTCAAAGCAATCAAATCAGCGCCATACTTAATAGAACCTCGGCAGTCTCGACATCTCTCACGTTTCGTCCCAATGCAAATATGAATAGGGCGTTGATGAGCAGCCGGCCGTTTTCGCGCGTTCGTTCGCTGTATACGCTTGCCAGAACCAGTTGAAGCGGTCTTCTTGAAGGACTTTTACGGCCGTAACAATCTTCACCATGTAACGCATTCTGACCTGAACGGGTATGACGGATTCAGACAAAATTGAGCGAAAATAGCGAATGTCCTTGGGCAAGTAAGAGAAGAAACATGCAGGAGTCTGCACTGCTGGCGATTAGACCCATATTTATATAGATTCTATCATCATAAGTCACAGAAATTTTGTGCCATTGCGAGAGAGGAACAGCAGATGGTTTCTTCACCAATTCGCACAGCTCTAAAGCGAAGTAATGGTGCGTGGCGGCGCCATTGTCGGGCTCTAGCAATGCAAATTGATGAGTTGCGGCGGATAATCGCCGTCGAATTTGGATCAGAAGTAGATGCCCTGGATGCGATGATGTTTACGATGGGCGACCAAGAGACAAAAGAGGCGCTGGCTACTTACTTCCAAGGTGGTGCCCATCCGGTATTATCTATGGATGCGGCAGAGATCAAGGAATTAGACTTGGCCTTAGCAAAAGAAATTGTGACCCAATCAACGGTTAAGAGCGACGCAAAGGTACAGATAAACGATAAAACTAAAAGAGCTCAGCGGATTAACATCGACTCAGTGCAGCAGGGGACGCGCTCATAAAAATAAAACTCGCAAAGTGCGAATCCGCATTCTCCTCGGAACCCGGGAATCACTTGGAGTAGTATGGCCTGGACAAAAGAAGAATGCGAGGCAGATGCGTTACGTTCGTACGAGAAAGTTATAAGAACCGAATTTAGCGTTTCAAGTTTAGAAGTCTTTATGAATGGTGTCATTCAACACCATGTGACGAGTACCTCGACGCTAGATGGTACGTGGGACCGGCCTGAAGACGGGCAGGGCAACAAAACACATGCTACATGTAAAGCGAATATTTAAGACCGTTGATTCAAGCAGCACAAGATCAGTTGCCGAACGACCAGTACCATTATTTAATGCGTGCCGCTTACAATAAACACCAAGACAATTTCACCGCGATGGAACTATCCGAAATATGTCGGTGTTTAAAGTGCCTGCCTACCGACATTGTCGAATGGAAATAATAACATGCACATTACAGGCTAAACGAATTGACCATCGGTATCCCCGCAGACGATTGTAATTTGTTCTTATTCCTCTACTTGTCTTACTTTCTGCACAACTCATAATTACACTTCTTCAACTTCGTCCACGCCGTCGTCGGCTAAATCTGCCGAATGTCCTACTGACTGCTACTTCAGAGAATATCGGTAGCGACAGTAGGACATTCGGCAGATCAACCAACTACATTGCTTTTATGGAAGAGAGTCACTTACTACTCCTCTGTTTTCTGCTCAGTTCTTTGCAAGCTATCTAGTAAGTCATGGACGCGTTGGCGAATCACATTGATGTCTTGATCAACCCTATTAAGATGCTCCAAGAGACCTGCCTCAGCTTTTAGATTCTCCTGTTCTTGGTCCATTTATGTCAATTCGTTTCCGGGGAGAGAGATTCAGTTCGGGGGCGGGGAATGAAAGAACTTTTTTCATCTGAGGAAGACGTCTAACTACTTGCCATTTTTGCTTCGAACGCTTTCTGAGCCGACTGTAGAGTAGGGGGCATCCTACTCGTAACCATCTTCCGACACAACAAGATATGTCTGCTCGTTCACGGGTATCAGCAGTACTGTAGCCCCAGTCTCGCTTGTTCCCACTTCAATCAGACTTATCAGTTCGGAGAAACCAGGACGAGGTTATACTCGTAGTTCGGATATTCCAGCGGGATCATCTCTGAAATCCAAGTAGCCGCATCCGCCAGGGCTTCTTGAGCTATATCATAACCTTCTAGGCGCTGTTGCTTCAATCTCTTTGGTCCAATATGTAAAACGATGATTGCGTAAAACCCTCCCGAATTACCACTACCGTGTATTTCGACCGTAATATCTAGCGTGTCGAGCGATTCACTCGTCGGCATCGGTATCGACATCAGACTCGACATCAGACTCGACATCAGACTCCATAACAATCGTCATGCCGATCACATTATCGCCATCGGCCATAGAGAACATTCGAACGCCTCCCGTATTACGCCCAATTGTAGAAACACCCGCGACTGGAGTACGAATCATCTGGCCGCCTCTAGTGACTATCATGACTTGGTCGGTCTCCTTGACGACAATGCAAGCAACGACATCGCCATTCCGCTCGCTCGTCTGGATATCAATTACGCCCATGCCACCTCGATGTTTGGTGGGATAATCGTGCATAAGCGTCCGCTTGCCGTAGCCATGCTCGCATACTGTCAGCAATGTCGAGTCACCCACATCTTCCTCGGGCACGACGAGTTGCGAGACCTCATCGCCTTGCCTCAACCTAATGCCCTTAACACCACCGGACACACGGCCCAACGCCCGCGCCTCGCTCTCATGAAAGCGCGCAGCCTTGCCTTGGCGGGTAATCAGCATGATGTCTTGGTTTCCACTTGTTATGGTCGCACCGATCAGGTGATCGTCCTCGCCGCACTTCAGCGCGATAATTCCGTCTCGTCGTACGTTTTTATATGCCGAAAGAGCGGTCTTTTTAACGATGCCGTTACGAGTGGCCGTCAATAGAAAACCCTGGCTAAAATCGGCTACCGGCACCACTGCACAGATTTCTTCGTCTTTTACATTAAGCAAATTGACCAAGGGGCGACCACGCCCCGTTCGGTCACCTTCCGGGATTCGATATACCTTGAGCCAATGACACATACCACTTGCGGTAAGAAAGAGTAGAGTGTCATGGGTCGAGGCGACGAAGATATGCTCTACGTAATCATCGTCTTTAGTGCGCATACCGAGCACACCGCGCCCACCGCGATGTTGGGCGCGGTATGCCGCCGGTGATGTGCGTTTAACGTAGCCGGTCGCGGTTACCGTCACAACAACATCGGTTCGAGGAATAAGGTCTTCGACATCCAAATCCGACAATGCATGGACGATCTCGCTGCGGCGGTCATCACCAAAACGAGCTTCCATTTCAGCGAGTTCATCCAATATGATCTCGAGCTGGCGATCGCGGTGTGCCAATATTCCCTGATAGTCGTAAATCGTCCCTTGCAGATCCCGGTATTCAGCCGTCAGCTTGTCCCGCTCAAGCCCAGTGAGTCGCTGCAATCGCATAGCGAGAATGCCACCGCTTTGACGTTCAGATAGCTCAAATCGCTCCTCGAGAGCAGTTCTTGCTTCCTCCGGACTGGATGAGGCGCGAATAATTGTAATGACTTCGTCGATATTGTCGAGCGCAATCCTCAATCCCTCGAGCAGGTGAGCCCGGGTCGCTGCGGCCTCTAACGCATGACGTGTGCGCCGTACAATAACCTCTAGGCGATGATCGAGGTAGGTTTGCATCAATTGCTTAAGGTTGAGTAATACCGGTTGTCCGTTCACCAACGCGAGCATTAAGATGCCAAAGGTCATCTGCAACTGCGTCTGATTGAATAGCTGATTGAGCACGACATCCGCTTGCATGTCTGCTCGAACATCAATGACTATCCTGAGACCACCGCGCCCCGATTCGTCTTGGAGATTAGTAATTCCATCGATCTTTTTGTCCTTGACTACATCGGCTATGCTCTCTAGTAGTTTCGATTTTTGCACAAGAAAAGGTATTTCCGTCACTATGATCCGTTCGCGGTCGCCTTTCCTCGATTCGATGTGGGTTCGAGCCCTCATTCTCACCAACCCGCGCCCAGTACGATAGGCTTGTTGTATGCCCTGCAAGCCCTGCACGATACCCCCTGTCGGGAAATCGGGTCCTCGGACGTGCTCCATCAACTGAGTGATGGAAATTTCTGGATCCGCGATGAGCGCGCGCAAGCCGGCTGCAATCTCGCGAAAGTTATGCGGAGGAATCTTCGTCGCCATCCCAACGGCAATCCCCATAGACCCGTTACACAATAAATTGGGAAACTTGGCCGGCAACACTGACGGCTCGGTGCGCGTCTCGTCATAGTTCGGGATGAAATCGACCGTATCATTCGCAACATCGTTCAAGATTTCCCTTGCCGGCCATGCCAAGCGCGCCTCAGTGTAGCGCATCGCCGCCGGAGGGTAACCATCAATAGAACCAAAGTTGCCTTGTCCCTGCACGAGCGGATAGCGCATACGGAAATCTTGCGCAAGATGTACGAGTGTCGGATACACAATCGCTTCGCCGTGAGGATGGTAATTACCGGACGTATCTCCAGATATCTTAGCACACTTCCGGTAGCCGCTGCCGGGGTTTAAGTTGAGGTCGTCCATTGCCACCAGAATACGCCGCTGTGACGGTTTGAGGCCATCGCGTGCGTCGGGCAAAGCCCGCGACGAAATAACCGACATCGCGTACTGCAAGAACGAATCGTGTAATTCCGTAGTGATTGATCTAGTGTTGATATCGCGCGGCTCGCTGGGTTCGTTGGTCTCGCTAGTCTCGGCCATTATTCCTCGTACTCCTCCATTACAGTACCCTCTTCCGCGTCTGACAACGCCATGTCCTCAGTCCCATCGTCGTCGGTACCGACCTCACCATCTGCCGACACCACATCCTCTACAGACCGCACCCCCTCAACTACCTCCAGCTCCAGACTATCAAGCACATTATCACCTAGGCTTAGAACCACTGTACACGTGCCGATCTCAGGACGAAATACAATCGTTTGGAAATAATGCTTGTCCCAATCGCCGACCTCAAAATCAAAAGGCGACGGCGACGCCTCAAATACCGTCTCGTCGTACTGTCGGATGCTCAAAGCCACCTCGCCTTGCCACGCCAAACTAGCGGACTCGCGCGTAAGGTGTAAATGAGCAATCACAGTACAGGCCCCGCGGATACGCTGCACCGACGTGACCAGTTGCACCAATTGTAGACGGCATGAAAGCCCTTCAAAGAATTCGATATCAAAGGGAGCCATTTCTGCAGCTGAGTCTAACCAAGTCGTAAAGCGTATCTGGCCCACTTGCGGTGCAATAAATCGACTTACTTCACTTCGACACTCGTCACCGGTGAAGGGACCCAGGTACCGCCTCGCATCAACATCTTCTTCCAGCACCTCGCTCGCCTGTTCTGTCGAATCGAATCGCAACACAGCCCCGGATGTCTGCTCCTGGCGCATCAGGAAAACACCGCCCTCGGCCGCCCCAAGCCACTCGTTGAAATGTGTATTTACCTCATCAGCACGCACAATGGTACTCGATGGCATTCTACTCTCCCAAAGGTATAAAAATGTAGCCCGAAATATCGCGATACCGCCAGATTAACGCAACCTGACTAGGTGGACGGCTATAACCACTCCGATCAACAAAGTACATACTGCAAATATAAGGCGATTAGGGAATAACAAGGGCTAACGAAGGAAGGAATTGCGTGATAACAAATATAGCTACTGCAGTGGACTTATTGATCTTTGATTCTAAGACCAACCTCTTTGAGATAGCCGCGCATTTTCACATCTCGCCAATTTGGTACTTCATCTCACCACTTAACTAATGGCTTATCCGCATAAGGTAAACCGACTTGTTCTCCACGAAAAAACCAAGCTTCAATTTAAATTGTTGCGGAGAGTGACCTTGACGATGCCGAAAGTAATTGGCCCGCAAAAGGGGGCGAACCAAGCCAACTCGTTTACACGATCATCGCCCCGCTATTTCCGCTTGCTAAAAAGCTCACGTATGTTTAACGTCTGGATAGGTGGGTGATGATGGCCATTGTCACCTCCTATTGGAAGTTGGCCTCGGTGATTCGTCACCGGGGCCTTTATTAAGCCGATTTAACAACTTATAACATTCCATTAATTATACGCATATAAAATAAAAACAACTACTTAACTAACCATAAGGCGCATTATCATTAGTATAATATGTCGCATTATTTTTTGATTGTACGATCATCTTCTCCTTGTTATTTCCCTCCATCTCCCCTATCACTCACGACAGCGCGAAGCATCGCAACGATAGGGCGCAAAAAAGTTGACCACGTCACACCATCGGTCGCCCCTACTAAAAAATAGGGCGCACCTATCAATTTTGTCCGTCGTAATATATCAGATTCGACATGTTTGTAATCAAACTCAATAACATGAACATCTCTTATTTCTGGATTCTTTAATTGCCCCCCTTTTTCAGTCTTCACCCACATGACATCACATCCAGCAGCCCTGAGCTTACGCACACCCACCTCCGCATCAGCGACGCCTATAACTACGACCTCTTCCATCTGACTCATTTTCTTCTTAGCGAGTACAAATCTCGCCAGTCTCCCAATTAATTACAGCCTTTCTGTATTAACATATTAAATATTATGCGACAATATAGCACAATTCAATCACACGACCACTGCCCTGAGATCACAGCGTATTTTTGCCCGCCCACTTGCGCCGTGAGTCCCTCAAACTCTTGTTACCCGACGACACGAACTTCTTCGCGGGTTATTATAATGCCGCAATCTAGAAAACCTGAGGTCGTAGGCCCAAGCAGAAGCCCCTACCGCACTGTGCGCTATTAGTTCGTATATATTGAAACTGATTTTCGATATCAACTACTTCAATCCAAAACTCGGCCATTACGCCCTTTATAGCATAAATATCGACTCTGCAACATAGCTATTATTACCCTCTCTCCATGTCAAGAGACACAAGAATCGCGCACAGAAGATTTGCATCCGTGGCGCACGAAACGCCCTGAAAGTCGCTGGTTCTTCGCTTCGCGATACCATTCGCCAATTCGAGTCAAGCAGTCCCCATGCAGCCGACAATCCATGCTGTAATTATCCGGCACAAAACAGGAGCCTAATCTTCCATTGAGCCCGATTTCTAATATGTCAAAAGAACGGGAATTATCGGCAGCACTCACCACGGTCGAGATACTTGATGAAGCTGGCGAGCGGCGAGACTATACTCAGAGTGTACTTTCAGGATTGGACGGCAAGTGCATTGAGCTCGATGCGTTTTGCACAGACCGAATGCGCGATTTCCCAAACTACACTAGCATTCGGTGCACGCTTGACGTTTTGCACTATAATTTGCCGCAATCAACAAATTCTCTACATCAAGCTCAACCGGTAACCCTTTAAGATCTTTGAAAAAGGCACCGCATATTGACGCACTTTTAATTGACATTTGATCCTGCAAAGCACACACGATCACAACGCACACCTGGCAGATCTGCCATTTGTAAATCCGCACCACACACTCAATATTTACATCACTGAAGCAAATCCCATGGAGATTGCGACCAGCTCGGTCGGTGCCACGCAAGTCGAATCTCCTTCGGCGAGCACGCCATGCATATCAATGCGACGCACCACGACTCGGCGCGTTAAGATGTTCTTGATTGCACATAGAATATTAGTAGAATACAGCCGAAGATGACAAGTATCAGTAGAAGCTCAAGACATAGATGAGCCGATCACATAATGCCACCATTTTTTGAACTATCGATCTCGCGTGCAGCCACTAATACGGCGCGATATAGCGTAGTTGATTGAGACTGCGCAAATTCGTGCCGTAGCACTATCGCAACCGTGTCGGCCCGGCAGGTGATCAGTACATCACGAAGCGTTTCTAACACCTCTGGCGCATTGATACGTAGAAATTCAACAGCATTGTTGTCTGTAGGTGCTACGTCATTTATCATCTTGGCAAACACAGTGCATTTAGCGAGTGCCTTCGCCCCTTTCTACCTCGGCGTCGATAGTAGTGCTCGAAAATGTCGGACAATAACCACAGCCCCATTGCACCAAGAAACCACATGGCATCTTTCCAATCAACCAGCGCGACTATATGCTCTGTTATGCACATTAAACGATCCACAATTGCTGCTTATGTTTCAATCTATCGCGATATGAGCTAGCCCGCCGAGCAATATCTACTCATTCAATTAGCAGATCCAAGCCGGAGATAGGAATAATATCCCATGGATGCATTCCACGCCAGCACCAAAGACAGCTCCGCCCTATCCGGCCGGTGGTTCCACACCCCACTACGAACAATTTCACTCCAATGGAGATAGACGAACGAGGCAAACAGCGAATAACACTGTACTGTGGGCGCCAACCCGTATTGTTTCGTGAATTACTTGAGAGAGAGTGCAACACCCTTCACTGGAATCGACTCTTTCGTTCACTACGACGTATGAAGCTATCCGACGAAGTGCGGCTTGGTCCACTTTGTAAAAACATCCGCGGCTTTCTGTTTACGAGCCCGGAAAACCTCGCGCTTCTCCACAACGACGCCGAACCACCAAGTATATATAGAACCTCGGGTAGCTATCGTCTCTCAGCGCAGTAGATACCATCTCAGACAGACACATCCCGCTCGAGGACTCACAATTAGAGGATTCTTGCCCTATTCAGCCATTTAGTCCACAGACCATTCAAGCCACTTAAGCGCATTATTATTAAATCGATAAACAACAAACCTGCAACGAGAGCAGACACCCCAAGACATTCAAAACTGTATTTAACGCGCACGGCGAAAGCGCTGAGTTCGTGCTATATCGAAGCTGATCGAAGACAAATAAAACTAGGCGAGAATATCCAAACGTTCTGCCAACACGTCCCGTCCATCAGCAGCCGGCCCAGCCACAGAGACGAAAACCCAGTCGACATTCCCCTGCACCGCACCGCCACCTTCACAGAAGAGACCACAATAAGCGCCAATTCAAGCAAGGGACTC
>JACLAC010000268.1_pt1 | contig 15476 bp, 7 predicted proteins | sample 8027881 | NCBI WGS metagenome assembly JACLAC01 (sample SAMN15725517, study PRJNA655200) | protist metagenome | isolation source: fluorescence activated cell sorting (FACS) single amplified genomes of... | place: Spain: Blaines Bay Microbial Observatory, Mediterranean Sea | collected 2016-01-19
TGCGAAGATAAATATTATGTTCAAACGTATTTAGACAATGTGTTTTGGCCTTTTTCACTCAAACTATTGATTGCACCGATAGTTGATTTTATACCTTTATTTTGTTTCAGTCACAAATTTCATCGTCGAGGTTATATGCTGGTAGCTAGCATTCTTTCTGCAGTTATATTTTTTGTACTTACTTTCACTTGGTCATTTATTGACCCAGATGATTCATGTCCAAACGCACCGTTATTATTTGCCCACCTGTTTCCGATAATATTGATTAATGCTATTGCAGATGTTGCTTTAGATGGATCTGCTGTACTTGCTTTGCAAGGAAAAAACATTGGTTATTTTGCTTTAATACAAACTTTAGGTTATACTTTTGGTAGTAGTGGTGGTGGGGTTGCATTTATTTATTTAGAGCAAAGAATTGGTGTTAGATCATGTTTTACAGCAATTGGAATTGTAAGTTTAATTTCAGCTTGTTTAATATTTAAAGCAAAAGAAAATGATGATGTCGATAATAACAACAGCGACATTTTAATTGATGATGACATTACAAATAATACAACATGTAATAATAATAATAATAATAATTTAAAAAGAGCATATAAAGAATTGTATAAAATTGTTACCAATCAGAATGCATTGTTTATAGCAATTGCATTCTATGCTTCTGCTCTATTTTGGGGTGAAGCAGCACTTCTGAGTAAAGTAGATTTACGAAATTTAGGGTATACAAAGGATGATGTTGCAATAGTAGGCATAATTGATGCTTTACCAACAGCTATTTCAATATTTCTAATTACACAATATATTGGTGCACGTGTTGATGGAATAAAAAGATTAAAAATATTGTATCCAATATGTATTATTGGCTGGATCTCATATTTTTGTACAATGGTAATACCACCTTATATGGACGGGACAACAAATGGCAATGGCAAAGAAACCTGGGTGTTTCCTTTTAGAACTATAGTAAATTTAATAGGAATACCTTTCCGGAAAGTTGTGTACATATTAATAATTTCATATGCATCTAGAATAACACCAACTAGTTGCCCTGGGACATTTATTACCGTTTTGATGACTTTCATGAATCTAGGAAGTAAAATTTGGAAGAGTATACGAAATCCAATTCGTAATGCATTTCAAGAAATTGCAAAAAAACATAATAATGGAATTTGTGATGGCACGTTGAATACAGAGTATCAAGGCAAATATATGTTTACAGAAACAATTGATGGTAATACTACGAAACAAGTAAGATTCTGTGGTAAAGTTAATTGTGAAGTTAATGAATATTGTAATAAACTTGGTGATGGATATGTTTTATTTGGTATATTCTCGTTATGTATAGGTATCATCTATTACATACTTTTTGTTCTTGTAATTGCAAGGAAAATTGATATTGAAAAAGAAAAATTTGATCCAAACAACGTGGAGGAAAGGATCAAATGGTGCCCTCGAAAATGTTGTGGAGAAGATATGTACCATGATGATTACAATGAATATTTATCATTTCATGATGACGACATCGAGGAGGATATTCATAGTCGTAATAATAATCATCGAAGTAGTCGAATAAGTTATGTGGAGATGAAATGAAATCTAATTTATGTTTAATAACTCAAGTATAATATATCGTATAGTAAATTATTTTAAACCTATCAAAATTTTACTAAAAAAAATAATAAATATATTTTATTAATTAAATATGTTACATTTTGTAATTACATTGATAGACAGAGATATTGATTCCTATTTCTGATAATCGATAAGAAAAAAATACATGTATCAATCATATGTACACAATTATTATACTATATTAGAGTAAAGTCAATCAATACAACAATAACAAAAATTTTTTTATATATTATATAAGTATGCCAAAACGAAAACGTAATACACCATTTTCAGCATTTATATTTTGTTGTACTAATTCTACCGAAGCGGAATGTCTTCAACGTGGTTTGTTTGGTGGTCCTGCAAGTTTATGCAATCAAAAAGTCGAACAAATATTACCTGGCACTCCATTGTTATTATACAATACAGAAAGTAAGGAGTTACAAGGTCCGTTTTATGCTGCGTCTGAAGTTGGTCATCATGTCGATCATGCATGGGGAGGAAATTTTCCTGTACAAGTTTATATATCCAAAAGTAAAAATTGGAAAAAAGTCGCTCGAAGTTGTGTTATGAGACATTTATGGCAAGGTAAAGTAATACCGGAAAAATATGATTATTTATTATCAAAATTGTATGAAAATAAAAATATTTCATATGATTTAGATGATCTAAGGTCTTTAGCAGAGGAATATGATTTAGAAGAAGTTGATTTTAATCCTAATAGTTATATGATTGCATTTGTTAAAGAATACGATGAGTCCCTAACTTGTAAATTTGATTTATATTATACAACTGGTACAGTGAAAACGTCATTATTACATCCAGGACAAGGACGACGAACACAAATGTTTCGACGTAATGTGAATATGAATTTATTAGCAACATTATTTGAAAATCCAAGAACACATACTGGTAAAGGTTATCAAAAAAAAAGAAGATAAAATAGTGGAAGGTATAATGTGTGTTAAAAAAGTAATGAACCCGTGTGTAGGGGTGTTTTTTGAAGAGTCCGTCTATGTGTATGATATGACATCTGTGTGTTTTAAATATAAAAGTTTTTAAATTTAGAATATCTAATCATTTTTATTTTAAAAATTTATCTTGCTTTTTACCACTACTACCACTTCCTTTCCCTTTCTTTCTTTTTTTATTATTACCACCATTATTCATCATTCTCATTCTTCGCTTTTGTTTCATTCGTTCTTGATTTTCATCTATTACTTGAAATATATATGTTCTTGAACCAATTTTACTTATATCTTTGTTTTTCAAATCATCATGATTCTTCTTTTGCTTCTTCTTCTTATTATTAATATCAACATTACCATTCGTATTATTATTAATAATATCATCACTATCTAAATTCAAACCTCCAACTGTACGACGATGTTCATATCCTTTATATAATTCTGGATAAAAATCTTGTTGTGTACGTAATTTTAAACCATGTACAGCTAAACGTGCAACTCTTGGAACAGCCCATGAATTATATGGTTCACCTTTTTTCAATGTGATATGTATTTGTCCATTCTCTATTAATTTCTTATTGTTTTTCATATTATTATTATCTTCTTCATATGAACTCTTTGCAAGTAATGGTATTGAACTTTTAAAAAAATCTGTCAAAAATCGTTGATGATGGCGATTATTTTGCAATGTATCTTTGATCCCACAACCAGTATGTGGAAAATTAAATACAATATGATTGAAGAAATTATAATCATTGCTCTTCTTGGTTTTCTTAGTAGAAGAATTATCTCCACCATCATCATGATAAGAATTATAATCTTCCTCCTCGTCATCATCATCATCATCCTCCTCCTTTTGTTTCTTTGATTCATTCACAATATTCAATAAATCTTTCATATTTATTAAATTAGTTGCATCAATACTATGTAATACATTTACATTATTTGTATTCAATTCTTTTACTATATCCTTTGCTTCAGGATATTTTGTATATACTTCTTCTTCACTATCGTATGATGTAGCAAATATATTTGAATAATTATACGTCGTTTTTTTTGCTACTTCGTCATCATCATCACCACTACGCTTCATACTGTTGCTACCAGTGTTATTATTATTATTAATATTATTATTATTATTATTTTTGTTTCCATATTTTAATTGTAATTTTTGGAAATATTTTACTAAACCTAATGCAAATGAAAAATTTCCTTCTCCTATTAATAAAATATTATCATCATATCTATATGGCACACGTGCGATTGGGTTCAAAGCTATGCATGGGTGTACGTTTGGCCAAACAAAAATTGAATTTGTTTTGCGGACATGAGGAATATGTACGAGTGTCGATATATGTATTACAGTTGAGAAAACATTTCGGAATGGCGGGTAGTATACAACAAAGATATTTTTGGCTTGGCATTTTAAAATATAAAATAAATTATGTATTTTATTCATTCTTTTTTAAACTACTAATATGATTATACTAATATCTACTTCGTAGGATATATTAATATACTAATTCTGCTTATTTTTAACGAGATTAGGCACACCAATAGATGTTAAAAATAAATGATGTACAAGTGCATATGGTTCCTTTCCTTCCCTCGTTCCTTCGTATTTTTCTTGATAAATTTCATACATTTTTCTTAAATCCTTACGGCGTTCTTTTTGATATTCCACGTATTTTTTTTTCTCCTCCGGTACAGAGTCTATATTTTCAATTTCCTCATCATCCAATTTTACTAATTTTTCTAATTTTGATTTTTGCATTAACAAGATGCGTATTTTATCATTTAACCCTTCCCTATTTTTTTCATACGTTACACCAAATATATATTTTTTAGAATTGACATGCACACCATGATCCTCAGCAATAAAAGAATTTGGACACATCATAGATAAACGATTTACAAGTTGATCAGTCAATTTCTTACAATGGACTTCCCATAATTTGTCACCTTCTTCCCTATCCTTTTTGTCTATACCATCAATGTTTGTATATAAAAATGGGTCTTCCTCTTCGTTATATAAAAATGGATCTTCCTCTTCGTTATTATTGTTTGCAATATCAATACGTTTCCTTGCCATATCCATCATTTGTTTAAATACATATGGGTCATTTGGATCATAAAATGTTTCACTTAAAGCTGTTTCGTGCAATGTACGCATTTTAGGAACATCAACATATTTCCCATTTTCATCTTGCATTTCATCAAACATATTAATACTTATAATCACACGCATGTAATGTAAATTATATGTTGCCCACTCTTTTTTTGGATATTTTTTAAATGTTTTCCAAAAAACCATATACTCCCATATTGCACCTATGTACGGAGTAATACCAGCAAAAATTAAGCATACTATATAAAATGCTATTCGTTCAAGTTGTTGTTTTGCAAATTTTACTTCTTTAAAAAACGTCGAAAGGAAATGTAATTTCCTATTTTTATCTTCACCTACTTCAATTAAATGATATTCCTCTGACATGAAAGTTAGATTGAATAAACATAGAATTGAACAAATTAAAATCACAAATAGCATCCATAATATAAAGATACAAAGAAAATGTAGAAACTTTTTAGAATCTTTTTGCCGACGAAATTTATATACTTGGCGTTCAATTTCTGATAATTGAATTGTTGATAATTGCATCTGTTATACGTCCTGGGGGGGTTATTATATCTTTGGTTTTTTTTATATATATTCTTCCTTTGATATGTTAGAGAGATATTCGTTTCGTTTATCATCTATATATTGAATTAATCTATCACACAATATATAAAAAAAATACGACGAGCAATTATTTCAAATAATAATAAAATCCATACTTGGTTTGGACCTCCCTATATCTTGTATACTGATTTTCACTTTAACCAAATCTCGTTTCTGCCTCTCTTCTTTTCCCCGTCCTTTTTTTTTAATAGATTAAGATCTAAGGATACGTCGTGCATACCTCTGGCATACGCTTTTCATCTCACATATCTATAAAAAAAATCTTTTTCGTTTATCATAATTTCATTAGTCAACAAAAAATGCATATATAGATAGAATAGACGACTGGACGACTGGTCGAAATTGTTTTTTGTTCGACAATCTGATTGTCGAAGAAGAAGTAAATAACAAAAGAAAGCAGAACGAATTCAAATCAAAAATTCAACACACGAAGCATCTTCTCATACCTTTTACGCTTAAAGATGATTGTATTATTTAAACCCCATGTTATATTTTTAGTATTACTATCATCATTATCATTATGGAATAATACACATGGTTTTAATTTATTTGATAACAGATGGCAAAAAAAATCATGTAAAATTCAACACCAACATGCAGTCAGGTGGGATAATAATGCAGAGGATGAATCCTTTGCAAAAACAAGGCGCGTGGGCCTTGGTGGTGGTGTCGAATATGCATTCACGTCAACATTTTGCAAACAAATGCTACGTATGATGCGAGCAAATACTGATTGTAACTCTGTAAAAGTTGCTGTTCATAAAGCATTTGAAACGTGGAGTGAAAAACATCCAGTAATTTACTTTCGTCACGTACAGAATATCAGTGATGCCGAAGTCATTATTGGCTCGTATTCCCGTTCAGCAATCCTCTACTATCATGAATTTAAAAGTCGTTCAACAAAGGAAGAAAAGAATTTATACAAACAGGACACATACGAGGCAGGGGATGTGCGAGCAAAAGATTTAAAAGGCGTTTTGGGATTTGCACAATTATTAGTCCAAAAAAAATTTCAAACAAGTTTAAATGCTTTTTCTACAAAGCCTATTACATTAACAAATGGGGACACCGTACCGCTTACAAAATCGAATGAAGATATCGTGCGACATAGATGGCGTATCATGATAGATTTCGATAATTGTTTTTATTTAACAGAAATCAATATCTGTAACGACAATAATCCTATTAAATCGAAATATTTATGGATTACATTGGTTGTGTCTGTGTTATATTCTATCATTGCACCATATATTGCATATAAGCGACGTTACGAAGACATGAAGATGGAAGCTGAAAAAGAGCGACAGAAAGAAAACAAAAGTCGGATGTTAGCAGAAGAAGAAAGCAGAAAGCAAAAGCGTTTTTTGCAAAGGGGAGGCCCATTGAGCATGGGATTTGCTGATGTAAAAGGACGCGTAGCTTTGAAACGATTACAAAGCGCTGATGAGCATGAACATACAGCTCAATTATTGGAAAATGAAGCAAGCAGACAAGCAAATGATTGGGTTTCAAATTCATATAGTAAATGGACAATACTTTTAAGTTTGATAGGTATATGTTTATACATTTGTTCTATTTTCGGAATAGTAACAGTAGCACAAAAAGAGTATTACTGTAAATCTATTACATCTCCAGGTGGAGCGTGTCAAGATCTTCATAGCGTTATTGCCCATGAGATGGGTCATGTGCTTGGACTAGGCCATTCAGACGATGCATCGATACTAACATCCTCAAAGCAGATCAAAACAGGAAATTTTGATCGGACAAAATATATTCCGATTAAAAGTGATAAAGTTTGTTCTGGCATTAAAACATACCCACGCTACTCTCGTTGCAACAAGTTGTCTTCTCGACATGCATGTTCATGGGAAAATCAATGCCATTGGTCAAGACAAATGCAGAAATGCTCTAGTAGGTATCAAGATACCATGATGGCAAGTCAATTAGCAAGAGGTGTTGTTAACTATCTCACAGAAGATGATTTAGCTGGCTTATTTTTTTTGTATCCGCGAAAAGGAAGAAATGAGAAATGGAGCAAACGATTGCCATTTAAGAAAATGAAAGTGTCAAAATTATCTTATATCGCTAATCAATTAGGCGTGAAGGAAAACTTAAATTCAAGAATGGATCATGTCAAATCTATATGCAGCGTATTGACAAAGCGTAGTGTCATTCGATTAAACGATTTAGATACTTCTTATGCAGCTACAATGTTTTTTCCCCCAGATGAAAAATTTTCAGAGACACAGAATGGGATAAGTCAGTTAAAAAAAGCTACAAAAGATCTATTTTCAAATACGGAAAAGAAAAGCCCAGATGAAATAAAAGAGCTGTATACAAATTATAAAGATGCAAAAGAGTTAGTAGAAAGCAAGAATGAAAAAAGTACTATTGGTATTGTCGGCGATTTAAATAATGATGGAGTAGCAGATCGAGATGATGATGGTGATGGTATACCAAATGAAATTGAAGTAGGCCTTGATGCATTGAATGAAATCTTACAAGAGATTCCATTAGCAGAAGTAATGGAAGAAGTGGACGATGATAAGACATGTGACACAAACATGAATGCTCACGTTAAGAAAGTTGTTGGGACACCCTTATACGAATGGACAGCAACAGATGTGTCAAATTGGTTGAAAAGCAGGTATACTACTTTTTTCAGTTTAAAACACAAGCAAAATCAAACGAAAAAAATACTAATAAATAAATACATTGATGATATGGAAAATGTTGGTGTAAATGGTCGATTAATATGGGTTATCACGGAGGAGGATTTGCAAGAAGATATAGGTATACGTGAAAAAGATAATGTTGCAGATTTAATGTATTTGATAAATGCATTAAAAGATGGAATGCAAACGGAGAAAGATATACCCGCATTAGAGTTTTGGACGTGGCGCAAACTGAATCGTAGAGGAGGGACATTTTATCCCCTAAACTTGATACTTTTCCCTAGGTTAACATTGTTTTATCTTAGCAAATATGACGAAGCAACTTTGGCTTACTTAACACAGTCAGAAAAACCAAAAGTACCGGTAAGTGTAGCAGAACTTTTACACATTCTTTCTTTCAATCTTGCTGAAAAAAAGAGCTTCTTGATGCTAACAATATATTTGTCTACTATCCTTACCACTATATAAAAGAACATTGTATCATATTTTGTTCCGAAAAGATATTTGGAGCAGATTGATCTTTTTCTTGAATCACCACCAACTCCAAATAATAATTACTATTTATTTACAACTTTGCACGTGTTCACTCCTCATTTGTTAATATCATGGCATGCATTTTCGTTCTTCAATACAAATTATTGGTTAACATTCGCTTTAGTAAATATTTGTATTACTATGTCCATTAGTGAGATGAATTTATTACAAAATTTGTTAAACCGAAACATATCAGATAAATCCATGCGGAAGGGGATCAAACAATATTTCAATAGGTTATTGTTGATGTTTATATATATGATTGCATTCCCAATTATACCAGCGAAAGTATGTGACACGGTTTTAACAATAATATTTATCGCAAACACGATTCCTGTGTTTATAAATCCCACACGGCTTTTATTTCAAGTAGAATGGAAGTATAAATTGTTTGGGGTGTGCCAATTGATTTGTTTAGGTATTCCACTTGTATTTGATGATGATTCTTGGTGGGACATATTAGTTTATCTAGGCATAATTGTACCATTTTCATTTATATTTGGTATTATGGCCAGGATTCGTATTGGTCGCATGGGGCCCAATGAATTACTTACACGTATATTAATTTACGGAGGAATCTTAGATAAAGCGATTATTGTAATTGATCCAGGGAATGTTCTAAAAAGTTCAATTCCAGAAGTGTTAAAACTGGAGGGAAAATATGTGAAAAAAAGCAAAAGCATATCCGTTTCATATCGTGGTAACGATGAAGAAATACAACAAGAGGGAATTGATGCAGGTGGTATTTTTAGAGATTGGTTTGAGAGAATGATGAAAGCATTTTTTCTTCCTGAGAATAAATATCTGAAAAATAATGTTGAAATAGAAGGTAATATCTACTATCGATTTGCACTTCCAGGGGAAATTAAGAAACTAGCAACTTTGAATGGTATAGAACCTGTAGATATTTTTAAATGCTTAGGTCGAATGGTTGCCATGAGTATAGCTTATGAGTTACCAATTGGTGTAAAATTTGCACCACCAATTTTAAAACGAATGGTAGATCGGAGCTTTAAATGTTCTTACCATGAATATCAATGGATACATCCAACTAAATATAAGTATTTTACCGATCCGAGTAATACGGACTACGAAGCTCTAGATGTGCATTTTGAAGCGGATGATTTAAGTGAACTTAGCAAAGGTAGCCCTGCTGTAACACCAACTAATGTCACAACTTATATGTCTATGATGGTAGAATACGAGTTTAATTCTGAACTTAGTAAAGCATTTTATGCAGGGTTTCATGATATTCATTTAAATATACCTAAAAATACTAATGTAAATGCATTATCAAATATAATTTGCGGCGAATTTAATATTGCAGTAAATGAATGGAAAAGCAAAATGGAGGTTCAATTTGTTGCAAAACGCGAAAAAAAGAAAAGTACGGAAGAATCAAAAAATCGCATACAACAACGAGTTGTTCGATATTTTTGGCAATACATGGAAGAACTTGATCAAGAAAAGCTTGCAGATGTTTTTTTTTGGATCACATCTAGACGTCGATTACCAGCAGGTGGGTTTCCTTGCGATTGGAAAGGCAAAATTTATATTAACGAGAACTTTGATCGCACATCTTTGCCAGTAGCACATACATGTTTTAACCAAATCGATTTACCATGTTATGAAAATTACGACATGTTGAAGAAGAGCGTAAATTATGCTGTTGAAAATTGTAAAGAGTTTTTTTTAGCATAAAGTATAGATGGATAGTGTGTGTTAATAAAAAGAGATTAATTAATATGATATATAAAATATACTGGGTATCTCTATAATATGATACTGTATGCATAGTTAAAATTAAAATAACATACAGTACGTATATAATTATACGAATCTCGGTTAAAAATAATTTTTTTCTTGGTCCTAATTTTGATTGTAAATTTTCAGGTCAATATTTCACATATATATATATATAATTATTTGCATTGGAAACGCCACTTACAACCAAAGTTGAACTATATATTGTTTTTAACCTCTTCCTCTGCACCTGCTGGTGCACTTGGAAAATTTTCACGGTAACATGCCCAGATTGCTTTGAAACATGGTTCAACTTCACTTTCTGGGTATTTCGTAAGGGTTTCTAATTCTTTTCTCCATATTGGCAAAATGCCCAATGCACGTCTAGATGCCATGATAGTGGCTGCGCCCATCAACGATGGACTGTATTCTTGGAATTTGTAATCTTGTAAACAAAGATCAGCAAAGAATTCAACATAGCGTTTTAAATAGCTAGGCACTTTTTTTTTCACAAGTGCTCGTCCTTGCATTTTGTCTGGCATAAATAAGACACCTTTGCTTAAATAATAATCAGTAAAATGCAACGGCGTATAGGTACTTAAGCACCAATTCAATGTGCGAAGTACCATAGTTTCCATTTTGTAAATTTGATCTGGGTCAAATGTATATTGCGCATAACGATCCATTTCAGACAATGTTGGAACTTTTTCTTCCATCTCCTCGAACTTTGCAGCTATTAATATGCAAGCAATTGCAACTAATTGCAATTTATTTCTTTTTACAGTGACCTTGTGCAATACGCGATCAAGCAAAATGACGGAAACATGAATGGTAGATAAATACAAATCAAATTCATCCCCAGCTTCGCCCATCCAATCAACAAGCACACGGCGGTATTTAATCCATTTAGCATGAGGATCAAACAGCGTATGCAAACTTTCGCGCTCACGCATTGAATCATGCACGTCATCCGATTGTACGCCCCAGATTTTATCCATCTTTTTCGTGTTTGTTATACATTTGTCATTAAATTTAATTGATACGCCATATGGCCGGACAGGCGGTGCTTCCGAAAGGCTTAAATCCATTTTCTTGAAAATTTCACTCAACGTTTGGACTGCGTTGATTTCAGTATCGGTTGTTTCATTCTGCTTCAAACGTCTGTTATCATTCCTGATTGTATCGTTGTTACAATTGTTGTTGTTCTCGCTGTGGCTTTGCTGTCTTTTAATTGAATTAGTACTTGCATTTGCATTGCTTCCATTATATTCTGCAATTAAGGATTTCACAATCTTATTGGATTTTAGCTCATACGAAGTCAATGGCATGTTTGTCATAGGGGATGTCTTAGGATTTGCCTTACAGTACTCGAACCATTTTTCAATGGCTTCTCGTTCATATGTAAAACCATCACTTGCAAGTACCGGATCTTTCATCATATTAAGATTAATTGGGCACATTAATATAAAATTTGAGTCACTGATTAGATGTTTTTTTCCTTCCTCATTGTTGGAGTTGGACATGTTACATCTGTTTTTTAGTAATTGTAAACGTGATTTCTTTTTTTTGTAGTTCCCAACTCTTTCCTTCTGATTTTTATGATATAATAATACGTTATAAGCTTTGAAGTAATATATTTTGTAAATATATCTCTTTATTTCCTTTCATTTAGTGTGTGCTTCAATTGGGAATGTAGCTGTATGTATGTGTATATAATTTTATCCCACGTGCCATCAAATATCAATTTACTGGGAATTAACATGCGCACATCATTAATCAAAAAAGACTGAGTGTGTTGGTCTTTTGCTTGTGTTTTTTCAAATTAAAAATGTTGGTTAACGAAATACCTTAAAATAGTAGACATTATATGAGATATGAGAAGAGTTTTAGATTGTCGAAAGAGTCTGACGACGCAGACTAACTGTCGGGTGGCACTCTGTTGTGAATTTCAATAAACTCTATCGCAGTGTTACGATTCATTGTCCATTTTTCAGTTTAGTGAGATAGATACATTATTGTCTCAGTTATTGTATTCTTTCTGGAGAGTACGAGTCGGAATTAGCACCATGAGTAAATTAAAAAATAAGTTATTTATTTTAATTATAATCCGCCGTTCCCCCCCCAACGCCAGTAATACCTCTGGAAAATAATAAATAACACGAAACCTATTATAAATCCTCCAGTAATTATAGCAGCACACCAACCTAACTACTCCGGGTACCTGAGCATATAAACTTAGCATTGCAAGCGACCACTCATGTTGGTGGTGTGTTGTTATTATTTGAATCTGAATACTATATTATGCTATATTATTATTGTGATAATATATATACATACGATATCAGTAATGCATGAGGTGGATGATCATTTATCTATCATAGTGTGCATGTTATTTTTTAAATATATATAATTGCATCTGAATAGTTGTGGTTTTGTTGTAGAGGAGAAGAGAATAACGATTCTTCTTTTTAAGCTGGGCATAGCATAGGGAGAACAGCACTTGATAGAATATTATTTTTTAAGAAATACACAAATATTATACTTATATAATTTGATTTTTTTATCTCTAGAAGTATTTTTTTTTTGATTTTTTTGGGTTTTTTTTGGAAAGGTTGCAAAGTGAAAGTTTAAGTTGCAACAAACTGTGCACCTATATCTAGATTTTAATTTCTGAACAAAACAATTTTTTGTTCTTCTTCTTGTATATATATATATATATATATTGTGTACAGTATCTTATTTATTTCGTGAAAATTCGTGCATTATTATGAAAATTGTTGTGGCAATTGTTATTTCAATATTTTGTGAAATTCAGACTTCGTTACAAACTCGTATTAACGGCATTATGATCTTTCTGAATATGATATCTTTTTTTTTATATATTGTCATTTGTATATAGTATATATTTCACCTACGCGAAGTAGATGGACAACATGCATTGATTTGTGAGACCACAATTATCTCTACTGAGCTTCTACCAACGATGCTAGTTTTTCCTCTAAACTTTCTATACGTTTAGTTTGATCCTCATCCAAATCATCCTTGTCTTTCATAATGGTATCAACATCAGTACGGAGATTGTCAATAGCATCCTCTACTTTGGATGTGTCGCTGTTTGCACTTTTTAACAAACCCATGATAGTTGCGCGTTCGTTTAGTGGCTTGGCAACTCCAAGTTTAATTAGTACAAAACCGACCAAAAGTGTGGCGAACATTTCAAGGTATGCAATGTAAGCTAGTGCAGAACCAATGATAGAGGTAGCGGTTGGGCAAACTTCTTTACTCTCGGTTATTTTGTACGTCATATGTACCGTAAAGTCCCTTCCGATTGATCCTATCTCAGCCGTTTTACTGGTGTCTTCGCATTGAAGTGCGTCCGCTCCTTGTGGTTGTCGTTTTTCGCAATCTCCTCCGCAAAGCAAGGGATCCGCTTTGTTACACCATTTTAAATTAGCATATAATGGATTCCCTCCTTCACTTTCTGGAGCCTTGGCCATCGCTTGAAACTCTGCGTCTGTTGGAAGTTGGCATGGTTGTTTGTGGAGCATATATGCGTTCCTTCCGTCTGTTATAGTTACTTCGTCGTTTTTTACCGCAACATTAGCTGCAGCACGGATAATGCATACATCCACAGTTCGTTGGAAATTTTTTGAGTTTTTTATCATGTCTTCCAAATTTTCTGGATGAATGAGTTTGTCTATCAAATCCATTTGCATTGATAATACTCCTCCATTGTATACCGTCTTTTCTTCGGATTTCGTTTCCACTGGGCATGAGGTAGACATTGCAACCATCAACAAAATGAAAGCAACAAAAGTTACAATCGCAATAAATAATGCCATGACTGACGAATGGGTGTAATTTACCAAGCGTACATTGACGGATTTTGTAAATTTCTCTAATTTACTAACATTCTTGGTGTCGCCGCCGAAATGGGAAGGTCTGCTTTTTTTCTCCTCAGCGTTGTCGCCACCTTTCACTGGATTTGCCTCTGCTATGTCAACATCTGTTTGGGTAACTTCACCCATTTCAACCTCTTTTTGGTTAACTTCAGCCATTTTATTTATTGTTTATGTGTATAATTTTTAGGGATATTTAATAATTATGTGTATATATCTTATTTATATCTTTTTTATTGATAGTGTATAATAAATTCTAAATATATATATTATCTGAAGGAACTTGTTGTGTTTGTTATAACATATATATGTGGTGTATAAGAACATAATATAACACCGGAAATAATAGAGATAAACAAAATCTATTGTTTATACAATGGCAATGATATATAGTATAGTAAATTAAAATTTGGTACGTGGCATTACCGGGTGATTAATACTAGTATTTGTGGTAGATATTTGTGGTATTCTGGTATTCCATGGTATTCCAGCATTCAGTGGTTCTCACTGTTACTGGTTTGACAAACTGTTTTTTAAACAGACTATATATGGAAATAGCATTACTCTCTTCTCTCACCGTTCACGTTCTCGAAGAAAAAAAAAGCTGGAAAAAGCACGAAATGTGCAAAAAAGCAAAGAAACTGCTGCTGAAATCTAAAATCTGTAATTTTAACCCTAATATCAACTCTTTTGTCCGGGAGCAACTTGTAAAATTGTAGCTATCCGGACTGTACTTGGTAGTATGTCAGTGCTATAAGATTATATGTATTCCCTTAAATTTATATACTGTATCACAATTATAGATAATTATACGTATGTGTTGTGCATACATTTTAGAGATCTCAAACGCCAAACCGCCAAACCATTATTCTAACTATGTTAAATTAGTATTCTAATTTAAACATAGTACAATATAAAAGTAAAAGTAGTTAAATATTTCCATCATGGTTTTAACACTACACAGTATTGAAAAAGAGGCATCTGTCCGGGTCAGATGCTTTTTTATCGCATAATTTCGTACTTGTTAGTATACAGAAAGATAGGCGAATTAAACCAAAACACGATTCCACTTTTTCCAGCCAGTGAACATAGTATATATATAAAAATAGTTTTCCCCTACATTAGTTGTTACGTCACAAGGGTCCTCATTTTAAGGATTATTAACATAAAGTGGTTTAAATTGTTTCTAGTATAAATAATAATACTGTTAAAGTATTGAACTTGACCTATATATATGACTAGTGGAGGTAGAGAGAGACGTACTAATTGGGAGTCTGTAACTTTAATTCGGATATACCTTAATATT
>JACLAC010014917.1_pt1 | contig 15475 bp, 10 predicted proteins | sample 8027881 | NCBI WGS metagenome assembly JACLAC01 (sample SAMN15725517, study PRJNA655200) | protist metagenome | isolation source: fluorescence activated cell sorting (FACS) single amplified genomes of... | place: Spain: Blaines Bay Microbial Observatory, Mediterranean Sea | collected 2016-01-19
AGAGGTGATCCGCGACCGGCGAACGATCCATAACTTCACAACGGAAACGCCACCATTTGAGCAAATCGAAAAAGCCATCGAGCTGGCCAGTTGGGCGCCCAATCATCGCCATACCGAACCCTGGCGCTTTCATCATCTGGGCCCAGAGACGATTTCAGCAGTCGTCGACTTGAACAGCAGGCTGGTCACCGAGAAAAAAGGAGCATCGGCGGGCAGCGCCAAACGCGAGCGTTGGAGCACCATTCCCGGCTGGCTCGCTGTTACGTCGGCCTTGTCGTGCAACGATGCCGAGTTGCAGAAAGAAGACTACGCAGCCTGCTGTTGCGCCATTCAGAATCTGAGTCTTTACCTTTGGTCGGTTGGCGTCGGCGTGAAGTGGACGACTGGAGCCGTCACTCGGCATCTCGATTTTTATCGATTGCTGAATGTTGACCCGACGGTTCGGCAGACGGTCGGCCTTTTGTGGTACGGCTACGCCGCAAACGTCGCGCAACAAAAAAGGCAGCCGGTCGGAGAAATCCTGACACAACTGCCTTGAATGTTCGAAGGTCACAACTGAATCGCTATACCCACGTCTCACGTGTCACAACCTAGGTGCTTTGCAGAATCAGTTTTGAACAACCGACGCCTTCCGGATGAAGTCGAGGTCTGGGAATTCGATCTTGAGATACTCGTTTCCGGCCGAACGAATGGCATTTTGATCGGGCATTTCCCGATATTTGGCTTCGATCGACAGAGCGATGTCCATCCCGGCAACAACCTTTCCGAACGGCGCAAACCGCTGACCGTCCAGGCTGGCATTGTTCCCATAGTTAATGAAGAACTGAGTCGATCGCGAATTCGGCAGGCCCGTTTTTGCAAACGTGACATATCCGGGAAGATTTGATTCGAGAACCGGGTCGTCATCAATCGTGTTTTCAGACCATTGCGAATGCAACGCAGGATCGCCGTTCATGCCGACCTGAACCATGAAGTCAGGTATGACGCGAAAGAATCGACACCCGTTGTAAAATCCGATTTCGACCAGTTCACGAAATCTGTCGGCCCCGTTGGGAGCCCACGCAGGGTGAACCTCAATATCGATGTTACCCTTGCTCGTTTCCAGTCGTACAAGAAACGTGTCATCGGCGACACCCCCGCCGGGAACAGCTTCGGCTGTGGGGACCGGAGGGGCGCCAACATCGGACCGATTGACACAACTCATTCCGGTCAGCATGACGGAAACGGCTAAGACTGACAGAGTCATACGACGATGCATGGCTGTCATTTCTCCTCACATTGGTTGGTGTTTCTGAACGTTCGGTCTTCCCTGCCGAAGGCTTGGCTGGCAAGGATAGTCGAATCTGCTTTGCTCGTGAAACGACCTGATTCACTGAAAATTTGATCGTTTCTTTTCGAGTTTCGCTCGATAATCGGCGAGGATTCCGACCGGGTCATCGTTGAAGGCATCGCGGCAGCCAGTACAGCAGACGTAGTAGGTCTTGCCTTCGTGAGATACTTTAATCGTTCCTGCCCCGCCGGTGACGACGCATTCCGGTCCGGAGCTGCCCGACGATGCCAACCGTGTTCCTTCACGCGTGTAGCCAACCTCACCAACCCGAGAATAGAAACTCGATGTGGCCCTGCGTTTCTCATAGAGAACAAGCATTCGCTTTTCGTTGAGCTGACGCAATGTCACTCGTGAAACCTCGCCAGCAACGCTGGGCGTCGACTCCAACGTCAGCACTTTCTTCTCAAGTTTTCCGCGGTACGCTCGCTTCGAGCCGTCCGCAAATACCGCATCCATCGTGAATTCTTTGTTTGCAGGATCCCAGGACACCAGGCCGATGCCGATATGCTTGCCATCTTTAACCTGATACTCGATGCCAACTTTGCCGCCGACAAACTTCCAGACGAAACTACCAGCCTCTCGCCACGCTCCGCGAGTCGATCCCCGTCTGACCTGCCCCGTACCTCGCCACCCGCCAATCAGATCATTCAACGGGGCCAGAGCCTGCTGAATTTCGGCTCGCGATTCCCTGGTCGTATTCCCGGCGGGACTAGCCGACGTCTTCGGCGAAGTGAGCTTCTCCTGCGCCTGCAGGCCGGCAAACATTCCGACGATAGCAATCACGGCAACAGTCGCGACTCGATAATCAGTTCGCGTCAGCATTTTCGTCATCCCGATTCAGTTTGAAGAATTCGAAGCAACACTCTTATGATAAACACTCCACAATAACTCAACGATCGAACCTGTGGATAGTAGCGAGCCTGTCGTCGATCCGAGTATTCTGGAGAACTTACCATGCATGGCAGACCTGCCGTGGGGCATCGGATAACCGCACTACATCTTTGTATAGACGTGGATTGACTGTTATGAACGGCACGGAAGAACGATACAGCAGCTACAGCCTCGTCCGAGAGATGCTTGAAACCCCGCAGATCGTCGCAGGTTTCGATTCGCCAGGACTGGCCGACCTTGGGAAGAAGATCGGCGCTGTCGACAGACTCCTGATGACGGGCGAAGGTTCGAGCCGATTGTTCCCGGCAAAGAGTGCCATCGCTCACGCATCACGAAAAGGCTGGCCTCTTTCACTGAGCACAGAAACTGGCCGCCAGGCCACTGAGTACGACCTGTCGAAGTCAGCTGTGTTTGCCTTGTCAAATTCCGGCAAGACAGCCGAAGTCATTCGACTCTTCAAATCGCTGAAAGAATCCGGACACGAAAATTGCTACAGTCTGAGTGCGACTCCTGACTCGCCGCTGGAAGAACTGGCCAATCAGGGTTTTGTTCTGAGCTGTGGCAAAGAGAACGCCGTCGCCGCAACGAAGAGCGTTGCCGAGCAAGCTCTTTTCTATCGAGCATTACTGGAACACGCGGCCGGCGAACCTTCCGTCGCAACTCGTCAAGCCGACCTTGCCGGTATGATGGAAACGGCACTGACGACTCAGATTGATCCTGCACTTGTCAGCCGCATCGCCAACGCAGGAACAATCTACTGGGCAGGCCGCAATGACGGAGTGACCGAAGAACTGACCCTCAAAACAAACGAGATCACTCGCAAGAAGTCCGACTTTCTCGAAGGCACCTACGCCGTACATGGCATCGAAGAAGTCATGGATGCTGAAGACGTCGTCCTGTGGGTCGAGCCATACGAAGAATCAGAAGAAAAGTTTCGAGAAGTTCTCTGCAAGGGCATCGGCCTGGAAATAATCGCAATATCGTCACGAAAGACTTCTTACCCGACGATCCAGATTCCGGACGCGGGCGACCTCGGCGAGTTCGTTCAAATCGCCGCAGGCTGGAACGTGCTTGTTGAAGTTGGCATCGCCCTGGGGATCGATCTCGACAAGCCCGAACGAGCTCGAAAGGTCGGCAATGAGTTCGTGGATTAAGGAACGATCATGCATCGAATCAACCAGGCTGGAACAAACTCTGCGCAGTTCCGGCCTACGGATCATATTGCTCCTGACGATCGCTCCTTTAAACTCGCTGCTACCGGCGGCGGCCAACGCCGACAACACGGGTTCAGTCGAATGGTTTGAGAAAACAATCCGCCCGGTTCTGGTCAAACATTGCTATGAGTGCCACTCCGCTTCGTCGAAAGCGCTGGGCGGAAAGCTGAGACTCGACTTACGCGACGGACTGCTGACAGGAGGTGAAAGCGGACCAGCAGTCAGCGTTGGCAAGCCAGATTCAAGCTTGCTCATCCTGGCTCTGAAGTACGACGGTCTGGAAATGCCACCGTCGGCGAAACTTCCAGATAGTGTCATTGCTGATTTTGAAAAGTGGATTGAATTCGGGCTGCCCGATCCACGAAGTCGCCCCACCAGCGGAGAATCCCAGCCGGATGAAATGACAGCAAACGAAGACCTCTGGTCGTTGCAGCCCATCGTCACACCTCAAATTCCGGCGACGACTTCCGACTGGGCAGAATCTCCAATCGACCATTTCATCGCACAGAGACATGAGACAAACGGGCTGACTCCGGTCGCCGATGCTTCACCTCGCGACCTGCTGCGGCAAGTTTCGTTCGACCTGATCGGGCTGCCGCCAACGTACGGCGAGATCTCAAATTTCGAGCATGAATTCTCGATTGAGCGTTACGCTGAAATCGTCGACGAAATGCTGGCGTCACCGCGGTTCGGGGAACGATGGGGGCGGCACTGGCTGGATGTCGCCCGTTATGCGGAGTCCAACGGCAACGACCGAAATGTGATTTTCCCGCACGCCTGGCGTTATCGCAATTACGTCATCGGGTCGTTTAACTCTGATAAACCTTTTGATCAGTTTGTCCGAGAGCAGATCGCTGGTGATCTGATTGCTTCAGACGACTGGCGAAGACGTGACGAGCAACTCGTCGCTACCGGCTTCCTGACGCTGGGTTCGAAAGTTCTGGGTGAGGGTGACAAGGACCTCTTCGAGATGAATCTGATTGACGAGCAGATTGATGTCATGTCGCGAGCGTTTCTCGGGCTCACCGTTAGTTGTGCAAGATGCCATGATCACAAATTCGATCCTGTACCAACTCGGGATTACTACGCTCTAGCCGGAATCTTTGGCAGTACGGAATCACTTTACGGCCCGATGACCAACGCCAACAAGTACGGTTTTGATCGCCCGCTACAGCCGATCGGTAAAAACGGTGTTGCTCTTGACGGCCCGGCGAAAGCCTATCGTGCAAAGGTCGCTGAAGCGACGGGAGTTCGGAACAAGGCTCGATCCAGTCGCTACGGATTCGTCCGAAAGAAAGCGGCTCTGGAAAACGAAATGAAGAAAACGACAGACGCCAAACGGCTTGCCGAAATCACTGACGAAATAAAAACGCAGGATACAGAAATCGCAGACTGGGATAAGAAGATCGAAGCACTCGACGCCGCCCTTAAAGAATTGACTGACACCCCCCCGAAGTTTCCCGACTATTGTATGGCCGTGCGGGATCTGCCTGAACCGATTGACTGCGTCATCCGAATTCGAGGCGAGGTCAAACAGAAGGGCGATGTCGTGCCCCGCGGCGTCCCCTCGCTGTTTGACTTCCGAGAGGGCATCGGACCGCCGAAGAAAAGTAGCGGCCGACTGCTTCTTGCAGATTGGCTCGTCGACGATGCCAATCCGCTGACCGCTCGCGTTGCCGTCAACAGAATCTGGCAGCACGTGTTTGGTCAAGGGCTGGTCGAGACTCCCAACAACTTCGGCCACATGGGAAAACGGCCGAGCCACCCTGCACTGCTGGATTGGCTGGCCAGCCGACTCAAAACCAACAACTGGTCAATCAAGGAAACAATTCGGGACATCGTTCTCAGTCGAACCTACCGCCTTTCATGTAGTCACTCAGCAAAGAACAACGAACTGGATCCGACCAACAATCTTCTCTGGCGTGCTCCAATTAAGCGTCTGGATGCTGAGTCACTTCGGGACGCAATGCTGCATGTGTCGGGTGAACTTGAGCTGACGCCTCCCGACGGTTCAGTCATCGCTTCGTTCAACGACAGAGAATTTAATGACCGCGTTCATCCGTCAGCCGAGCAACTAAGCTCGACGCATCGATCTGTCTATCTGCCGATTGCCAGATACTGGGTTCCCGACATGCTGCATGAATTCGATTTCGCCGACCCCAGCCTCGTCGTCGGAAAACGTACCGAGCGAACGATGGCTTCTCAGAGCCTGTTTCTGATGAACAGTCAGTTCATCACTGACCGCGCAATGCGAATTGCAAAAGACATCGCGGCTCAACCAGAAGAAGAACGAGCAACCGCTGCCTTTCGGAAAATTCTTCTCCGTGACCCGACCACCAGTGAAACCACTATGCTGACGGCCTTTGTTCAAGGATTGTCGGACAGCAGCGAAGTCGACGTTACGCACTCAACGGCCCCGACCAGCAACGCCAAGTCCATTGAGCCAGAAAAAGACCTGAACACGGAAACGTTGGAAGCATCATGGCAAGCTGCCTGTCAGACACTGCTGATGACTGCGGAGTTTCGTTACGCTCCCTAGGACAAAAACTCGTCAACCTGGTGGCGAAGCCGCTCATCAGCCCAGCCGTTCACCACTCCTGTATTCATACCCCGAGACAGCGATCCTCCGCCAGGACAGGAATGCCCGACTGTACGCGTCTGACAGATTAAATCGGAATTGCAGTCTACGATCCCTACGCCGGCTGGCGGCATTGAATGGCCAGGCCTGTCGCGATACAGACCGCAGTGCCGGTTCTTTCTGTTTGACTCCGTTTTTTTAACACGCGTATAATCCGGAAACACTTATGCCGCACGTGTCAGAGAGACGATTCCTCGCCTGCGTTCGATAGTGGTTCACCATCCATCCCGCGGCGCAGGTCTAAGAAACGATATCCTCCGTACAACCGATCCAGCTGCCATGCCGTGGCCGAAATATCCAATTTTTTGTTGACGCACCTACCAGTGATCGTTCACTGTGACGATTCATTGGGCTGGTAAATGTACCCTTTGTGTTTTGATTGTTCTGGCATCGTCGCGACGCAGCGGCGTTGCCTATGCCCTCTTCAAACGAGAAGTCAGAAATGACGACCAAAATCAGCAAGATCATGGTTGTCTTCGTGACCACGGCAAGCATTGCCTTCCTTGGAATTGCCGTCGGGATCAGCAAGCTCGGTCCCAACTGGCGCGAGGAAACTCAAAACCTGCCGGACTATGCCTTCGCCGAAACGACGGGTGAAAAACCTCAATGGACGACAACTCAACGAACCGAGAGTGCGCCTCTGGCAACTGGATCACTTCCAAGTGTAATCATGAAGTCCTACGACGACGCGTCGCGTCGAAATCAGGATAAGGTAGCGGCCACCACGCCGCAGATCGAAAATATTAAAACGCAGATCGGAAGATTGTCCAAGTTTGTCGACGAGGACGTGCAAGGAATTTCTAAACGCGAAGAGCAACTTGTGCAGGCTCTCGCCGATGTCGGAACTCAGATTCAAACACTATCGACTGAGAGCGAACTGCTCGCTAGTCAGGCGGTTGACATTCGGGCTGTCGGCGAGCGAACTCGTGAATCTGGAATGCGTTTGAAGCGGCAGCGGATTCAGATCGAAACAGAGCTCTACCGAGCCACTCAACAACAACGTTATCTCCTCGATCAGGTCTACCAGATAGAAGGAATCCTGCATCGATTGCAGGATCGTGAGCAACAACTGATCAAACAGGGTGCCGTACCAAATCAAGCCGCTCCTGCGGTCGATTCAACCAGCACTTGATTCTTGCAGCGTAAATCCGTTTCAGGACGGAATAAGCAGCTTTTACATTTTCGCCCAACTTACGGAAGTCAGGATTCAGGCCATGACGTTTATTGGAAAACTTCTGGTCATCATCCAACTGGTTCTCAGTATCTGCTTCATGATGCTGGCAGGTGCCGTTTTCACCCGGCACATGACGTGGATGGAAAGAGCGAACGACAATCAGTTGACGATAGACAACGGTATCGCTGACTACGCTCGAATGGAGACGGAGAAGAACGACGAGATCAAAGCGTTGAAGTCCAATCTCGCTCAGACTCAAACCGACGCGGATAATGCCAGCGCTGAGTTACGACTGGCTCAGAATGAAATCGAAAGCCAGAAACTTCAGATCGACACTCAAAAGACAGAGTTAAACACCCAGCAGGCTCTAGCCACGATTTCTGGCGACGAGGCTAAGATTCGACGCGAAGAAGCATTAAGTGGACGACGCATCAACGAACAATTGAACTCTGCCTTGAACGAACAGAACCAGCGAGTGCGTCAACTCGAAGATGAACTGTTCAATCAGCAGGTCGGATCGAAGTCTCTGACAGAAAAATACAATGGGATACTGAAAACAGTCGCCACACTCCGCAAAGTTCTGGTTGCGAATCAGCTTGATCCAGATCCAAGCAAATACACGCGCAAACTAGCCCCACCGCCTCTCGTTATTGGCAAAGTTCTTGAAGCAAAGAAGTCCGGTCGGGGCATCAGCCAACAGTTTATTGAAATTTCGATTGGTAGCGACGACGGGCTGACCGAAGGAAACACTCTTTATGTGTTCCGGGCTGGTGTACAGAACAAGTATCTCGGCGAGATTCGACTGAAACTCGTGACTGCAGACCGTGCCGTGGGCGTGGTCGTGGACCGGGCAAAGAACGGCGTCATTGAGAGGGAAGACTATGTCACAACAAAACTCTGATCAAAAACCGGCACCAGATGTCTGGGTCGGACTGTTGTTCGTCTCGGTCGCGGCACTCTCGCTGGGAATCATGTTTCTGGTGTTTGAGCTGAATAAGTACGAATGGGCTCTACCAAACGGATAATTGAAAACTGACGCAAACTACAAATGGTCAATGCACATCAGGCCGCGCCGGCTTAGTCCGTCGCGGCCTGTTTTCGTAAACTTTCGAAATCTGCCTGCCTGAACCGCTACTGCAGAGAAGCCAGCCATGCCAGCAGATCGGCAGTGTCCTGGGGAGTCAGACCACGTAGCTGCAACTCGGGCATCAGTGATTTTTTCTGAGCAACCATAAGCTCGACACCAGCGACAGAAACAGTAACCAGCTTGCCGGTCGCTTCTCGAATCGTAACGTTTTCATCCGTTCTGCTCACGAGCAATCCGGACAACACCTTCCCGTCATCGGTCTGGATCAGCCAGGTCTGGAATTTTGAATCAATCTTCTTCGAAGGCTCCAGAATGTTCTCCAGGATCTCTGCTCGGCTGTATCGTTTCCCAATGCCATCAAGAGTCGGTCCAACAGCTTTTCCATCCTGCCCAACCTTATGACAATTGCGACATTGTAAGCCAGGGGCGGTCAAAAATAGTTTTCGCCCACTTTCTGCATCTCCACTCAGAGCCAGTAAATCACTTTCGTTAATTGCTGACCCCAGCGTCTTCGTACGAGCGTCTTCTGGAACAAAAGCCTCAAACAAATCTCTAACAATCGCGTCATCGAGAGCCGTGCCCTTAGTGATGACGGCACTTCGAACGTCTGAAGTAAGCCCTTTGGCCGCGTCCCCACGCAGCGAACTCGCGAGAAGCAATGCGCCGCTGGTCGAAGAAAGAAGCCGGTCGATCGCGGCTTGCGTTGTTGAAGAGCTGGAGTTTTCGGATGACTTGAGTTTTTTCAAAGTCGCTCGGTTCGTGGTCGCAAGGTGGTGAGCCGCCGAAGCCACGTTCTCGTTCTCATTTGCCAGTTCAGAAGACGGCTCAAGCTGCGAGATCCACTCGCGCAAAAGTGAAACTCCCTCGTCATCGATGACGCGGGATCCGAAGTGCGGCATCCGGCCACGGCCAACTTTGGACATCCGGTAAAATAAGATCGAACGGTCAGGGTCTCCCGGTGCCACCACCCACGGATCAACGATACCGAACGATCCCTGTGTCGGCCGCGAGACTAAATGTGTTTTGTTGAAATTGATATCGTGAAGGACTTCGATGGCCGCCGTGCCACCGCCACCTCGCTGGTGACAATGAGAGCAGTTCACGTGGAGATAAGACCGGACCCGCTGAGTCAAATCGGCTGACTCGTCTTCAGGTGGGGTCATTTTTTTTAATTCCGCCAGGGAAACTCGATCTGGTGACGGAGACTTTCCAATCGGTTTCTCGAATACTCCCAGATGAGCAAGCGTTCGCAACTGGTTGTCTTTAACTTGCCCATAGTCAAAGTCTCGATTGATCTGCTCAATCTGAAATCCGTAGACCGAACCGCCGCGACTCGAATGGCAAAGCAGACACTCGGTCTGGCTGGAAAAATGCCAGGTTTGTGATCGACGACCGGAATCTACCTCTTCATCAGGCACAAAGTATTCGCGGTCAAAGGCTTTTCCGTCGGAAAGTACGGCGTCCGTTTGCTCATCATTCCAGATGTAGGTGTAGGCTCGCCATTCGTCTTTGTGTCGGTAAAGAATCTGTGTTTCCAGACGTTGTTGCCTCGACGTCTTATTCGAACCAGTTTTCAGCAGAATAGTTTTCCCAAGGACTGTTCCGTCCGGGTAACTCCATTCACCCTTCAAATTTCCTTTCTGAGTGTTATTGATCTGGTGGACGCCAATCGTGGACATGTTGGGCAAGGCAATAAATCGCTCGGCCGTTGTACCGTCTGCCCAGGGAGCAGCATTCACATCGTACGGCAACACTCCTGACGCCAGAGCCATGTTTTCAACAGACGAAAACAGTCCGGTCTCGCTCAGATCTCGTGGAAATTCGGAAACAGTTCCAACGTCTGGATTGTTGATCAAACGATGAATCGTTCCGCCATAGCTGACGACAAAAAGTTCACGATCGTGATCCTGTCCGAAACAAATAATCTGTATCGGAGTCCCCAGCAGTTCAACTGGTTTTCCAGGATCCGATGAATCGCCATCGAGCCCCCAAATCCGGCCGGTCACGTAATCGCCGTAGACGTAAGTGCCGACGAGATTCGGCAGACGCCCCCCTCGATAGACGTAACCTCCGGTAATGGACTTTGATTCCGTGTGCGCGTGAGCCGCCGTCGGCGGCACAATTGGAGTTGGGCCGCGGGGAAAATCCGGATTTACAGATTGGACGTGCTCAAGAATGCTCCATCCATAGTTGGCTCCGCGTTGAACTCGATAAATCATCTCCCACATTTCCCAGCCGACGTCACCAACCCACAAATGTCCTGTTAGTTGGTCGAAAGCCATCCGCCAGGGATTGCGATGACCGTAAGTCCAGACTTCGCCGCGCGCGTCATCGACTCCGACGAACGGGTTGTCATCGGGAATCGAATACGCACGATCACCTGATGGATGATCGACGTCGATTCGCAGGATAGACGCCAACAGATCGCTGATGTTCTGCCCTGTGCCTTGCGGGTCAGGAGGAAACGGAGGGGCCGCATCTCCCGTCGAGACATAAAGCAGCCCATCTTTAGGACCAAACTGCAACGATCCACCGTTATGACCACCTGACTGCCAGGTAATAATCTGCCGCTCAGACGAAGCATCAATCTTCAGCGGATCGACGGACGTCACAGTGAAGCGGGAAACGCTTGTTCCAGCTGGGTCTCCGGGCTTTTTGATGTATGAGATAAAGCAGTATTGGTTGTTTTCGAAGTCCGGGTGAAAAACGAAGCCGTAGGATTTCGTCGCTCCTTCGATCGATTTTCGAAGATCAAGAGCAACATCCGCTTCCGCAGGATTACCAGATTGCGAGAAGGAAAGAATTCTGCCATCGACTTCGACGACAAGCATCCGGTCTGTACCCGGCACCGGAAGCAACTCGACAGGATTCTTGAACGTGAGCAGGGGGAAGACGTGTTCCAGCACGTACGGCGAAGGCGGCTCCGGCGTTCCGACCATCCGCGAGGTCGACCATGCAACTCGTTTATCAATTCCGAACGGCTTGTCGTCATCCTGCGCGTGTATCGGACCACCGCAGAGCAAACACAAAATCAGAAATGACGGCGTTTGCCGACTCACACACGTCGCGGTGGACAGTAATCTGTTCAATGTACTCTCTCCGTTGAATGTGTTGTCAGACATCTTCGCCCGCAAACGCAAAGAAAACTGAAGCATCAGGCGACGCCAGCATCCTGCACCGCTTTTACGACAGCTTCGTGCAACGGGCCGTTGGAGACAACGACGCCGCGATTTTGAGTCAGCTCGTGCCCCTGAGTAAAATCGAGCGGCTTGCCGTTAATGTCGGACACGGTTCCGCCAGCTTCCTGAACGACCAGAACACCGCCGGCGTGATCCCAGATTTTCTCCTGGTACGCCTTACCCGTCGGCAGCCGAAGATAAATGTCAGCCTGCCCTCGCGCAACAACCGCATACTTCGCCTGACTGTCCAGACGAATCGGTTCTTTTGTTATCCCCAGTGACTCTGCGATTTGAGCGGATCGACTGTGCGAGCTGTGGCCCGATTCAACAGACTCACACAATCGCGCGTCCAACCAGTCAACAGCAGTTCCTGTATGAACTCGAACAGCTTCAGCGATCGAGACATCACTATCCTCGACGGAAAAGACAAACGCCCCTTTACCGCGAACGGCGAAGAACAGCGTCCCCGGCGATGTTTCGTCGTCAGGATCGAGTGGAAGATTGGGACACCCCAGCACAGCTACAGTCAGCTCACCATCCACGATCAAAGCGAGAGAAATGGCGTATTGCTGGCCTCGCAGAAATCCTTTTGTCCCGTCAATAGGATCCAGTGTCCAGAAACGAGAGCCCCCCGTTCCGTTTCCAAGATCGATCCACGAACACACTTCGTCCGCAGTTGTATCGACATCAATCGCCGCCAGTTCTTCCAGAATTCGGTTAACAAATCCTGCGTTATCTACGCCACGCAACTCCGCAGCGTCTTCCTCGCCAACGATCGGATCATCTGGCAAGGCCTCTTTCAACGCATGACAAATAACCGCCTGACTGGCGTAGTCAGCAATTGTGACCGGGCTACGATCCTGCTTTTCAAGTACGTCTTCGGTGATTTGTTTCTGTACGGCCTGAGTGACGCGAGCAGCCTGTCGAACTGCGGCAATCGCCGTCTGCAACTCATTCTGATATCCGTCCATGATCTCAATTATTCTCCCGCAGCGGGTTCTTTTATTGGGAAAATCCCTTCCGTCATCATTCAGGTACTTTCGAGCAACGCAGCAAATTTCCTGACTACCTTCGCCACCGCCAAGTCTCGTCGTTCATCGCCGAAGTTCACCGTCATTGATGATTAGTCATCAAACTTCGGGAGGGACAGTTCGACCGGAGTATCCACGACTCGCAGTAACACTCTGATAAACGATTCCTGTTGATCAGGCTTCAACGGTTTTCCGTCAAGCTGAAGCGTTGCTGAAGCGACACTTAATTTCCCGAATAGAACCGCTCGATCCAATGGCATACTGTCGGACATTTCTAACCTGGAAAACGCGGAGTTAAGCAGCCCCGTGTAATCACGGCCACCAGCCAAATCGTGGAACGTGAGCAGCCTGACAATGGCCTGTAGACCTGTCGCCCGGCGATCCCACTCGACATGTGTGTGCTCGAATTCCTCGCCTTTGCCCGTACTTTTCCGACCTGTCTTCTGAAATCTGGCTCCTGTTAGAAAACTTCGCAACTCACGCCCCCCCGTTGTTTTTCCGGTCGATGACCACACGACTCCAGGTTCGATCGCAGAACCGCCAAGTAGATCTTCACCCTTTATAAAATCGTGAAAGTAAACGCGATTTCCATACACGAGCACCCAGTCTTCGATTACTCCTGGGAGATGGTGAGTGAACGTGCTGTCTCGTGAAAGATGCCCCGTGCCCGCCTGCTTGAGATTCAGGTCAAACAGTTCTGCCGAAACGGTAGACGTTGCCGACGATGCAATAATTCGATCCGACGCGGCGGAAATCGGCAGGTTCTCGATTTCTGATAACCCTTCAGAGAATCGATACTCCGCACCGCCAAAATTCAACCCAGCTGCTCGATACATGCCACCGAAATTTGATTCCGGAGCGGCGGTCCAATGCAGCCATCCTGTAGATGGCCCCAAGCTCGACAATCCATCGGTGGGAACCGATGCAGCCTGATCCTGCGACAATGCCAGGGGATCGTGTTTAATCTGAATCCGGTATCGCCGATGCACTGGACTGTAAACGGTAGACCAGACCGTCTGCCGTACAAATCCGCTATCAGCATCCAGATCGATCAACTCACACATTCTCGATCGAATGTCATCACCATTAGCGCCGCCAGCTACCGATCCAGCAAGCAACCCCGCTCCGACGATGATCGCGGGAAACGTCAGCCACGTCAGACCGGGCTTCTTCAACAGACGATGCACAAGGAAGTAATCAAGTGGGCCGATGACAACAAGAAACAGCAGCACGAGCCCCAGAACACGCAGGGTCGATCGTTCTCCAACGTGCGAAAGCGTCTCCATGCCAATTTGAAATTGAGTCGCCATCTCTGTGATTCCGGAGTGTGATATCCTTTGACCGGCCGAGCCCTCGTCAATCGCGACTGGTGGAAGATCAGCAACTGTCGCCACAAAACTGGCGAGCGCACGCCAACGGGAAAGTGGTGCGCGATCGAGGTCTACTCCCAGAATCGTGATGCGGCCAAACCCGTGGGACGATCGCGTCAGCAGCGGACCTTCGACTCCTGCAACAAGGTCTGCTCCGTCTCGGGACCTGTTAATCGATCCCTTAATCCTCGATGCAATCGGGATACGAAAACTACTCTTCGCGTAAGCTTCCAGCCCGCTCAGGTCACTTAACGAAGAAGCCACGACTTCCTGATCATCAAGTAGCCAGTCTGCAATCGTACTATTGGTCAATTCTTCGACGCGGTCACCTGCAACGGCAACGACGTGTCCACCGTTCAGAACCCATTGATTCAACGCAGCAGACTGTTCCGCAGTCAGATCAAAGTCGCCGGCAAGGAAGACCGTGCTGGTTGCAGAATAGGTTCTCCAGTGGGTTGGCAAGGCCCTCGACTTTAGTGATGTTAAGTGGACGCCTCGCGCCGTTACAGCCTTCTGAAGTGACTGCTGTTCAGACTTACCCGTCGCGCTGCCTCCAATGGTCCCCGCGACCGTCCAGATCGGTACCGTGTGCTGAACGATCGTGAAATCCGTTTCTTCCGAAGCAACTTCTGCAGAGGTCAATCGTCGAGAAGCAAGTACGTTGCCATCCAACGAAACAACTTTAAGCGTCACCGTCTCTTCAAGCCTGCCCGGCATAAAAAACAACGAGGCAGCTGTCTCGCGATTCGCAGCCAGTTTGAGCTTGTTCGATGGAAACGTCGCCGGATTGCCGGTCGGATCAGCAGCAGTTGCCTCGATGTGACATTCGACAGATTCCGTCGACACAAGCTGCACGTTCAGACATGTCCAGACACCCGGCCGAGTGACCTGCCCAATGCCTACCTCGACCGACTCGATCGAAACATCAGCGCGTACAGAGGTCGCAGAACAGGCGAGGAATGCAGCAACGCTCAGCAGAAAATAACGTGAAGAATATAGCGAGGACATGCCTTGAAAACTCCGACCAGGCGGACAGCGAAAGCGTCGAATTCTAGTCCGGATCACTCAATAGGCGTAGGGTTACGACGGCAGAAAGACTGTGATTCTACCCGGTTTACAAAGGCAACATTTCTATAATCCAGTCGTGAAATAATGACGAATTCCAGTTAAACGAAATAAGGCCCGGCGCACTTGAACGCCGGGCCTCAAATTTGGATTTCGTCATTCAGTTTTAAGGCAACTCACTTCACGCAGCCGCTGCCCTCTCGTAACGTTTGCTACTGGAATTTTCGCAGCGCGTAGCTGGCTCCACGCCAGGCTGACAGCTCTCGCTTGTTGGTTCGTAAAGCCTGTTCATAGTTCGCGGCGGCTTCCTGATTCTTGCCTTGAGCCAACTGCTGCTCAGCGATGAAGTAACGAGCTTCGCACATCTGAGCGGTCCGAATTTCCGGCGTGCTGTTGTCAACTCGAGCGGCCAGTTCTTCGGCCGGGATGTCACCCATGTTGAACAGGATGACCCAGTCAATCCAGTCGCGTTCGTTTTCTTTTCTAGTTCGACTGG
>JACLAC010026169.1_pt1 | contig 15474 bp, 12 predicted proteins | sample 8027881 | NCBI WGS metagenome assembly JACLAC01 (sample SAMN15725517, study PRJNA655200) | protist metagenome | isolation source: fluorescence activated cell sorting (FACS) single amplified genomes of... | place: Spain: Blaines Bay Microbial Observatory, Mediterranean Sea | collected 2016-01-19
CGCCTTTCTGGAGGAGAAGGGCGCGGCGGCCGACGTGATCGACGAGGCGATCCGCCGCGCCGGTCCCGAGGAGGCGAAGGCGAAGGCGGAGGCGACGCCGGCGGCCGAGGCGGAGATGGCGAAGCTTCAGACGAAGGAGCCGAAGGGCGACGCCGGCGACGGCGAGGAGGAGTGGGAAAAGGCGGTCGACGCCGTCGCCGCCTTCCTCTTCGCGCCGAAGAAGAAGCGCTAGAGGGCCTCAGCCGTGGGGGAACTGCGTGTGTATTGTGCATAAAAAGGGCGTATTGGGAGGGAGCAGCTACGCTTTAAACCGCCCCGACGCCGCCCTACAGATCCCGCACCGCATCTGGGCGTCGCGATAGCCCGCGCCGTTGTACCGGGCGACGCCCTCGGCCCACTCGCTGGCGCTGACGGTCGTGGCGCTGACGCTTCCCAGCGCGGAGAATAGGAGAGAGACGGCGTCGGGGTCCTCGCCGGCTGCGAGGAGGTGGAGGAGCAGCGCCTGCTTGTCGATCGAGCCGGAGCGGGAGGGGTCGAGGGCGGCGAAGGTGCGCGCCGCCGCCGGGTTGCTGAGGGCGAGGCGCTCGATCTCGGCTGAAGCCCTTATCGGGGCGGCGCGGCGGCGCCCCGCGCGGCCGCGATGGCGCGCCTGCATCCGCGTTGCGGCGGCGCCGCGGCGGGCGGCGGCGACCGAGCTCCGCCGCCGCTGCTCCGCGACGCTCAGCCGCAGCGCGCGCCGGAGGTCAGCGGTGGTGAGCCCGTACGCGAAAACCTCGTCGCCCTTGTCGCGCACGCACACGACCGCGTCGAAGAAGTCGTCGACCTCCTCGGGCCGCACGCCGGGCAGCCGCTCATGGACGGCGCGGCGGAACTCCTCGCGGCTCAGGCCGGCCGAGTTGTCCAGGTCGGCGCCGCGGACGAAGTCAAGCACGTCGTCGGCGTCCGAGAACGCGTCGCGCAGCTGCTGGCGCACCGAGGCGACCGCCGACGAGCGGCGGCGGCGCGGCGACGCAGCCGGCGCCGGCGCCTGCGCCACAGGCGGCAGGCTAATCTGTGGGAATGGTGTACTGCTTCGTCTTCGAGTACTGCTCGCGCTTTGCGTCAGGCGGTCGGGCGGCGCCGTGAAGGTCGGCTGCCGCAGAGGCGACGCGGCGATCGGCGTGAAGCATTGTGGCATGTTTGGCACGACGGCGTGGAGCTTGCCCGACTTTTGGCGCCGCGACGGCGGCGCCGCATACGGGTCGTGGCCGACGAGTTTGAGCTTGGCACCAAGGGTGGGCTGAACGTACATCGAGGACAGCCAGGCACCAGGCTGGTGGGCTGGAGACGAGTGGACGGTGCCGAGTGGAAACAGTCAAAGGCATTTCCTGTGAAGAGCGTCGTCGGTGTGAAGAGTCGCCGTCGTCGCTCGGGGAACTGCGCGACGAGCCCAGAATTGAATATGGAGGCCGATTCTGCCGCCGCCGCCGACGCGCCGTCGTCGTCCGACCCGCCGCTCACGCACGACGAGATCCGGCGGTACTCGCGCCACCTGATCCTCGACGACGTGGGCATGGACGGCCAGCGGCGTCTAAAAGCCTCCTCTGTGGTGGTCCTCGGCGCCGGCGGCCTCGGCTCGCCGGCGCTGCTGTACCTGGCGGCGGCGGGCGTCGGCACGATCGGCGTGGTCGACGACGACGTCGTCGACGAGTCGAATTTGCAGCGGCAGGTCGTGCACGCGACGGACGCGGTCGGCACGCCGAAGGTGGAGTCGGCGCGGCAGCGCCTCGCCGGCATCAACCCGCACGTGAAATTACAAGCGCACGCGGTGCGGCTGAGCGCGGCGAACGCGCTCGACGTCCTCGCGCCGTACGACGTCGTCGTCGACGGCTGCGACAACTTTGCGACGCGGTACCTCGTCAACGACGCGTGCGTGCTGCTGGGCAAGCCTTTGGTGTACGCGGCGGTGCAGAAGTTTGAGGGGCAGCTCTCGCTCTTCAACCACCCGCCCGGCGTCGGCCCCACGTACCGCGACCTCTTCCCGTCGCCGCCGCCGCCGGGCGCCGTGCCGTCCTGCGCCGAGGCCGGCGTGCTCGGCGTGCTCCCGGGCGTTTTGGGCACGCTGCAGGCGACCGAGGCGCTCAAGGTGCTACTGGGCAAGGGCGAGACGCTGTCGGGGCGGCTGCTGCTCTACGACGCGCTGCGGATGAAGTTCCACGAGGTCAAACTCAAGAAGCGCGCCGACGCGCCGCCGATTCTGGCGCTGGAGGACTACGCCGGCTTCTGCGGCGTGCCCGCCGCGGGCGGCGGCGGCGGCGGCGGCGGCGGCAAGGAGCACCTCGATGGGCCCTTTGAGCGCGTGAGCGTCGCGCGGGCCGACGCGTGGCGGCGCGACGGCTGGCGGCCGTACACGCTCGACGTGCGCACGGCGGCGGAGGCGGCCGTCGCCTCGCTGCCGTTTGCCGACCGGCTGCACCCGCACCGCCAGGTCGCGGCGATCGCCGCCGAGCTCCCCGCCGACCGCGACGTCCTCGTCCACTGCAAGACCGACATCCGCTCGGCGGCGGCGGCCCGCGACCTCGCCGCCGCCGGGTTGACGCGGCTGTACGTGCTCGAGGGCGGCATCGACGCGTGGGCGCGCGAGGTCGACCCGAGCCTGCCGGTGTACTGAGTGTACTGAGCGGCGAATTTGTCAGAATTTTGAGCGGAGCGTCGGAGCCTTTTTAGCGGAGCTTCTTTTGCCGCAGATCTCCGATCCCAGAGCGTTGGAGATCCCACTTTCGCAGCCGATTCTATGCTTCGGACTCTGAGCTCGAGGGCCGCCTTCACGGTGGCGCGCCGCGGCCTCGCGAGTGGTGCGCTGCGCAAGACGCCGCTCCACTCGACGCACGCGGCGATGGGCGCGAAGCTCGTGGAGTTCGGCGGCTGGGAGATGCCGGTGCAGTACCCGGACGGCATCATGAAGGAGCACCTGGGGTGCCGCAACTCGGCGGGGCTCTTCGACGTGTCGCACATGCTCGGCGTGAAGGTGACCGGCAAGGACCGCGTCGCCTTCATGGAGAAGCTGTGCGTCGCCGACCTCCAGGGGCTGCCCGACGGGATGGGCTCGCTCTCGGTGATCACGAACGCCGACGGCGGCGTGATCGACGACTGCATCGTCACGAACGCGGGCGACCACCTGTACATGGTGATCAACGCGGGCCACGAGGACAAGGACCTGCCGCACATGCAGAAGCACCTCGACGCGTTCAAGGCGGCGGGCGGCGACGCGGCGTTCGAGACGCTCGCCGACAACGGGATCCTCGCGCTGCAGGGGCCGAAGGCGGCGGAGGTGCTGCAGCGGTACACCTCCGACGACCTGAGCAAGATGGCGTTCATGTCGGCGAAGCCGATGACGGTGAACGGCCAGGACATCTTCGTCGCGCGCTCGGGGTACACCGGCGAGGACGGCTTCGAGCTCGCGGTGCCGAAGGGGAGCGGCGCCAAGCACGGCGTCGTCACGATGTGGGAGGAGCTGATGGCGCAGCCCGAGGTGAACGCCGTCGGCCTCGGCGCGCGCGACTCGCTGCGCCTCGAGGCGGGGCTCTGCCTCTACGGCAACGACCTCGACGACACCACCTCGCCGAGCGAGGGCTCGCTTCTCTGGGTGATCGCGAAGCGGCGACGCACTGAGGCGGGCGGCTTCGTCGGCTCCGACCGCATCCTCGCCGAGCTCCCGCCGAAGCAGGGCGGGACGAAGAAGGTGAGCCGCAAGCGCGCCGGCTTCGTCGTCAACAAGGGCGCGCCGGCGCGCTCGGGCGCGAAGGTCTTCGACATGGACGGCGCCGAGGTGGGCGTCGTGACGAGCGGCGGGATGTCGCCGTGCCTCAAGAAGGGGATCGGCATGGTGTACGTGAAGACGGGGCTGCAGAAGGAGGCGACCGAGCTGCAGGTCGAGGTGCGCGGCAAGATGCAGCCGATCACGATCGCCAAGATGCCGTTCGTCGAGGCGAATTACTACCGCGGCGCGTAAGCGGGTGACGATTCCTAACACACAGCCTATTCACACACACCTGCGGAGGTAGCTCTAGTACGACTTGAGGAGCGCCGGGTCGAGCGGCTTGCGCTCTTCGAGCAGGCGCTTCGTCGCGTACGCCGTATTCTCCTGGTGCACCCAGTTGTGCAGGTCGCGCAGCGTCGGCGTCGCGCGGCGCCACGGCCCGCCGTCAACAAAGCGCGGGAGCGACGCCGCCTCCTTCTCGCGGCGCACCGCGAGGACCGTGTCGGAGAGGCGGTCGTCCACCTCGACAAAGTCGAGCTCGTATGCGGTGGCGGGCGCGCCGGGGTGCGGCGGTATTCCGAAGACGTGCTCAAAGACGGCGCGCGCGCGCGGCATGTGGAAACGGTTGTTGACGACGGCGAGGCGCCGCAGCCCGCGCACGTCGGTGTGCAGCACGCGCACGAAGAAGGCGTTGCCCACCGTCTCGAGCGACGTCGACTCCTCGAGCACGTGCGACGGCGGCACGCCGGCGCCGACGAGCCACCGCGCGTTGTCGGCGGCCTCGTGGCGCTCGAAGCCCGCCGCGTCGTGCGGGCACGGCTTGTGCGGCGTGCCCCACGCCGTCGTGATGATGTACGGCTTCGGCGCTGGCGAGTCAAAGTACAGCTGCGCGGCGCGCTGGAGGCGCGCCAGCACGTGCGGCGGAGGCGCGGACTCGCCCTGGCCGCCGGCCGGAATTATGATCGCATGGTAGCCACCCTGGTGGTTCGGGCGGTGCGTATGCGCCGGGTGGTCGTCGAGTGGCGAGAGCGGGTGCGCCGGCAGCGGCGCGGTGAATTTCGCGGACGCGAAACGAAAGATCAGCCACATTGCCGCACAGCCGACGCCAGCGCCGAGCAGGAAGGTCGGCGAGAGCCACGACGGCTGCGCGCGGCGGCCACGCCGCGGCTTGGGCGAGTCGCCGTACGGGAACTCGACGTGGTGGTCCTCGTGGAGGCCGCGGTGGCGCATTTTTCGGCGGCGCCAACGCGCGACCGTCGTTTCACAGCGCCGCTTTCCACAGTCGATGCGACGGCGTGAGCTCTGCAACGACACGGGCGGCGGCGTGCAGCGCGGTCGGCGCGAGGCCGCGGTTCACAGCGCGGCTCTTCACAGTCGATGCGACGGCGTCACTCTGCAAGACCGGCCAGCAACTACTCTGGTGCGAGGTGCAAATTTAAGGGGGTTTTGCGATGCATCGCTCCTCTCCAGTTCCCCACCTCTCCTTCCACGACATCTCCTTCGTCGTTGTCGAGGACCAGCCGCTCGTGTGCATGCTCTGGAAAGCGGCGTTCGAGAAGTCGTCGGTGCCGGAACGCCAAGCCCTGGTTCTAGGGAGTGAGCCGGGCGAAGCGCTCTCCGTGGTGGACCCAGAGAACTCGCCGCTGAGGGCGCGGCTAGTCGCGGCGCGCGAGTCGCGCTGCTCCCACTTCATCGTCGTGCTCGACCAGTACTTGATCACAGCGCCGGGCGAACGCCTCACCGGCATCGACGTGCTGCAGTCGCTCTCGGCGCGGCCGTGGTTCCGCGAGGCCGTCGACGACGGTCTGCTCAGCGTCTTCTTCGACTCGGGCGTCAACGAGGACGAGCTGCGCACCGAGCTCACCAGCGCGCAGCTGCCGGCCGACGCCGTCCAGGGCTTCTTCGGCAAGAAGATGGGGCGCGGCTTCCCGACCTACCCCGAGAAGCTCGGGACCATGCTCGAGCTCGCCGTCGCGCGGCGGGCGGCGCGGCTCACGCTCGCCTCGCAGCTCGGCGCCGCCGGCGCCGCCGCCGGCGCCGACAGCGACAGCGCGGCGTGGGAGGCGCGGGTGCCCAGCTCGGGCTCGTGGTCCGGCTCGGACCCTCGCTCGGTGCACTCGCCGCCGCCCGGGTCGTCGGAGGAGCGTCGCTCGCGCGAGCCCGGCTCGCGCTCGTCGTCGCGCAAGAGCAGCCATAGCGCGGTGCCCTCCGACCTCTGGTCGAGCGACGACGAGGCGGCGCGCGTGGCGAGCGGCGCCAGTGCGGGGTCGGCGAGCGGCGCCGGCCCGGCGGGCGGCGCAGACCGACCCGCGTTCGGGTACGACGCGCGGATCGCGTCGCCGGCGTCGACGGCGCGCTTTGGGCAGCCCGAGGACCTGTTGCTCTTCGCGGCGGGCGAGCGCCCGATCTTCGGCACCGCCGACGCCTCGCTCATCGCGGTCGAGCTCGGCGGCGGCGCGGCGGCGGAGGCCGAGGAGGAGAACGAGGCGCTGCGCCAGGCGGCGCTGCTCCACGCCGTCGACGTCCAGTTGTGCGACCTCGGCGGGCTCGCGAAAATGTACGGCGGCCCCGCCATGGCGCACAAGATCACCTCGAAGGGCCTCCGGAGCTTCGGGACCGAGGCCGACGACTTCGGGCTGCCTGCGCTCGTCACGGCGCGCAACTACGACGCCGTCGGCCGCGAAGCCCACCGCCTCCGTGGGCTTGCGCAGTACTTTGCGTCGCGTGCGGCCACGCTCGCGGCGGGGCGCCTCGGCGCCGTCGCCGACGCCGCCGACCGCGGCGAGGCCGACGCCGCCGCGGTGGGCGCCGCCGCCGACGAGCTGACGACGACCCTCCACGGGATGGAAACGCACACGGCGCGCGCGATCGACGCGCTCAAGACGGTCGCCGAGGGCGGCGCCGTCTAGCTGTGCCATGTCGACAATCCCTCCTCAACGCGGGCGGATTCAACATTCATCTTCCACAGCATCACAAGAGACGGACAATGACGGGATCGGGTATATAGCGTGAACAATGCGTGATGTGCGGAGAAGTAAAATTCCACGTAATTACTGGCGTTGTTGTCTACCTCTCGGGGCCCCGCCACGCGGCGAGCAGGGCCGTTGTTTGTGTACATCAAGGAGCCCGGGCCTCTACTTGATGTAGTTGGAGAGCCAGCGGAAGCCCTCGCCGTAGCCCGAGCGCTTCACCACCGAGCACATGTACAGCTCCATCGGGCGGATGCCGCTGAGCGGCACCTTGCCCTTGCCGGTGGTGAGGTGGTGGAGCCCGAGCGCAACGCGCAGCTCGTCCTCCGACGCGGCGCGGCCGAGGTCGATCTTGTTGCCCAAGATCAGGAACGGCACCTCGTTGAGCTCCTCGCACGAGAGCAGCTGGTCGAGCTCCTTTTTGGACTCGCCGAAGCGCTCGCGGTCGTGGGCGTCGACGAGGAAGACGATCGCGTCGACCTGCGGGAAGTAGTCCTTCCACACCCTGCGCGCAATCTCGTGGCCGCCGAGGTCAAACGTGCGGAACTTGATCTTCGCGATCGAGAGCTCCTCCGACGTCGGGTGCTGCGTCGGGTTGTGCTGCGACAGCCGCTCGTCCTTGAGCATGTGCAGCAGCGTCGTCTTCCCCGCGTTGTCGAGGCCGAGGAAGAGGATCTTCGCGTTCTTGTGCGCGAGGCCTGCGGCGGGAGGGGAGGCGAGGGTGTGGGCGTGCCGGGGCCAGGAAGTGGCGCGGCGGGCGACCAGGGGCTGGAGAATTGCGCGGTGGTCTTGGAGCGGCCAGAAAAGTGCGCGGGTGCGCGCCGAGCTCCCCCCGTCCCTCCCTCGCCGGCGCAGCCGCCTCGGGCGCCGCCCGCTCCCGTCCTCCCCCCCAGATTCCACGGCGCTGCACGCCACGTGCTATACGGCGCGCCGGCGGCGCAGGAGGGTTTTTTTTGCGCAGCGTACCGAGGTAGTTGAGGGCGGACCACAACCAGTCCACGAGGAACATGACGCACGAACTAGAACGGGGTCAGCTGTCGCCAGGAGGACACGTCGCGCGCCCGCCGCTTCGCTGCCAAGGTTCTTCGGCCGCCGCGCGCGTCGAGCTCATCCGAGCTCGCTCTCGCTGTTCGGATGGCGTCGGTCGAGACGCGGACTGCCGCTGCGCAATTCGCTCGCGCTCTCCAGAACGTGCCGCTCATGCCGTGCACGCTCGAGGAGCCGTGCGGCGCGCCGCCAGCGGCGGTCGCCGCCTCTGCGGCGGCATCCACCGGCGACGTGCTGCGCGGCATCTTCATGGTGTCCCTCTCCTGCCTGATCTCGGCGTGCGGCCTCGTTGCCATGAAGGCGTCGCAGGACTGCGAGCAGGACCGGCCTTTATTTAAACGGTGGCGGTGGATGCTCGGCTTCGGCTGCATGATCGGCGCGGTGCCGTGCACGGTCTCGGCGCTCTCGCTGATCCCGCTCTCGCTCGCCGCGCCCTTTTCCGGACTCACGATCATCTTCAGCCTGCTCCTCGCCGCGACGGGCGTGCTCACGGAGCGCGAGCTCCTCTCGCCGACCGAGGTCGGCTGCACCGTGCTCGTGCTCTGCGGCGTGTCCATGGTCGCCCTTTTCGGGCCGCAGAGCTCGGGCGAGGCGCCGCCCGACGTCGTGCTCGAGCGCTTCGAGAGCGCCGAGTTTGCGATCTTCGCCGCGGCGCTGACGGTGCCCGTGCTGCTCTGGGCGCCGGCGGTCGCGCTGCCCTCGCTCTCCACGTGCCGCGACGCCGTCGACGCGTGCGGCTTCGGCACGCCGCTCTCGGCCTTCTCGGCGGCGGCGTGCGGCGCGCTCAGCCAGCTCTTCGGTACGCCGCGCGCCGCAGCGCCCTCCGCGCTTTGCGTGCGCAGGCGTCCCGCGCGCCCTGTGCCCAAGCTAACGAGCCTCGCCTCCGGCCGCGGCAGTCAAGGTGGTGTCGGTGTCCGTCGCGCACGGTGGCACGGGCGCCGCGTCGCCATGGCGCCACCCGCCGGCGTACATCGCGCTCGGCGGCCTCGGCATCGCCGCGCCGCTCCAGCTGTGGATGCTCGCGGCGACGCTCGGCGGCGGCTCGGTCGCGTCGGCGGTGCCCATGTATCAGTCCCTGCTGATCGTGCTGTCGGTGGCGGCCGGCGGCGTCTTCTTCCGCGAATTTGAGAGCATGTCGTCGCGCTCCGTCGCCGGCTTCGCCGTCGGCGGCGTCATCGCTATGGCGGGCGTCGCCGTGCTCTCTCGAGGCAAAGACGACGACGACGACGACGCGTCCGACGTCGGCGCCGAATTGTCGACGCCGTCGGAGGAGGAGCTGCAGACGGTCGCGGCCGAGGTGGCGGAGGAGGAGGCGGGCGACGTCGTCGGCTCGCTCGACGCCGCCGCGAAGGCGAGCCGCGAGCGCGCGGCGAGCTCGTCGCGCGAGCGCGCCATCTCGCGCGAGCGAGCCCTCTCGCGCGGCCGCCCGCGCCGCCACTCGATGCGTGACTTTCTGGGGGCCTCGGGCAGCCTGGTCGTGCCGCCCGCCGTCGGCGTCGTATTGCCCGCCATCCGCGAGGGCGCTCTGCAGAGCCGGCGCCGCGTCACCCGCCGCCACTCATTCTCGCTCTCGCTACTGCCCGAGCTCCGCGCCGCCTCGTCGGGCGACGCCGACGACTCGGGCAGCGAGCTCGCGAATCTGCGCGCCCGCACGCGCCGCGCCGCGTCTATGTGTATGCCGCAGACACCCTCGATGGCGATGGGCACGCCGCCGACGTGACGCTGACGGGTGGTTTACTTTTATTTATAGCATCACCGCACTCCACGGCGAGGCGCGCGCCGCGGCAGCGCAGCGACGTCAGGTTGTGTGCCACGAGCTCGCACCGCGGATGGGACGGCGCCACCTCGATCCGCATAAACTCCTCGCAGCGCTTGAGCAGGCGGAAGCCGAGGTCGGGGAGGCCGGCGCACGCCGCCGCCGCCGCCAGGTTGTGGAGCGGAAGCGCGACGTCGAGCGAGTGCGTGCGGCTGTCGCCGCCCGAGCGCGCGGCGAGGGCGCGCGCGAAGAGCGAGGCGGCGAGCGAGAAGGCGCGCAGGTGGAAGGCGGCGGCGCCCAGCGCGCACGCCACGTCGGAGTGGCACGCATCGGCGGCGGGGAGCGCCGCCGCCGCCTGCCATGCCCGCGTGCCGTAGACGAGGGCGCCGCGCGCGTCGGCGGCGGCGAGGCGGAGCGCGCCGAGCGAGCAGAGGAAGAAAACGGCAGCGCGCGCCGGGTACAGTTCATCGGGCCGCAACTCGAGGGAAACCAGCGCGCGCGCGCGGCGCAGCGCCTCGGCCGGCGCGTCGTCGTCATCGCCGCGGTCGAGGAGCGCGCTGCGCACGAGCTGCGCGACGGGCGCGCTGAGCCCGGCGGGCGGCTTGAGCTGCTGGCTCATCAGCGGCAGCAGCGGCGGCGGCGGCGCGCCGCCCTTTGGCTCGGCCTCGCCGCCGTCGAGGAGCGCGGCGAGCTGCGCGGCCACGGCGGCATCGTCGAGGACGGCGACGCCTCCGAGGCCGGCGAGGAGTCCGCACGCGTTGAAGACGGCGCGCGCGGCGGCGCCGACGCTCGCCGCCGGGACGGCGCCGTCGAAGAGGTTGAGCTCCGCCGCGAGGCGCGACCAGCCGTCGATGCCGAGGGATTGCGAGTCGCAGAGCGCCTCGATGTCGCCGCCGCGCTTCGCGACGGCGGCGGCGGCGGCGGCGTTCGCCGACGGCCCGGTCGCCTCGAGTCGCCACGAGTAGGTGGCAAAGTGGAGGAGGAGGCGCCGCAGCGGCGCCGGGCCCGTGGACTGCTCCACCGCTTCGGCGGTGGCGTCGGCGTCGCCGTCGCCGCTCGGCGCGTCGGCGGCGTTTCGGCGGAAGCCCGCGGCGTCGCGCGCGGCGGCGGCGGCGCTCGCGGCGACGCGGAGCGAGTCGACGAGTGCGGGGAGCGCGCCGCCATCCTCCGCGAGCAGCGGACGCCACTGCCGCTCCAGCGAGGCGAGCAGCGGCGCCCCCGCCGGCGCGCGCGCCGCCGCGTCGGCCGCCACCGCCTCGAGCACCTCGGACGCGACGAGCGTCGCCGCCGTGCCGCGCGGCGCGGCGCCGTCGCGCGCGCTGTCGGCCCAGCCACTGTCGGCAGCGCGGAGGAGCGCACCGAGGCGGAGGAGCTCTTCGACGAGGGTTCGCGGGTGGGCGCCGGCGGGCTGCCGGCTGCTCTGCGGCAGCTCGATCTGCGCGAGCAGGTTTCGCCACACCGGGAGCTGCGCGCGGAAGAAGTCAATCTCGGACGCGCCGTACGGCGCCGCGTGCACGTGCGCGTCGTCGCAAAGGATCTCGAGTCCCTCGGCGATGGTGGAGATGACGCGCGTCAGCCGCCGCGGCAGCGATTCACCCTCCATGCACTGGCCGGCGACGCCGATGCAGCCGATGGTGAAGTCGAGCAGGCTGAGGCGCCGCGTCGCCGCCTCCTCGGTGGCGTCGACGTGCGGCACGAAGAGCTGCGAGAGCTCGGGAAGAGGAGAGAATGCGTCGAGGCCGACGAGGCCGGCGAACCGCCACACCTGGCAGAGCTGCACGACGCCGCGCACCGGCGACTCCGGCCACAGCGTCGGCAGCCGCGCCGTCGAGTCGAACGCCGCCCGCAGCGTCCGCGCGCATTCGACCACCTTCATCCGGACCAGGTCAACCTCCTCGGCGTCGGGCGTGCCGTAGCCGCTGAAGCGCGCTGCGGCGACGATGTCGTCGGAGGTTGGGATGTGCGACTTGTCGGCCGAGAGCTTCTCGGCGGCGTCGGCCATCTCGGGAGTTCTGCGCGCTTGGCGTCGGCTGTGTGGGTGCTTGGCGTCGGGTGTGGGCTGACAGAGCAAATCTGACCGGACTGTTGCTGTGGAAGGTGCTTTGCTACCGTACAGTAGCAGGCTGCGCCGCTGCAAGCTGTGAACGCTGGCTGCAAGCTGTGAAGACCCGACCATCGCGCGACGCTCTAACGGGTACACTGTGTAGTAGACGTAGCTACGACACGTAGAACTGTACTCCTCAGAAGTCGTCGAACGCCCCTCCTCCCGCCGCGGCTCCGTCGTCGTCGTCAAATTCGAGCCCGTCGTCGGCCCTCGCCGCCGCGGCGGCCGCGGCAAAGTCGAGCTCGGCGACGCAGCGGCCGGCGCCCAGCGCCTCCCAGTCGAGCCCGCCGAACCACGCGTGCTCGGCGACGCTCGCGTAGCCGGCGGGGAAGGCGGCGGCGCGGTCGGCCTCGTCGGCCGTGAGCAGCGCGGCGGCGAGCGGCCGCGCGCCGTCGGGCAGCCGCTCGAGCGCGGGCGATGCGGCGAGGATCTGGTCGCGCAGCGGCGCGGCGGCGGCGGCGGCGGCGGCGAGCGTGTGGCCGCTCGGCGCGGTGGCGGCGTCGCGCTCCCAAAACGGCGGCGTGCCGTTCAGCACCTCGAAGAGCAGCACGCCGAGCGCCCAGAGCTGCGCCGCCGCGCCGTGCGGCTCGCCGCGCACCGTCTCCGGCGCGTGGTAGTGCGGTGTGCCGCAGACGGACGTCGAGCGCTCGCCCGCCTCGATCTTCTTGGCGTGGCCAAAGTCGATGAGCTTGAGGCGGCCGGCGGCGGTGAACATGATGTTCGTCGGCTTGAGGTCGCGGTACAGCACGCCCGCCTCGTCGAGCATGTACCGCAGCGGCAGCAGCACGCCGCCGACCACGCGCCGCGCCGCCTCCTCCGCCAGCCGGCCGCCCGCCGCCCGCCGCAGGTGCCACAGCAGCGTGCCGCCGTCGAGATGCTCGAGCAGGAAGTAGAGGCACGCGTCGTCCTTCAGCGTGCGATGGAAGCGCACGATGCCGGCGTGGGTCAGGGTGGAGAGGTGCTCCTTCTCGCGGTAGATGTTGTCGAGGCCGTTGCGGCTCAACGTGGCCTTCTCGACCACCTTGAGAACGAAGCGCTCGCGCGTCGAGCGGTGCGCGCAGAGTATAGCCGTGCACGTGAGGCCGCGGCCGGTTGGCCTGCCGCGGACGAGGTCGTCGAGTTCCAGCGCCATCAAAATTCTGACGTCGGCCGAGTCTTCACAGCGCGTGCCTAACGTGCCATGTTCTCGAATGTTCGCCGTGAACGCAGCTCCGGGACGCGAGCAGTGGCGGGCGGGTGAACGCAGAGCGCGCCGCAGTGTAGCCAGGCGAGATGCCACCGAAAGACGAGGGCTCGACCTCCGGCCTCCAAACCGTGGGCAACTACACGCTGCTCGAGACGATCGGCAACGGCACGTTCGGCGAGGTGATGCTCGCGGTCGAGCGGCACACCCGCGAGTCGGTGGCGGTGAAGATCCTGGAGAAGGACAAGATCGTCGACGAGGACGCGCGGACGCGGCTGATGAACGAGATCGCCATCCTGCACCGCGTGCAGCACCCGAAGGTGCTCCACCTGCTCGAGGTGGTCGAGTCGGTCGACGCGATCTACCTGATCACCGAGTACGTGGCGGGCGGCGAGCTCTTCCAGTACATCGTGCAGCACGGCCGCCTCGAGGAGGCCGAGGCGGTGAAGCTCTTCTCGCAGCTCGTGGCGGCGGTCGACTCGTGCCACCGCTCCCACGTGATCCACCGCGACCTCAAGCCCGAGAACGTGCTCCTCGACGCCGACGGCAACATCAAGCTCATCGACTTTGGGCTCGGCACGATCCTCGGCTCGTCGGACGAGGTGCTCCAGGTGGCGTGCGGCTCGCCGCACTACGCGGCGCCCGAGATGCTCCTCGGCAACGGCTACCTCGGCCAGCGCATCGACATGTGGTCGCTCGGCGTCTGCCTGTGCGCCGCGCGCGCAATTCGGCGCAAATTTTCCGGCGGCGCGCAATTCGGCGCACGTCTCCGACGCAACAATCCCACCACACACCTCGCAGGTACGCGATGGTGTGCGGCTGCCTGCCCTTCGACGAGCCGGACATGGACGTGCTGTACGATCGGATCATCGCCGGAGACTACGACTTCTCGCCGGCGCCGCGCCTCTCGCCCGACGTCCGCCACCTGATCCGCGGGCTGCTGCACATGCCGCCCGAGCAGCGGCTGACGGCGCGGCAGGTGATGGGCCACCGCTGGCTCCGCTCGGTCGCGGCGCCGCCGGCGATGTCGCTCGGCCTCCTCGGCGCCGTCGTCGACCCGGCGTGCCGCCAGCTGCTGCGGACGCTCGAGGCCGAGTGCGAGCTCGTGCCGCGCGAGGTGCGCCGTCGCGCCGCGCAACTCGGATCGCAATTCGGCGCGCAATTCTCTCTCCGACGCGCTCCCTCCCAACTACTGCAGGTGCTCGAGGCGCTCCGCCGCGGCGAGCGCTCGCCGCTCACGGCCATGTACTTCCTGCTGCGCCAGCGCGAACTGCGCCGCGGCGCCATCGAGGCTCCGACGTACAAGCTGCTCCCGAAGCCGCCGCCGCCGCGCCAGCCGGCGCAGCGGCGGCGGCCGGTGCCCGCCAACCTGCGCGCCGCCGCCGCGCGGCTGCCGGCCGAGCCGCTGCCGGAAATCACGCACAAGCTGCAGCTGACGGGGCTCGGCGTGCAGAAGCAGCCGCGCGCCGCCGCCGGCGCCCGTGGTGAGCCGGCGCGAGCCGTCGTCCGAACGCAGCCGGATCAGCGGCTCGATGCCGTGGAACAAGTCGCCGCGGAAAGCGGCGGCGAAGGACGAGCGGTCGCGCGACGGACACGTCCGAACGAACGAGCTGAGGGCGCTCCCCGGCGGCGGCGGCGGCACGCCCGAACGAGAGAAGACGAAGCCGCTCCTCTCGTTCGGCGTGCGCGGCAGCCGCGTCCCCGGGCTCTCGCCGAAAAAGTCGCCGAGGTGATCCGATTCGGCTTACTTATTCTCATCTCATACTTTTGCCCTCGGGCTCCACCACGGCGCCTCGGCGGCCGGCCGCAGGTCGAGTTCGTGTGTCCAAGCGGTGCGCGTCTGCTGGTGCAGGTGGAAGTACGTGTCCGCGATCGCCTCGGGCGCGAGGAGACCGCCCGCCGCCTTTGCCGCCGCGAAGGCGTCGTCGCCCATCAGACCGCGGACGAAGGGAGTCTCGATCGCGCCGTCGACCACGACGTGCGCCACGTGGACGCCTTTCGGTCCGAGCTCCGACGCCAGACTCTGCGAGAGCGCACGTTTGCCCGCCATTCCGGCGGAGAAGGCGGAGAAGTGAGAGGCGCCACGCACGCTCGCCGTCGCACCGGTGAAGATGAGCGTGCCGCGGCCGCGCTGGGTCATCGGCTTTGAGCCCTCGCGGCCAACCAAGAAGGCCGACAGGCACGCCAGCTCCCACACCTTGCGAAAGACGCGCTCCGTCGTCTCGTGCGCGGCGAATCGGACGTTGGCGCCGATGTTGTGCACGACGAGTTCTAATTCTCCCAGCTCCTCGCAGCGTCGTACGAGGTCGACGACGTCCGATTCGACGCGAGCGTCCACCGGCATGGCGTGGGCTGCGCCGCCAGACGCGTTGATCGACGCCGCCAGCTCTTGCAGCTTGTCGGCGTGGCGCGCACGTCGAGCGATTGCGACGACCATGCCTTCGCGAGCGAAGCGGCGGGCGAGGGCTCCGCCGGTCGCGTCGCCGGCGCCGACGATGAGGGCGACGCGGCGCATGCCGTCGGGCGAAGAGCTCCGCCGGTCGCGTCGGCCGGCGCCGACGAAGAGGGCGACGATGTCGTCGGGCGAGAGCTCCGCCAGTCGCGCCGACGACGCCCACGCGCCCGAGGGCGCCGAGGTGTGAATGCAGAGGTGTGAAAGCTCTCGGTGGAGCAGCT
>JACLAC010000269.1_pt1 | contig 15466 bp, 4 predicted proteins | sample 8027881 | NCBI WGS metagenome assembly JACLAC01 (sample SAMN15725517, study PRJNA655200) | protist metagenome | isolation source: fluorescence activated cell sorting (FACS) single amplified genomes of... | place: Spain: Blaines Bay Microbial Observatory, Mediterranean Sea | collected 2016-01-19
CTTATTTTAAAACACGTGTTAAACCCCTACAATTAATTTGAAAAATATTTAAGGTATATACGAAAATGGTCAAAAGTCAAAATGTATTTCATCTCCTGTACTAGAAAGACTACTCCTGTACCAAAATCGTCATCATCATCTTTTTCTGTTTCTGGCATTTTATATTACCTTAACATTGTGCATGGGTTTCTACCATTGAAGCAGCAGGTATTTTAAAAATTCATTATAAAATGGTTTATTAATGGTAACAATTTTGTGACCTTTTTTTTTTCATTGTTATTAGGGTTATTTTAAAACACGTGTTAAACCCATACAATTAATTGGATTTTTTGCATGTTTTAGAGCACTGCGTTCCACCACACGTGGACTTTGTAAAATATATATACTGTACCTGTAGAATTATTAATTATTAGATAGAAAACTATATATATGTTGTAATATTGTACATATAATATTATCCAACCATACAGTTAAAACAAATTAAAAAAGAAAGAAGAATTTATAGTATAATTAATAACACATAAAAGTGTGTGTGTGTATATATATATATATATATAGTATTGTAAAAAATATGTCATTAAGTCCTTGTACTAATTACACGTTGTTTATTACGATATTACTATTATTCGTAACGTTACTTATAAATAGGACAAATGGTTCTAAAACTGTTTCGGCAGCGGTAACTGCTCCTTGGTTATCCACTCCACAATCATATGCTATGGAAGCTTCCGAAATTATATCAGAAGATGGTAAATCATCTCGTTTTTGGGTTTATTTGCAAAAGTATAAGAAACCTGACGGCGACGACGACGAATCATCAATACTTAGTGCTGCAATGGATGCTGTAAATGCAATTATTGATCAGGACAATCAAGTTGCATCAGCAATTTTTCAATTAATGTTGGATGCAAGAAATGGAGCGCCTGCAGTGGAACTTCATAGTTCTTTGGCAAAACGTGATTTAAAATGGGATGAGAACGAAAAAAACATTAAGGTTTGTAGCTCAAAGAAAGAAACGACTGCCATTGCTATGATCGAAGGGAAAGGATTTGCATGTGACCTAAGTATGTTAAATAAATTATTATCGGACGAGAAGGGAGATATGAATAATAAAGATGAAGACGATAATAATACCATGGAAGATATTGAACTTTACGATTTTGACCATATCTATGATAACGATGAAATTAGTTCGAATATAAATCGTGTAAGAGTCATCTTATATGGCGTTGTTGGTGAAACTGATTTTAATAATTTTCATGAGAAACTTTTATCATATGCAACTGCAGGTAATATTGAATATATTGTACGCCATGCACCGTTTTTAACAATTATGATGAAAAAGGCACCAATAGCGCCACGAACATATTTAAAAGGTTTTGGAATTAGTTTAGATCTGAAAAGCATGGAATATAAGGCGTTAGATGATCGAGAATTAAGTGAAGAAGAGGATGATAATGGTAATGAGAGTAGTAAAAAAGATGATGAAGATGATGATGAAGATTTAGAAGATGATATTGGTGGTTTTGTCTTCTCTAGACTTATATCGCGTCGACCAGAAATGGAAAAACAATTAAAAGCATTTCAAAAGCACCTTCACGTCCAAGCAGCAAGTGATGAATCTTCTGGGGAAATAAAGGTTTGGGATATGAAAGATTTAGGGTTACAAGCAACAAGTAAAATTGCATATGCTAAAGATAAATTGCTGAAGTTACAATTGCTTTCACAAAATTTCCCACTCCATGCTAAATCATTAACGCGTGTACGCGTGAAAAAATCAGTAAGAAAAGCTGTTAAAAAGTTACATAATTATGTTGATCCTGGTGAAAATAAAATGACATTAAATGGCCGTGATATCAACCCTTTATCTAATGATTTTGCATACTTCAACTTTCTTCAATCAATACAAGAAGAAGCAAATTATGCTGAGCAATTTAAATCATTAGGGTTTACTGGGAAAAATCTAGAAAAATACTCTGCCAGACTTAGTCTGAAATCATCTAGTAATGATAATGTGGAATTATTAGGAAGGCGGATTGATGTTAGGACAGGTGCAAAAGGTGCTGTTTACTTTCTGAATAATATTGAAAAGGATAAAAAATATAAAAAATGGCCAAAACAATTACAGCAGCTATTACAACATGCGTGGCATCTTATACCGATACGGCGCAATCTATATACCGCAGTCTTTGTCATAGACCCATTAACAAAGTTAGGTCTTGAAACTATTGGCGTTCTATATGATTTAATGGATGGTAATATTCCATTACGTATGGGAATTCTTATGGTTGATAGTGTAGATAATAAACAGAAAGAAATTAATGCTGGAACCGTTTTAAAATTGTTAGCAACTGCAAAGAAAGAACATAAACAAGCTGCAGCTAATGGCTTCTTGAAAGTCTTATCTCAATTGTCTGAAAAGGTCCCGTTACTAAAAGAGGATTTAATAACAGCATATGCAACCGGTGTTGCGCAAGGAACCGGGAGTTGGTCATCATCAAGCTTTTCTGAGGAAGCGGTGAAATGTCTTGAATCGGATCGATTTGATACTTTAGCTGGCAAAGTTTTAAAATTTTATAAATCAAAAGGATTAACACTGAATTCATATGTCTTGAATGGGAATATTCTTGATGGTTTAGATTCAATCAGGCAAGATTTAATGCAACATTTATTTATGGAACAACAACGTATGCAGCGTCTTGTATCTGTTGGGAAAATTTCTGGCAAGAAAAATGTGTATGCCTATTTGACCGGTTCAAGTAAAAAGAGTACGAGAAGAAATGCCCCTTGGTCATATCCACGATTTCACCAAGGTGTTATGGAGGATGAAAGTGATATGGAATTTACTACAATAACAACATCATCGCAATCTGAATTGGTTTATCTTTATAATGCAAATGAAAAGGATCATGTTGGTGGTGGTGATGGAAAGAAAAATATATTCCTCTTCACTTATTTTTTAGTTGTCGATTTAAACAGAAAATCATCCACAGGCTTAAATGCATTATTAGCAGCATGTCAATATTTAGTTAGCTCAGACAATAGTAATTCTCGCTTTGCAATTTTTGACTCGTCATCATTTACTGGTAATGATAAACATGTACAATATATTGATTCACTTATTAAATTAGTCAATATTGAGGAGAATGAAGGGAAAAGAAAACAAATCGTTAATGTGTTAGTTACATACTTGACAGAGATTTTAAATGAGAAAGACATCGAAGAAGCAATACGTATAAGCGATGAAGAGAAGAAAGCGCTTGATTTAGCTACTGATACCAAAGAGGAAGATGCTAAAATATCCTGCATTAAAAGAATTGATTTTTTAAAGCACCACAATATTATGCAAGAAACTGTTGAGAATGATAATTTTCTTATTGTCAATGGAAGAGTAATACGGGATATATCAAGCGCAGATGCGACTTTGTTTGAATTAATTGATGGATTTGAACGTAGTCGTATAGTGGATCGCTCAAAATTAGGTTTAGTAAAAATTGATAAGTATGATAGCGACACAATGATGACAGCAACGTCAATTGCGAATCAATATATGAAGCATTCGCGATCAACTTTCAGCTTTTTAAATGCGAAAAATTCCAAGAAGACGTTAAAAAAAATATCTTTCTCATGCAACCCAGATTCAACAAATCGTTTGCATGCAATTGCGTTAATTGATCCTTTAAGTGATGCTGCGCAGAGGTTTGCGCCGATTTTAGTTCTTTTAAGAGATGTAATAAAAGCGAAGATAACTGTAGTTTTGAATCCAAAAAAAGACATTAGTGAATTTCCATTGAAAAATTTTTATCGATATGTCGGTGGAAATGTTGATGCAAACGTTGCTAACTTTCGTCATATGCCATCACAGCATATATTAACAATGAAAGTATTTACGCCGGAGCATTGGGTTGTGATGAAGAAGAAAGCTATTGATGATTTGGACAATATTCGGTTAGATGATCAAACAATGGGATCACGAGCAACTGTATTTGCAGAATTCAGTTTAACAAGCATTTTAGTAACTGGGACATGTGAAGATTTAACCCATATGCAACCTCCAAATGGTTTGCAGCTAGTTTTAGATAGTGCTATTAGTAAGCATCGATATGCTGATACTTTAGTAATGCAAAATTTAGGTTATTTCCAGTTGCGCGCAAGACCCGGTGTATACCATTTGCGCTTAGCAAGAGGGCGGGCATCGAAATTATACTCAATAGCCCCAAGTGATGTACCAAGTTCCTCATTAGCAAAAAACCAATAACAAAAGTAAACCAGGTCTCGTTCTCAAAACTATATACATACGCAACTGCAAATGATAAAATATTTGTTTTCAGTGGTTTAACATGTGCATTTCTTGCAGGTTGTGCACAACCGTTAATCATGTTCGCGTTCGGTGATACTATGGATGGACTTAGCGCTAATACAAACGTTGTTGATGCAATGGCAGGTTCTGTACGGCTATTAGGCATTTTTGCTGTAGTCATGGCACTGTTATTCGGTGGTGGATTTTATTGCTTGCCAATATCTGCTGTGAACCAGGCACACAGGATTCGTTTAGAATTTTACAAAGCCATCCTTCGACAAGATATGGCATTTTTTGATTCAAAGCAACCAGGGGAATTATCTGTTATGATAAATGAAAATGTAGAAGCAATTGAGCAAGGATTAAGCAAAAAGTTAGTTGAGTTAGTATTATCGGCTTCACAGTTTGTTCTTAGTTATGTTGCCGCATTTTATTTTTCATGGGAAATGGCATTATCACTAATTGGTTTTATGCCTATATTTGCTATAGTGGCTGCATGTATGTTTACTGTTGCTGGTGGTGACTTAATGATTGAAAGAAGAAAAGCTTATAATGAGGCAGGTAGCATAGCAACAGAGGCAATTAATTCAATTCGTACCGTTTTTAGTTTTAATGGGGAAGTTGCAATGGCAAAACGATATGCATCAAGACTAGGAAAGTCAGAAAAAGCTGCTGTAAAAATGAATTTAAAAATTGGGTTTTGCCAAGGTACGCTGTTTGGTTGCATGATGCTAATGTATGGATGTGCATTTTTACTCGGGGCATATTTCGTAGCTGATTCAAGATTAAGAGCACTGGAAGCATATCCAGCTCCGACTGGTTATATTACTAATAATTTGACAGACTTCGCAAATCCCTGGGTATTACAAGCTAGTATTGCAAACGAGGCATGCAAGGATTATAAAGGTCGGGATTTTGAATCTTGTGCATGCAATATTGATTTTTCAGAAATGAAAATTGAAGGCATGCCAGCATTAAAAAGTGTTAACTGTGGCTGTTCACATTCAAGTGGTGGTGATGGTGTTTTGAAAGACTCATCATGCCTTTCTATAAGTTCTATTATGAGTTGCTTTTTTTGTTTGTTATTTGGAAGCATGTCACTTGGACAATTTGCTCCAGCAGTCAAAGCTCTTTCAAAAGCGCGCGTGATGGCAGCACCTGTATTTGAAATTATTGAACGAATTCCTGAAATTGATATTACAAGTACAAAAGGTCGTAAAATGAATGGCAACGAACCGCCATCTATTGAATTCCGAAATGTTCATTTTGCATATATAAAACGTAAAGAAGCAGAATTGAAAGAAGAGAATGATAATTCAACTAATGGACCCGACAAATATAGCAGCGGTAGTAAAAAAGAGGAAGGTAAAGATAATAGCAACGTTGAAAGAAAGGTAGAGGAGGTAGAACGGGCCCCTGTTTTTACTGGCTTGTCGTTTAAAATTAATGCGGGAGAAACAGTTGCATTTGTTGGAGAATCGGGTAGTGGAAAATCAACTGTTGGAAAATTAGTAAGCAGAATGTACGATTGTGAGTCAAGCGGTGAAATTTTAATTAATAATACAAACATTAAGGAGTACAACCTTCGTAGTTTACGCGATAGTATCGGTATGGTATCACAAGAACCCCTCTTGTTTGATAAAAGTATTGAGGAAAATATTAAATTAGGTGCTCTTAATAAAAGTAATGTAACATTTGAAGATGTTAAAAATGCTGCGAAAAAAGCAAATGCACATGATTTTATTTGTGGACAACAGTTTCCAGAATCATATAAGACACGTGTTGGTTATGGTGGCAGTAAGCTTTCCGGTGGACAAAAACAACGCGTTGCAATTGCAAGAGGGCTTTTACGGGACCCTGCAATTCTTATATTAGATGAAGCGACGTCTGCTCTTGACACAAAATCAGAACAGATGGTGCAAGAAGCGTTGAAAAATTCAAAAACAAAGCGAACGTGTATTATTATTGCACACCGATTATCAACTGTAAGAGATGCCGATCGTATAATTGTACTTGGAGAGGGAGATAATGGCATGGGTGGTGGGACTAAAATTGTAGAATCAGGTACACATGATGAGTTAATGAAATCAAAAGGGATTTACTATGCTTTGGTTGGCAGACAAGATGGGAAAGAGGGGGACGAGGAAGATGGATCTTCTAATACAAATAGCCTCAATGATAACAATAACAATAGCCAAATAGGAGAGGAAGAAGGAGAAGATATAACAACTTCTCGACTTTCAAGTGATGCTGTTGAAAGTGCTGATGAAAGTAATTCAGGTAAAAAAAAATCAAAAGCTGAAATTGCTGCAGAGAAAAAAAGAATAGCAGCAGAGGAAAAACTGTTAACGAAACGTGTTTGGAAATATGCAAAAGGGTACTACGGTTATTTAGCCTTTGGTTTAATTTGTGCTTTTATAACAGGCGGTGTTTGGCCTGCATTTGGGTATGCATTTGCAGAAATTATTAGCACACTTAGTAATTTCAATGATAGTGAAATACGACAAGAAGCATGGCAATGGGCAATCATGTTCTGGATAATTGCAGTCATACAAGTAGTTTTTCAAACAGGTCAAGTGTATGGTGTTGTTAAAAGTGGCGAAGCCCTTGTACGCAAATTAAGAGCTGCCCTTTTCAGAACAATTTTAAGACAAGATATTTCTTTTTTTGATGACCCTTCTAACTCAAGTGGTGTTTTGTTATCGTTACTAAGTACGGATACAGTTTACATTCAAAATGTTACTGGGCATTCCCTGGCATCTTTTGCAGGTGTTATTTCAACGTTGGGTATTGCCTTGGGCGTTGCTTTTTATTCAGCGTGGCAATTAGCATTGGCCTTACTTTGTATGTTGCCTTTATTAGCATCGGTAGAAATTATCTTTAATGAAATTATGATGGGTAGTGAACAGGGGGCAATGGAGCAATATGCTAAGTCCGTTGCTGTAGTTGGTGAGTCTGTTCGGTCCATGCGTGAAGTTATTTCTTTTAATCTAGGAGACGAAGTTCATCGCATTTATACAGAAGAACTTGATGTACCAAGTAAACGTAAAGTTAAAAGTGCAAAGTATGGTTCTGTTTCTATGGCATTTGCAAATGGAATCATGTTGGCCTTTTATACAGTTGCTTTCTCGTTGGGTGGTATGTGGATTGATGAAGGAATTATGACATTTAATAATATGATGAAAGCGCTTTTTGTTTTAGGTTTTGGTGCTTCTGGCCTTGGCCAGGCTGCCGCTTTTGCTGGAGATCAAGCAAAAGCAAAAGTAGCTGCAAAACGTATATTTAAACTTCTAGATCGTAAATCAGAAATTGATACGAATCCATGGGAAAATGAAGATGGCACAGTGGAGCGCAAAGTTGAGCAAAATACCAAGCTAATTCCCAAACTGAATGGCGAGATTGAATTTCGTAATGTAAATTTCGCTTATCCACAACGATCAGATGCACAAGTTTTCCATAATTTATCATTAAAAATTACTCCTGGAAGTACAGTAGCGTTTGTTGGCAGTAGTGGAAGTGGAAAATCTACTGTCATACAATTAGTAGAGCGGTTTTATGACCCTATGGCAGGAAAAGGTAATAAAAATGACGCATCAGTACGATTGGATAATGTGAGTTTGAAAAAAATTGATGTAAGATGGTTACGCAATAATATTGGTTTAGTCGGGCAAGAACCAAAACTGTTTTATGGGACAATCAGTGAAAATATTGTATGTACCTTTTGACTTTCCGCTTCTTTCCTTTTACTTTATTACTTTATATATATATATATAATATATACACAAGAAAATACATAAAATATACTAACAGATACTGCTATAATTTCACACACACATATTGTAGGGTATGGGCAAACAAAATGCAACAAGAGAAGAAATAATAAATGCTGCAAAAATGGCTAATGCACATGATTTTATCCAACACATTGGTGGTTATGATGTGAATGTAGGTATTGGAGGAGGAAAGCTTTCTGGTGGACAAAAACAACGTGTTGCTATTGCAAGAGCTATTATAAAAAATCCTAAAATCTTACTCTTAGATGAAGCAACTTCTGCATTAGATAATGAGTCAGAAAAAATAGTACAGGCTAGTTTGGATAGTTTATTGGCGGAGAAAGATGCACAACGAACCACGATAGTAGTTGCCCATCGTTTGAGCACAATTAGAAATTGTGATAAAATTTATGTTTTAGAGAATCAACCTGGAAGCAATCAAGGCAGTGTTGTTGTTGAAAGTGGTACACACGATGAGTTGATGAAAATATCTGATGGAAAATATTTAGCTTTAAGAAATGCATTTGATGGAGAGAGTCCTGCAGGTAATAAATAATTACGTATACGAGAGTATGATATTATATTTGTAAGAGTGTGCGAAGTATGATACTAATGAGATAATATATGATATATGTGAGAGTAAAATTAAAAAATAAATTACGAATTCGTATGTGCGCGTAAAAAATTAAAATTAAGAAGAATATTACACACAGTACGTATATTTTAACCATCATCTTATATATATATCATATGCATATTATTTTTGTTTTTGAACTTTTTTAATCATCCAAACAACACAGTGCGGCAGCACCACGTTGTATCCAAAACGACTCGTCCTTATCCGTTGGCAAATCAATCGCTGTAACAAAATTTGTAGATATACCTGTTGTACTTAATTGACCTTGGCGTGTGGATATTTTGTATACTGGACATTTGTAAGTTGTAGTTGCGTACTGAACATTATCCGTTGGCAAAAAATGTATAATTGGTAATAAAGAAAACATTTCACCCTTCCTGCAGTCTTGTAACATTTGTTTTTCTACATTCCATGCTAAGCCTTCCATCCACAGACCACTAACCAATACACCATCTCGTTGACTTTGTTTGACAGGTTCAGAGTCTTGTAGACTTTCTCCTTTTTTTTCTTCATTTTTTGCTTCAGTTTCATCTATCTCGCCTTCATTAACATTTTCTGATATTTCGACAGTAGAAATTTCATCGGGAGATAACACCCTAAAGGAAAATTTCAAGCTATTAATGGAAATTAAATACTTTCGTGCATGTGTTTGTAAAACACCAGTTAAAAATCCTTGAGGGAAAAATAAGGCAGGCAAGGGGAAAACTTCTGGCTCCCCATTTTGTAACCAGCCAGACATGAATTTTAATCGTGACTGCAAATCTTCAATCCATGAACCAAGTGGTTTTAATGATGGGTATGCAACATTTGACCATAGGGACGGCACTTGATTAATAACAAAACTGTTATACATACTTTCTAGATCTAAAGACATAACCGATTCCCCTTTAATAGCTTTTTGAATTCCTTTCAGCGTGTCACGTATACGATTTAGCATTTTATTAAACTTTTCCATTTCTTGTGTTAAGACTGTGTCCAATGATGACATTAATTGTGTTTCTTCGTCCACTTTAAATACTCCTCTTCCAGCATCTTCTTTCAGTAGATTTCCAGGAAGATTTGAAGCGATGGTAACCGCCATTTCTTGCACTGCTGCATCTTGTGCAGCAGCACTGCCACCACCACCTCCTCCAACTGCTTCGATACTTAACACCGTCGATAATAAAAGTCGTGTTTGTTTTTTTTGAAACGTAATTGCAGCGTTAGAGTGCATGCCAAATATAGCAGGTTCATCCGACAATGGCAAACTTTTGATGTAATCTTTATACGATTCAAAATTACCAGTTGGGGGGACGTAGTATTTTTCACTTGTATCAGACAGAAAAACTTTCTTATTTGAAGCCAAAATAGTGTCGTTGTAAAATTTCTTCATAATGCACATCAATGATCTTCGATCCCAATCATCTGTTACACGACCACCATAATTGATATTCCCAGTAACATAATTCATAGCATCCCATGGTATGACATCTTGACCATCTAAAAATAAACGTAACACTGCTATGCTCGTTTCAAGATCACTATCATTAAACTCATAACGGATGTTCCACCCAAGAGCACCAAATTTACGTCTCTCTTGGACAATACTATGGAAATATACCAAGGAAAATAATAACTTTTTGTATTCCTCGGGTTTTGCAGACATTTCAAAGTTTAAATGTGATGGAACATCATCTCCATCAGAAGGCACTATTTGATTATAAGAACGCAGCATATTGTTTCTCATACCTTCTGGTGCTTCATTGGTCATTTTTAAGCTATTTTGTAAGACGGTCACTGGAAAATAGGAAACAGGCATGGAAGTCAAAAATAATCTAAAATCGGGATCACCCTGTTTTGCTGACTCAGCAATTGCAGATACAATACGTTCCAAATTTGGCATCCAACTTTTTGCTAAATGACAATTTTGTAGCAACACCCAATCCCCAGTTTCCAAGCATTGATCAATTAATGCACGTGCTTTTGGTCCTTGGCCTTGCCCAAGGGATATAACGTGTAACCTAGATAAATAATCTTTTGCTTTTGCATATTGCAACAATATATTTGTTGGGTCAGCTCCTGCGGACAATATAAAAACGCATGGTGTGCGACAATCCATATCCGCTTCAATTTGTCCCATAGTTCCAGCAGTTGCTTCTGTAAATTTCTCGCCTATGCTGTGACCAATAAAATCTTTCGTAGCAAAAGTTACTTTATCATCACAAAATGCTCTTATGAGGAGCAATATTTGCATTTTGCTTAATTTTCCGTTGCAAAATTGTTCCGATGGTATTTCAACTGTATGTGGTAGCTTTTGCTCTATCCAGCTTTTCCAATTATCCAGATTAGCAGTTAAATCGTCTGCAAGACCCTTAAATGCTGGTATCTGCTCGTTTAATTTACATACGAAGTCCCATTGAACAGCAGTAAATAAACGTGAATCTGGATTTTTTGGCTGAATTTCTCTGTTCATGACACCTGGACCTTTCATAAATATATCATATTCATCATCAGAAACTAAATTATCTGCCATAACAATCCTCATGCAAATAACTAATGCAAAAATCATTTTATGTCTCTCGAACAAACCCCGGCAAATATTTTCATAAATAACCTCCGTTTGATAAACAATTAAATTTTTTAACCGTACTTTTAAATCCGTTGATTGCTCCGCGTCTTGAACGCACATGCGAAAAACTCGTTGAAAATAATCTAAAGAAAATTGGTACATTGGATCTATAATGGCTAAACTTGCTATCACGAAATATAAAATTGAACCTCTAGCAGCTACCGGAACATAATTAGAGCGGGCTGCATTAATTTCTTGTTCAGCTTTCTCTGAATCAACGACACGTTTTTGAATCAATGCAGAGGTTGTTTTGGCTTCTCCAAGAGTCGCAATTAGGCTTTTATTATCTAATATATTTCCTTCAGCTGTAGATAAAGTTCGTAAAATTTTTGCCTCAATCACTCCTAACTGCTTTTTGTCTTCTGACATGCTTAATACTAATTGTCTCTTACGTTTTTCCAGATCTGGACGTTCATTTCTGACAACATCACCCAACAATTGCTCTTGTAAACCGGCTGTTGTAACTGTAAAGTTAATCACCAAGACCTTAATGCATGTTGCAGGTGTGTAATGGGGATTTGGCAATTTTGTTGTCAAATACAATCTAAAGTCTTTGTGAAATTCAATTTCCTGATCGCCCATACGCACTAATGGCGCTTTACGGATCGAAGACCAATCTGGCTTTAACAAAACAGGACCAATAGCTGGCTTTAAAGTTTCCCCTACATCTTCAACCATGAGTGGTTGACCCATGCGAAGGGCACTTTCTACTTTTCTTGATAATTTGATGTCATTATCTTTCACACAAATAATTTTCGATTTTGCCTCTATATTGCGAATCCACCTGTTGGCTTGACCTTGTGGATCGATTAACAATGGCCATCGTTTACTTCGCATAACTTTTATTGCATTTTCAGTAGAGACAGAATCGGTTGGCAAACCATTTATTTGCCAGTCTAAAATTTTAACCGGGTTTCCTAGAATATTTGACAAAGAAAATGTAGCTCTATGCTCAGCTAGAACTTCTTCAAATTCTTCCAATTCCAATGTACCGCTACCATCAACATCTATATATTTAAATACTCGTTGCAAATCTGCTTCGTTTAATTGAACTTCCAAGCGCATTAAACCTTCTTTGAATTCATCAGGCTCAATTTGTCCGTCGCCATTCACATCTAAATCCTGGAATGCCATTTTTACGGAGGCTTTTCCACCACGTGAGGCAGCTCGATCAATCAATTGCTGTAAAACCTGCTTTGTTAATACTTTTGCTTTCTCATCACTACCTCTGTCATTATTACCACCACCCTTATCACCTTTACTATTGTCTCCATCATCAGCACCTGAATTTGGGATTTCTAAATTTTGTACAACATCAACCCATTTACCAACCATTCGATCACGATAGACACCGGTAAATGGGCCTAAATAAGCAATTGAAGCCGCAGACAAAAACATATCACCATACATGTTTGGTACGCGACGAACTAGATCTTTTTTATCCTCTTCCCAACGAACTTGTTCATCTGCTAGACCACTTGTCAATTTAGTAGCTCTAAGTAACCGATCACGAGTTAGTTTTGTATCTTCTTCTAACTGTTTTTTCTCAGCCATCGTTTTGTCCGATTGATCCTGTAACTCTTGTACTTTTTTTGCTACTGCATCAGAAGCAGCTTTTTTTTCCGCCAATACTGCATTTGCTGCATCCAGTTTTGCGTTCATTTCTGCCAACCGCTTTCTTTTGGGTTCTACTTCTTTTGCTACTATGGAATAAGTATTCATAGCGTGAACCCACATACATAATGACTTTGCAGCAGAGCTGATTTTAGCCACTTTCTCAACCTGCATATCTTCATGGACAACATACTTGGCAATTTTCTTTAATATCTTTGGATCGATATTATCCTTATCATAATTTTGCAATTGAGATAAAAAATCCATCATACCAAGCACTTTCTTTGCCACGTCCCAGGATGTTTTTTGACCTAAAAGTAGACAGACAGCTTCCATAACAAAAGCTACTTGTTTTGGAGGGTTTGTAAATGATTTGATTTCTTGAATGTCTTTTTTATCTAATGCTTTCAAAGCCTTGACAGCACCTGCCAATGCAGGCAAAGCCTTGTCTAAATCTTTTTGTGCATCATCAGCAATAGCTTGTACCTCATCTGCTTGTGCTTTTACAACCCTTTCATCAGCTTCAACTTTTAATCTCATTTCATCTGCATCTGCTTTTTCAACCGCAACAACTTTCAATAACTCCTCTGCTTCGACGCTTTTTTGTTTTAGAATAGGCTGGAGTTCTTTCAGGTCTATTTGTAATTGAGCAACGGTTTCATTAGTTTCATCTAATTTAGTGCAACCAATTGTTAACGTATCAATGCGAGATCTTATTTGTAAATCCTTTTCGCCGAGTAAACTCTTGTACAGCTGTAGCAAGTCTAAATATGAGCATGGGGTTATGTAAACATTTCTACGCGTGTCGTTATAAAAATCTTTTGCACTTCGATCAACAAGCTGGTGAACTTCCACCGAAGCTTCAACTAATTTGTAATATATTTCTTCCGGTAAATCAAGCTTCTTGTAATATGTTTCAGCAACTGTTTGCAAGCCTTCCTCAGGCCATTTTGTATACCAATCAATAGTACAACAATTAATTAAAGATGGAAATTGTAAACAACGTTTACGAAGTGTGTCACCCACAGGCGACATACATAATACAACATGCAAATTTTCTCGGACCAAACTAATAAAGTATTTTATGCAATTTTTTCTGGTTTCATCGACGCCAAGATCTTTACAAACAGGCCCCATTGAAACTATAATTTTTTCCCATTCATCGGAAGCCCATAAATTAGGTATCTCCCCACTGTTTAACATCGATGAAATATCTTCTAAAAATGTTTCATCAACGATTTGTGCATCTGTCAATGTAAATGCAACAGGAGTTCTTTTAACCCCAGACGTTTCCATCATGCCTTTAATTGCTTCTCTAAACTCAGTAACACCAAACGATTGAGTCAATTCAATCTGTGTGAATTCAGCACCGGAGACAACACAACCTAGTTTTGTTAAACTTTGTTTCCCGCTTCCACCTTGTCCGACTAACATAGCATTTCCACGTGGTTGTCTTAAAATCCTAGCAATTCTTGAGATATGCTCGATAGCATCTTTGAAAAATACTAGATCCATCGCCGTATTTTTGTTTGCAGGATCATTGTATTCTCCAAGAAAGTCATTGAAAATTTTACCAACCTTCTTTATATTATCAGCCTCCTCGTATTTAATTGTTGCTGCGCCAGGTCGCATATAGTGCCCGAAAATAACCGGTTCTGCTCCAAATAATAAGTCAATTTCCCAACCTTCTTTTGGTGCAGCACCACCCATGTATCTCCGTAACATTTCTACTGATGTTTCTTTGAACCACGCACGATCTTCTATATTAATTAAACGATCTGAAAACACACGTGAAGCTTCATGCAGCCACAATCGAGCAGCAGTGATAGATTCATTGCATTCTTTAGGACCTACCATCAGAATACCTTGAAAAACTTTTGAAACATCACGCAAATTGAATTGATAGTGAATCTTGGCTGGTGTCGGTAATAAATCCTGACAAATTTTAGTGTACAAGTCTATAGTTGCATCTACTAAACCATCAGACAAAAGCTTTACATCCGCGGAAAATGCATTACTTTCTAAAAATCCCTCAACAATTGCAGAGAATATTTTTTTCATAACTTCATGAGATGCATCTGGAATACAAAATACATTAAAGTGTCGAACAAAACGGGGTGTTAAAATGGCTCTGCCACCACCTGGTGGAGCTGCCGATGCACACACGACGGTGTTTTCAATATTTCTCCACAGCCATTCCTCTCGTTCATAGAAACCTTTGGAATCGATTAATTGACGCATTAATTCAATTGGAGCCTGCGCGCCATATTCTTCGACTTCAGGCATATTAACGTCATCAACGAACACGGTCATTATGTTATTGCCTCTTGGAGGCCCTAGTAAATCTTTTCGCTTCCTTTCTAAGCCGGTTTCGATAGTATTTTGGGTTACCAAACTAGAAGTTTGTGCTGAAAAATTCAATATAATGCATGCTGATGTAAAATCGTTATCATTCACAGGCGCATGATTTAATTTCTCATATAGCGAAGTTGCTATTGCAGTCTTACCAGTACCGGTTACACCGGTAAAAAAAA
>JACLAC010002479.1_pt1 | contig 15466 bp, 1 predicted proteins | sample 8027881 | NCBI WGS metagenome assembly JACLAC01 (sample SAMN15725517, study PRJNA655200) | protist metagenome | isolation source: fluorescence activated cell sorting (FACS) single amplified genomes of... | place: Spain: Blaines Bay Microbial Observatory, Mediterranean Sea | collected 2016-01-19
TGCTAAATTGGATACCCCCGTGAATCCGCCAGCGTTTACGTGCTCGGACATGGTGATAATAACTGTTCCGTCATTGTAATCAATATAGCATGCCTGGACTGTTGGTTTGATTGTATCTGCTGTTTCGTTAATGGTCATGTTCGTGTTTGCCGTTTGCGCATTAGAAGATATGTCTTGAAAGGCTCCTGATATCGACTCCAGAAACAACGATTTACCGTCCCCGCCCGGGGTTCCCGACCCCCGAATAGAAGCAATTCGAGTTGATTCAGGGATGGTCATCGTAACAGAAAGAACGTCATTCTCTTCGAAGACTTCAGATCCTGAAAGTGGTAAAGTTCTATCAACGGTTTCGTTTGTGGCAGATGCATTTGCGAAATAAAGCATTGACACATTAACAATCGTGGCAGGGACTGTCGGCACGTGTTCATCCAGAACAAATACGACCTTCCCATCCCCAAGAGACAATGCGCAGGAAACAATGTTAGGGGGTATGATGTCCAGGATTTCGATAAAAGTCAAGCCAGCAATTTCTTCATTTCTGTTCAATGCAACATCAAAAAATGCATTCGAAACCACATGCAAATTCACGGCTGATCCATCTCCGCCTGTAGTGCCCGCCCACCGCAAAACGATAGATCGTTGAGCCTCGGATAATGTAAACGTTAACGCAAGACTATCATTGTAAAGGTTTGTATTGCTGTTTTTCTCTTCATATGTGCCAGTGCTGGAAATATTGACCATTTGCAAGCCTAAAGAATCGTTGCGGATAGAAAAAGACTCAAACCTAACATTCGTCTTTGGAGTTTGGTCAATAGTTTCAGTGCAATTTAGCACTATTTTGCCAGTTCCCATGTCTATGGTTGCGTATTGGACAGTAGGCTTGGTCGCATCACCAATTTCGTTCAGTACAAACAGACTTGCAGCCCCTTCGTGCAATGGAGGGTAAATATTATTTGGGTTAGACGAAACATCATTAATGGCCCCTGCGAACAACACCAGAAACGCCGGAGTGCCGTCACCCCCGGGTGTATTGGATAGTTTAATTGCGCCAACACGTTGTACTTCGGTCAAGGTAATGTTCACGAAATCAAAATTTTTGCTCAATAAGTTAATTTCACCTTGCATGAACTGCATTGCATTGCCGTACCTCACGTCTCCGCCTAATGGAAAATCACTAATATTCCCAAAACGATTATCCGCTATTGACATGTTGCCAATGTACACTCCGCCATCAGGGACTTGCTCGTTACAAAAGATAGATACAGCGCCTGTGTTGTAATCGACAAAGGCATTTAATATAGTTGGTCGAATGAGATCTGGCAGTTCAAATATGGTTAGATTAAACAGAATGTCAACTCGGTTCGTAAGCCCAGCAATATCACGCACGGTTGGTGATGCAACATCCAAGCGGGCGGGCGTGTCGTCTCCACCAGGGGTACCCGATATCATAATAGCATTTACCCTTTGTGTCTCCGTCATCTTGATTGTCACAATGGGAGAATCATCGGTGATATTGATTGATGCACCGTCCAAAAGTATGGCATTCGGTAACGACCGATCGCCTGTCTCGTCTACGACATATATCTGCGATAGGTTCACCAAACTAGGGGGTGTCACATCGATTGTTTCCGAACAAATCATCCGCACCAAGCCTAAACCATAATTTATTTGAGCGTACAAAATTTCTGGCTGGGTAGTGTCTGGTATTTCTGTGACCACGATGTTAGGCGACAATGCGTTGGGGTTTATACCCATATCAAACAGGGCACCGACATCAAACCGCATTAACATCGCATTTCCATCTCCACCATAAGTATCACCATCCGCGTTTAAAAACCTGTTTGGATCATAGGTTCCACCAGCCATCCCACTAAAGGGGATTGCAAGTGCACGTTCAGATTCGTGTAGCTTGATAGTTATAGTTTGGGACTCTGCATGCGTAACTGTTGCTTGTCCGAGTGACACTCGGTTCAGCCCCGAGTCAAACGTTTTGTTTTCTGCAAAAATCAGAGAGGTGTTGGTTAATGTTGTGCCGAGAAACGGGTTCGCAACCCGTAGCGTTTCGTCTGCCGTGATAACCATGGTGCCATCATTTAAATCCAAAGTAGCAGTCAGTATATTAGGCTGCCTGGCATCACGCGTTTCGGTCATAGTGATGTTGAGGACTTCAAACGAGGGATTTCCACTCAAATCGTTCATGGCTTCTCCCAAAATGCTCAATGCTCCTGGATCGCCGTCCCCTCCTTGCGTGCCGGATATCTTAATCCCTTCAACGCGTTGGAGTTCCGTCAACTGGACAAAAAAGTCCGGGGTCTGCAAGCCCGCCGTGGTAGCCCCGGTAAGATTAAAACCGGTATTTGTGGAACCTTCTTCTGATAGAATAAGTTTCGACACGTCAATCGTTCCCATCAATGGACTAGTCCCATTGACGTCAATCGATTCATCCGCAGTGATCTTTACAATCCCATTTTCGTAATTTATATGTACCGCAATAGGTAGAGGGCGTATCGTGTCTGGCGTTTCTACGATAAAAACATCGAAGGTGTCCACGTGGGTGTTTTCGCCGATATCCGCCAACGCTCCTTGGCGGGCATCAACCACGACAGGCACTCCGTCTCCCCCAGGTGTGGAAGACTTTTCGACTGACCTTGCCCGCTGATATTCTGTTAGTTGGATTGTAATCTGGTAATCGTCAGAGGTTGTAAAGTTAGCACCTGTCAGTGCGAGATTTGCATCTCCAGTATTATTTACAATCAAAATAGAATTCAGATTAACTTTCGCAAATGGAGTCAAGTCTAAAATTTCACTTGCACGCAAACGAAGAATCCCGGTTGAGTAATTCAGTGTCCCATTTAAAATGATGGGTTTTATTGCATCCTTTACTTCGTAGACTGTGATACCATCCTGGTGCATATTCCCGTTGTAAGCCACGTCTTGCACCGCCTCTGACAATGCATCCATTGTCACACTTCCACCATTGCCTCCAGGGGTGGCAGAAAAGGCTATTGCTGCAACACGCTGAAGTTCAGTCAGAATTATCGTTGTTTGCAGCCCATCGCTTTCAACTATTGCTGCGCCTTGGTTAAATGCGATTGCTTGATCTTTCGGGGTATCAGAAAGGAACAATTTTGCCAGATCAACCTGAGATATTGGAGAAAAGTCTAATACCTCATCGCTATTTATTACCAACGTCCCAGTTCCGAACGATAAATTTACATGTAAAATTTCTGGCGGAACAATATCATCTTCTTCAAAAACTCGAACATCTGGAGTGTTCAGAACCGCAATTTCACCAATGTCTGCGAACGCCCCATTCAGTACGTCGAGTCGCATTCCTCCTCCATCTCCACCACTTGTTCCCGACAATGCAATTGCATTGGCCCGCTCAACAGGCGGTATCATGATGGTCACCGCTAGATCGTCTCCTGGGACGACCGTCGAATGCGCGAGAGCTATGTTGTGATCTCCGGTGGATTGTGACAGAAATACCTTTGACAAGTTCACCAACGTTCCCGGGGTGGTGTCAATCGTTTCATCTGTGAAAATGACGAGCATGCCGGTGCTGTAATTCAAAGAACAGTTTACAATGTTTGGGGGTATTGTATCTGGCGTTTCACTGATTACCAAATTGAACTGAGCAAGATTTAAATTTTGAGCAACATCATGAACGGCACCAACCATTACATCAAGTACCACTGCCTGGCCATCTCCACCCGGTGTGCCCGAGATTGATATTGCTTGTACACGAGCCAGCTCTGGTACCGTAAAATTGAATTCTGTGTGATCAACAGACACTACCTTACTTCCGTCTAAAGAGACAAGTTTATCTCCGGATGAATTTGAAAGAAACATTTTTGAGAAGTCCACCTGAGAATGCGGAGTTACATCAATCGTCTCCGACGCTTTTATTGTCATTAACCCAGTGCCAAAATTAATGTGGCCTAGTGTTAGTTTGGGAACAACGGTATCGTTTACTTCCGTGACAACAATACCCAAATTATCGATGTTATGGTTTTCACCGTGGTCTCGCAGAGCCCCGGAATACACATCCAACACCACCGCGCCTCCGTTGCCTCCGGGGGTATTGGACAGAGCAATTGCCAGTGATCGCTGCAGTTCCGTCAAAGTAAGTGTAATTGTATACCCGTCTACTTCTGTAACGGTCGCCCCAGTAAGCTGTATGTCATTAGAAGAACTGCTGTCTGAAATGTAGATGTTATCTAGATTCACATTACTGGCAGGGATGACGTCAATGTATTCAGAGCTGGTAATTGTCAAAACACCGGTGCTATAATTAAGTGCAGCAGAGTTGACTACAGGAATGATCACATCATCGTATTCGGTAATGACAATATTTTGAGACGGCATCTTGTTCTGCGCTATGTCTTGAAACCCCTGGCTGGCGGCGTTAAAACGGGCCGCAATACCATCGCCGCCCCGGGTTCCAGATTCTTTCAAAGCGGTGATTCTCTGGAGTTCTTCAAGCTTTATGGTTACCAACAATCTTTCCGAGGGTTCCACAGTAGCAACTCCTAAATTGCCGGACAGTGGCACGGTCTCCGTCTGGGAGTTATTTTCCACAGAAAGTTTAAGCAAGTCTACTAGCGTTGTGGGCAACGCGTCTATTGTTTCACTGCCGGTCACAACTAGAATCCCTGTGCTATAATTAAGGGTTACGCCTATTATGGTAGGAACCGTTGTATCCGGAGTTTCTGCCACGTTGTTGTTAAATGCCAGCACGTTCGTGTTGTTGGACAAATCTCGGAACGCTTCACCCTGAAGATCAAGTACCATCCCCGAACCATCCCCGCCAGACTCGCCGCTGATTTGTATCGCCCGTACACGTTGGACCTCGTTTAAATACACCGTGATATTGACGGCATCAGCCTGAACAACCGATATCGCGCCTTGCAATGAGACATGGTCTGAAGTGTTGCTACCGTTACCAAGCCTTAAATTCCCTAGAGCAAGTGAAATATTAGAAGGCGTCAGTTCGAGTGTTTCCGAGGCTTCGATGATAACCCTCCCGATATCCAAGTTCACGTGGGCGCCAATTACAAACGGTGCAATATTGTCTTCATGCTCCGTTATGGGTATTGACATGTCTTGGGTGTTGTTGTTTTGCCCAACATCCACGTAGCCACCAGCGAGCACGTGAAAATAAACCTTTGACTGGTCACCACCAGGCGTGGCCGAAGTCAATATTGCGGCTACCCGCTGGCTCTCTGTTAGTTGGATCGTCATTTCCAAACTGTCTCCATCGCCCACGGTCGCGTGTGCCGCTCTTGTATGGAACCCCAATGGCAAATTAGGAGATCCTGCGAGAGGAATATCAAGTAGGCTTGCAGTAGAGGCCAGGTAAAATCGGTCTAAATTGGTGTTATCCAACGCCGGGGAAAGATCTAGCGTCTCGTTCGCTACCAGTTTGACGACGCCGGTCCCGTAAAATATTTCTGCTGACACAGCAAAAGGTCGTGACGTGTCCGGGATTTCGACAGCGTTCAGTCCACCTGCTGCAAACGGGTTGAAATTCCCAGCAATATCAAGAACTGCCATTGCATTTCCTTGCAGTACGACTGCTGTCCCATCTCCACCGGGAACGCTAGATACTCGCAATGCGTCAGCCCTTTGGCTTTCATTTAACTGTATAAAAACCGAGTAGGCATCATTGGCAACATACACGGTGGCGCCTGGAAAATGAACCTCTTTACTGTAAAGTGCATCTCCAACATACAGTGCTGATAAGTTTACTTTTGTGACTGGCGTCGTATCAATTGTCTCGGATGCCGTGATGTTCACACGGCCTTCGTTGTAGTCAATAATGACAGACTGGAGAGTTGGAAGTATTGTGTCGGGAATCTCTGTTATGACAATGCCTTGCGTCGGCATGCTAGGGTTCGTGCCAATGTCTTGAACAAAAGCACTCTTCACTGACAAAACAGTCCCAGCACCATCTCCTCCAGGGGTACCCGATAATTCGATTGCACGAACTCGTTGAGGTTCTGTGAGCGTGAGTTTCAACAAGGCTGCATCCGTGTCGTTGACGGTGGCACCGCTAAGGACTAGAGAAACGTCCCCAGTGACGTTCTCGATGTGTGCGAACGAAAGGTTAACCAGCGACGAAGGGCTCACATCAATAATTTCGTCTAATGTCAAAACCACTTCTCCCGTGCCCAAGTACAGACTAGCCGCCGTTACGTTAGGGCGTCGAAAATCTTTTGTTTCGGTGACTGTTATCCCCACGGTCATATTATTTTCGTTCTGGGCTATATCAACTACAGCTCCTTTATCAACATTTAGAAACGCAGCGCCTCCATCCCCCCCCGGAGTTCCCGAAATGGCGATTGCCAGCGATCGCTGAAGCTCTGACATTGTTATCGTCACAGTTGGAACATCAAATGAAACAACATCCCCCCCCGTAATTACTACGGAATCGGCAATATTACCATCAACGTTTGCAAGGCGAATTTTAGCTGGGTCCACTTTATCAGATGGTGTCGAGTCCAGTGTTTCATCTGCCGTTATCACGATGGTTCCCGTATCATAATCCACATTTGCGGACAGGATATTCGGCATAATACTGTCTGGCGTTTCTGTAACAGTGATCGTATTTCCATAATTCTCGTTGGACGCTAAATCTTGCACTGTTCCCCCGTACGCATCAAGAATAGCAGCGCCTTGGTCCCCACCCTGGGTCCCCGATATTGCAATTGCTAATGCTCTATCGGCTTCCACAAGGGTGTAATTTATGAAAATGCCATCAACGCTATTGTTGTATGTTGCATTACCTAAATTAATATAATTCTCACTTGACCTGTTGGACAAATATATCCTTCGTGCATGTTCTAAACCGACGTCTCTAATGAGAACATTGTCTACCATCAACGGTGAGCGTGTCAGATCCAGTATTTCACTCCATTGGATAGCAACATGTCCCGTCCCATAGTCGAGGAACACAGCCACAATAGACGGGTGAGTTGAATCAAATAATACATTCGTCGAGGTAACTTCAGCCGAAATAGGATTTGCTGCCGCGTCCTGAAATTGAATTGTCACGGAATATAAAGTCCCATCGTTCAAATTACCATTACTGATCGACTGAATCTGAGGATGAGTTGTCCCATTGACGGTATCAAAATGGTTCATCAACAATGAGTGTCGTCCAGCCGGTTCAAATTCGGAGGAGAAAATAATTTCACGAGCTGCGCGCGGATCATCTGCAAGCCCAATTCTTTCAAATTTAATTTTTACAGTGCCAGGTAAAGCTCGTTCTTTAAGTTCGAAGTCAAAATAAAACTTGATGGGTATAAACGAGTTTGCACTGGGCAAAAATAAGATTGGGGCAATGGTATCTTTTCCAGCAAATGTGACTATCGTGTGGTTCACGACCGCTTTTGGGTTCCCTACACTATCGACATACTCTAAGGAAAACGTATATATAGCCCCATCGATTAAATCGGTAGAAGGCGTAACACCTGCTATGTGTTGCAAATCCGTCAAAATCGATATCCGCTGCATTGGTCCAGTATGGCTCCCTGCACTTTCAAACAGCGCGCTGAACGTAATCGTGCGAACTCCATTGTTATCTGGAACCCCAACCTCCGTGTTGTAAGGAATTATCAGTAACTTTACGCTTCCAGACTGGGCAGACTCGGGCAGGGTAAAATTTACCGTGAACACTTCCTTGATGGACTGCAGCGGGTAAGGTTCCACAAAGTATGGCAGCAATGTTTTGTTACCTGCAAATTCAATGTTCGCCCTCCTTACGGCAGCAGCTGGGTTTCCAACAGCGTCGGTACAAACTAGTGTAACTGCGTATAATGCACCAACAACTAAATTATCTGGAGGAGAAACACTGTCGAAATCGCTGTTGCGACTCACCAAAGTACTGAGAGAATAAATATCGTACTGGTGTGCCCCTGCATTGATAACGCTTGTTGAAAATCGAATGACCCGGTAAAACGTCGGTTCTGTCACCACAGGAGGAACGGGTGTTGACTCGATAGTAATGTTGCAGTCTGACATGCTTTCATAGAAAACCAAGTCGACATTCCATTGTTTCGGGATGGACGAATCACTTGTCGGGGAGTTTACTACCGGTGTTATTGTTTCCCTTCCAGAGAACCCAACGGTGTTACTTACGATCGTTGCCGGTACGTTGTTTGCCTTATCTCTGTACTCTAGTGTAAATGAATAGACAGTACCATCCACTAAGTCAGACGCTGGTGATACTGTGGCAACCATGTCTACAGAACTTGCTAGAGAAGACAATCGTGGTACAACGAGCGAATAATTGCCTGCTGCGTATACAGTTGACGAATTGAAGGTAATCACGCGGTTGTCCGGTTCGTTCTTCGTCAAAGTAGATGACGCATACGATATTGTCAATACAACACTTCCTTGCAAAGCTTCCTCTGGCAATCGAAAACTAAGTGTGAAATTTTCAGGGATGAAATCTCCGGTGCTTGGAGATAAAATTGTAGGGGTCTCGGTGTATGAATCAAATTTCATATCATTCAATACAAAATCAGCCGCAGTATTAGACGCATAATCTTGGTATGTGAATCGCATTTGGTAAACGCAATGGTGCACAAGATTCTGCGGAGTAATAACATTACTAACCTGCGCATTCTGTGATGTAATGTTGCTCAGAGCAGACATTTCCACCGTATGTGAACCTGCAGATACGATCGTAAAGGTAATTTCGCGATCCCCGGAATTATCATCGGCGCCGCCGGTTCTCGTCAGCAAAAGCTTTACCGTGCCTGCCGATGCATCTTCCGGTAGGGAAAATGATAAAATAAATCGTTCTTTGAAAGTATATTGGCCCGGTGGTGCAGAGACGATGACTGCCTCCGTGTATGTATCAAAAGTAATTACAGATTCTGGAGAAAACGTGCTCACTTTAGCATTCGCTAAATAGTCTCGGTACTCTATCGTCATGACATATCGCACTCCATGAACTAGGTCTACAGCGGGGGATACCGACTGTATCCCCGTAACATTTACACTCGCGATACTTAAATTGGTCATCAAAAACGTGTACGTGGTCTCGTACGCAACATTAGCATCAAAAACGATTGTACGAGTGCTAACTGGATCCTGCGTTTGGGTTAGGGTATCAATCTTTATCTTCACCGTACCTGCGGTTGCATTTTCTGGGAGCCGAAACTCCAACGCAAATGCAACTTTAATTCTATCCTTTGAAGGTAAAACAAAAACCGGCTCCTCTGTGGCTACATCATGTTCGACTACGCTGTTAGTTGTGCTGCCAATTGGATTTCCAACAAAATCTTGATAGGACAATTGGAAGTCGTAAATACAGCCATGGACCAAGTCAGTTGCGGTGTTTATTTGCGATATACACGAGGGCAACGTGCCACTAAGGGCACTTAATGTACAGAAATGTGCGCCTGACGTTTCAAACCCAGACACGAATGTGAGTACACGGTCCCCGTTGTTGTCCGCAGCTGTTGCCCAACGGCCCGTGTGCGAAAACTTGATCGTCAATTTCACGGACGACGACAACGCCGCTTCCCAAAGATAAATATTCACAAATTTCGTTTCCGTGTATGATTTTGATGCAGTTGGGCTCGATAACACAGGCGTTATTGTTTTGTTGTGAGCAAAAACGACGCCAGTGTGCTGGACCGTCGCACGGGCATTGGCAGCATCATCTTGGTAGGAAAACTCGAACGTGTAATATGCCCCATCAACTAGATTGGTTGAAGGTGTCACCAACGACACGTTCTCGGCCGACACCAGGCCCTGTAGCTCCCCTATTTGAAGACTGTGCATGGTGGTACCAAATTCAGGGCCTGCCTCAAATGCGGATGAGAAAACAACGACCCGGCTTTCTACGCTGTCGTCAATTATGTTTCCAGTTTCTGCCTTGATTTCTAGTTGGACACTTCCAGACAAAGCTGGCTCTGGCAGCTCAAACCTGAGCTCAAATGGCTCTGGGATATACGACGATGTTGCTGGCAAAGTAAATGTCGGTACACCAGTGGCGGTATCAAACCTTAAGTTCGTTTGCGCAACGTCTTGGGGAGCATTCCCTACCGCATCCCGATAGCTCAGCGTGAATCGATAAAACACATCGTGCACAAGATTCACACACGCTTGCAAATTCGGGAGAGCACAAGATTCTACATTAACATCTTGCGTAATGGTTTCCAAGGATCTAAAGACAATTGTATGAGGTCCCGCGAATAGCGCGTCCCCTTTAAACGATACCGTCCTATCCCCATTTGTATCATTTGCACCACCAACTCGCGATATTGCCAACTTCAAAGCTCCTTCTTGTGCTGGTTCCGGAAGGCTGTACACGAAACTAAATTTCTCTTTGACGCGCTTGTTGGATCCAGGCTGGAACGGGGATAGAGGGATCGATGTATTTCCCGCGTACCGAATTAATTCGTGCGTAGTAGAGGACTCCGGGTTTCCAGCTCCATCTTGATATGAAAGAATAACGTTGTAGCACGTTCCGTCCACCAATTCATTGTCCTGAACAATTGTTTGAATGTCTTCTGACTGACTACTTGCGCTTGATAGATACGAATCCGGGGTGAAGAATTCTTGTGTACCCTCTGAGAAGTCAGATAACACAATACTATGATTCGACGCATCGGTACTGCCATAACCGCATACCGCAGGTGGTGGGCTGCTATCGGGCGTCAGAGGTACGAGCGTAAATCTGGTTGTGTTTTCTTTTCCCGCCTCCAGAAATGACAGTCTAACTTTAAATGATTGACCAATGACAGTAGATGAGGCAGGGAAGTACAAAAGGGGGGTCAAGGTGAAGTTACTGGCGAAGCTGACTTCAATGCTACCGGATGTTTTCTCTGGGTTACACACAGCGTCTTGGTAGAAGAGATCCACCAAGTATTTCGCCCCATGCACTAAATTGGTGGCGGGGACGACAGAATGAACATGGTCCAGCTGAGCCGCCACGCTAAGCGAACTCAAGTTAAAAATGTGATGCCCTCTGGTTAGCACATTTAAATATATTTCTCTTTCATTAGTGTCATCCCGCACGACACCACCAGATTTCAAAAATCGTACTTTTACTTTGCTTGTCGGGCACGGGGCCTCGGGCAAAACAAACTCAATAAAGAACTGTGTCGGGATTGAGCTTCTGGTACCGGGGCGAATTAAAGTTGGTGCCAACGTTGTGATCCCAGCGTACGTCACCATGTGCGTCGCTGACGCAACGGCGGTGTGGTTGGCGCAATCTCGGTATTCCAATGAGACTGCATACGTTGATCCATCAATCAAGTCGTAAGTTCCCTCGTCAACAGCAGGGCTCATGGATGCGATTGCACTAATTTGCGAAGCAGTTAGTAACCCATCACCTCCAATGAAAATATAATGTACACCACAGTCTTCAACTTCATTTGAAAACGTAATCACACGGTCCCCGTAAGTGTCTGAAAACCCTGAATCGTACCTAAACCTAAGCTTAATGCTACCGGGGAGCGCTCTCTCCGGCAACGTAAAATTGATTGCGAACGCGCGCCCTATTGCATTAGCGTCTGACGGAAACGTTAATGTTGGCGCTAGCGTTGCCGTGCCAGTGAATGCGATGGCCGTTTTTGTGTCAACCGCGGCATCGTTTCCTGCGGCATCCTCGTAGGACAGTGTAAACGTGTACTGGACAGAATCTATAAATGCAGACGTGCTGCTAATAGCATCTATTAACGCTGAGCTCGACACTAAAAGACTTGGGGAAGACAGTGTAAAAGAGAACGAGCCAGCTTCGAAAACCGTATCTGAAAAAGTAATAACTCGCGAGCCGGCTGCGTCGGTAACCCCTGAGCAACTAATTTGGGGGGAAATTGTTAATGTCACTGTCCCAGGAGTTGCGCGTTCTATCAAAGTAAACGATACTGTATCGCCCGTAGTCACGCAGCCACTTTCACCGGGCGATGTTAGCTCCGGCGCTATTGTTGCCACGCCTGCGTATCCCACGCCTCTGTTCACACTGATTCCAGGCGGATTCGATACGATATCTTGGCAAGAAATTGCAAATGAATATACTGTACCATCGTTCAAACCAAAAGGTGTTTCCACTGAATCTATAAATGCTGCCCCGGCTTGAAAGTGGGTGTTTTCAAAACGAAAATGGTAATCTCCAGCCGCGGACACGGAAGATGTAAAGGTGACGACTCGCGGATTTGGCACAGGGTCCGCAACCCCCCCAGTTTCCGTTACAGTCAATTGGCACGTACCGGGAGTCATCACTTCGGGCAAAGTGAAATTCAAATCAAAAGTGGCCGGGATGGAACTGTTCTCGGCGGGAGACGAGAGTACTGGAAGCATCGTCGCAGAATCAAACGTCACATTGCAAGCATCGTACAACGAGGCCGTGCACCCCTTCAAATTCAGTGCCTCGTCTTGGTAGCACAGTGAGATTCCGTAAACCGCTTCATTTACAAGGTCCTGGGAGGGGGCCACAGCATGGACATACTGCGACGACGCTGCTAACATGGAAAAATTTGTCATCGCAACCGAATGAGTCCCTCTCACTTCGAACAACGACGAAAATGTAACAGCCCTACTATGGTGCGGATCCGCCTCGCTGGCGCGTCCTTGCTCGGAAAGTCCACCGAGACGTGTAAAATTTAATATGACGGTGCCGCTGCCCGCTGTTTCCTCCACTTTAAACTCTAGGTTAAACTTGGGAGATACCCGTTGCCCACAGATGGGGCTGCTCAGCGTGGGTCCTATCGTTTCGGAATCGAAAATAATAATCCTAGTGTTTGCTGGAACTGGCTCTGCATTCCCAGCATAATCGCGATACACAAACGTGAACATGTACTGTTGTCCATGAACCAAATCTATTGGTGGGGTCACAGAAAAGATCGAAGAAAGCGACGCCAAGCTATCTAAACCTTGTGCGGGGACAGTAAACTCATGAGTCCCAGCGGATTCCATGGACGTCGCCAAAACAACTACCCGGTCTCCCGTATTGTCATCTGGGCAGTACCCTACAGCATTTGGGTCTGCTGGGCAATCCTCGTCTTTTGCACCAGTTTGTGATATTGTCAGCTTTACTGTGCGGTTTAAAGCTTTCTCTTGCAGCGTGTATTTAAATGTGAAAACTGTGGGAACACGTGGTCCAGCGGGTGCAATAACTGTCACAGGCAGGGTGGAAGTATCGTGGTAAACATTTGTGCTGTTTACCTGCACCGGTGTGTTGTCATACGCATCTTGATACGTTAAACCAAAGTTGTACCTCGCTTCAGAGACTAAGTTTGCTTTCACATCGATGCTATCTACCAACGACGACGACGACTCCAAGGTAGAGAGTGCATCGAAAGAAATTGAGTGAACACCAGTTTCGTAAATACTAGACGCAAGTCGAATTACCCTTGGCCCGTTGCTGTCCGCCGACGAATCGACAGGATAGATTGTTAAATAAACGGATCCTGGGTTTGCATTTTCTGGCAACCGGAACATCAGCGTGAATTTAACCGCTACCCCCGCATTGGACAATGGTGCCCTCAACTCTGGGGGCGCGGTTTCATAGTCCGCTTCGAAAAAGAATTCTCCGCCCACCGCCACGGTGTTGATATACAGGACACCGTAAACAAAAGTCCCGTGTGGAATGTCCACCAACTCGTTACCGCTCTGCATACCAACACTCTGAATACCAGTGGGCAAACTGCTTGCCATTACGCTCAACGTATCGAACTGAAAGGTGTTATCGCCCGCTGGCAATGAGTCGTCAAACGTGACTTTGCGGTCCCCAAGAGAAAAGTCTCCCCCATACACAGTCATTAAGACATAGTTGTCGCCAGGGGTGCCCGCCACTCCCGTTGACGGCAGTGTAAAGTTCAGGACAAACCTTTTTCCAACCTTGCTTCCGGCCAAGGTTGGAAAGTTCACAGAGTTGGCAGCAGTGGGTTGGATTAAGCTCAGCAATATTCCAACAATAATAACATAGAGAAAACTGGTTGTCTTCTGAGCCAAAAATCTGCAACCAGAGCCTCGCGCAGGAGCGCCCCCTGTTCGTGTCGCCACCATTACCCTCGCCGAACAACGGAAGAATTGCCTCGTTGCAAACAGGAGGAAGTCTATTTCAGGGGGCAGAGCCCTGGTCGAGTCCACAAAAATAAAAGTCTGCCCGAAGGAGCGACAAGCGTGCCGTGTAATTTCTGTTGCAGCTTTTAAAAGTCTTGCCCCTCGATTGGCAGACCAAGCAAATTTGTTCGCTCCCTGTATTCTGTCCTCGCAATATTGTAAAAGTGGCAAAAAGTAAGGACGCCACCCAGACCGCTGTTTTTATTTACGTTTGTCGGCCTTGCGAAGAAACCTATGTGCTCTTTTATTAATACAAATTTTTCCACACGAAAACCTAAACACAACTTCTTGATATAAGACCGAAACGACACGAGGTTGGGAAGGTTGGTAAGGGAGGGTATACAGTGCGGCTTTCATCGTACAATCATTCCTTTCACACATATACTCTTTTCTACATACACAATAACGTTTTTTTACCAAGCGAGAGAATTTAATTATAGAGTTGTTATTATTATTATTATTTTTTGGAAAAAAAAAATAATAATAATAAAATATAATAATTCTATTTTTTTTATTTGATTTTGTTGTTCTCCTGTGTTCTACACATTATAATAGTTACAATAGATGTTATAAGTGGTAGTAGTATCCTTTCTTTCTTTTTTCTTCTTTCTAATTACATATTTTTAGATTATATTTAGTAGTGTAGTGAATGTTGATAGTAGAATTGCTTATTATTTTATTCAATTATTAAAACTCAATTCAAGAAGAAGAAGAAGATCATTTTAAATAGGGACAAGTCTCTATTTAAATAGTACAAAGTATAAGTGAAAGGAAAATTACACATGAAAACATACTTTTAGAAATGTACAGAAGACATGCATAGAAATAAATTATACTTTTAAGTTCTATTCTTTATTCTTTATTATCTATTAGTATCATTATTATAATGTATTAGTATACCTATTTAATTAAATCAATGACGTTTTCAGAACTATGTAGTCTTTGTTCCTATAATATAATATACTTACCTGCCTGTGTCTGTATCGTATTTTTTTTTTAAATTTGAATTTATCGTTTTCCAGGTTTTGATTGGCTAAGGGTCACTACAGGTACATACAACTGAACTCGCGTTTGGTAATGAGCCCAACCCTAATTACAACAGTGTTTGTAAAAAACGACAATTGCACTGCACAGCATATAAAATTATATATTTGGAACGTATTCTCGTGTTGTGTCTGTTCTATTTGCATTTTTCCCTCGCTGTGTCACTATAAATGCTATTGGGTTATTGAAGGTACGGTACCATTTACAGGCAACAGCGACAATTGTATTCAGTATTAAATTCAGTGAAGTTGCTTTCTTCTTTCTTTCAGAGATACGCGATTCATTTTTTCCACCAATTCTTATTTATTATTATTTTCTGAAATCAGGTTGGACTCTC
>JACLAC010019646.1_pt1 | contig 15460 bp, 12 predicted proteins | sample 8027881 | NCBI WGS metagenome assembly JACLAC01 (sample SAMN15725517, study PRJNA655200) | protist metagenome | isolation source: fluorescence activated cell sorting (FACS) single amplified genomes of... | place: Spain: Blaines Bay Microbial Observatory, Mediterranean Sea | collected 2016-01-19
GTTTTTACAAATATTGCAGGTTTTAATTTTAGTGCTGCTCGTTATCGGGTGAGAGGGTATGATTCTGAAAACTTTACAGTAAGCATGAATGGTGTTACTCTGAATAACCCAGAAGGAGGAAGGGCAATTTGGGCGTTTTGGGGAGGTTTAAACGATATTACGCGTTATCAAGAATCGAAACAAGGAATTGCTGCTTCTACTTTTAATTTTGCAGGAATCGGAGGTTACTCCAATATTGATGCAAGAGCATCTTCTATTCGTAAAGGAACCAAAGTTTCTTATGCTGCAGCTAACAGGTCGTACCGAAACCGTGTGATGGTTACTCATTCTACAGGAATGATGAGCAACGGTTGGGCATTTGCTGCCTCGGTATCTAAAAGATGGTCAGAAGAAGGATATGTTGAAGGAACATTCTATGATGGAGGGAGTTATTTCCTTTCTGTTGAAAAAAGACTTAATAAAAAGCACACTTTTGGTTTTGTTGGATATGGAGCTCCAACAGTACAGGGTAAAAGAAGTATTTCTACTCAAGAAACTTACGACTTAACAGGTAACAACTACTACAATTCTTATTGGGGTTACCAAAATGGAGAGAAAAGAAATTCTAGAATTCGTTCAAATCACAAACCAAGAGTTATGGTTAATCACGATTTTAGTTTAAATGACAAAACAAAAGTTAAATCATCGGTTTATTACTCTTTTGGTAAGGAAGGAAACACAAGGTTAAATTGGTATAGCGCAGCGGACCCAAGGCCAGACTATTATAGAAACCTACCAAGTTATTATAATGCAAATCCATCCGAACAAGCATTATTTGATTCTCAAACTGAATTGTGGTCTTCAAATGACCCGGGAACCGTTCAATTAGATTTTGATCAGATGTTCTTTGCAAACACAAAAAATCTCTTTTCGCAAACAAATGCTGATGGGGTAACTGGAAATACTGTTACCGGAAACCGAGCAAAATATGTTATAGAGGAAGCGAGAAAAGACGTTTCAAACTACGGTATTAACTCTGTAGTAACGCATAAAAAATCGGATCAATTATTAATTACTGGAGGGTTAACACTCGATTTTTACAAGAGTAATAATTATAAATTAATGAATGATTTATTAGGTGCTGACTTCTGGGTTGATGTTGATCAATTTGCTGAAAGAGATTTTGCTGATGCAGCTATAGCTCAGGCAGACATCAACAACCCGAACAGAATTATTAAAGAAGGTGACCGTTTTGGTTATGATTATGATATCAACATCAACACTTATAAAGCATTCGGTCAGCTAGAGGGTACTTCGGCAAAAATTGATTGGTTTAGTGCCTTATCATTGTCAAAAACTTCCTTCTGGAGAACAGGTCATTACCAAAATGGGTTATTTCCAGAAAACTCTTTAGGAGACTCTGAAAAACTGAACTTTTATAATGCAGGGTTAAAAGCAGGAGCTACTTATAAAATTAGTGGTAGACACCTTATTCAAGGAAATGGAGCCATTATGTCAAGAGCGCCTTTCTCTAGAACAGCTTTTGTTTCCCCAAGAACAAGAGACCAAGTTGTAAGTCGTTTAAAAAGCGAAACGGTATTGTCGGCTGATATTAACTACTTGGTTCGTTACCCTAAAGTTAAGGCTAGAGCAACACTTTATCACACAACTGTTCAAGACAAAACGTGGAGCAGAAGTTTTTACCACGATGAACTGAATACTTTTGTAAACTATATGATGACAGGGGTTGACCAACAGTTTACAGGTTTAGAGTTTGGAACTGAGTTTAATGTTTTACCAACCGTTACCGTTTCTGGAGCTTTCGCAACAGGTCAATTCATTTACACATCGAGACCTACAGCAACAATTGCTCAAGACAATTCAACAAAAACCTTAGCAAACAGTAAGTTAATTTATTTTAAGAATTACAGAATAGGTGGAATACCTCAAACGGCAGCCTCGATTGGTGTACAATATCGATCTCCAAAATATTGGTTTACAGGGGTTAACTTTAATTACTTCGCTGATATTTATTTAGATGCAAACCCAGACAGAAGAACGAACGAAGCGATTAGAAAATATGTATCTACAGATCCTCAAGCTTCAGAAATTATTGATCAAACCAAACTTGACAATGATTATTCTATCAACCTTTTCGCTGGAAAATCTTGGAGAATTAAGAACAAATATTACGTTCGATTAAATGTTAACGTTAGTAACGTTCTAGATAATACAGAGTTTAAAACGGGTGGTTTTGAGCAATTAAGATATGATCAAAATGAAATTGGAAAGTTTCCGCCGAAGATTGGTTACATGTATGGAAGAACCTTTTTCGCAATGGTTAGCTTTCAATTTTAATAGAGATTTAATAAGGAATAACAACAATTATGATACGAACAAAAAATATATTTACAATACTTTTAGTTAGCTCGGTAGCGCTAATTGCTGGATGTAAAAAAGAATTTGATTCTCCTCAAGTGCAACCAATTGCTGACGGGAAAATACTAACAATCGATTCCCTTAGAAATTTACATGGTGGTTCGGATTATACATTTACCGAAAGCTATTCAATATTTGGAATCGTTACTGCTGATGCCACTACTGGTAACATCTATAAAGAATTGTTTATTCAAGACGAAACCAATGCTATTAAATTAAGCTTAACTTCTTCTGCTGATTATTTTATTGGTGACAAAATTCGTGTAGCTATTAATGGTGCAACCCTAACAGACGAAGGAAACAATATGATTACCCTTGAGAATATTAATCCAGATTTTGCAATCATTAGACAAGAATCTGGTTTAGACCTTACTCCACAAGTTGTTACTATAAGCAATATTGATAGTCTTATTGATCAAAACTCAGCGTTTCAATCAAAATTAGTTCAAATCAATAATGTTGAGTTCCAATGTTCAAATTATTGTGAAACATGGGCCAATGCTCTAACTCAATCTGATGAAAATAGATATTTAGACGACACTTTAGGAAACACACTTGTTGTTAGGTCAAGTGGTTTTGCCACTTTTGCTGGAGAGAGTTTACCACAAGGTTTAGGATCAATAATTGGAGTTGTTTCACAATACAACGGAACAATGCAGTTAACAATTCGAACACCAGCAGAGGCAACTCTTTATGGAACAAGAAAAACAGTTTGCGTAAATTGTCCTATACATGAAAAGAATTTTGATGATCAGAGTTTAACTTCTGGTGGATGGACAGCTCAATATCCTTCTGGGAATATAGATTGGACAGTTGCTTCGTTTAGCTCTAATTACTACGGGAACATTACCAATGGTAGCGCAATGTTAGCTGGTGAATCTTGGTTAATTTCTCCTGGTTTCGATTTAACGAATACAGGAACACCTAAGTTTAATTTTGAAACAGCAACATTTGCTGCGAACTCAGCACTAAGCGTTCACATTTCTACAGATTATGATGGAACAAGCCTACCTGGAACAGCAACATGGACAGATATTACTCCTGCTCCAGCATTTCTTTCTGCAGGTGGTTGGGGATGGGCAACTGCTCCTGATTACGATTTAAGTGCATACAAACAAGCAGGCGTGTATATCGCGTTCAAATATACAGGGACTTCTTCTTCTTGGGATTCTTGGGAAGTAGATAACTTTAACCTTTTAGACTTATAAAATGAAAAGATTAACATTAAATTTAAGTTCACTTATCGTTTGTGCTCTTCTCTTGACTTCTTGTCAAAAAGAATATACAGATCCAATTTCAAAAGAAGTTGCTACTGGACAAGTAATGACAATTGCTGAGGTGAGAGCATTATACCAACCGGGTCAAACAACCATAATTAACAATGATATCTCTGTGTATGGGGTTGTAACCATGGATGAGACAACTGGAAATTTATACAAAGAATCGTATATGTCTGATGCCACAGGAAACTTGTACATGAGGTTTATTTCTGGTAGTGGTCTTTATACGGGTGATTCGATTCGTGTGAACATTAACGGTGCGAAAATATTAAAGTACAATCAAATGTTACAAGTTGATTCTCTTCATCCTGATAACAGTGTCGTAAAAGTAGGTACACAGCAATTTAAAACTCCAGAAGTTGTTTCCATTTCATCTTTAAGTGATGGGAATGGTGATCCTCTAGAGTCTTCCCAAGGAAAATTAATTCAATTAAATAGTGTTCGTTTTATTGAGGGTGGTCAAGGTGTCACTTATGCGGATGCAGCCAATCAGTCTGCAGAATCTCGTTATTTAGAAGATGTTAATGGTGTTCAAGTTGAGGTAAGAACAAGTGGGTACGCTAATTTTGCTAACGATACTTTACCAAGTGGTGTAGGTACATTTATCGGAATTGTTGCTCAATACAACTCTGGACTTCAATTATTAGTTAGAGATCCGAATGAGTTAACACTAAATGGGACTCCTCCAGTTGTAAAAGACTTTGAAGACGGAAGCATTACTTCTGGTGGTTGGTCAACACAGCAAGTTGTGGGTATCTACGATTGGGCTGTTGATGTTTTTGGAGGAAATTCATTTGCTAAAATTTCAAATTATGCAGGAAGTAACACTGCAAGTGAGGCATGGTTAATATCTCCTTCAATTGATTTATCTGCTTCTACAGCTCCAACATTTTCTTTTTCAAGTGACTATAAATACACAGGGCCTACTATGGAAGTGCTTGTTTCTACTGATTACGATGGTGTCTCAACGCCTTCATCAGCTACTTGGACAGCAATTTCTGCTCCTCTAGATACAGATGGTAACAACTGGGGCCTAGTTGGTTCTGGACTGGTTAGTCTATCTGGATACACAGGAAATGCGAACGTGTACATTGCATTTAAATATACAGGAACAAACTCTGACGGTAGTACGTGGGAAGTCGATAATGTAATTATTAATAACTAAATTTAACAATCTAAATAACCCTTAAATCTATAATTATGAAAAAAATCTTTACTCTTTTAATGGCTGCAGGTTTCGGAACATTTGCTTTCGGACAGACAGTTTTTCAAAGCGACCTTAGCTCTTGGTCTGGCGGAAATCCGACAGATTGGTTTGGAAGCAAAACAAGTATTGCACAGTCTGCTGTAACAGAGGTTGCTGTTGGTGCAACTTACGGAACAAGTATGGCTTCTTTAGTAAACGCTACAACTAGCCACAAACGTTTTACTACAGTAAATGTAGCTGTTGTTGCTGGTACAACTTATGAAATAAAAATGTACGTTGGAGCTTTGGCAGGAGACTTAAGAACAAATTTCTACGATGTAACGAATGATGCTTATGGTTCTTACAACTCATACGAAACGCTTGCTGGAGGAACACAAACTGTTATTACACAATCGGTAACTATGCCTGGAACATGTGATAGCGCTCAGTTCATTTTATCTTTAAGAAATACTGATGTAGCTGGAATTATTGTTGATTCTGTATCTATTACTGCTGGTTCTGCTCCTGTAGCAACTCCTGCAACTATTTATGATATTCAATACACAACGGCTTCTCCTGCAGATTCTCCATACAACACTCAGTTAGTAGAAACAAGTGGTACTGTAACTGCTGTTCAATACAATGGGTACTATTTACAAGATGGAAATGGAGCATGGAATGGTGTTTTCGTTTTAGATTACAACAACATCCCTACTATTGGTGACGCTGTATCAATTACAGGAACAGTAGATGAGTACTTTGATTTTACTACAGTTAAAAACATTATTGTTTATAATGTTACTGGATCAGGAACGTTGCCAACTGCAACGGCTTTATCTACTTCTGCTGTAAACGACGAGCAATACGAAGGTGTTTTGGTTCAAGTAACTGGTGCTAGTTGTACTGCTGATACAACTAGTAACGCTTTTAGAGAGTGGACAGTAAATGACGGGTCTGGAGATTTAGTTGTTGACGATAAAATGGAAGTATACGGACCAACTGTATCATCTGTATATGATGTTACTGGAGTTGTAGACTATGGTTTCAGTACATTCAAATTGTTACCAAGAATGCCTTCTGATATCGCAATTTCTACTGGAATTAATGATTTCGCTAAAAACAACGTATCTGTTTACCCTAACCCGGTTAAAAACAACATCAACTTTGTTTTAGATATGAACTCATTTAACGTTAAAGTAATCGATGTTACTGGTAAAGTTGTAAAAAGAGCGAGTTCTCTTTCTAACAAATTGACGATTTCAACATCAGATTTCAACAATGGAATTTATTTCTATTCTATTTCTGATGAAGATAATAACGTAATTTCTACGGATAGATTTATTGTTGCTAAATAAACAACATCTCTAATAAAAAGAAAAGGCGAATCAAATTTGATTCGCCTTTTTTATTTTCAAAATAATAGGCTTACTTTTAAGACCCTAACAACAGCCCTATGTCTATAAAAATAAATTCTTTACAAGAATACAACGAACGATACCAACAAAGTGTTGAAAATCCAGAAAAGTTCTGGGAAAATATCGCTGAAACCTTCACTTGGAAAAAGAAATGGGACACTGTTTTAGACTGGAACTTTGAAGAACCAAAAGTCAAGTGGTTTGATGGTGGTCAATTAAACATTACTGAAAACTGTTTAGATCGCCACCTCGAAACAAAAGGGAATAAAACCGCAATTATATGGGAACCCAACAACCCTAATGACGAAACCGTTAAACTTTCTTATAAAGAATTACACCAAAAAGTGTGCGAATTCTCTAATGTTCTAAAAAACAACGGAGCCAAAAAAGGAGATCGAATTTGTTTGTATATGCCTATGGTTCCTGAATTGGCAATTGCCGTTTTAGCCTGTGCAAGAATAGGAGCAATTCACTCTGTTGTTTTCGCTGGATTTTCTTCCAAAGCGTTAGCTGATAGAATTAATGATGCGACTTGTAATATTGTGTTATCATCTGATGAAGCATACCGAGGAGCAAAAGTTATTCCTATTAAAAAAGTGGTAGATGAAGCGCTCGAAAACTGTCCTTCTATAGCGCGAAATATTGTTTTAAAAAGAACTGGAGCAGAAGTCAATATGAAGCCAGAAAGAGATGTTTGGTGGCATGAAGAAACCGCAAAAGTAGACGCAAATTGCGAAGCGGAAACCATGAAGTCGGAAGATGAACTGTTTATACTTTATACCTCTGGATCTACTGGTCAACCCAAAGGAGTGGTGCACACAACTGCTGGTTATATGATTTATACCAACTATAGTTTTCAAAATGTTTTCCAATATAATGATAATGATATTTACTGGTGTACTGCCGATATAGGTTGGATTACCGGACATTCTTATATTGTTTATGGACCTCTTTTAGCTGGTGCAACAACTGTAATGTTTGAAGGTGTTCCTACCTGGCCAGATGCTGGTAGGTTTTGGGAAATGGTAGATAAACATCAGATCAATATTTTTTACACCGCTCCAACTGCTATAAGAGCTTTACAAGCTTGTGATATAGATTATGTAAATAAATACAATTTAAGCTCGTTAAAAGTGCTTGGAAGTGTTGGTGAGCCAATTAACGAAGAAGCTTGGCATTGGTATGATAAGAACATAGGGAAGGGAAAATGTCCAATCGTTGATACCTGGTGGCAAACCGAAACAGGTGGAATTATGATTTCTCCTTTAGCAGGAATAACACCTCTAAAACCAACTTACGCAACCCTTCCTCTGCCTGGTATTCAGCCTTGTTTAGTTGATGCTGAAGGAAATGAAATAGAAGGCAATAATGTTGAAGGAAATCTTTGTATAAAATATCCTTGGCCATCGATCTTGAGAACCACTTATGGTGATCATCAACGCTGTAAAGATGTTTATTTTTCAGCTTACCCTGGTAAATACTTTACTGGTGATGGCTGTAAAAGAGATGAGAACGGAATGTATAGAATAACGGGTAGAGTTGATGATGTTATTAATGTATCAGGACATAGAATTGGTACAGCCGAAGTAGAAGACGCCTTAAACACACATCCATCTGTAGTAGAGACAGCTGTTGTTGGATACCCTCATGATATAAAAGGACAAGGAATTTATGCTTACGCGATTTGTAATAAAGAAGTAAATGAAGATGCACTAAGAAAAGAGCTATTAGTTCAAATTACCAAAGAAATAGGACCCATAGCAAAACCAGATAAAATCCAAATTGTTTCTGGCTTACCAAAAACACGTTCTGGAAAAATAATGCGTAGAATTCTAAGAAAAATTGCGGAAGGCAACACTTCCAATCTTGGTGATATTAGCACCTTATTGGACCCTTCAGTTGTCCAAGAAATTAAAACCGGAGCATTATAATTTATTAACCACACACACTCTTTATTAAAACTAAAAACATGAAAAAAATCAGCTTAATCCTAGTTTTTATAACACTAACAAACTTCTTAAACGCTCAAGACATCAATACCATTATTAAAAGAGATACTTCAAAACCGTTTATCTTTGGGTTTTATGGAGAAGTTTTGGGTGGAGCCACACAGTTGAATAAAGATATGGGGGCTCAATTCGGAATAAAAGGCGCCATGGTAATGAATCGAAAATTTGGGTTTGGACCAATTGCAAAAGTGAACGCTGGACTCTCTCAGTTTAGAGGGAATAATTTAAACTTTAATGAAAATGCTGTGTTGGAATTATACATGGTTTCTGCTGGTCTTTTCGTAGAGTATATTGTTAAAATGGAAAACAAAGTTCACTTCACTGTTCCTTTAAACATTATGGTTGGAGGAGTTTCTATTCAGGAAGATGACCCTTTTCAGGACCCTACTTTTTCCAAGAAAAGTGAAAGGGAAAAAACTGAAGTCGAATCATCGGGAGTTTTCATCATTGAGCCTGGAATGAATGTTGATTTCAATATATCAAAATTCTTTGTTCCTTCTATTAAACTCGGGTATCGTGCGGCAATGGGGAGTACACTTATAAATGTTTCCGACCAAAACTTATCAGGCGCCTATTTCGGATTAGGATTGAAATTGGGGAAATTTTAGTGCCATTTTCCTCAAGAACAAGCAAACATTTAAACCATACAATAAACTTTTCCAGGTAAGGTTTTTACGACACCGCTAAACTCCATATCGAGTAACTCTGTTGTTACTTTACTCATCGGAAGTTTTGCTTGTAAAGAAAGCTCATCTACCCCTATTTTTTGATGTTTTGAGATAATTTCCGCTAGGTTTTTTTGTGTTGAGTTCAATTCAACAAAAAGTTGGTGCTGCACTGGTTTTAGCTCTTTTTGGATTTCCCAGTTCATAATATATTCGATGTCCTTTACAGATTCGATCAAAGCCGCCTTATTCGTTTTAATTAAGTTGTTACAGCCCTCAGACTGACTGTCATTCAAACGTCCTGGTAGAGCAAAAACATCTCGATTATAGTCGTTTGCCATGTGGGCAGTAATTAATGACCCCCCTTTTTTACTTGATTCGATTACTATTGTTATGTCAGATATTCCTGCTACAATTCTATTTCTTTTGGGGAAATTTTCACGGTCAGGATTTGTTCCACTTTTAAAATCAGACAACAAGGCCCCATTCTCTATCATCTGTTTCGCAGTATTCTTGTGTTGAGCTGGATATAAACGGTCTAAACCGTGCGCCAAAACACCAACAGTAGGAATATTATTGGCGACAGCCGCTTTATGAGCACATATATCTACACCATAAGCCAAACCACTTACAATCAGCGGTTGGTGCGGCACTAAATCATTTATAATTTTATTACAAAAATCTTTACCATAGTCCGTAGCCTTTCTAGTGCCTACTATGCTAATTACTTTTTGATTGTTATAATCAACATTCCCTTTAGAATACATTAAAACAGGACCATCTTCACAATGTCTTAATCGGTGTGGGTAATTATCATCAAGGTAAAATAGGGGTTCCACCTTGTGCTTCTCAATAAAAGCCAACTCCGCTTCAGCACTTGAAAGGGCTTCCTCTTTATTGCTCAATATCTTTTGAGCATTAACACTTCCTATTCCTGGTATTTTTTCTAAAACACCTTTTTTTTCTTTAAAAACTTGCTCCGAACTTCCGCAATAAGCAATTAATTTTTTTGCGGTAATATCTCCAATGTTTGGTATAGATGTTATTGCAATGTGATAGAGTAACTGATCGTTCATAAGCCGGCAAAACTACTATTTTACTTGTGAAAATGGGATTAGAGAAAAGCAGAAAAGTTCAATGTTTTCACTATTTTTGATTCAACAATACTTACTTCTTCCATTCTGAAAAATGGAAACAAATCAGTAAAAATGAAAATTCTTGGTATAATTCCTTCTCGTTTTGCATCCACCCGGTTTCCAGGAAAACCCTTGATTGATATTAATGGTAAAACAATGATTCAGCGGGTTTATGAACAAGCTCAAAAAGCGACATCCTTAACAAAAGTTGTGGTAGCAACTGATGATGATCAAATATTTGAACATGTTACTTCTTTTAGAGGAAACGTTGTAATGACCTCAAATTCACACGAAAGTGGTACAGACCGTTGTGCTGAAGTTTTAAAGAATTCATCAGAAGAGTTTGATGTTGTTGTCAACATCCAAGGAGACGAACCCTTTATTAACCCAGAACAAATCAATCAACTAAGCGCTTGTTTTAATGATGACAAAACAGATATCGCAACGCTTATAAAAAAAATAAATTCCGAAGAAGAATTGTTTAATCCGAATCGTCCAAAAGTAGATTTTGATGAAAACAATTTCGCAAAAATGTTCAGCAGAAATGTTATTCCAACTCCAGTTCATATTAAAAAAGAAGACTGGTTTTTAAAGAAAACTTTCTATAAACATATTGGGATTTATGGATATCGTTCTTCGGTTTTAGGAGAAATTAGCGAGCTTCCACAATCACCTTTAGAGATAAAAGAGCGTTTAGAGCAGTTAAGATGGTTAGAAAACGATTATTCTATAAAAATTGCTTCAACTGATTATGAGGCAGTTGCAATAGATACGCCAGAAGATTTAGAAAATTTACCCTTATGAAAGCCAACCTTGTTGCACTGCTACTGTCCTTCTTAACCTTAGTTTCTTTTTCACAAAAAAGTGATCAAGAAGATGTGAAAGCTGATTACTCAACTCTTGCAGTTGGAGCTGGCCTAGATTATGGAGGTCTTGGCTTTAGTTATACCATCTATCCCCGCCGGAACATAGGGGTTTTTGGTTCTGTTGGTGTAATTTGGGGAAGTCTAGGGTACAACTTTGGAGTTAAAACAAGAGTCATTTCTAAGAAAAAAATACAAAGAATTAACCCTTTTGTAAAATTAATGTATGGCTACAACGCAACATTTTTAGTCTCAAACAACTCTGATTTAAATAAAACATTTTATGGTCCCAGTGTTGGTGGGGGATTGGACTTTAACTTCAATAAGAGTTCTTCACGAAAGTCATATTGGTCTTTTTCTGTAATTCACGCCATCGTGAATGATGAGGCCAAAGATTATGCAGAGTACTTAGAAAACAAGCTTGGTCAAGATCATTCTAGAGGTTTTTCAAGCCTCAGGTTTTCAGTGGGTTATAATATGATTTTTGAAAGAAGGTAAATTCTTAATAAAAAAACCTCTTTTATTTGGCTCACATTTTCTTTATTTTTATACATTCGCAAGCCCTAAATTAATTTTAGTTGAAATTAGAACAATACATATCAGAGTTACTTTACCAATACGATTGTGTTGTTGTTCCCGGTTTGGGAGGTTTTGTTGCTAATTACAAGTCAGCAACTATTCAATCTGTTCAAAACACATTTGCCCCTCCGTCAAAAAGCATTTCTTTTAATAAGAACTTAAATGCAAATGACGGTTTATTGGCCAATTTAATTGCTCAAAAGGAAGCGGTTAGTTTCGATGTTGCGATTAAAAACATTGAGACATCTGTAGCTACAATCAATCAAAGCTTAAAGCTTAAACAGCGTGTTTTACTTGCTGGGGTTGGTACTTTATTTTTGGATGCGGAAAACAGAACACAATTTGAGCCTCAGAATTCTACAAACTACCTTTTAGGGTCTTATGGTTTGGCTGTTTTTCAAAAGCAACCCATAAAAAGAGCAACTATTGAGGAAGAATTAACTAAAGAGTTAGTGGAAAGAACTGCACCTCTTGTTGTTGTAAAAAGCAACAAAAAGAGACAGTGGGTTGCTGCAGCAGCAGTGTTAATTGCAGCTTTCGGTGCTGGTTGGATGACAAACAATGCCGACCTAAATGCTCCTTTAAATTATGCCAACCTGAACCCTTTTACACCTGATGTAAAAGCTGTTTATACGCATAAGGAATCAACACTTACTCTTGCAGAAGAGAGCAAACTAGAGTCCATTAAAGCACAAATTGAAGCGGCAAATGACGATGCTTACTTTTTAGACATTACGCTAGATGAATCAATAGACCCGGTAACTGTTCAGCTGAAAGAAAGACCAGTTGCTGAAGCTGTTTCTACTTATGTTGCTGTTGCCAAACAAGAGCTTCGTTATCATATTGTGGCAGGTTGTTTTTCTGAAAAAAGAAACGCCAGAAAAATGGTGAAAAAGCTTAAAAAACAAGGTTTCGATTCTTTTATTGTTGGTAAACGTAAAGGGTTGTGGGCAGTAAGTTACAACAGTTTTGTTACTAGAAAAGAAGCTGTTAATGCTTTAGAATTTGCTCAAGACCACAACGATAAGGCTTGGATTTTAAATCAGTAAGGTTTAATCTTCTAGAAAGATGTTTTTACATCCTCATCAACAATGTCCTTAAAAAGTTCTCTCCGCAAGGTCGAGATGACACATTACTTAAATCACGCATACTATTTTGTCATTTCGAGCGTAACGTAGTCAAGTCGAGAAATCTATTAATACCCTAAACTCTCTTTTTAAATATGTTTAACCATAATTATTACGTTTACATTCTTACCAACCATAAGAAAACAACTGTTTATATTGGTGTCACAAATGATATGGAAAGAAGACTAAATGAACATAATCTTGAGGCAAAAGGGTTTACAAATAAATACAACTGCAAGTACTTAGTCTATTTTGAGCATCATTCTGATATACGCCAAGCCATTGACAGGGAAAAACAATTGAAAAAGTGGAGCAGAAAAAAGAAAGAATGGCTTATAAACACAACAAGCCCCGACTGGTGTTTTTTAAACTCAGAATTTCTTCAAGAGTAGCAAAAGCTCTCACACAGATCTCTCCGCAAGGTCGAGATGACAAACCACACAGGTTACATTTACCACTATGTCATTTCGAGCAAAACGAAGTGGAGCCGAGAAATCTTTTTTTAAACCATGTACAACAGACCTCTCCGCAAGGTCGAGATGACACATTACTTAAATCACGCATACTATTTTGTCATTTCGAGCAAAACGAAGCTTCAATTTTATCTGCTAAAAAACTGGATAGTTTTACATAGGATTCTTGTGTCCAACCAGCAACATGAGGGCTTAACACAACATTATCTGCCTGTGTTAAGTATTTAAAATCCTCAGGAAGTTCTTTTGCGTTTATGGTTTCGAAAGATTTTGTTTCATATTCTAAAACATCCAAACATGCCCCTAAAACCGTTTTATTCTTTAGTCCATCAACCAGGTCGGCTACACAAACATTGTTTCCTCTAGCGGTATTTATGACGTAAATCGGCTTTTTAAACCGCCCTAAAAAGGCTTTATTAAGATAGTGATGTGTTTCTTCAGAAAGCGGCAAATGAATACTTAAAACATCTGTTTCTTCGAAGATTGTCTCTAAAGTAACTTCCTCTATTATTTTTGATCTAAAATCTGTTTTGTACTTATCATAAGCAATCGCCCGACATCCAAAACCGCTTAGTTTTTCTGCTAATGCTTTGCCCATGTTGCCATAACCAATAATTCCAACCGTTTTTTTAGATAGTTCTACCCCCCTATTTCCTTCCCTATCCCACACCCCTTTTCTAACTTCCAAATCTCCTTTTTTTAGTTGATTGAATAGCATTAGTAACATCCCAATTGCTTGTTCCCCAACAGCATCCATATTCCCTTCTGGGGAGTTAAAAACAATTGTTCCATTTTCTTCGGCATAAGCCACGTTAATATTCTCAAGGCCAGCTCCAGAACGGGCAATAAACTTTAGATTAGATGCTTTGTTTAAGAAAAGCTCATCGATTGGAAAACGACTTCTTATCACTAATCCGAAATACTGATCAATTTTTGATTCGATTTCCACTTTAGTAGATTTCAAATCATGATCACAAGAATAACCCATTCCAAGCAGTCGCTCTTCCAATATGGGATGAACCGTATCGACAAAAAGTATTTTCTTTGAATTAACCGGCATACATTAAATAGCCAATAAAGAGATATAAAAACAACCCAAACACATCGTTTACAGTTGTTATAAAGGGCCCTGTAGCTAGAGCAGGGTCAATTTTATACTTGTTCAACATTAAAGGAACCAATGTTCCAAAGATCGCCGCGAAAACGATAACAGCAAATAATGATGAGCTGACAATAATTCCCAACGTAACATCATCCGTAAAAAAGAAGTTGTAAGCAAAAATTAAGGTTCCTAAAACAACACCATTGATTAAACCTACCAGCAATTCTTTGAATAACTTTTTCCAAAGACTATCTAATCCTAAAGTATTGTTCGCCAATCCTTGCACAACAATAGCTGAGGATTGTACACCAACATTACCCGCCATGGCAGCAATTAACGGAATAAAAAACGCCATTTCTGGGTGAATTTTTATCTGACCCTCATAAGCTTCTATTACTTGTGCCCCAAGTATACCTCCGAACAAACCAATTAACAACCAAGGCAAACGCGCTCTCGTTAAAACCCATGCACTATCCGAAGACTCTACATTTTCAGATATTCCAGAAGCCATTTGATAATCTTTATCCGCTTCTTCTTTTATGACGTCAACTACATCATCAATCGTAATTCTTCCGAGCAACCTACCAATCTCATCAATAACAGGAATAACAACTAAATCATATTTATCCATGATTTGAGCAACATCCTCTCGCTCGACGTCCACTTTAACAAGAATAACCTCATTGTTAAATAGCTCTTTAAGTTTCGTTTTATCCGGAGCAAGAATTAATTTCTTTAACGAAATTCTTCCTTGCAAAATATCATTCTCATCCACCACGTATACGGTGTACATTTTTTCCACCTCTTCTGCTTGTTCTCGTATTTTTTTAATACAAGTAGCCACGTCCCAGTCAACCTTTACCTTAACCAACTCTTTGGCCATTAAACCACCAGCAGAATCTTCATCATAATTTAAGAGGTCAATAATATCGCCAGCCTGTTCAATATCCTCTATATGTGAAATAACCTCGTCCTGTTTTTTCTCAGAAAGCTCACCAATTACATCGGCAGCATCATCAGAATCAAGATTATCAATAATTTTTTCAGCAATTTCTTCCGATGAAATCTCTTTTAAAAACCCCTCTCTCACATCCTCGTCTAGTTCAACTAGAGCATCAGCCGCCAATTCGTTAGGTAAGCAAGAGTAAAAAGCTTTGGCTTCTTTGGTCGATTGTTCATCTAATATTTCGGCAATATCAGCAGCATG
>JACLAC010000270.1_pt1 | contig 15459 bp, 9 predicted proteins | sample 8027881 | NCBI WGS metagenome assembly JACLAC01 (sample SAMN15725517, study PRJNA655200) | protist metagenome | isolation source: fluorescence activated cell sorting (FACS) single amplified genomes of... | place: Spain: Blaines Bay Microbial Observatory, Mediterranean Sea | collected 2016-01-19
TAGAGTGAATAATATTCCGCAAATGAAATTATAAAATACGTTATACGTTGTATATATTGAAATTTTGTGTTGGTGCTGGTGCTTTCTATCATTTTATAAATATAAATTATGTTTTATATTTTGTTTTTTATTCTAAATTAATTCTTCTTCCGATTATTATTTTCATTCTTTCTGGATGGACGGGAATGGAAAAAAATAAATAAGGTTAAAGTGAATGCTATCATATTCCCATGCTAATATTTTACTTTATCGATTTTCTATACTCTAACTTCTATACTCTATACTCTATATACCCTATCAAATGACACCAATTAATACTTGAAATTGGGAAATTAGAATACTCAAAATACTAGATTTTCACCTATCAATTATCAATTGAGATATAATTTGTACTTCAAATTGGAAAATTAGAATACAAAAAACTAGATTTTCAACTATCAAATGCCTATAATTTATACTTGAAATCGGGAAATTAGAATCCTCAAGCATATTTAAATGCTAAAAATGATAAAAAGGACGAGAACTACATTTAAACAACTTGGAATTCCGGGAAGGAAATAGAAAAAAAAAGAGTTTTTGGTGCTTTTTGACGTTTTTTTTAATAATTTTGACGTTCAATCACGTTTTTTTACAATTTTATTTTTATTTTAATTTGGTGCATACGTGCCTGCTAATAATAAATATTATTTGTAGAATCTATAAAATACAAATTGTAAAAAATATATATATATATACAAATGTACAAAATGGTTTGTACATTTGTTATTCAATATATATATATATGTACAACAAAGGGAAATAACAACGGAACAAAATAATATCATCACCATCCTGGTTTTTAACCCCCCCTTTGTTGAATTACAATAAGTATATCACGCTCACGTTTTTTTTTCCCTAATCATTTCCCAACTTTCTTCTACAATAAATATAATAATAAAAGTGAACATTTTGATAACTTTGTATATATATATATTTAGTTAGTTAATATTGAAAATATACGTTAGTGATATATATATATATATCATATCATATAATATTAATACATAAGAACAGAAACAAAATAATGGGTGCTGGTGCATCCGCGCAAGGAAATAATAATAACAACAACAATGGTAGTAATAAACAAGGCGTGCAAGCAGATGCACCGACCTATGTAGTCTCTTTACCAGACGACAAGAACACACGACGAATGCCACCAGAATTTTTGTTACGTTTAGAAGCAGAAGCAGTTGTTTTTGTAGATAGGGAAACTGGTGAAAGATATCATCATTATCCATATTATACTATTATGTGTTGGGGACATACATCAAATACATTTCAATTTCGATTGTATCAACCAGGAACAAAAGTTGAGCCAGTAGCAGTGAAAACAAAGCAAGGCGATGAAATAGAACGTGTAATATTAAGAGTAGTGAAAAAATTAATGAGAAAAATGAAACAACATGGAACAACCAAAGAAGAATTTGAACAATTTATGGAAGTAATTACAAAAGGGGAAGATTGTATAGCAGATCCAGAATTAGCAATACATCGTGTACAAACATTTATGGAAGGACATTCCATCACCGTCAATCAAGCACGTGATATCATGGAACAAGTGCCATTCCCATCTAGTTTTGAAAAAATATTAGTTGCTGAAAAAGTATATGAAAGCATGATGAATAAAGATGCCTTTCAAATGATTATACATTGCTTTGATGATTACCATGATCGTTTGAACTTATGCCATAAGTTAAAATTAGATGAAGCAATGGCAGATGGAAATACGATTAAACCAACACCAGAAAAAGCACCAAGGACACCAGAACAAAATAAAGAAATTTATCAGAAAAATTTAAAACAACCATTTAAAGATAAAGTTGATGATCAAAATGCAGGGCAAGACGGAAATATATAACAAAACAAATATATACCATCACCACCAAGGAAGGAATAGGTCCCCATCGTCGTGTTTAAATCTTTTGATGATGGTTTGTGACATCCCGAAAGAAAATCCACCACTGCCACACACACAAAGTCTTCCACATCAATTTAAAACAAGAGCAAACAAAATGTTGTACCACATATGTCGTGTCAACAAATTTTAGTAAATAATGCAATATAGCTTTTTTAAAATAATTTTTCTTTTTTATTACGCTCTATAATATGTGCAGCATATTTCCTCTTCTTCTTGCTTTTCTCATCCAATGCATTCGAAATTCAAAAATATATTAATATACTACGTATGTTACATCATTTGAAAACCCAAACTAACAAACACATATAACACACTTTCTTATTCTTATTGTTATATATATTATTAGTTGCTAACTATCTTAATTATTATTCTGACCGCCACAAAAAATTATCTCTTCATATAATAAATATAAAACAACCATGTTGCTTTGGATAAAAGTATTATTATTATTAATAACTTTTTTTAATTTCTACACCAATAATCATTTTGCTTTTGCAAATGCCACTAAAAAACCACAAATTCCACATCTGGAACGTCAATTTCCCGCAATGGTACCCGTTCGTTGATGAAGATACAAATGCTAGATTTCGTTTTCAAGTCGAGTTGTATTAGTGCAACTTGTGTGTGAGTTGCACTGTTTGTCTGTGTAAAATTAAATTTTTTTATTTAATATAACCATATAGTATATTGTACTTGTTACTATACAAACTAAATAATAATCAAAAATATAAAACTAAGATATATAGATATGCAACATATAAAAGAAGAAAAACAAAAGTAGATGTGTGTATATATATATATATATATATATCTTCATCATTGAAATTTAGTGCGTTGCTATATTGTTTATTATATCGCTTTGTACCAATAATTAGTTCTTGTAATTAATATAGTATATATATATATTCGGATATAAAATATTTTTTTTACTTTTTTCCAACATGATGATTGCAGAAAATAATAATAATAATAAATCAACGGGAGGCCATCGCAGTAGTAATAATAATAATGATAAAAAAGATATTCATGATAAACATGATGTGGAAAATAATGATAATGTCATCGTATATGTAAATAATAATAACAATACAAATAATCGTATATTATCTATCTCAGAAGATTTATTACAAAATGCATTATCATTTTTAAATAGTTATGAATTAATACAAATATCATTAACTAATAAAATATTGAATAAATTTATCGCAGGTAATAAAATTATTTGGAGTAATATTGGACGTTATGATTTTGATGATATTGCAGTAGTTATTAGTAAGAACAACAACAACAACAAGAACGAAATGAAAACAAATAATGATGATAGTAAGAATCGATATGATAATGATAACGAAGAAATCAAACTGGATGAAATTTTATTTTTAACAAGAGGTACCAATGATGTAATAATAAATACGGGTAAAGATAAAAATAGTGCGTCCAATCAACAAACAACAGCAACAACATCTACAACATCATTTCAAATGACCAAATCACAATATCGTAAAAAATATATCTCACGTTTAAAAATGTTAAAACAAGATTTTCATTTACGACATATAGCAAAATTAGAAAATATAGCAAAAGAAAAACAAGAATATTGGCGTGCACCAATATTATGGGTTACCTCTTTTTGTACTTTAGTATGTCCATTTTTTTTAAGTGGTTTGTTTATATTGTTTTTAATTGAAAAATTAGATGAACCACATAGAACACATCATACATGGTTTACTGTATTTTTACCAATGTGGCTTGGATTTTTAATAGTAGGAATTGGTATGTGTAGTGCTATAAAAGCGTCAAAACATCGTTTAGATAATAATAACAATGATAATAACAATAACAATAATCGTGCCAGGGAACATGAAAGACAACAGCGACAGCAACAAGAACGTGCTAGGGAAAATGAACGACGACAACAAAATCCAAATCAAAGAATTCAACAACGTATTGGACAAGATGGTTTGAGATTGTCTGAGGAGGAAGAATGGAATCCACGTCCTAATAATAATATCAATCGCCCTGCTACAGGTAATACATCACTACCGCCGCCAATATTATCATCACAACCGAATGGATCAACATTACCTCCACATCCAAGAAGTTTTGTTGCACCACAAGGAAATAATAATAATAATAATAATAATATCAACAATGCAACTACTCGAGCAGGCGAGGATGATGATGGTGAAGATGAAGAAGAATATATTATTGAAGAAGATTTAAATGATTATTCTTTATGGGCAACACAATGGCCTACCGTGAAAGTGTCCTTACCTGGATTTATTGTACATGAACTTTTAAATCATAATCCAATAGCAATACGACATTGTACTATTTTAAGTATATTTATTGTCCTGTTTCCAACATTAATGTACTTTAAAGTTCAATTTAATATTGTCGATATGCCATGGTCAATAACATTTATTCCAATATGGTTATTTTTCTCTGGATTTTTATGTGCACCATGTTTTCAATGGGTATTTAAAGAGAAAAAAGCACATATGTTATTTTTCCTGATCGTATGTTTTATATGGATACCAACGGTAATATCTTCCATTTTATTGGCATATAAATTAGATCATGATGATAAAGATGCCATGAAATTACGTTATGTCTTTGTACCATTTTGGGTTTTAGATTCAATTATATGTTTTTTGTATATTGTATTTACTATATATGCTATATATAAAGAAAGTAAAAGTAATCAAAATGCTGATAATTATCAAGATGTTGTACGTCCAACTATTTGTTCTACTGCATTATTTTCAATATTATTTATACCATTATTGGTATTTACTATACAATTTTGTCAAAAAGAAGAAGAAACAGTTACGGGTAGATACAATGGACGTGGTAGACCCTTTACATATGGCGCTGTATTTGCACCATTAATATTATGGTTAGCATTTGTACTTTTAGTGATATTTATTGTCGGTATTGCTACTGCAAAAGAAAATGAACGTTTACATGAATTTAGAGAAAGAGTACGAATTGAAGATGATTTTGGAAATGGTGAACGTGGTATACGAGATGGTAATGGTAGAGTATTGCGAGCTTGAAATGTTTTTTCTTTTTTGAAAATGATATGGTGGAAAATTGAAGTTGTACAGTGTATATTTTTATAGTTTTTATATCCACATCATGTTGTACTAAATGATATTCGTATCATATGCGTATATTAATATAGGAGATAGTTCCTCTTGATAAAATGAGGAGGAGCAAAAGAGATGTGCTAAATCGTAAAATTTGAAAAAAATAAAAAATAAAAGAGAGAAAGGGAGTTATAATTATATATTAGATGTGTATATGTAGGTATTTTTATACGTATATACGCTTCGTATATATTTTGTTTTCAACATAACATAAAAGATTTTAAATATTAGAAATACTTTTTTTATATTAATTTTTTCCAGATGGAAAAAAGATGGGGGTCTAATACATCCATTTTTGATTACAATGTTTACTATAATCACAACATTTATTAACATATATAGCATCAAAATATAAACCATCATGTATCCACATCTCGATACTGTTCTTTGTGAATACTTGCTTCATATCAAACATGTCTATTATAATACCATCTTGTTTCAATAGAAAATTTAAAATATCCATAATATACGTTTATATCACATTTCTTTTCTTTTTTTAAAATAAATACTTTTAAGTACAATTATTTATTTTTTGTCTTCCTTCTTTCTTCTGAATCTTTGTGGTGGTGCTCTGATTCTTCTGTCAGCTGCGGAACGACCACGTACAATACGCTGATGGATAGCTGCTTCAATGCAGTAGTGCATTTTTACGTATAATTTTGGGATTTGGTAATTTTCAATGACACTAGCTTCAAGGATATCACGCATGGATGATGCATCAACAATATTACGTACCATAAACCTTTTGACTGCTTTATCTTTTGAGATTGCTTTGGAGGTAGAGTCACATCTTACAAATTTAACATGGCCTCTTGCACCAGGTGGGCGATTACGTCCGTGATTTCTTCTTTTTACCGTCATGATGTATTAAAATAAATATAGAATATACTTTTTGTTACTCTTTATTGTCTTTTGATTTACGTAATATTATGTTTCGTATCTGCATCTACTATACGTTCGTGTTATAAATATATATATATATTTAAATTTATAATTTATCATTTTTTATCAATAGTGTGTAGTGTTAATATTTTGATGTAATGAAGAATCCGATTCTCGATTAACCGAGTTAGGGTTAGGGTTTAGAAGAATTGACTGGTTTAGGTGGATCTGTAGTGCTGTATGCATGCTACACAATGGTGGGCACATGGTATTAGGTTTAAAACTAGAATTTTGCTTGTATATACTTGTAAGTATACAAAATTTGCCAGGCTTGGAATAGCATAGGAATACTATTGTATTTAGCTAAAATTGTCTTGAAACAATTAGAAGGGACATAGCATTACAGATTACATCGGCTTGGGGGAATAAGATGAACATAGAATGGGAATTTACACAATTAGTATCGGCATAGCATTAGATATAGCAATGCCATATTAAAATGAACAATTTCCACCTCCGACTTCCGACGAAGTATATTTTATCCAATTCTCATCTTTACCAAAAGTGACTTAAATTGTACATCTCATTCACTTTATACATTAATTAATATACAATTAATACATGAAATATAATTATTTAGCATATTTTCGGTTTTAAGTCAAAAAAGTGCCTGATTTAAGGTAACTACCACGTCGGAGGTGAACGTAGCGGAGGTGGAAATGGTTCAATTTAAAATGCCACCTGCTCACGTATATAATTACATCATATTACATCATATACCTTAACCTTGCCAGCTTCGCCACCATTGTTCTCTCTGATTGTATTAATACCATACTTATTGGGAGAACACGAGAACACTGTGGAATGTTCAACCGACAAACAGCAAATTAGCATGGAAATAGTATTATGATAGGTTAAATATAGTATACAACTATCTGTACTTGAAGCCCCCAACTCGACACACAGCTTTTTTTTCATCATACTGTATACATATATTTATCTATTTTTTCCAATTCTCATCTTTACCAAAAGTGACCAAAAGCATTACATCTCATCAATTTATATATTAATTAATATACAATTAATACATGTTTATAATTTATTAGCATGTTTTCGGGTTTGGTCAAAAAAAGTGCCTAAAATACATCAATCACAACATAGAAAGATTTGTGTGCAACACATCCAAGAGAGTTCAAAGAGGAAAGTGGAAGTAAAAGTACAATCTGTTTGCATCGTCTTCTTTGGTTTTCATCTCTTGATTTCATTTGTAAATCGATTCATTTGATAGCGTACCATTTCAAAGGGTATCATATATAAATTAATACAAAGAAAAAATAAGTACAGAATCATCATCTGTACCTAATTTTATCAATCACAACGTCATATATATTTGCATATATAAAATTAGCATCCAAAAGAGTTCAAAGAGGAAAGTGGAAGTAAAAGTAAAATCTGTTTGCATCGTCTTCTTTGGTTTTCATCTCTTGATTTCATCTGTAATACGATTCATTTGATAACGTACCATTTCCAAAGGGTATCATATATAAATTAATACAAAGAAAAAATTAAGTATCAACACCTGTGTACCTAATTTTATCAATCACAACGTCATAATATATATATAAAAATTACATAACAGACATCACAAAAAAAAAATATAAAAATGGAGATCAACTCATCTTATATCGATCCAAATGATCCATTATTACAACAACCATCATTAGCTACTGGTCAATTTAAATCATCTGGATGGGATCCATTTGGTGTGAATGGGGATGCAAAAAATAATTTACAAACTGGACAAACGAGTTCCAAAGTTTTTAAACGTTCAAGCAACTTGAAGAAACAGAAAAAAGGGGATAAAAAAAATAAAGCATTAGAATTGGCAGAACGTGGATATAAACGACATATGGCACAGTTAGAAGCTGATAAAAAACGAGATCGCAATTTACGTATGGCACGTCATGTATACCGTCGAATGGAATCAAGGGAACGTTTATCCACTAGACAGCGTGAACGGTTAGCATTGCAACATTATTGCTCACAACCTTTATTATATGTAATGGATCCAGAAGCAGAATTAAAAGTAACGAAACCAATCTCAATAGGACAAGCATTGGAAAGTCGATCTGGTGTATTTAGTCGGCGTAACAATTCACGACGTGTACATCAAGCAACAATTGATACAATGCGAAAAGCAGATTTAAGAGCAGCAAATGCTATTTTAGCACGTTTTGTTAATGATGAAGAATATGAAAAAGCTGAAGATAATGCAAGGCGTTATAAGAAATCACTTACACGTGGTGAATTAAGTATGAAAGCACAACGTACACGTGAATTAGAAGAACGACTTGGTACACCATTTGCAAAATCAAGATTACGACAAACAAGGAAATTAAATAGTTTACGAATGTCTCGAAGTCAAACAGCTGCGCCATTGGGCAATAAATCAAGAGCACAAATGATTGCAATGTCTAATAATAACAACAATCCAGAAGGTAATGGAGGGTATTCATCACCATTGCGAAATCCAAGGCAATTGCAACCACCATCTACTGCACCAACTCAATTAGGTTATAATAATAACAATCGTAGTAAAAATAGTGGTAGTCCATATATTACATCATCACAATCTGAAGCAATATTACCAAGTATGATGCAAGCTAATAATATGGGACCACGTGCACAAACGGTAGATGGAAATATGTTTGGATCAATGAATGAATCTACATTAAATTTAACACGTCAAAGTCCATCATCAGCGACATCACATCGTCATCGTCGTGATCCACAAGATGAATTACCAGTATGGCAAAGAAAACCAGTTGCCCATCATGCATTACCAGAACGTAGTGGTTCATGGCAATTACGTCGATTAATTACATCAACAGAAGGACGTTGGGGTAAAAAGAAACATAGGCGTGGTTTTGCAACGAAAATGATTTATCCAACTGAAGTCGCTGGTTTAAATACATTATTCTCTTAAATAAAAAAAAAAAGGAAGTGTGTCGTGTGTAAAATATATATATATATGTTTTTAATGTTTATATCTGTTTATATCTTCTATATGTTTTCACCTTTCTATTATTACCATCATCACCAACCATTATACTCCTGTGTAAGAACACCATTTGAATATATGTATAATACTATTCAAACATATATAAAAATCAATCATCACACATAAACAACAAGACATATATATGTATAGACGATTAACGTTACATTTATTTCAACCCATAAAATAAATACAATAGTTTACATACCATCTTTGGATTTGCTGTGGTTGATATATAACAATATTTTATTATATATTAATATAAAATAATTTTAAATTATAAATAAATATTTAAAAAAAGAATAATACACAAATTCAAGAATGAACATTACATCTTCCAAGGATGATAATTTTTTCATACCATCTAATAAATTTCAAGGTGCAAAGAATGGTTATATATTTAAAAATGATTTCAAAGGGTTAGGTTATTATGTTGATATAAATAACAACGACAATAATAAAAAACGACGTAGTAGTATGAATGACAATAATAATAATAACAAACGTATCAAATTAGATCCTCTAGAAGTTATTAATAATCTGAATGATATTAATAATAACAACTTTGTAGAAATGAATGAAAAATCATTACGATTATCTTTTACTAAATTATTAAAATGGTATGAAAAGAATGAGACGGAATATATTAAATTTAATACGACAAAAGGTAATATTAGACTGCAACAAATTAATAATAAAGTTTCAAAACAAATAAAAGAATCGAATTTAAAAATGGAAAATATATTAAATAACATTTTGCCAGTCACTGCATATCCAAAATTATTTCATATATTTGGTGAAAATAGTGGTACAAACATAAGTGTCTTGTTGAAATTATTATTACATGAAAATGTTCATTTATCCTTTTTAATTGTTGAATTATTTCATGGAATGATTGATCCAGAAGAAATGTTAGAATCAACAGATACATTTAATGTATTTATAAATGAATTTTTAAAACAAAATGGTATAGAAATCATTGCTAAAAATGTTATACGGATCTCATCTTTAATGATGACGGATGGACGAATTAATAATAACAACGAAGGCATCGGTAGTGATGATAATGGTATTGTTGAAGAAAAATATAATGAATGCATTGAAAACACATTGTTGATTTTTGAAAATATATTAGAAATTATACCATCAAAAACAAATGATATGCTTTCAAAATTTCCTGAATTTTTACATTGGTTATTGACATATATCATTAAGAACAATAATAATAATAATAATAATAATGCATTAGCATATTTAGCATGTGAAATCATTTCCATATTTTTATTATCAAATTTAAGAAATCGTAAAGCAATGAGTAAAGATTTAAGTTCCTTTCATCACAATAACAATCAAGATGATGAATCAAATAAAAGCATGAGGACCGGGATGCATTTATTATTAAATATTATGAAACCATATCAAGATAAAAAAGAAAATCCAACAACTATTGAAGAAGAAGAATTTTTACTTACAATGTTTTCCTCATTAGTATGTGTATTCAGTGAAAAAACAAATCAAGATTTATTTGCTTCTATCAATGGGTTTGAAATGATGATTCAAATGATACGGCTACGAAATATTACATATAGAAAAGCATTTGAAGTTATTGATGCTGCTATTGTAAACCATCCTTCCAATTGTGAAAGGTTTGTCAATGCAGGTGGATTGAAAATATTGTTTCCAGCATATATGGCTAAAGGTAAAATAAATCTTGGTAAAACGAAAATAAAAATGAAATCTGCAATTCGAAGTCAAGATGAAGAATGTATATTATCAATTGTTAGCTGTTTATTTTTTAATTTAAAAGATATATCATATGAACGTTTATTGTCTAAATTTTTAAAACATGATTATGAAAAAGTACATCGTTGTATTGAATTACATGGTACATATTATTATAAATGTTATGAAGAAGAAGAAGAAGAGGATCGTAATGGTAATGATGGGCATGTTGTCGTTGATGAAGATGAAGTATTAAATGATAAATTAGATAAAGGTTTATTTACATTACAAAAAGTAGATTTTATATTGGCTACGTTATATGATGAAAATAGAGATGGATTAAGAAAGTGTATTGTTACACAATTTGCAGAGCAAGGTTTTGAATTAGATGAAGTTAGTAAAACGTTGGAAGAATATAGTAAGATATTGAATAGTGGTAGTGGTGTTGGAAGCAGTAATAACAATAATGATGATGTAGATGGTACGATTCAAAATAGTAATTCGATAACATTATTTGATAAAATCAATAGTATCAACAAGACATGGAAAGCTGACGACTGAAGAAGAAGAATACTCGTGTAGAAAGGAAGAAAAAAGGTGTGTGTGAGGTGTGAGTGTGTGAGAAAGTGAAAAAGGTATTTTGAGATAGATAATACAATTTTTAAATGTTAATACGTTTTTAATTACCGTGTGTCTCATATGCATTCATTTTCCCTCTTCATCTTTAGTCTTCTACGTTATCTTGTTATACTAATAATATGACACTCTCCCCCATGATTATTCTACGAGTCTTTACTTTTTCCAATATTTAGTTCAATTAATTTACGTAAATTATCTTCATTGGCACCAACAAGTTCATCGATTTTTTCACCATTTGCATAAAGTTGAAAGGTTGGCATCGCATTTACCTCTGCATCATGTGCTATATCATCAAATTCATCTACATCTACTTGTAAAAATTCAGCATTATATTCTTTTGCAAATTGTTTAAAAGCAGGTTTAATTTGTTGACATGGACCACACCAAGACGCAGTAAAATCAACGACAACAAGTGTTTTAGACGTTTTTAAAATCTCATGATATTTATCATCTGAATCAATGACAACAACTTCCGTATAACGTTTTGTACCACGTAAATTCCCTGCTTTTTTTGTTGTTTCTTTACCATCTTTATTATCATTATTCTCTTTGTTCTTTTTAGTTACACTACTATAATTAAAAAAATCAACTTTTTCACCTTTAAAATATGCATAACATTTTTGTAAAAACAACAATACAATTGGAAACAACCCCCATATTGGTATGCATATTGGGCCTAGACATATAACAAATAATTGTACAATCATGTTATTATTTTTTATTATTATTATTAAATTATACTAACAATACACACGTTACGTTTCGTTTCTTTCGTCTCTTATAATCAACCACTTGTTAATGTTCTTTACACATTGCCAATGTATACATGTATATTTCTATTACATACGTCATACATATATATATTATTATTTTAATATTATTTTTTTTAATGCATTGAAATCCAATTAATTTTTGCATTGATCACATAACCCGCCTTGGGTGACCTTATCTTTATACCTATTTATATCAATATTACCCAATAATCAAATTCGATACATAAATTTCCGATTTATTATATCAAAATCATGTTGTGTCCCAAAAAATTATTTAAAAATTAATTAACGATGAAAAGAAATTAAAATATTCTTCCATGTTGTGTGTGAGATATATTTCTAATAAATACTAAATATTTTCCCAAATATATATATATTGGCAATAATTAAACAATATATATATGAAAAGCATCGTTGAATATATATATATGTATGTATAAATAAGAACGATAAATTTTTAATTTTTTTATTAATATTTTTATTTTTTTTGGGAAATTATAGGTTAATTTTGGAGCTGTAATTGGCCACATTAACATTTATTTATATATATATATATTGTTGTAAGCAAAATAGCAATATTACTGCTGTTATGGCGGATTCGCAAAATAGTAGTAGTGATGATAATGTTAGTTCAAATATACACGATGGTGATTTACATAATTTATTAGAGAAGAAACGGAAATTTATGTCTATTAATAAAACCAATCCTATTATAATAAAGAAGATTGATAATAATAATAATATTGATTCTAGCAATAATAATAATAATAAGAAGAAATTAAAACAAACCATTGTAAATAATACTACAACAACTGATAACAATGATAATAATAATAATGTAAATAATAACAATGCCAAAAAACAAAATAATAACAATGATAAAGCTAGTGGAAAGAGTAAAACTAAAACCAATAGAAAATCTAGAAAATCATCACCAACGAAATCAGGTGGTGTAACTAGAAGAAAAACAAAGAAAAAAATACTAAGTCAGGAGGAAAAAGCAAAGAAACGTCAAGAGCAAATGTTAAAAAATAGACAAATGAGTAAAAATTCAAGACAGCGAAAAGAACAACGGTTTGCCGTATTGGAAAAAGAATTAAATAAAATACAAGCTGATTTAAAAGTCATCAAAACATTATCAAATGATATGAGTAAAGATAATAACATCGAACTAGTATTTAAAAAACTTTTAGAAAGTCATGAATTTTGGAATCGTAAAGAGACATATAATGATATTCATAAAAATAATGACAATGCATCTTTAGTACCAGAACGAAGAATGTATGATCCAAATACGAATATAGAATATATACGATTTTTACCATCGAAAATATTAGAAAACAGAGATGGTACACGTAGACGTCCATTTATCAATCCAGTCGTATCACAATATCAAAATATGCAACGTGAATTATGGAGAAAAGAAGTAATCAATGCAGTAAACAATGATATGGATACAATGATGCATACTAATACTAATACAACATCAACAACAACTACTACTACCACCACCACCACTAATAATAATAATCAAAATACAAATGAGTTTAAAACAAAAATACGAAAATGGATTTCACAAATTCATGATATCAATAATATATTATTTAAACATGATGTAAACCATTTAGGTATGTTTGTTGCAATGATGAATAAACGAAAACATCAGACAGCAGTTCTTTCATCTTCTACTTTGGATAATAACAATGACAACGTTGATGATATTCATAATAATTATAAAAATGATTTAATAGATGATTTAATGAAAAATTTAACTTTAAGTGATGATCAATTTACAGAATTAAGTAAGTTAACAGATGAAGCAACAAATGAAGCTCATAAATGTCGATTATTTTTTGAAATGGAAGCAAAGTTGGAACAGGCTATTGATTCATGTATCCCAACGTTAGAAAAATATCAACAAAACATGAAAAATTGGTTTGTCCGTGATGATCTATTGTTTAAATTATTTCGTATCATACAAGCAAATATAGATGGAATTCGATATTTAGATATGGGTGTTGTTGAGGATAATAAAGGATAGAGAGAGAGGAGAGAGAGTATAGCCGGTCAGAAGTGCACATTGACGATAAAATAAAAAAACTTAGAATTTTGTATTATAAATATATCTACGTAATTAGAGCAAGCCATCCGCCATCCGGTCTCCCCTCGCCCCCTTCTTCTCTCTCTTTCCTCCTGCCATCCTCAAAAATAAACGGGTCTCTTTATTAAAAATTTACTGCTTTTTTAGCCATTGCATATGCACCAGCAAATGATAAATTACCACCAATAAAACCAGCAGTATGAACAAAAACACAACCATCTATACCTGATTCTTTGCTCAATGCATCATCACGTAAACCTCTCCATGGTTCTGGTAAACTTTTACGTTGTGCGAAACTTTCTGTATCTACTGGTGCAGCTTGAATTCTCCATTTACCACTTTCACGTGTGGAACCATCTTCAGGATATAAAACATATAAAACTTCACCTTCTTTTCCTAATTTTTCCTCGCAATCAAACATATGTGATTTCCATGGGCAATAATCATCAAAGATTAAAATCCGTTCTTGTTTATTCACACATTCCGTGACCGCTTTTGTTACAATTTCCTTTGCTGGTAACCAATCGTATAGATAGCCATATACCCGTTCAACAAATTCAGTACGAGTTAAGACAACAGCACTGCGAAATAATTCATTACGTGTATCATCATCACTTGGTTCATGCCAACTTGGATTTAAACGTCCAACACGAGCAGATAAATTTGTAGTCACATTATAATTTCGATCATCCCCGTTGAAACATTCAACACCATTATCTACACCATCTATTTCCTCCACAAAATTTTTATATACTTTTTTGTATATGATTTCCAAATCTTCTTCCGATACTTCAACTTCGCTACATACTTGTTTAATAACATCACGTCCATAATGTTTATAAACTAAACCAGCTGAACTTAATTTTGTTTTATGACCAATTTCTTCATAAACTGTTGTAAACGTACGTTGGTGATGGTCATATCGCTTTGCTTTATGATCGTAAATACCACCAACATCTACCACAATGTCACATTTTTCTAACAACGATTGATTTCGTGTACGTACAATTGGTACATCTTTAAATTGTGGTAATAATTTTAACATACCACATGCAAGTGCTTCATCACAATGAAAAGTACCAGAATGGGTCCCAATTGCTGTTTTCAATACCTCATCCGTTGCTTTTGATAATATTTTCGTCGTAGCTAATAACATGGCAGTAGGGTTATTATTA
>JACLAC010025426.1_pt1 | contig 15459 bp, 17 predicted proteins | sample 8027881 | NCBI WGS metagenome assembly JACLAC01 (sample SAMN15725517, study PRJNA655200) | protist metagenome | isolation source: fluorescence activated cell sorting (FACS) single amplified genomes of... | place: Spain: Blaines Bay Microbial Observatory, Mediterranean Sea | collected 2016-01-19
AATTCTTGAGAAGCCCAATTAACTTGAATCAACCAACCTTTGTCTTCCCCTTCCAGGAAAACTATGCGTGAACACGAAACCAGATCCCGCCACGACGCTCCAGAAACTTTGAATTTGATTGAACTCAAAAAGAAAGACATCAATTCCCTGATCAAAATTGCCCGGGAATACAACATTGAAAACGCAAACAGTATGCGTGTTCAGGAATTGATATTTGCTTTGTTACAAGCTCAAACAAAGCAAAATGGAGTTATTTATGGATCAGGTGTGCTAGAAACACTGCCCGACGGATTTGGTTTCCTTAGAGCTCCAGATTATAATTATTTACCCGGTCCAGATGACATTTATGTTTCTCCGTCGCAAATACGCAGATTCAACATGCGTACGGGGGATACGATCTCCGGACATATAAGACCACCCAAGGAAAGTGAACGATATTACGCATTGCTGAAGGTTGAAGAAGTTAATTTCCGTCCACCCGATCAAGCATTTGAAAAAATCCTTTTTGACAACTTAACCCCGCTTTATCCGGAAGAACGGCTTTTACTTGAGAGAGGAGACAAAGACCTCACCACTCGTGTGATGGATTTGGCAGCTCCGATTGGTAAAGGACAACGTGGCCTGATCGTAGCTCCACCAAGGACCGGAAAAACAATGATTCTCCAGTCCATTGCTAATAGCATTACAACCAATCATCCAGAAGTTGATTTGATTGTTTTGCTTATAGATGAACGGCCTGAGGAAGTCACAGATATGCAGCGCAGTGTTCGAGGGGAAGTGATTAGTTCAACTTTTGATGAACCTGCTACCAGACATGTCCAAGTTTCTGAAATGGTTTTGGAAAAAGCTAAAAGATTGGTTGAGCACCAACGTGATGTTGTGATTCTCTTGGATTCAATTACTAGACTTGCACGAGCGTATAACTCAGTGGTCCCGCCTAGTGGAAAGATACTCTCAGGTGGTGTTGACTCAAACGCTCTCCATAAACCAAAGCGCTTTTTTGGTGCGGCTCGTAATGTTGAGGAAGGTGGATCGCTAACCATCATTGCTACAGCTCTGATTGAGACAGGCTCAAGGATGGATGAAGTCATTTTTGAAGAGTTTAAGGGAACAGGTAACATGGAATTAATGCTTGACCGCAAATTGGTTGAGAAGAGAATTTTCCCTGCCATTGACATCAACAAATCAGGCACTCGCAAAGAAGAATTGTTAATGGAAAAGAATGATTTAGACCGTATCTGGGTACTCAGGAAAGTACTTGCACAACTTAGCGCAATTGAGTCTATGGAATTCATGGTTGAAAAACTGTCTAAGTTCAAAAGTAATAAAGAATTCTTGAATATGATGGACAAGTAACTTATGTTTGTAAGTTTAAATTAATTTGTTATCTCATGGTTTGTCATGAAAGCTGAAATACACCCTTCCTTCGAACCAACAAAATTTATATGCACCTGCGGTAATATCCTTGAAACTTTATCCAACCTTGGTGGTGAGAAAAATGTGGACATCTGTTCAAGTTGCCATCCTTTCTTCAGTGGCAAAGAGCAACGGATGATTGATACCACAGGTCGTGTAGAGAAATTCCGCAGACGTTATCAACGTTCCTGATCATCTATGCTCGATGAGAAGCTGTCTTCACTGAAGCAACGGTATGAGGAGCTGACTCACCTTCTGAGTCAGCCCGAAATCTTCCAAGATTCTTCCAAATACCGAAAACTTACCCTTGAGCACTCCGATTTAGAAGAAACTGTCTCTACCTACTCAAAATTAATAAACCTTTGCACTCAAATCAGAGACAACGAAGCACTCGTCGGGGATCCCAACGAAGAAATAGAATTAAAAGAACTGGCACTGGAGGAGTTATCTCAGCAACAAGAGGATCAAAAACTTCTTGAGGAAAGTTTACAAAGACTTCTCCTGCCAAAAGATCCGAATGATCAAAGAAATGTGATTCTTGAAATTCGGGCTGGCACTGGAGGAGATGAAGCAGCTTTGTTCGCACGCGATTTGTTTCGCATGTACGGAAAATACGCAGAAAACTTTGGGTGGCGGATTCAAGTCCTAAGCGAACATGAAAATGATCTTGGAGGCTTCAAGGAAATCACTGCTTCAGTTGAGGGATCTGGGGTTTTCGCAAATTTAAAATTTGAGGCAGGTGTTCATCGTGTACAAAGAGTACCGAGAACAGAAACCCAGGGACGTATTCATACTTCTGCAGCCACTGTAGCAATCATGCCTGATATGGAAGAGCTGGAAGTAGAAATAAATCCAAGCGATTTGAGAATTGATGTTTTTCGTTCTTCAGGGCCAGGTGGACAAAGTGTAAATACAACTGATTCAGCTGTTAGAATCACTCATTTACCAAGTGGAATTGTTGTGAGTTGCCAAAATGAAAAGTCTCAGCTAAAAAACAAAAACCAAGCTTTAAAAGTATTACGAGCTAGACTTTATGAGGCTGGACAAGAAGCTCGACAACAAGAAAGTTCTGCCCAACGAAAGAGTATGGTTGGTTCTGGAGATCGCAGTGAGAGAATCCGAACTTATAATTTCCCCCAAAATCGCATCACCGACCACCGAATAAATCTTACTCTTTATAAATTAGAAGAAGTGATGCTTGGAAGACTAGAATTTCTGACTGAACCACTTAGACAACGAAATCATATTGAGCAGCTAAAAAAACAAGGTATTGGAGCTTAGGATCTTTGAAAACGCATTTGTTTTCGCAAAAGAAAAATCCATCCTCCTAACAAAAAAGACGGTAAAATAACAAGAGCTAAGAAATTGCCAATGTGTCGCCGAATTTCTTCGTTCGTTCCAAGATTGACCACTGGTTGATAAAAACCAATAAAGTAAGTAGCTAAGCAGACAAGCCAACAGATGATGAAAGTTATGTAGCCAGTTTTGGTGCGAATACCTGCCCATAGCAGTAAAATGAAAGCCAATCCTGGTAACCAGAAAAAAAGTAAACCTCCAAAGATTCCAAAAAATATTCCATCAATCAGTCCAAGTATAATTGATATAATCAGTTCAAATGCATTAAATAAATCAAAAGCATTTTGAATTTTTTCAAGTACGAGGGAACTGACAAGCATCGCAGGAAATAAACTTAAGGTCTTAAGAAGTTTTCCAAACGGAAGGCCAGAAAAACAATTGAAAAGAGGGTTAAATTGAGGTGTTGAAAAAGCTTGATTAGAAGGATTTTCTGAAAGCGCTTCATGGACATTCGATAAATTATCAGATTGAGCTCTTTGTAGGGCTTCATCAACGGCTGCTTTAACGTCAAAAAAATTATATTTATCTTGTGAGGTATATTGGGCAGAAGAATCAGGATGATAACGCTTGACTTGTTTTCTGAAGGCGTCACGAATTAGAATGAGATCGCGAGTAGGATGAATTCCAAGAACCTCCCAGCAGTCTGGACGCTTCATTTTGCTGAAGGAATTTCTGTTTTAGTGCTATAGCCGTAACGAGAAAGAAAAGTTGAAAAGGACATTACCTTCTTGAAACGGTATTGATAAAGTAGGTGCAGAGCTAAACTGATAATTTCTGCCGGATAATTGCTAGTAGAGTAACCAGATGCTTCAGAACTACTTGCAGATCCAAGGTGTTCTTTGAAAGTTAAGTTTGCATCAGCATAATTTAAAGCAAGGCCCTCTCTTAATTTTTGTGAAACTTCGTCAAATTGTTGATCAGAAATTAGCGATTCATCCAGACGATAGTAAAGGTAAGAGTGAACAAGGAATTGTCGAATTAATCTGTTGAGCGATTCATCTGATTTCAAAGATCCCACCCTTTTTGACTTGTTGAGTTCATGTAGTTGTAGCAATACTTTAGCCAGTGAGTAAAAAAATCATTACGATGGGTTTTCCAGTTGTTCAAGGGTCGTTCGGGATCAAATTTTTTAGGACCCACAAAGTGATCCTGATGACTTGAAAATCTTAGCATCTGTGAAGAAGTGTATTCTGGATTTCCTAGATGCATGAGCCATTGTCCGTTGTCCGTATCCCAGATTAAGGGTTCACCCTCACTTCTACAAAGTACCCTAAATTTGCCATCCGCAGCAGTCGCTTCTAGTAAGTCATTCCAAGGTGCGAATCTCCTGACTTGTGGACAACAAAATAGATCATCTGATTCTCCAACAACAGGATGATCACTCGCAAGGTTTGTTACCTCCCAGACTCCAATTCTAGGAATTTCCAATGCTTGATAGCCAATTCCGCAAAGTTCGGTCATCCATAGTGCTCCGTAGCCTAAGCCCATGATTGGCAAAGTTCCCCGCAGTTCAACGATTTTTCGATCTAATTTTTGACGAAAGTCTTTTTCTGGCTCTACTAATCCAGAACCCACAATAACGAGTCCATCTAAACTGTCCGCATTCAGTAGTTCTTGAATTTCTTCATTGCCAGATCGAATTACATCAATCATCACAGGTAAAGATTGGATGATAGACATTCCTAAAGGGCGGTATAAGTTGATCTGCTCGACCATAAACTGTTCTTCAGTAGGTAGAAAACCAATTCTAAGAGGTCGAATATCCTGACGTAAAGCCTGTTCCCGCTTGATACAAGTTACGTGATTTTCCTCAAGAGTCTTGCGAGCGTGATAGTTATCAGGAACAACAATGGTCATTTAGACTCATTGAATGGGGTTTCAGTAAATTTCTGCTCTACTATCGAAAAGACCATGCCGTCATGCAGTTTAAGTTGCAGTCTTTCTCCAATCTTAACCTGTTGAACACTTTTGATAATTTTTTGTCTTTCATCAATAGAAATACTAAACCCTCGATTAAATACGGAGAGCGGACTCAATGCATCTAGTTCGCTAATCAGTTCATTCAATTTATGTTGTGTAGTATTTTGAAATACCCAGATCGATCTGGCAATTCTTTGATGTTTTTCATTGAGAAGGCTTTGAGATTTGAAAACTTCATACCTTGGATTCTTATTCAGCAACCTTTGAATAAGTGAATTCAGATTTTCATGCAGTTGTTTTTGATTCAGGCCCCTCGATCTCTCTAAACGAACTCCAAGATCTTCAATTCTCTCTCGTTGAAGTTGTAGCGCTTGCTCAGGGGATTTAAGCCTTAGGGTTTTTTCAGAAAAAATAATATTTAACTGACTTAATTTATCAGTTATTTGTTGACGAAGCCTCTCAGATAAATTCCTTGTGGTGTACGCAAGATCCTCTTTTGAAGGTAATGCTATCTCCATAGCAACAGAGGGAGTCGCTGCTCGAACGTCCGCAACGAAGTCTGCGATTGTAAAGTCGGTTTCGTGCCCAACTGCTGAAATTACTGGAAGCTTTGATTTGGCAAGGGCTCGAGCTAATTTTTCATCATTGAAGGCCCAAAGATCTTCCAATGATCCTCCCCCCCTACCAATTATAAGTACCTCCAAGCTCATCTCATTAGCATGTTCATTGAGCCATTCAACTCCTTTTATAAGCGATGAAGCAGCATTGGATCCCTGCACGATTGATGGAAACAATACCAATCTCTTACCGGAAAATCTCCTCTTGAGGATCTTCAGCATGTCTTGAATCACAGCTCCGGAAGGCGACGTTACCACCCCAATCGCGCTGGGTAAAAAGGGTAATTTTCTCTTCCGATCTGCTTCAAATAAACCTTCAGCCGAAAGTTTTTTTCGAAGCTGTTCATAAGCCATTTTAAGCGCACCTGCCCCTTGTGGCTCTAGACCAGTCACATTTATTTGATACTCACCTCGTTGCTCAAAAACTTGTAAAGCGCCCCTTACCCAAACAGCCATTCCTTCTTCAGGAACAAAACTAAGTCTCATTGCTGTTTGTTTAAAGAGAATTGCCCGTAGCTGAGAATGTTCATCCTTGATGACGAAATACCAATGTCCTGAATTGGCTTGGTGCACATTTGATAATTCTCCCTCTACAACCAACGAGCGAAATCTCCCTTCCAGAATTAACCGTACACTTCTTGTCAGGTCTGAAACTGTCCAGACTGGGCCGGGTTCTTTAGATGTAAGCTGATTTGGTTCGTTTGGAGATTTGTTTAGTTCTAGGGTGTCTAATGTCTGCGCGTGAGATTTCGGAACGAAGTCAGTAACCGAATCAACCTCAAAAGGTACTATTGGCATTGCAGGAAGTTGAGAATTGCTAGTCGTTCGTTAACAAAAACTCTCAGCGTAGTTCAGGATGGTAGAGCAGGGTTCGCTGTTGAAAGCTTCTCTGGGTTGATGACTTCATTGTTTTCTGGTTCAGCTTTCTCATCCTCTAGAGGATCGTGAACAGGCTCAGGAAAGCGACTCAGAGAATTTTTAAGAACTTCATCGACATGTTTCATCGGGAGGATTACCAATCCATTTGTTATTTCATCTGGAACCTCCACCAGATCCTTCAAATTTTCGTGAGGAATCAGAACAGTTTTCATTTGAGCACGTTTTGCAGCCAGCAGTTTTTCCTTCAAACCTCCAATTGGTAAAACTTTTCCTCGTAAGGTGATTTCACCTGTCATAGCCACATCTTTAAGAACAGGAATCCCCGTCAAAGCACTCACAAGTGATGTGGTGATGGTTACACCTGCAGAAGGGCCATCTTTGGGAACAGCACCTTCTGGAACATGAATATGAACATCCATGTCTTTGAATACTTGAGAGAATATCCCCAGTAAGTTTGCTCTGGTTCTGACAAAACTTTGGGCTGCCTGAGCCGATTCCTTCATTACTTCACCAAGTTTCCCAGTCAATTGAAGTTGACCTGACCCCTTCATAACGCTGACTTCAGTCATCAACAACTCACCACCAACCTGAGTCCAAGCAAGACCGCAAGTAACCCCCACTTCATTTTTGTTTTCGCCCTTTGCATGCTTGTATTTGGGTGCTCCAAGTAATTCGTGCACTTTTTTCTGGTTTACGATCACCTTCTGTTTGGTTTGCTTAGTTACTATTTGAGTAGCCACTTTTCGGCAAATTTTGGAAATCTCTCTTTCAAGGTTCCGAACCCCTGCTTCCCTTGTGTATCTTTGTATTATCTCAGAAACTGCTTGTTGACGTAGACTGATTTGCTCATTTTTGAGTCCGTTTTCTAGGGTCTGTTTGGGAATAAGGTGTTGACTTGAAATGTGTTCTTTTTCTAACTCTGTGTATCCGGATAATGTGATTGTCTCCATCCGATCTTTAAGTGCGGCAGGAATGTTCTGAGCTACATTTGCTGTGCAGAAGAAAAGAACATTAGAGAGGTCATATTCTATTTCAAGATAGTGATCCATAAAGCTATGATTTTGCTCTGGATCTAAAACTTCAAGCAGTGCCGCTGCCGGATCGCCCATGACTCCTCTATTCATTTTGTCAATTTCATCCAGTAGCATCAGAGGGTTAGAGCTTTTTGATTTCCTGAGTGATTGAATAATTTTACCAGGCATCGCTCCAATATAGGTCCGACGATGGCCACGTATCTCAGCTTCATCTCTCACCCCACCTAGACTCAATCGAATAAATTTTCTCCCAAGCGCTTCAGCAACAGACTTGGCTAGGGAAGTTTTTCCGACTCCAGGGGGACCCACTAGACAAATAATTGGGCCACGGATTTCACCAACTTGCATTGCTACAGCCAAATATTCGATAATTCTTTCCTTAACTTTTTCCAATCCATAATGGTGCTGATTGAGAATTTTCTCGGCAGCATTCAGATCAAATTGATCCTCAGTCTTTTGCTCCCAAGGCATTGAAAGAAGCCAATCAATATAATTTCTAACTACGTTCGCTTCTGCTGACATAGGTGGCATCATCTTCAGTTTTTTCAATTCACGATTGCCAATTTCTTTTGCTTCTTGTGATAGAGGAAGTTCATTGATTTTTTTCTGGTATTCCTCAATTTCAGCTTTACCGTCTTCTTGACCTAACTCTCGTTGAATAGCCTTTACCTGCTCATTCAAATAATATTCTTTCTGGGTGCGTCCAATTTGTCCCTGAACTCTTTCTTTGAGCTTTTTCTCTACTTTTTTGAACTCAGCTTCCTCGATCATCCGTTCATAGACCATTTCCAGACGTTGCTGAGGTGATGTGGTTTCCAGCAACTTTTGCTTACGCTGCAGATCCATGTCTAGTAATGGTGCTATTCGATCTGCCAGTCGATGAGTGGGGTCACTTTCAATTGATAATTTCTCAATTCCTTCGGTGTGCTTCTTGACATCTTTGAGATAGCGCTTTAATTCACTACGAACATTTTTGGAGAGAGCAACCATTTCAGGACTTTCCTCTTCAATTTCTTCGACAGGTTCAATAACTCCAGTGTAATATGGTTCTTCCATTCTAGCTTCAATGAGTCGTCCACGTTGGTGAGCTTCAAACAGCGCTTTAATTGTTCCATTGTGCAGTCTCATGATTTGAAGCACTTGACCAATCGTTCCCATTTCGAACAAATCATTTTCACCGGGAATTTCAACAAGAGGATCTTCTTGAGCGATTACAAAAATCTTGCGATCAGATGCTAAAGCTTTCTCCAAGGCAGCAATCGATAAAGCTCGGCCGATGAAAAAAGGCGCGGTCATGTGCGGAAATACAACAATGTCACGCATTGGCAACATTGGCATTTTTAGGGCGTTTTGAAAGGAAGAAGCACTGGAAGAATTTGACATGCATATTCCTGTGGAGAATGCTGTCCATCCTGAAAAGGAAAGACAGGTAAGGTATGTTTGTTAGGAACTTTTGAGTTTACGAAACTGCAAATCGCGTAATGGCTGTAACTTTATGAAGCAAATTAAGATCATAATTAATGTACTTCTTGATCGAACATTTCGCAAGTTCTGCACCAGCTTAAATCTTGGTATGCCCCGAAGCATTAATTAGAAAAAGGAGACATATATTTAGCCGGTGTTTGCCTTTTCAAATCGATCTGTGTAGCAATATTTAGTCTTTTCAGTTTAAAAATTTACTACACATTTAACATTTTGGTTCATAAAAAATGCCTTCAACACTGACTCAACTGGTTGATGCTCTTCTGGGTGCCTATAGCCTGATTCTATTAGGCAAGGCGATTGTCTCTTGGTTCCCTGTAAATCCACATAACCCGATTGTTCGCTTTCTTGATCGCTTGACAGAGCCAGTACTAACCCAGGTCAGAAAAAAAGTTCCACCTTTAGCTGGGATAGATCTGTCGGTGGTTTTGGTGTTAATTGTTATTTCAATTTTAAGAAATATGATTTGGTCATTTTGAGATGTGACTCATTTTCACTGAAAGAAGATTCTCTATGGGTTCTGATTCAACTGATGCCAAAAATTCAAAGAAAGTATCTAATAAATCACCACGTTTTGTTGTTGGGCTTGGTGCTTCGGCAGGAGGATTGAACTCCCTGGAAAAATTCTTTAAAAAAATGCCACCTGACAACGAACTTGATTTCGTAGTGGTGTAGCATCTTTCCCCGGACTACAAGTCCATGATGGTAGAACTGCTGTCCAAGCACATTCGAATGAAAGTACAGCACGCGGTGGATGGATCGTTAATCAATCCAGATACCGTCTATTTGATTCCACCTAAGAGACAACTCACAATTGAGGAAGGAAAACTTTATTTAGTGGAACAGGCAACAGTTTCTTGAATAAATCTCCCAATTGATATTTTCTTTCGTTCTCTGGCTCGTGATCAGGAAAATCAATCGATTGCTGTTATTTTGTCAGGCACTGGTAAAGATGGGACCTTGGGAGGCAGTAGTTAAGGAGGTGGGAGGATACGTGTTGCTTCAAACACCAGAATCGGCCCAGTTTGATGAGATGCCGAAATCTGTGATTGAGACGGGTATTGCAGATAGTATTGCACCGCCTGAAAATATGCCCCATGAAATACTTAGATATGTGGAACATCCATACGCTTCTGTGTTACGCAATGGCCCCCGTCTTCGGACGAAGAAGATGTATTGCACAGACTTCTTGCTCTCCTTCGCCAAGAAAATGGGGTAGATTTTACTGAATATAAGTCCGGCTCCCTGCTTCGAAGAATTCTACGCACATTGGGGGTGATTCAAATCAGCAGCCTTGATGTGTACCTTGAATACCTCTCTACCAACAAGTCAGAAGCCCATCTCCTTCACAGCGAATTGTTAATAGGAGTTACCAGGTTTTTTAGGGATGCCGAGGCTTTTGATAAACTTCGCAAAAAAGTTTTGCCAGAGTTGTTGGCGGTCAGAAAGCAAAATTCCTAGTTCCCTATGCGCATTTGGGTGAGTGCCTGCTCAACCGGTGAAGAGGTATATTCTCTAGCGATTTTGTTGGCAGAATCAATGGAGCGCCACCAAACCTCCCTCAACATCAAGATTTTTGCTTCAGATTTAGATAAAAATGTCCTAAATATCGCCAGTTCCGGAAGATACCCTGCAAGTATCATTGCTGCTGTTCCAGTCCAATTGCTTGGTAAGTATTTCTTTAAAATTGGTGATTATTATCAGGTGGTGGGAAATTTACGGAAGATGGTAATCTTTGCGCAACACAACCTTCTCAGAGATCCTCCATTTCACAAGCTGGATCTGATTTCATGCAGAAATATGCTGATCTATGTCCAGTCAAGAGTGCAGAAACGCATCCTTTCTATGTTTAGCTTTGCCTTGAACCAAAATGGATTCATGTTCCTTGGAGGGAGTGAGACTCTTGGAGAATCACAGGATCTCTTCTAGACAGTGGATAGCCATGCTCGAATTTTTAGAAATAAAGGAGATGTCTTTTCCCCAGAATTCCAAGCTGTCGATTCGAGTCGCATGGAAGTGCGGATGGACTCACGGGTTGGTCTGAGGGCAGGAAGTTAGAGGGATCAGCCAAAAACTGAAAAGCTGATTGAGGGGATTTATGAAAATTGGATGGGTCAGTATGTTCCATCAACTGTAGTAATAGATCCAGAGTTGAATATTCTTCATGTATGGGGCCATATCAACGGGTTTGTGCGAATCCCTAAGAGGAATTTGACTTATAATCTGTTGAGATTGTTGGACAAAAAGGTTGGTATCATTGTTAGTAATGCTATTCGCAAAGTCCAAAAGAGCGGTGGTGACATCATGTTCAGAGATGTCCAGATCGATACTGATGGGGGGGCAAAATTAATGAGGCTCTCAGTCACACTTTATCGATGTAGGCCGTTCAAACAGTATTTCTTCATTGTTACTTTCAATAGTCTGAAGAAGTTGAACGACGAGGACAAAAAGGTCAAAGAAGCGACGGTTAACTTCAACGAAGCAGCTGAAGAGCAACTTATGGATATGGACCGGGAACTACAACATACCCGGGAGAGTCTGCAAACAACTATTGAGGAGTTGGAGGCCACTAATGAGGAACTTCAGAGTACGAATGAAGAATTGATGTCAGCTAATGAGGAGTTGCAGAGCACCAACGAGGAACTGCACTCCGTCAATGAAGAGCTTTACACTCTGAATGAAGAATACCTGAAAAAATAGAGGAATTGATTAATGCCAATAACGACCTAAACAACTTATATCTGGCCACAAATATAAGCATCGTCTTTCTGGATCGTCAACTTTGCATTCGCAATTTTACTCCTGTCACAAAGGAATATTTCCCCTTTTTGAATCAGGATGTTGGTCGGCCAATCGCCACCTGGCTGGAAGCTTTCCTCACCCAAATTTAATGGAGGATCTTGAAAATGTCCTCAAGGTTCTTGTCCCAGTTAAGAGGGAAATGCAACCTAAAGATGACCAGTGGTGTCAATTAGAAGTAAAAACTTATCAGACAATCGAGAACCATATCGATGGGGCTGTGCTTGTTCTGATAGATATTACAGAAATTAGCAGATATCGGAGGAAATAAGAAGAATTGATTGAGGAAGTTGAACTTATTAACAAGCGCATGACTCTAGCAAACGAAGTGGGAAAAGTTGCTTGGTGGGAATAGAATTATGACAGCAAGGAGTTAATTTATCATCCTGATAAGGCGCATTGGCTTGGTTTCAAGACCGATGAATTGAAAACTATCGAAGACTTTGTTCAATTGATTCATCCTGATGACTACGAAAGTGCCATGAACAGTATGCGTAATTTGCTGACTGGCGACTCTGAGGCCTATGATATTCGTTATCGATTGCGAACAAAATCAGGCAACTATCGCTTTTTTCATGACCAAGGCTTTGTTACGCAACGCAACGAGAAAGGTTCCCCTAATATGATTACTGGAGCAATCGTGAATTTAGAAAAAACAGGACATGCTCCAGAAGTTCTCTAAAACATAGCTAGGACGCGCAGAAATCTTGGGGAGTTAATACTGGTTACATTAGGAAACGAAAAATTGAGAAACTTGGATGGTCGAGGAAAAAAAGCTGACAGAAGTCATTGAGACTCTCCTGTTTGTTACCCCACGTGCATTAACAATTCAGCAGCTAAAAGACTTGGTGGGCTTAGAACCATCAACGAAAGAGTTGCGTCAGGCTGTCCAGAAACTCAACTTAGAATATGAGCTTACAGGGCGAGTTTTTAGAATTGAAGAAGTTGCTGGGGGTTTCCAAATGAGGACAGTTTCAAGAGTCCGAGAGTGGATCCGAAAAGTAGATGCTATCAAACCATTTCGACTGACCCCGGCGAATCTGGAAACGCTTTCAATCGTTGCCTACAAGCAACCCGTCACCCGGGCACAAATCGAATTTCTAAGAGGTGTCGATTCTTCCAGTACTCTGAGAACACTACTGCAGAGGAGATTGGTCCGAATTAGTGGCAGAGCTGAATTACCCGGAAAACCAACACTTTATTCAACCACAAAGACTTTTTTGGAGGTTTTCAGTCTTCAGTCTTTGAAAGATTTACCCACTCTGGCTGAACTGGACATGGATGACGACATGAAGGATCAACTCTCTTTGCCTCTTATGGAAACTGAGTTGCAAATGCAAAAAAATTAGATTTGGAGGATGTGATAGGACAAATTCTCATGGAGTTATGAAGAAGGATTTGGCAACTCTATTATTGCAATGCTACTCAGATATTTTGACCTAAACTACATCTATACTGATCCTTGATTGCCGTAATACCAATCGTGATAATCAAAAAGAAAACCAATAACAGTTGAATTTAGGAAAAGATCTATGACACTTATTATGGCCCTGGACCAGGGAACAACAAGTTCTCGAACTGTGCTTGTGAACCCTGAGGGGGAAATTATATGTCAATCAAGCACTCCTCTTGATTGCCACTATCCACAAGCTGGATGGGTAGAGCAGGATCCGCTTCAGATCTGGGAAACTCAAAAGAAAACAATGCTTGATGTGATGCAAAAAACTAATCTGACCATCAAAGATGTTGTCGGGTTGGGGATCACAAATCAGCGTGAAACTACGGTTGTCTGGGAAAAAGCCACAGGAAAACCACTTGCGCCTGCGATTGTTTGGCAATGTAGACGCTCCACGGCAATCTGTGAGCAACTAAAAGCTGAAGGCAAAGATTCATTAATTCGTAAAAAAACCGGATTGGTTTTGGATCCCTATTTTGCAGCTAGCAAGATGCGTTGGTTACTAAATGAGGTACCTGGACTATACAAAAGAATGAAAGCTGGAGAAATTTGTTTTGGAACTGTTGATTCGTGGTTGATCTGGCAACTGACTGCAGGGAAAGTGTTCAAAACAGATGTGACCAATGCTTCCAGAACAATGCTGTGCGATCTTAAAACAGCGTCCTGGGATGAGGAATTGCTTGCAGTATTTGGTGTTGAGTTAGCAGCATTGCCTGAAATTGTCCCCTCCAGCGGAACAATTGCTGAGATTGAAAATTCGATCCTCGGTAAATCATTACCCATTGCGGGAATAGCAGGTGACCAGCAAGCAGCATTATTTGGGCAGGCGTGTTTTGATGTGGGGCAAGCTAAAAATACATATGGTACCGGTTGTTTTTTGATGCTCAATGCCGGTCAAAAGCCAGTTTATTCAAATCATCAATTACTCTCAACAATTGCTTGGCAGATTGGAGAAGAACGTACCTATGCCCTTGAAGGAGCAGTTTTCGTTGCGGGATCTCTAATTCAGTGGCTTCGAGACAAAATGGAATTATTTCAGAATGCCTCTGAAACAGAGAAGATAGCTTTGAGTGTTGAGGATTCAGATGGATGTTACGTGGTGCCAGCTTTCGTAGGTTTGGGCGCACCCCATTGGGATGCTTATGCTAGAGGCTTAATCATTGGGCTAACTCGAAACACCAGCAAGGCCCACATCGTCAGAGCTGCACTGGAAGCAATTGCTTATCAGTCTGCTGAAGTTCTCCAATGTATGGAGGCCGACCTCGGTTACCCCCTCCAAGAATTAAAAATTGATGGGGGCGCCTCGGCAAATAATTTCCTTGCTCAAGATCAAGCCGATCTCTTGGGTAAAACTGTCAGACGTCCCAAAAATGCGGAGAGCACTGCTCTTGGAGCCGCTTTTCTGGCTGGATTAGCAGTTAATGTATGGCCTAGCATTGAATCTCTAAAAAGTTGTTGGCACGAGGATCGAAAATTTGAAGGCAATATTTCTGAAGACAATAGAAGAACTCGTATGACAAGTTGGTTACGAGCTGAAGAGCGTTCCAAAAGATGGGTCAAATAAAAATTGACTAAAGTTTCAAGTATTCATTTCCAAAGTTTCAAAAAAGTTAATTAATAAGCTTTTTTACTACATCATTGAAATAATTCTTTGTTGCCCCTAATTCCAACTGCTGATAAAGTTTTGATGGCCGCAAATAACATTTTAAGATAATTAAATGATGCTAGAAATCTATTTCACTGAAACTAACTCTTATTTTCGGAGGTTCCATTACTGCTCATAATGGGTGGTATCCGTACAAAATGAATTCATCAGTTCGGTTTGGTATCAATTTTAATCAAAACTTAGGACTGTTGCTCTTGAACTTACAGAAATTATGACGTAATAAAATTTTATAATTGCATGAATAGTAAAAGAAAGATTTCGCCCCAGTAAGTTTCAATCCTTTTAAGGCACCCCGCTGCCAAATTCTTGGGCAACTGATTACATTCTAACTTCAAATTTTCAGCCTCTGCGTCCGAAAAACCTCCTCACCCCCTGAATCATTGACGATTCAAGCCACTCTCAGGATGGTCTAGAATTTGTTGTGGTTACCTGATTCTTTCACCTCAAAAGATGAGTAAGAATCACTAAATTTAACAAACCAAGGAGTGCTCCATGCGATTTCTAACGATCCTATTAGCAACAATAATGTGTGTAACATCCGCTTTTGCTTTGACTCCTATCAAATTTTCGCTGGATTGGAAATTTGAAGGCCCCGCAGCCCCATACTTTGTTGCTTTGGACAAAGGATATTTTGAGGCTGAAGGACTGGATGTAACCATTGACACAGGTAAAGGGTCCCTGGAAGCCATTCCACGAGTTACTGGAGGAGCGTACGAATTTGGTTTTGCTGACATCAATTCACTCATCAAATTCCGAGACAAAAATCCAACTATTGATCTCAAAGGAATTTTAATGGTCTACAACAATCCTCCATTTGCTATTATTTCACTCAAT
>JACLAC010007930.1_pt1 | contig 15458 bp, 10 predicted proteins | sample 8027881 | NCBI WGS metagenome assembly JACLAC01 (sample SAMN15725517, study PRJNA655200) | protist metagenome | isolation source: fluorescence activated cell sorting (FACS) single amplified genomes of... | place: Spain: Blaines Bay Microbial Observatory, Mediterranean Sea | collected 2016-01-19
GGGTTCGATTCGTTCTGTTGAGAGTGACTCAAAGCCGAGTAAAGCGAGAAAGCGGAAAAAGGGAAAGAACAAGCCGGCCGGGCAGGAAGAAAAAGTGGCAGCGAGCAAGCTGCGGGATGTTGTCCAGCAACGTGACCGTTTCACAGCCAATCTGGATCTGAGCGAGATCGATGAAAGTTTGCCCGAGGGAATTTCGCAGCTGACGGTTATCACTCTGCCGAGCCACGATGGTCCTTCGTTGGTTGCCAGCTTGAAGTTGCCCGAGGGAGAGTCGCAAAATCTGTTGCTGATGCGATGGGATGATGATCAAGAGGGCGATCCGGCGGCAAACACATCGAAGGACCAGACCCAGGATCCATCGCCAGAAGGCACTGTTAAGGTCATGGTTGCTGGAGCCGCCAAAGACGAGCCCGACGAAACCGCTCCATCGTCAGAGGTCCATTCCGAGGTGCGATTCCCTTTCGGTGCCTTTGGTGCCGGTGCACGTATTGCTGGGCAACCAACGGTGCTGTTTCGTGATGCAACGGTTTGGACGTGTGACGAGGCTGGCAAGCTGGAAAAGACGGATGTCCTGATTCGCGATGGTTTGATTGTGGAAATCGGTGCCGGCATCAAGCCTCCCTCTGCCTGTCAAGTGATTGATGCAAGCGGAAAGCACATCACTCCCGGGTTGATTGACTGTCATTCGCACATGGGAACCGATGGTGGCGTCAATGAGTCGGGTCAGGCTGTCACATCCGAGGTTCGAATTGGTGACTTCATTGACAACAGCGACATTCAGATTTACCGACAGCTTGCCGGGGGAGTGACAACCTCGAATATTTTGCATGGATCAGCGAATCCCATTGGTGGCCAAAATCAGGTCATCAAGTTGCGATGGAGCGAGACGATGGACGGGCTGAAAATGAAGCAGGCTCCACAGGGTATCAAGTTCGCTCTTGGTGAGAATGTGAAACGGAATCAAAGTCGCTACCCAAATACGCGGATGGGGGTGGAGCAGATCATTCGCGACCAATTGCTGGCAGCGCGCGAGTATCAAGCCAAGTGGAGACGTTGGAACAATGGCCAGCACGACTCGCTGCCGCCCCGCGTTGATTTGCAGTTGCAGGCACTTAGCGAAGTCCAGAATGGGACGCGATGGATTCATTGCCACAGTTATCGGCAGGATGAAATCATGGCAACACTGGATGTATTGGATGAATTTGGAATTCAAATCGGTACCTTGCAGCACATTCTGGAGGGCTACAAGGTTGCTGATCGTATGGCGCAGCATGGTGCGATGGGTTCATCTTTCTCGGATTGGTGGGCCTACAAATTTGAGGTCTTTGATGCGATTCCCTACAACGGTGCGCTGATGCACGATCGGGGAGTGGTTGTGTCGTTCAATAGTGATGACCGCGAGTTGGCTCGCCATTTGAACACCGAGGCTGCCAAAGCAACCAAGTACGGTGGTGTGCCTGAGATCGAGGCATTGAAATTCGTGACTCTCAATCCGGCTAAGCAACTGAGAATTGACCAGTACGTTGGTTCTCTGCGGGTCGGCAAGCAGGCGGATTTGGTGGTTTGGAGTGGTCGCCCGTTGTCAACGCTGACCCGCTGCGAGCAAACCTGGATTGATGGGCGGCGATACTTCGATCTCGAGGGTGATAAGGAACTACGGTCCCGTGACAAGAAGTTGCGAGCCCGTCTGATTCAGAAGGTCTTGAATGGCAAGGGGAGTGTCAGGAAAGAAACAAAGGAAGAAATTGCTGAGGAAGACCGCTGGGTACGACATGATGTGCATTGTGCTGCTCACGGTAGCCATGAGTACGATTACACTGGAAACCTGCAGAAGAAATGAGCCAACGATGAGAAGGTGTATCCCCATCAAAGCATGCTTTAAGAGCAAAGCAGAACCGCTGATAGCGGGCTGCCTACTCGTGTTGATGGTTGCGAATTGTCCCGCGCACGATCAGGTGCCAGGCGCTCCGCAAACTCGACCGATTGTTATTCGTAATGCGACGGTTCATCCCATGGATGGACCGATGATTGAAAAAAGCGATGTCCTGTTCGAGAGTGGCAAGATCACGTCGATGGGTCAAGCATTGGAAGTTCCCCTGAAAGCCATTGAAATTGATGCTTCTGGAAAGCACCTCTATCCTGGCCTGATCGAATCCATGACGGACCTCGGCTTGCGTGAAATCAGTGCTGTTGAAGAGACCGACGACCGTACCGAATATGGCAACCGTAATCCCAATGCAAGATCCTGGGTTGCCGTGAACCCCGACAGCGAATTGATCCCGGTCGCACGCTCTGGGGGTGTTTTGACTGTGATGACAGCACCCCGGGGCCGGTTTCTCCGCGGACAGACAGCGGTGATCAATCTGGATGGATGGACGGTCCGTGAAATGAGAGTCAGAGCACCCGCGGGACTGTACATTGATTGGGGTGCGATGCATCCCGGTGGGAGTGACGAGGCGGATCGGCGCAAGAAGCGCGAAGCCAAGCTTGCCGAGTTGGATGAATTGTTGGATTCAGTGCGGCGCTATCAACAGGCTCGGGAAGCAAGACCTGCGGTGACACCAACCGACGTGCGACTGGCGAGCCTGATCCCCGTGGTCGATGGCGATTTACCGGTGTTTGTAGAAGCGGATCGACAGGCTGAAATTGAATCGGCGGTGGCCTACGGCCAGGCAAACGGCTTGTCGATTGTGATTTATGGGGGATACGACGCAGAAGCGTGTGCGGCACTGCTGAAACGGTACGATGTCCCTGTGATCATCGCCTCGACGTACCGGTTGCCGCTCCGCCGTGGCGATTCGTACGATTCAGCTTATACCTTGCCCGAAAGGTTGCGATCTGCAGGAGTGAAGTTTGCGATTGGCGGTGAGGGAGCCGGGTCTCCGGGTGGTGCTGCCAACGCGAGAAACCTTCCTTACCATGCGGCAGTGGCAGTTGCTTACGGTTTGCCTCACGCTGAGGGTTTGCGGGCAGTCACGTTGTCGGCTGCAGAAATTCTGGGGGTCGCTGATCGTGTGGGTTCGATTACCGTGGGGAAAGATGCAAGCTTGATCTTGGCGGATGGTGACATTCTGGAAACCGAAACAAACGTGATCGCTGCCTTCATTCAGGGTCGTGCGGTGGACTTGGGAAGCCGGCACAAGACTCTGTATGAAAAATACAAATTGAAGTACTCACGCCTCAAGAAAAAAACGCCCTAGTCACTGTGTGTTAGCCGCTGAGATCCTCAAAATCTGCGTGTGGAAAGAGCAGCCAGATCAGAATCAACAACGCGACCGTGACCATAAAAGCAGCGATCCGTACGGTCCAGCGGTCGCGAAGGGTCAAGGTGCGATCGGTTCGCATGCCTCGTGCCCAGAGTACAAACGACGACCCACCCATGATCATGAGGACATTGACCAGAACCAGTAACACGGGTCCGAGAATGGGGACGCCGGATTGTTGAGCGTCGGACGTCCAGACATGGAATGCGATCTGAAGTCCGGCTGTAGAAATCGGAGGCACAAGTGCTGCAGCGATGGCCGCCCCTGCCAAGGCGGCTGAGAGGTGGCGCCGGGTTCTGGCATAGGTCGCAGCAAGTCCGCCGACCAAGCCGACACAAAAGTCGATAGGTGAAGGTTTGCACCTCGCTTGCATTTCCGAAGTCATGACCGGTTCCTGAAAAATCAAAACCAGCCAGCCGAAGAGCATGCTTGCGATCAAGGCACAAAAGAAACCGAGAACGATGGTCGTAACGGCCGATCGAAAAAGAGGCCGATTGCCCTGAGCCAGTGCCAAGCCAGCACCGATGATCGGTGTCATCAGGGGTGCGATCAACATGGCTCCAATGATCACGGAAAGTTGACGGGCAACAGGTTCACCACTGCTATGCCTGATTTTTGTCCGTCATTGCGTTACACTTTGGTTTCCTTCACCGCTTCTCAAAGGCCGCAATGATTATCTCGAATTGTCCACGGTGCCAAGAAGGGTTTCGAGTTCCCACAGGAACGATGCCTGACAACGCCTATGCAATGTGCCCTTGGTGTCACGAAACATATCCATTGGCGGAAGTCCTTGATCGTCTTCCGCCACCATTACAGATTTTGACGGCAGAGGGTGATCCCATCATTGTGATGGAACCGGCCGGATCGAGTACAGCCGTCGCCGATGCCGGTTCACTGGACCATTTGTCAGGTCAAGACACATCAGCCAGTGGTGGTTCATGGGATCCCACCGCACTGAATCTTGCTGGAGACACCGGCCAGGACGATGGCTCGTGGACGGCACCATCGTCCCCGACCGCTGCCACAATGAATGTATCGCCGCGACCCAATCGGAGAAAAAAGAAAGGCTCCGCCATCCGATCCATGATCGGCGTCGTGTTCGGAGGTTTACTGTCTGTCCCCATTGCCCTCTCAATCCTTCTGGCAGTTGGGCGCGCTCCGGATCTGGGGTTCTGGCCGTTTGACGGAGAAGCGAGATCTCCCCGAGAACTGTTTCCTTTTTTCAATGATGCTGACTCCGACGATGTCGAACGGCCTGTCTATCAGGGCGAGGTACTCGATACTTCGGAATTTGACAAAGCAGTAGAAGACCTCGGGGATCCCAGTCAATCCATCCTTGATCAGATTCTGGCGCCGGGCCCACCGACGAATTCCAACGAAACAAGCGATGATGGAGCCGATCGCAAGAGCGAGAACCAGGAAGAACGTCGAAGCGATCTCACAAGCGTTTCCCAAAATCCGTCCAACGAACCTGGATCGGGTACACCCAACCTGCCCCCAGCTACGTCCACTACCTCTGCCGACGAGCCACCGAAACTTCCAGCCACGACGGGTGTTCAGGAGCCCGATGATCAGACGCGCACGCCCGCAACAACCATTGCAGCAAGCCAGAGCAAGCAAGGCAGTCCCTCGGATGTTTCGATCACCGTACCCACGCTGGTTGCGGATGCAAGTCTTTCGAGCGAAACAATCGCTGACGTCAATTCGGCAATTCGATCAATCAGTAACTTGGACAATTCGAACAAGGCAGATGAAACAGACCTACTGGCGGACGCGTATGAACAAATGGCAAGAGCCTGCAGCTCAGCACACGACGAACCGACCGCTCTGGTCGCTCTGGCAAAGGCCATCACCATGTCAAAAGCCCTTGAGCAAATTGAAGAAGCCGGACTGACATGGCTTGAGTACCCGCAGCGATCAAGCGCAGGGATAGTCCTGATTGGCAGGCCAGGCAGCAGTGCCAAGAATCAGATCCTGACCCTTGAATCAGGCCAGATCCTGACAATGGTGGGAAATATCAATTTGCCATCTGTGGAAAAAGTCATCGTCTTGGGACAAATCACGGAGGACGCCAAAACGATAAAGATCAGCCACGCTCAAGCGCTACCCTGAATCATTCAACGTCCCCATCTGTTGTTGCCATCCGGCAGTTTCAAGTCAGCAACGCCGCGATTCGGCCAAGCATCACCGCCAGGTGGCAAGATCGCAGACCCGCCGAGCCGGAAGTGGCCTTTCGCCAAACGCCAGTCCAGCGCAACGGCACACGTTCGGGCGCTGATGCCGTCCGGTTTGTCACCCGTTGCTGGGCTTGCGAACTGGCTGAAACAGGCTTCCTTCGGTAAGTAAATTCAGCAGCCATCGTCGATGAAAATCTACTACACCGACCATTTTGAACTCCCGCTTCCGGAGGGTCACCGATTTCCGATGGATAAGTACCGCCAACTTCGACATCGGGTTGTCGGTAGCGAACACCACCGGCGGGATACATTGATCGTTCCGCCCCCAGCCACCAACGAACAACTCTTGTCCTGTCATACGAGCCGTTACGTCAACGCGGTTTGCCAAGGGAGCCTGACCAAGAATGAAATCCGTCGCATTGGGTTTCCCTGGTCGCAACAAATGGTGGAACGTTCACGCCGAAGCACAGGGGCGACCCTTGCCGCCGGTATTGCAGCAATTGTTGATGGCGTTGCTGTCAACCTGGCAGGTGGCACGCATCACGCCATGCGGGACGCAGGGGAAGGATATTGCGTCTTCAATGATGCAGCAGTAACAATTCGGACCTTGCAACGGGAAGGCGCAATCCATCGAGCGTGCGTGATCGATCTTGATGTACATCAGGGAAATGGGACTGCTGAAATACTGGCCGACGACCACACTGTTTTCACCTTGTCGATTCATGGAGTCAAGAATTTTCCATTACGTAAATCACCAAGTGACCTGGATATAGCCTTGGAAGATGGAACGGAGGATGCAGCTTATCTCTCTGCACTCAAAGATGGATTGGGACAGCTGCATACTGCTGGCCGATTCGATCTTGCGATCTATTTGGCGGGAGCAGATCCATACCACGGCGATCGACTCGGTCGCTTGAGCATGACAAAACAGGGTCTCGCGGAGCGCGATCGTCTGGTCATGCAATGGTGCCGCGACCATCGGCTGCCTTTGGCAATCGCGATGGCCGGTGGATATGCTCCACAAGTCGTTGACATTGTTGACATTCACAGCATGACTGTCCTGCTTGCCAGTCAGCATGCAAGCATGATCGGATGATCGATTCAGTCACCATCGGCGACCTTCCCGATTCTCAAGAAAGAGACACAGGGAAACTCATTCGCAATGAATGACACGAAACAGGGCAAGAAAGAATAGCTACAGCGATCGCGACGATTTATGCTGTGGGTCAACAAGGAAGGTCGTCAAGTAGAAGCGGCGGCCATTGATTGACGACTGTTGTCACATCAATCAAACACTCCTGCACTTCGTTGAAATTCCCACCACTGACCGAGAGACGAGCTTTGCGATTCACGATCCTGCTATTCCTGGCCCTCACATCATTCAGTGGATTTCTGGCAACAGTGGGGTATGCAAAAGATGCGAGAATTGTGCTGGTGGCAGGCAAGCCTTCGCACCCGCCACGCATGCATGAATTCAATGCAGGGGTCCAACTGATGGCCGCATGCCTGAAGGAAACAGCTGGCATCGATGTGCAGTTTGTCCTCAATGGCTGGCCAGAAGATGAATCAGTCTTTGATGGTGCAGACGCGGTCGTCTTCTTCATGGACGGTGGACGGCGACATGAAGTGGTGGGAGAAAATGGGCGGCGATTGAAAATCGTCGATGACTGGGCCGCCAAAGGAGTGGGCTTGGGCTTCATGCACTTTGGAGTGGAAGTGATCGCAGATCAGGCAGGAAACCAATTCAAGCGATGGATTGGGGGTCACTATGAGCACATGCATTCCTGCAACCCGATCTGGGAACCCCACTTCAGCGTGTTTCCCGACCATCCCATCTGCCATGGTGTAGAACCTTTTCAGATCAAAGATGAATGGTATTTCAATATGCGGTTCGTCGGGGATCTTTCGGGCGAGAAGGCGACTGAATTCGAGGGACTCAAATTTGTACCCATCCTGACCGCCACACCATCAGACGAGGTCCGGGACGGACCCTACGTCTATCCAAAAGGGCCCTATCCGCATATTCAGGCATCCAAGGGACGCGCCGAAGCGATGATGTGGACGGTCCAACGGCCCAACGGAGGTCGCGGATTCGGGTTCACCGGTGGACATTTCCATGACAACTGGGCCAATGACAACTTTCGTCGTGTCGTTCTGAATGGAGTCCTTTGGATCGCCAAGGTTGACGTCCCACCCCGAGGAGTTCAATCGAATGTTTCAAAAGAAATGCTGAATGCCAATCTGGACCCCAAGAACCGCCGCTAACACCTGCTGAACCGAATCCGACGACACTCGCTGGAACTCACAATCCATGGCGTTGAGGTTGGGGTCAAACATCAAGGGCGTTCGGTGATCACGTTGTGTCACCGTTCGTTCATTCACCTTTTTCAGGAACGTTCTCGAGAATATCCAGCAGGACCTGATCCGATTCAATGCCTTCTGCTTGCGCTTCAAAATTCAAGAGAACGCGGTGGCGCATGGCAGGCAGGAATACCCGCCGCACATCTTCAAAGCTGACGTTGAATCGCCCTTCGAGCAGAGCCCGAACCTTGGAGGCCAAGGCAAGCGTTTGTGCACCACGCGGGCTGGCTCCCCACCGCACATAGTTGTTGGTCGCTGCGACCGAATGCGGACCGTCAGGATGCGTTGCCAGATTCAAACGCACAAGGTAGTCCCTTACGTGAGGTGCCAGAATCACCTGTCGCACCATCTGTTGCCACTTGGTAATCTCGTCGCCATCCATCACCTTTTCAAGTTCGGGCTGATGGCCTTGAGTGGTCCGATCAACGATGAGATCGAGATCTTCGCGGCTGCTGTATCCCACCACCAGTTTGAACAGAAAACGGTCCAGTTGGGCCTCGGGTAGAGGATAGGTACCCTCCTGCTCAATCGGGTTTTGCGTCGCCAAGACAAAAAAGGGCTGATCGAGAACGAACCGTGTTCCACCGGCTGTCACGGTTCCTTCCTGCATGGTTTCCAACATCGCTGACTGTGTTTTTGGCGTGGCCCGGTTGATTTCGTCAGCCAGCAGAATCTGCGTGAACACAGGACCCCGTTGAAACTCGAAACTACGACGTCCCTGGTCATCCTCAACAATCATGTTGGTACCCAGGATGTCGGCTGGCATCAGGTCAGGAGTGAACTGGATGCGACTGAAATTGAGATCCAGAACTTCCGACAACGTCCTGACCAGCATGGTTTTTCCCAATCCTGGTACGCCTTCGAGCAAGCAGTGCCCTCCACACAGGATAGCGGTCAACACCCCGTGCACGATATCGTCATGGCCGACAATCACGCGACCAATCATCTCACGGACAGCCTCGTACCGCTCTCCAAACTCTGCTGCTTCCGCCTGCATCGACTCGACTGTGTTACTCATGTGCATTCATGAAAGGAGGGTGTAAAGAACCGGTGTTACCGCAATAATTGCAATTCAGGAAGAGTTGACAATCCAAAGCATCCTGCCTGACACGGATTGACCGAGCATCTGATCCTAATGATAGCCGAAAGGGAGTAATCAGGGTCAGACCCTGAATGGCCACAAAAGCAACTATTCCGCAGCCGCTTTGGTCTTAGGTTGGGACAATTTTTTGGAAACTGCCTCCACTCTTTGAAAAACCCTCATCACATTGCCTCCCAGAACTTTCCGAATATCGTTTTCCGTGTAACCACGATCCAGCAATCCCTGCGTAATTACCGGGAATCGACCGACGTCACCCAGTTGGGCAGGCAGGGCTGGCACCCCATCAAAGTCCGACCCCAGCCCAACATGGTCAATTCCGGCGACCGCAACCACGTGATCGATATGATCCAATACATCGTGGATCGAACATTCCGACGATCGCGGGTGTTTCGCTTCCCACTGACGTAATGCGGATTGTGCCTTTTCCTCATCATCCGGATAAAGCTCTTTCAATTCCACCTTACGAGCCGACCTCTTGAGCGAACGGGCGGTATCGATCGGATTCAAATAATCGGAGAAGAAATTGATCATCACCACACCACCATTCTTCTTCGTTTCTTTCAGGACATCATCAGGCACGTTGCGCGGATGATCGGCGATCCCGCGTGCCGATGAATGCGAAAAGATAACAGGCGCTTTGGTAATTCGCAGTGTCTGCTTCATGCAATCTGGCGATACATGAGACAAATCAACAATCATTCCAAGTCGATTCATTTCCCGTACGACCTCCTCGCCAAACGCCGACAGCCCTCCGGAAATCGGATCATCACTGCAGGAGTCCGCCCAATCGAGCGACATGGAATGAGTCAATGTCATGTACCTTGCCCCTTCCCGAAACAATTGACGCAGAACGTTGATCGAGTTTTCAATGGAGTGACCTCCTTCAACGCCAATCAATGAAGCGATTTTGCCTTCACCAGTAATCCGCTTGACGTCCTTGACGGACAGCGCCAATTCGAAGACATCGCTGTATTGTTCTGTCATCTGTCGCACGACCGAAATCTGCTCCAAAGTCGTCGTCAAAGCGTTGTTCTGCATCGCCGTGGAAACCGGAACATAAACGGACCAAAACTGGGCGCCGACGCCGCCAGCACGCAAGCGTGGAATATCGGTATGAAGATCAGGTTGCGACTTGCGCAAATCGACTTGATGGATTGAGTCGCCACTTTTCCGAAGCGCCCATGGCAAATCATTATGCCCGTCAAACACCGGTGCTGAACGATGAATCCTGACTGCCTCATCGGAAACGACGATGGCTGCCCGATTGGCGCCACTACCACCTTCCGTCGATTTAGGACTGCCAACATCATCAGCTGCCAGCAGTGGTAGAGCAAAACAAGAAGCTGCAACACAAAGTACGTTTCGTAGACGAATCACCAAACCACTCGCAGATAAACGGAAATGTAAGTCAGTCAACCAGTATCATGACAGACGTGGTGCCGGCGTTCCACCCGCAATTCCGGACCAGGCGCGTATCCCAGGCTGCTCTCCGATCAACAAGGTCCGGTCAATACTATGGACAGCAAACCAGGATTCCATTCAGGCGGAGCCTGATTTTTTTGCCTGCTTCAACAGATCATGCTGCGGACTGGTCTTGTAGAAACGATCCAACGGATAGCATCCACTGATCAGACCGTTCCGTGGCGCAGTGGTGCAATCACTGAAAGTTCGACAGACCTTTTTCCGGGACAGCATCCGGCCGGAAAACAGATCGGCCGGCAACTCAGGATAGGACAATACCATCCGACCCAAACCGACCGAATCGACCCCCTTGGAACGCACAAGAGCCTGTGCGACATGTGGCAACCAATCCTGAAGGTAACTATACCCCGAGCCCACGAAAATGAGATCTGCGTGTTTGCGTTTCAATTCAGCCGTCACCTGCAACTGCCGCGCCACTCCCACCAAGGGATCCTCCGGTGGTTGGTATCCATCACTGGGGGGAAAGTAGGCAGGTCTCTGGATATGCGGGTTGTAATACGGACTACCTGCTGTCGTACAAACCAATTTGATGCCCAACTGTTTGAGCAGATCAAGGAATTGTGACGGCTCATCCAAATCGATCCCGCATCCCGAATCATCGCTGCCAAACGCGAGACGTCTGTCGCCGCGGGGGTCCGCGATGCCGATCTGATCCGGGCCTGTATGAAAGGGCAGAAAATCGAAAATGCTGACACGAACACCAATCATCAACCCCGGTGCAGCCGAGCGAACACCCGCAACAATGTCACGAAGAAACCGTGTGCGATTTTCAAAACTGCCGCCAAACCGACCTGGTCGGTCGACTCCACTCAACAACTCGTGACCCAGATAGCCGTGGCAGTGCTTGACATCAACAAACTGAAAGCCCGCTTTCTGGGCCAGGATGGCGGCCTGGATGAAATCATCTACCAGTCGCTGAAGCTCATCATCGGTCAGTATTGCGGTTTCATCATCAATGCCCAAGCGTGCATCAAGCGCGGGATTTCGTTGTACCGTTCGCGGTTCGCTGACACTTTTTTGATTTGGTCGCGCGTAGCGTCCTGAATGGGTCAACTGCAATCCCACCAACAGATCCTTAACGCTTCCAAATTCCGCTTCATGCGTTTCCGTCAATTCACGTCTCAGCGATTCGATCTCGGGCAAATTCGCTTCGTTGATCATCAATTGATTCGGATTGGCCCGGCCATCGTTTCGCACGGCAACTGCTTCGCCGCCCCACATCAGCTTTGCACCACTCAAACCGAAATTTCGCCAGCGTCTTCTTGTCAGGTCCGTTGGCTTGCCATCCCGTGTCCCATCCCAGCCCTCCATGGGAAGAATGCAGAATCGGTTGCCAATCGTCACATCGTCCACCGTTAGCGAAGCTGCCAAAGGACTCTGCTCCCCCAACACGATCTCCTTATCACAGGGCAATTGGATACCCAGATTTTTCAGGTAGCTGACAAATGCTTCTTGTGTCTTGAAGCTCGCCACACGGGGGTAAGCCATCAATTTGCCTCGTTCAAAACGGATTCCAAGTTCTGTGCAATGATTTCCAGCACCTTCAGGTCCGCTTCGGGCCGATGAGGAGAATCGGGATGTGTCTGATCGCTTTCCAGCATCCCCCGAATCTTCAGAAACATGGCGGCCGAATGCTTGTACGCAGGTGCCGGGTTCCTGAACGTAAAGGCACCCAGATACTGCAGTAAATCATTCAATTCATGAAAGCCTGGATCTCCCGCCTCCCACATCGCATCGCGCCGAGCAAATGCATCAGGAGCAAAGGTACTGAGTCCAAGCAGGTAGTCACTCCCATACATCACCATATCAATCGCCAGATCATTTCCCGTGAACACCTTGAAATCCGGACGAATCCGATTGCGCAATTCCAGTCGCTGCCACTCGGGCACGCGATGAAGCGACGAGTGCTTGGCACCTATTGCATTTGGAATCATCATCAACTGCTGGTAAACCTCCAGCGAATAAATCCTGCCAAATGGGGCAAACACTTTTCCCAATTCGAAGAAGAGAAAATCTTTGCATTCACGAGCGAGGCTCTGATAAGCTTCGACCAACTGCTGGTCGGGCAGTCCAATCAATCCATAGGACTGAAAGAAAACAGGTGTCCCACCGTAGCGTTGAATCTGTTCGATCCCGATACGATACGATTCCATGGAAAACGGGGCCCCTGGGCCGTCAGCTACGAAAACCCCCGCCACAAAAAATCGCCCATCCGTGATCCGCTGGGACCGCCGCAGCACCTCTTCGCGAACCGTCTCGTCGATCAGATTCCCGTATCCTGTGTCCATGTTGACGGCGGGCACCAAGCCCGCATCCAGGGTGCGAATCAGATGGGCATCAAATCCTTTCCAGTCAACCTCACCTCCCTCTTCATAGGGCAACAGAATGGCTGAGATCCCCGTGACCTTGCGGCGCGGCGACAACAGTTTCTGTGGATCAATCATATCGTGCATGTCTTTCATCCGTAACGAACCTTACCAGCCCAAGCCGTTTTAGTGTTCCTGCGAGATGTCTTGGATAACTGGCGTGTCCAAAACGTCTGCACCCTCCCGATCACATCCGTACTCATTGAATCTGGATTTCAACTTCTGGACACTTTCTCAACACGCCCAGCCTCCAGATCAATCCTGAATGCGGTACAAAGCCGATGCTGTCCGCAACAGCAGAGAATCGCCAATCACCCCCAATGATGCGAGTGTACGTTCTCCCAGATCATTCGAACCGACCTCTTCAAATTCCTGTCCTGTTCGGACCACGGTCGTAACACCATCTTCGCTGGTGAAGTACAGATTGTTGCCTGCCAATAGAGGTGATGCGGAGAAGTTTCCACCAATCCGCTCTCGGTAAACCAAGTCACCTGTTTCCGCATCAACGCACATCGCAATTCCATCATCACTGATTGAATAGACCAAGCCTCCGTGGGCAAGCATCGAGGGTGTCTTGGGAATATTGCGATCCAATTGCCACGCGACATGTGTATCGGTCACCACGCCTTCACCGGTGGGTCGAATCGCCAGCATCTTGCTGCTGTCAAAACTCGTAGAAATGAATACCAGGCCACGGTGATAGCAGGGCTTGGGAACCACAGAATAGCCGACGTACCGAACATCCCAGATGATCGCTCCCGTCGTTGGATCCAATGCCAACACACAGTCACTACCAGGTGCAATCACCTGAACCTGTCCGTCCACCTCAATCACCGTTGGCGTGCAAAATGAAAACGTTTTTTTTGCTGTCACAGGGCGAGGGGTCGACCATGCCAATTCACCAGTCGTTGCATTCAAGGCCACAATTTTCGGCTCTTGATCTCCATCGCAAGTAAAAATCAGATGACCGTTCGTCAATACAGGACTACCACCATTCCCGTGCGTAGGCCTGAAGTACAGTTCTCGGTTCGTCCACAGCACCTCTCCATCCAGAGAAAGACAGGCGGTTCCTTGATACCCAAAATGCACATAAATCTTTCCATCATGAATGATCGGTGTCGGGCTGGCGTGACTATTCTTCTTGTGGATTCTTGCTGGTCGCTCATCCGTCTGTTCCATCACCGGAACCGTCTTTACTATCTCACCTGACTCAGAATCGAGGATCAACAATGAGAGTCTAAAACGTGGATTCTCCTCATCACCCGAGGGAATCGCAGCTGTCAAATAGATGCGTTCACCTGTCGATACAGGGGATGACCAACCCTCGCCAGGTAACTCTGCCCGCCAGGCAATGTTCTTCTCCGGACCCCATGCAACCGGCAGTTGTCTCGCGATAACCCCGTCCCCCGCAGGACCACGGAACGCCGACCAATGCTCTGCTGCGGATGCCAACGAAATCGAGGCGGGAAGGAGCAAGAGCAGGAGGAGTAGCCGATTTGAAAGCATGGAATTCTCTCCAGATGAAGATGAGGCAGGTAAGCAGGTAATGGGGCGAGGAAGCTCCTGCGTGCCAAACCAACGGCCTGCCTCACGAGACTGCCTAGTCCTTGGAACGCATCAACAAGACAAGATTCTTGCCGCTGGGTTCGAGATCTGCCACCTGCAAGCGGCCAGTGGCACCAGCAGCAGCATAAACTCTTTTCGCCACAGGACAATCACCACCCAGCACCACGACCGGGACTGGAGCAGCGAGTGAAATCAGACCGTCGACTCCAAAGTATTTTACCGCTCCCGGGACAAACATGGGATCGTCATGCCGGTTGAGTTCGGCAAATCGAAAGTCGGCGAGATCGATAATACAGCGATCGATTTTCTGACTGGTCTGGCTGCATGCTGCAGCAACGAGAGGTCCTGCCGTTTTCCCTAAACCAATCAAATGGACGTCGCCTAATTGACCGGTGTAATCAACCACTGAAAGCAGGTCATGAGTGCGTTGGGCAAACAGGCAGTGGTTGAAACCAAAAGTGTATCCAGAGAATTGGTGCCAACCCAGGTCACCGCCACGTTGGAACCACATTCTCTGTGACTGCTCAGGGTTAGCCGGCTCATCTTGGCCAACTAGCTCACCTTGGCCAAACAGATCCGGGACGACCACTCGATACCCAGCCTGTACCAGTGAAACAATCTCCTGCTTGATTCGGCCTTTAACAAGGATGCTCGACTTACCATCATCCGTCACCCAAATGACCGTCCCTCGCTCCGCTGTCTTGTCGATCGGATCCAACTGTAGAATCGGCAACACCTCTTGATGATCAATGTTTCTCAGGGCGCCCGCATGGATCGTCACGCCGTCCATTTTCAAAAGCGTTGTTTCCTGATAATCGACCTGACCCACCTGATCTGCTGTGCGTCCCAGAATGGTTTTCCATCCGCCGCCGATAACGTTTCGATAGACATTCAATGCATCGTTTGAATCGGGAACCAGCCGGCTCAATTGGCGGTCTGAATCTCTTGCTGCCAAGGCGAGTACCCTAATCTCGTGTACATCACCAAGCTGATCGCCTGAGGGTTTGGGATACTCACTGTTCCAGACGGTGGATTCACTCTGACTTAGCGGCAGGAAATCTTTTTCAACAATCGAATCGAGCCCCAGCCCGAAATGCTGGTTGAAGAAAGCGTACATCGCGGCTCGATTGACATGGTTGTA
>JACLAC010019423.1_pt1 | contig 15455 bp, 15 predicted proteins | sample 8027881 | NCBI WGS metagenome assembly JACLAC01 (sample SAMN15725517, study PRJNA655200) | protist metagenome | isolation source: fluorescence activated cell sorting (FACS) single amplified genomes of... | place: Spain: Blaines Bay Microbial Observatory, Mediterranean Sea | collected 2016-01-19
CCAGCTCCTCCGTTGATATTTGGAAACTTGCTACGACAAGCATCTAGAATGGCCTGGGCTGCAATGTCACTCTGCACTCCCTTCATGTTATTAAGGATGCAGTCCTCGTAATTTTGTTGCCCAGCGTTGCCAAGAATTCCAGCCATGGGAAGCAATTGTGCCTTAGCTGGAGAGCTGAAACTCAGATAGGTCATCACGGAAAGTATCCCAAGCAGCAACAACCGGGTGGGAGGCGTGTTCATCTGATTACCAAAACGAAGCATAACTCAGAGCAGCGCTTCCAGAGCCTGAATCAGTTCCGGATCACTTGGAGTTATTTTTGGGGCAAAGCGTTGCTGTACCTCACCTTCTTGGTTAACTAGGAATTTCTCGAAGTTCCAGGTGATCTTTCCTGGAAATGCGGCGGTTGGTCCGGTCAAAAGCGCATAGAGCGGGTGTTGGTCTACTCCACTGACCTCTAGCTTGGCAAAGAGGGGAAATGTCACTCCATAATTGAGGTCACAAAACTGTCGGATTTCTTGGGCAGTTCCTGGCTCTTGCTGTCCAAACTGATTGCAAGGGAAGCCCATCACGCTGAAGCCTTGTTCCTGATAGCGCTGATGCAGCTCTTCGAGCCCCTTGTATTGCGGGGTCTTACCGCAGTGACTCGCTACATTAACCAGCAGCAAAGCCTTGCCAGCGTAGTCTGAGAGAGCGCATTCGTTACCTTCTAGATCGGTGAGTTGTAGTGTGTGAAATTCTGACATTTATAGTTCCTTCGGAAAAAAGATAAATCAGTTTGAAGGTTGGTTTACTAAAAAATTTTTCTATTTTGCGATAAGCGTTGAGCAGAGGCAACTCTTGGGATGTAGAAGGCCAATGATTTTTTTGTGTTGGTCGGTATGGTGAAGCCTTCGCCAATCAAATCAGTGATTGAAAGTGGATTTGGTGGAGCTTGCTTGCAACTGCGGGGTAACTTCGTAAGCTGAATGTTCTTCACAGATCTTTGACTCACCTCATATTGTGGTTCATCCATGCTTTATCATACGATGGTCGCCGTTCATGTGACCGCTGTTTGTCTCGTTGTTGGAACTCTGTTCGTACAGTCCCTCGCAGTAGTTTTTCGTTTTCGAATGACTGAAGATGCCCAGATTGCTGGAGCCCAGTGGATTCAGCATCGAATTTACAAGTTCATCTACTACCCAATCTTGGGGATTGCCGTAGCAACGGGTCTATACCTAGCAACGATCACGGGAGCCTTCAGCAATGGGCTCTGGTTGCACTATAAACTGGTTGGCTTATTGCTGCTGATTGTTTTCGGCTTCCTAAATGGAATGCAGATTCTCAAACGTGACCTGCCCAAGCCAATGGCAATGTTCGTCCACATTGGCATCTTCTGTACATCTGCCTTCATGATCTACATGGCTTCTGCCAAGCCGTTCTGATGAGATGTCTGTAATCTTTAGATCAACGATGCTGCTGAGATTCTTTTGCTAACGCGTGACTTGCTGCGGTTCCGTAGTCGTAAAGGAAGAATCTATCCTCAATTTTTGGATCCAGATGATATTTCTTTGCAGAGAGCCGCGGAAGCCCTCGTAGAAGTTTTTAGACAGGCTTCGGCAGATGGCTCGACGCGTCAGGAGCTTAGCGTAGAAACCTCACTCCAATTACAAAGCCAGCAACTCGATACTCTAATAGGACGTGGATTGGAAAAGCTGCTGTTGGATCGATCCGAATTTGATACAGGAGATCCAGCAGAACAGCAGTGTTTCCGAGAGTTAATCTTCATTCAGGCACGTCAAGCTTTGCGTGAAGAAGCTAAAGCTTTAGATCCCAGTCTTCAAGAGTTTTGGAAGCGTCTCGAGATTCTGCGAAGTCAACCAGTTGCGCAGATTCAGGAAGCTCTTTACGCAGATCTACCAGCTCAGCAGCGCTTATTGCAATTCTCACCCATTGGAGCAGATGCTCTACTCCATCGCTACAACTGTGCGCAGGTACAAGGGCTCCTGCTGAATTCAGAAGCTCTGGAACTGCGCTTGGAGTACCCAGACCCTGGACCGTTGCGCCAGCTGTGCAAGTACCTACGCTTTCACCAATTGCTGGTCCAGATCACAACAGGTGAACAGGGCATCTTTCAGCTTCGGATCGATGGTCCACTGAGCCTATTCTACAAAACTCAGAAGTACGGAATGCAATTGGCCAATTTCTTCCCCGCAATCCTGCAACAGAAAAACTGGCAATTGCGAGCTACGGTCTGCTTCCGACAGAAACCACCACTTCAGTTGCAACTGGATTCGAGTTGTGGAATCCGTTCGCACTACCAACAATTCCACGATTATGTGCCTCCAGAATTTCAACAGATTGGTGACCGCCTAAAAGAGCGCCTACCAGAGTGGCGGTTGGAGCCTGCCGGTAGCTTTGTGCCGTTGCCAGGGGATCGCTACTGCTTTCCAGATTTTGTCCTGCAGCATCAGACAGGAGCTTCGGTTGCTCTTGAACTTTTTCATGGTTGGCACGCAGGCCCACTTAGACAACGACTACTGCAACTGGAAGAGGTTCAAGGAGTTCCTTTGTTGCTGGGTGTCAGCAATAGCCTCTTGAAGAATCCGGAGCTTAGTGTTGCCTTGGAAACTTCTAGTTACTTCAAGACCTTTGGTTTTTCCTTCCGAGAGTTGCCAACTGTCGATAAGCTTACTAAAATGTTGCAATCGTGGTGGGGTGCAACTCAGCAGTAGGAACAAGCTCTTTTTCAGGTACTCTTAGGAATGTATGTCCTGCGTACATGCTTAGGCTTGTATGTACAGTTTGGGCCCTTAGTCGTTGCCCCCCTTGTTGCCCTGCACATTAAAACAGGTCCACTCCCATAACTCAGGGGTATTAACCATGAGCTTAAACAGGTTGTTGACTTTCCTCTTACCTTTAACAGAATAGTCATTGAACCCATCCAATCTCTTCTTAAGTCTTTTAATAAGCATTATCTCTCCTTAGATATATGATTGAATGGTAGACCATCCACCCCTTCTCCTATTTCCCTTTCGCTTTCATCTCTGTCCACTTATAGGATTTGGATAGGTCGGATTGGTTATCGACTGCCAAACCCGTTACAGGCCTACCTTGGGTACTACGGGTTTTCCGATACCATATTGGTGTGCAAACCGAATCGCATCACCAACTTGGGTATTCCTGTGCTTTTCGCTTGTATTAGATACGATTAACTTAAATTCCTTGTTCAAAAACTTACCTTACATTATCTGAAAGTAACCACTGCGCGTCTGATTATGGTTTGACTATCGTGTTCAAGGGAGTAGATGAACGTCCCTCCCTACCGCAGTCCATCTCCTCTAATATATCTGTTCGGGAGACAGGCACGATACTCCTGTTGTGTTCTGAGATTCAAGCAATCGAGCTTTAACCATATTCATCTAGTCCTGACTCTAAGTCGCTCATCAGATAGCTTCAGAGACTTGAGCCTTTTCTGCAGATGCTATTTTCACCATTCCCTTTCAAGATCTGCGAGGGTGTTGCCACCCGTGGCTAATTGCAACGGACTATGTACATTTCAGACATTACATGAGATTTATACCTCGCTAATATAAGCGCCTTTCACAGCGCACCGATAGGAGTGTAGGTTACGCAGAGCTTGAATTTGTACTTCTTCAAGAGAGCTCTGCGGATAACTGGTAGCGGCATCAAGGTGGGATTGGGCAACAAGTGGAGAAAGGGAAACGATGCCAAGAACAAGAAGGATGCACAGCAACGCTAACGCCAGCAGCAGTTCAATCAGGGTGAATCCTGCTCGCTCAGTAGGCGTTCGGATCAACAAAGCCCTTGAATATGGTGAGGAAGAGAATCTTGATGTCAAACCAGAGTGACCATCGTTCGATGTAATAGAGATCGAATTCGATGCGTTTTTCCAGGGAAGTATTGCCGCGCCAGCCGTTGATCTGTGCCCAACCAGTAATGCCAGCCTTGACCTTGTGCCGCAGCATGTAATCTGGGATCTGTTTTTTAAACTGCTCAATGAAGACCGGCCTTTCTGGACGGGGACCAACCAAGCTCATCTCGCCTCGTAGTACATTGAAGAGCTGGGGTAGCTCATCAAGGCTGACTTTGCGGATGAACTGTCCGATGGGAGTGCAACGATCATCAGCCTTACTGGCCCAGACTGCCCCGGTGCGTTGCTCGGCGTCCAAGCGCATCGAACGGAATTTCAATGCATTGAAGATTCGGCCATCCAGTCCCATTCGTTCCTGACGGTAGAAGATGGGTCCTGGTGAACTCAGACGGACTAGTCCAGCGATCAGTAACATGATGGGACCAAAGATCAGCAGAGCAGCAGCAGCACCTACCATATCCAGTCCACGCTTGAGCAGTCGGTTCCAACCAAATAAAGGACTGCGTACAATTGTTACGACAGGGATCCCCTCAAAATTTTCTGTCTCGGTGTGCAATGTTCGAAAGCTACCAAGATTGGGGACAATGTGCAGATCCACCCAGAGTTCGGCAAACTGTTCTTTCAATTGGGGTAGGTGCGCTTGCTCTGTAGGTGAGAGAGCGAGAAAGACTTGATCAATCTCCTGTCGATGAATACGTTGCACCAGTTCCTCTAATTCAGTGAACTGTGGCAGGCTATTGGGTAAGTTCGTTCCAGATTGCAGACTCAGCACCCCTTTCAGGAGGATTCCGGTTCGCTGATAACCATCCAGTCGTTGTGCAAAGTTCAGTGCGGTCTCACCGGAGCCAATCACAGCAATTTTCCTGAGGTGGTAGCCACGCCGATGCAGCCACTTCATGCTCTTGCGGGCTAGGTAACGAGAGAGTACCAGCAGTAGGAGTAGGAGTATCAGAAAATAGAGTGTATGTACTCGAGAGTAGGAGAATTCCCGGTAGTAGAAGGCAACTCCCACCAAAGCGAGGAACAAATATAACCCTCCACGAAGCAGGTAGAGGAAATCCTGGCGGGGACGAATGAAGGATTGGGGACGGTAGACGTTAGCCAGGGAAAAGGTGAGTGCTGTCAATAGGGCTGCAGCAAAAGCGGCTTTGAGGTATTCGACATGATCCGGAATGTAGTCAGCACCGGGCCAGTTCAGCCAGAAAAAACGAGCTCGGTAGGCAAACTCCCAAGCCAGAAAAGCCAGCATGATATCCAGTCCTCGCAGGGCCCCAAGTAGGACCTGATTGTGAGTTTTTAGCACAGACGTAACTTGAAATAACAGGAATGAGTAAATGAAGACGGCCGACTTCCATCCGGCACGAGTTCAGACATTGGTTTTTGATCTTGATAGTCTGACAGGTGAATTTAGTCAGGAACAGTGGGAAAATTTTCGTGAACTCCTACGGGTGCTGCAGGAACGTGATTTTCACTTAGTACTACTGGGAGAAGAACTCTCTCCCAACGACTGGCAGCAATTCTCAGGGATATCAATCGTTTCTGGATCCCCCGAAAGCAGTGGCCGTCACAATCCCCAATTAGGCCAAGCCGATCATTTCTGGGTTACAGATCGCTCCAATCTTCACGCTTGGTTACAGGATCAGTATTCCCATTTTGCCAGTCGTCAACCAGTCCTTGTTCCCAACGGGTTCTATTGTCCTCGCATTGAAGACTTGCTGCAAATTTTTCATCCCAGCCGCAACACAACCCTAGAGATAGCGGAACAACTACTGAAAAGCAAACAGGAGGCCCCCAGCAAGCCACTATTGGTTGGCATTGGTGGACCAGATGACTGTGGACATGCATATTTTGTGGGAGAATTACTGGAAGCTCTGGAAGAACAGGGTGTACTGGTTGGTGGTTTTGATTTGCTAGAACTACTAAGTCCTGAGCACAAGAATTCAACCGTAGCCGATTATTGGCGAACTCCCCGAGAACGAGACTGGATTCTTGATACACTGCTGCGTCCCTATGCCGCTGGGAATACTGTGACTGTGATTGATGAGCCCGATTTCCTGCAAGGTTGTGAAACCTCGTCATACCCACTTTTTTGGGCTCCAGAGATGGTTGTATTGCTCTGGGGAACAACAATTTTTGTACCTGAAATACATAAACTACTGGACATAAAGATCGTACTGGATCTTACTCCCAAGGCCGCGGCAGCACGATTATTCGAACTGGACGAGCGCAGTGATTTCAATCCAGATTTCATAGAGACTTATCTCAAGGGGGAAGGAAGACTCTATGGTGAATACTTAGAAGCCAATCAAATTCGGCAGCAAGCAGACTTTATCGTGCAGTTCGATAATTTCCATGCGTTTAAATTGGAGGGTGACCCCAAGTAGTTGTAATACACGAATTGAAACCCCATTTTACAACAATGAAGGATGGCAAGTAGACTGGGTATGAATCTATTGGGTTTCAACAGGCGCAGAAGTAGAAAACGACGGTTCTAACGGTATTTTGCTCAAGATTGCGCCTAAAGGCTCAAGCAGAGTATGGAGAGTTGGCCCCACAAATGTTGAAGCTGGCAAGGTCGATACCGGGTTACAAATCCCACAGGGTCTTCGTTGCTAAAGATGAAGAGCGGCTAACACTGGTCGAATTTGAAGAAGATGTTACCCAATTCGATTGGGCTAGTCACCCAGAGCAACGTGCTACCCAAAAGCGTGGACGGTCAGCTTTTTACAGTGAATACTCGTTGCAAATGTGCGAAGTGAAACGAGAATTTCGATTTTCCACAACCGAAGAGGATCACTGACGTAGTGAGATTTCAGACTAGTAGGGTTTGTTGAGGAAGGGCGACCTGACGAGCAAGCCCGACAGGCCGTACAGAGATGGGATCAATCAACGCAAGGTTGACCGACCCGTCAGTAGGATTAGATTTCGAAGCGGTCGAGGTTCATCACCTTGTTCCAGGCAGCCACGAAATCCTTGACGAACTTTTCCTTGGAGTCGCTCTGAGCATAGACTTCAGCTACTGCTCGAAGTTGTGAATGAGAACCAAAAATCAGATCTACACGGGTACCCGTCCACTTCAGGTCACCGCTTGTGCGATCACGGCCTTCGAAGACTTCCTCTTCCTCGGAATTTGCCTTCCATTCTGTGCTCATATCCAGCAGATTGACGAAGAAGTCTGTGGACAATACCCCAGGTCGATCAGTGAAGATACCGTGCTTTGACTGATTGTGATTGGTGTCCAGAACACGCATGCCACCGACCAGTGCTGTCATTTCTGGAGCAGTCAGGGTCATGAGTTGAGCCTTGTCCACCAGGAATTCTTCCGTGGACACGGTGAAGGCAGCCTTCTGATAGTTACGGAAGCCATCTGCTTGGGGCTCCAGCACTGCAAAAGAATCAGCATCAGTTTGCTCCGCTGTCGCGTCAGTGCGACCAGCAGTGAAAGGCACTTCGATGTTGTGTCCACCAGCTTTGGCAGCTTGCTCAACTGCAGCACAACCACCAAGCACGATCAGGTCAGCCATAGAGACCTTCTTGCCACCACCAGCAGAAGCATTGAAGGTTTCCTGAACACCACCCAATGCCTGCAGTACTTTGGCTAGTTGCTCAGGTTGGTTTGCATCCCAATTCTTCTGAGGAGCCAGACAGATGCGAGCACCATTGGTACCACCACGCTTATCTGAATTACGGAAGGTGGTCGCAGAACACCAAGCAGTCCCAACAAGTTCTGAGGTAGATAGACCGGTTGCCAGGATATTGGCTTTGAGTTGAGCGATGTCACTGGCATCAACCAATGCGTGGTCAACAGCTGGGACAGGGTCTTGCCAAATCAGATTTTCTTCAGGAACTTCTGATCCCAGGTAGCGCACTTTGGGACCCATGTCACGGTGAGTCAGCTTGAACCAAGCACGGCCGAAGGCATCAGCAAACTCGTCTGGATTGTCACGGAAGCGCATTGAGATTTTCTCATAGATTGGATCCATGCGCATGGCCATGTCTGCTGTGGTCATCATGGGTCGATGCTTTTTGGAAGGATCATGGGCGTCTGGAACCATATCTTCCTCAGCGACACCCTTGGCCAGCCACTGCCAGGCTCCCGCCGGGCTCTTGGTCAGTTCCCAATCATACTTGAAGAGAGTGGTGAAGTAGCCGTTGTCCCACTGAGTTGGATTTGGGGTCCAGGCACCTTCGATACCACTAGTGATTGTGTCACCCGCCTTACCACTGCCGTGCTTGCTGGTCCAACCAAGGCCCTGCTCAGCGAGTGAGGCACCTTCTGGCTCAGGGCCGACCAGTGAAGCGTCACCGGCGCCATGACATTTGCCGAATGTGTGACCGCCAGCAACTAGAGCAACGGTTTCTACATCGTTCATCGCCATGCGGGCGAAAGTCTCACGAATGTCGCCTCCAGAGGCAACTGGATCAGGCTCGCCGTTTGGTCCTTGTGGGTTGACGTAGATCAGGCCCATCTGTACGGCTGCCAGTGGATTTTCCAACTCACGCTCACCCTTGTAGCGCTTGTCGGTTAGCCACTCGGTCTCTGTTCCCCAGTAGATGTCTTCTTCTGGTTCCCAAACGTCGGCACGTCCACCACCGAAGCCAAAGGTCTTGAAGCCCATGGACTCCATGGCGCAGTTGCCAGCAAGGACCATCAAGTCAGCCCAAGAGATCTGGTTGCCATACTTCTGCTTGACTGGCCACAGCAGGCGTCGAGCCTTGTCAAGATTTGTGTTGTCTGGCCAGCTATTAAGTGGGGCGAAGCGCTGTTGTCCAGCTCCGGCTCCTCCACGACCGTCGGCGATACGGTAGGTACCCGCGCTGTGCCAGGCCATGCGCACCATGAAGGGGCCGTAGTGTCCGTAATCAGCGGGCCACCAGTCCTGAGAGTCGGTCATTAGGGTGTAAAGGTCTTGTTTGAGTGCCTTGAGGTCTAATTTACTGAACTCCTTAGAATAATCGAAATCCTCACCCATTGGATCGGACAAATTCGAGTGATAGTGCAGCATTTCAAGATTCAATTGATTTGGCCACCAGTCTGTGTTTTTCGTGCCTTTGGACTCTCCTCCGCTAAAGACACTTCCGCTGAAGGCGCCGCCGCTGAATGGGCATTTGCTTTCGCTCATAATCGTCTCCGTTGCTCTTGTAGTTATGGTTCATGGACAGGATTCAGAATCCTGCTGTTGGCTGACGTCTTGGGGGGACTTCCCCTTCTGTCGCTCTTTGTTCGCTGGGGTGATATTTCGCTGCTCTTGGTCTTGCTTGCTTCAGCGAGACATTTAGAACAGTGTCCCCAGTAGATAACCTCCGCTTCGTCGATTTTGTAGCCCATGCTTTCGCTGGGACTCAGGCAGGGAGCAAAACCGACCGCACAGTCGACATCGACCATGTGGTGGCAGGATCGGCAAACTAGGTGATGGTGATTGTCGCCCACACGATTTTCGTAGCGGGCTGGAGATCCGGCAGGTTGGATACGCCGAACCAATCTTCGTTCGACCAAGATACCTAAGGCATCGTACACAGCCTGTTTGGAAATGACACCCAATTCTGCTCTGACTACCTCGGCAACACCATCTGCCGTGATGTGAGGCTGGCCTGACACCGCTCGCAGGACAGCGATGCGTTGAACCGTCACCTGAACATCATGTTGACGGAGCAGATCCGCCAGTTCAGTAGCCAATGGTACTCCTCGGTTTAGATGGGAAGAGAAAGAGAATTCATCAGTGATGGGAATGTATAATCCCCTACATCGGAATCATCTTGGGGTCAATTTGACCTGCAGATGTAATGACTATTCGATGGAATCACTAGCCGAAGTTGCTGCCTAATCTCGGAAGCAAAAACAGTGGATACCATTGACGTAATCATTCTGGACAAATCAGATTTACAAGCTAAATCTTATTCTAGACTAAGTCAAGAATCTTACCAATTCTGAACAATGCGACACGAAAAATTTTATGGGGAGATTACAAGATTGGATTCTACGACTAAATTGAGAAGGAGAGATCTTCTATTCGGGCAGGATTCTTTCCATGCGAGCGGAACGGGAACCTTTGACTAGAATCACATCATTGGGTTGGAGGATCCGCTGCAGAAGAGGGAGCAGATCACCTGGTTCTTCTGCGACGTGCACCAGACGTTGGGTAGTTGCTTGCCAGCCCTCTGCTAGGTTCAAGCCGTAGGGACCACAGGCGAAGAGGGTTGAGACGCCACATTCAGCAGCAAACACGCCCACTTGATGATGTAGCTCAGGGGCTTGGTCTCCGAGCTCTGCCATCGAACCTGCTGCAAGTAGTAGCCGTCGAGAGGGATACATCTGACGTAGGCTCTGCAGTACGCTCCGGAAAGATGAGGGATTGGCGTTGTAACTATCGTTGACCCACAATATATCTCCGCGAGGGAGTAGCTGCATCCGGCCTGCAACATCCAGATCCAGTTCGGCAACGGCTTGCCGTAGATCACTATCATCCACACCTGTTGAGTCCAGAGCTGCGAGGACACCAGCCAGATTTTGTAAAGCCAGTGGGTTATTCAAGGAAGTCTGTAATTCACCAATGGGTGAATCCAGAATTAACAAGCCGTTGTCTGATCGGGTTGCCTGTAGTTGCAGGTTCCACTCTGCGACTGGTTCGTTGAGTCCAAAGCTGTAGAGGACCACCCCAATCTGTTCTGCTTCTCGCTCAAGAACACTTCTTTCTAACACATTTGCTGGAATCCAGGCTTGGCCACCTTCCACAAGTCCTTTCCACAAGCCGGATTTCTCTCGGGCAACCCCGGCCGTATTGAGCAGAAATTCCAAATGACTTTCCCCGATGCTTGTCAGTAGACCAACGGTTGGTCGAGATACCTTGGCTAGTGTTTCGATCTCTCCAAAGTGGTTTGTTCCAATTTCAACTACCCACCAACTCGTATCCAGTGGGGCTGACAGAAGCGTTAGGGGTACACCGATAAAGTTGTTGTAATTGCCCTGAGTTGCGTGGGCAGTAGCATCCAGACTTTGGCAAAGATGTCGGGCGATCTCCTTGGTCGTTGTCTTGCCGTTACTACCAGTGATCCCCAACACATTGCCAGAGAAGCGTTTGCGGTAGTCGGTAGCCCAGTCCAACAGCGCCTGATTGGGAGAAGCAACTTCAATTCTGGGAGCTTGTTGTAGTTCGGCAGGGAGGTGTTCAGCAGAGGCAATCAATCCAGCAGCACCATGAGCTATTGCCTGGGCTGCGTAGGAGTGGCCATCGCTATTTTCTCCCTGTAGACAGACAAACCACTGTCCGGGCTGGATCTTGCGAGAGTCTGTGGTTAATCCAGAGACCTTTGTCTGTGGATCAACATGATGTGGGGTGCCTTGGAGAGCAGGAGCTAGTTCGTGAATGGTATAGGGCAGCATCAATTGCTCAGTTGACACAACACATCCTTTACCATGTTGGGGCTACCAATGTAAAGAGGTACTCGCTGGTGCAGTTTTTGTGGCTCAATCTCCAGGATGCGCTGTGCTCCATCGCTAGCCATGCCTCCCGCTTGTTCAGCAAGCAGAGCCAAGGCGTTGCATTCATACATCAGGCGTAGCTTGCCTTGGGGAGCCTTTTGAGTGGGTGGATACAGATAGATCCCACCCTTGAGCAGATTGCGGTGGAAGTCGGCGACCAAAGAACCAATGTAGCGACCTTGAAAGTTCCGATCCCGACAAGATTCCAGATAGGCTTGAATCTGTGGACAGAAGTGATGGAAGTTTCCCTCGTTGCAGGAATAGATTTTTCCGTTGTCCGGAAAGCGCAGCTGTGTGTGTGAGAGGAAAAATTCCCCGAGAGATGGTTCGTAGGTGAAGGCATTCACGCCATGCCCGGTCGTCAGCACTAGGATGGTTGAAGAACCGTAGAGCACGTAACCGCTGGCTAACTGTTGGGAGCCTGCCTGGAGTGCATCCTCCATAGTTGGGCTAGTACTAGGTTGCGTACGTCTGCGGTAGATAGAGAAGATGGTGCCAATCGAGACATTGACGCCAATGTTGCTGGAACCGTCCAGTGGGTCAATTGCAACCAAATACTTTGCCTGCTCATTACCAGTGTGGACCAGTTCGTCTTCTTCCTCGGAGATGATGCAGCAGACCTGACCTCCCAGACGTAAAGCTCGTGCGAAGCGAGTATTGGCAATTACGTCCAGCTTCTGCTGATCTTCTCCCTGAATGTTTTCTGCACCAGCACTGCCTTCCAGACTGATCAGTCCAGCTCGGTTGATGTCACGGTTGATGATCTTAGCGGCTAGAGATATATCTGCAAGTAGCTGGGTAAAGTCTCCTTTTGCTTGAGGATAGTTTCGTTGTTCGTTGGCGATGAATCGCTGTAGCGTGACTCCGACGGGAGCAGAGAGCTGTTTGACTGTTGCAGTGCCAGACATTGCATGCTCTAGAAAAGAATCAGGATCGGTGATTGGACTAAATTAGATGAAACTTTGACATAAAGATTACCAAATACTGCACCTTTCTGCCAGAACCTCGAAAGGTTTCTTAACAAAATTCTGATAGGGTAATTTGTTAGTTTGCTTTAAATATTTTTGTGGAGAGTAATTTTTTGAAAATGCTGGAGATCTTGGTGATCTGTAAACGTTTTATCCATAAGCTTCGCTCCAGCCTTTGTAAAGTACACTCCACACTCGAAAAATGAAGATATTCAACTAAATGAAAGCCAATTTTTTCATAGAAACGCCTGGCTCGAATGTTAGAAGCCATCGAGTCAATTAAAACAGCACTCACCATTTCATGAGCAAAGCAGCGTTATAGGGCAAGCCTCATCATCTCTCTGCTAAAACTGCAACCAATATGGGTTACTTCACCAATCTAAATATCAATTGATCTCAAATCATCTTGGCACTCTCCCCAGTAGTGACTCTCATCTCGTGCAGTGTCAATGATCTGCAGAAAGACAATAGGAAAGCACTCTACTTCAGCAATCAATTGCTCTCGCCAATATGGGTGATTTTTAAGTTCAGTCTGCCAGCCCCAGTCTCCAGTACCCTTTGCTGCAGAAATATGAGGGGCATTGTTCCATCGTCAAAGCAAACCCAAATCACTAGACTTGGGTGGACGCAGTTGTACTGTTGGATTATCTTCCATTCCACTCAGTTTGCTAGTGTGTGTTGCATCCGGACTTTGGTGTGAGGATAATGGACTTGTGTCGTAGGTTAAGTTGTGAAGCTTCCGAGATAATTGATACTTTGAAAACTTTTGAACTAAGATTATTTGCTTGTCTCAAGGCATCAGGGCAATCTTGATTTGCTGGATTTGGCCCAGGAGATTCTGGTCTTACAGCAAACTTTAGTATCGTTAGGTGTTGTTGCCGGAGTAAAATGGCAGGCCATTCTCAGAATGGGATTGAACCTCAACTGGATTCAGATTTTTGGGATGGATGTAACCATTAAAATTCTCCAAGTTTTTCAAGTGAGAGTACACAGACAAGTGTACCTTTGTTCCGGTAAGGGCGGTTGACAAATCGTACAATAATCTTGCTACAGGATTCCCGCAGACTTCCATCTACGCTCTGGCATACCCGTACTTTGTAGGTATCGCTCTCCATTTTTGAAACAATTTGATAGTCAATTTTCTCCTCATCGCCACCAGGATAAGGGTAGTTAGCGTCAATACAGCCTCTCAGCCTTGTCCTGCTTAGAAATACTGCAGCTACGCTGTCGTCCCCATTCAATTCTGTCATCAGTTGAGCAAGGCAACCGGGAGGAATTAGATCATCCACAGTACGAAATTTACCTTGTTCTATAAAGTAATCGAGATCTGCCGTAGTCTTGGTTGTATTTGTAGTGTCAGAGCTCTGATCACATTGGGGAGGTATAGCCTCAAAACGTTGCTCCTGTCCATGGATTCTCCCACTTGAAGCGATTACAGCATAAGCACCTACAATGACTAGAAATATGATTTTCATTCTGTTGCCTGTCTCTTTTGCCAAGATAAGGAGATCAGCTCTTCCTTTGTTCTTGAATGGTTCAAAGTCTTCTTGCTTCAAGTTCGAATCTTTGCTTGGATTATAGTCCAAGTTTGCGATAAGAACTCCTTTTTTGGCAGCCTTCCGATTCTATTTTAAGCAATTCTAACCGACGCGCTGAAGATTGCTACATCACTGCGTTGGATTGTTAGCTTTGATTGCCTAGATACATTTAGAAAGTTGTTAGGATTTCTGGAAACGTTGACTACTCCAAACCACAAAATTCCTGCTGCAATAATCCCAGATCCACCCAGAAACGAAGTTGTTGACCACCGAATTAGTTAACAGCTCTTTGAACGTATCAACGGAGCCGAAGGAACCCCGCAGCGCTGAGGCTAGTTTGTCATTAGGCACTCCACCTCCATTGGGGCTCAGAAAGTTCCAGTAGAAGGTATAATTCCAAACCTAGGCTGCACTGCTGAAAACACTATCATCAAGACTTGCCAATGGCTTTGTGTGATGAGCGTAAATGCAATTTTAATTTACATTTTTAGGGTTGTTTGATAATTTTGTGCTGTCTTTTGGAAAGTAGAAGACAGCAAATTTCGATTAAAAAATTTCTGCTACAGTGCCTCTTTTCAAAAGCTTTTCTTTGAGTTTATTCTAATATCTAACACCCTCAAACTGAGTGTTTCAAATGAAATATTTTTTAACTATCATGCTGATCAGTGCACTGCCGTTCAGTCTGCTCGCTCATGATAATGGTACATTTCACTTCTTTGAAAGTGTGATAGGCATAATATTTTTTATTGCGTTTGCTACTGCGACGTACGTTTCATTAAAGAGGCAAAAATGAAAGAAATTATTTCAGGTTTTCTAAATTCAAATTTCGATATAGAAGCTGTGTCTGCTCACTGCGATATCCCCTGCAAAATATATGATCCAATCAGTGCGCAGATTGCAACACTAACCATGATTCGGATAGTCGATTTGATTGAGGAATTAGACACTTCAGATTCTGCTTCCCTTGAAAATAAGGCCCAATTTGTACGATTAGTCCTTCAGAAGGAAGAGCACGGTCTCAAAGTGAAAGAAGAAATAAGAGTCATATGGGGGGACTATTTCAAAACACCACAATTTGAGTCATTTCCAGAGATCCATGATCTTGCTCATTCTATTATGCTTGAGTGCTCTAAATCAAAACAAAATTTGAGTAAAGACTCTACACTTAAACTTTTAGAAAAAGTTAATCGATTTGCTGAAATTTTTTGGCTCTCCAAAAACGTCAAGGTATTTAGACAAGTATGCCCCTACCCACCCCAGCAAGAACTTATTTATCCTGACTTAAAATAGTTTTTTGATTCATTTCTATTTAAAAGCCTTCAGAGTTACAGGGGCAAGTATGAGCCCCTGTTTGACAGACGGTTCCTATGTAATAGTAATTAGTCCTTGGAATTTTCTATTGGATAGAAAGCCAATTCTTTGTTTCCAGCACAAGCACTATGGGAAAATCGTCAAACGTCTGAAATCATCCAAAAATGATTATTTTTGGTTTGATAGTGATAGCCCAGAAGGTATAAGTTCTGACCAAATTGGGCCTATCGCCAAAAAAGAAATAATTGGTAGAGTTTTAATTCTTCTAAGAAGATAAATAACAA
>JACLAC010022927.1_pt1 | contig 15454 bp, 12 predicted proteins | sample 8027881 | NCBI WGS metagenome assembly JACLAC01 (sample SAMN15725517, study PRJNA655200) | protist metagenome | isolation source: fluorescence activated cell sorting (FACS) single amplified genomes of... | place: Spain: Blaines Bay Microbial Observatory, Mediterranean Sea | collected 2016-01-19
TCACTCTCACGTGGCAGTTTTGCAGCAATAATATGGTATATTCTCTGCCCAATTCTATTTCTGAAAATTGGCGATAAAGCAACGAGTGGAGCCAATAAAACACAGCCCCCTCCCAACCAAGCGATTGATGTAACCATAGCCGCCAAACCAAAATGCGCTACACCAAGAAAGCTTAGAATGAGCAGAAAGTAGAGATCGAAAATACGATCCTGTACCGTAGCACCGAATGCATGTGAGAAGCTTACATTTTTCTCTTTATAGACATAAACAGCCTTGAGCAATTCTCCAATTCTCCCTGGAGTTACTATGCCCAAAAAAAGACAACTCATATAGATATAGAAACTTACATGCTGCCTGTAGAAGACTCCTCCCTCCCGCAGCATAAGATTCCAACGAATCGATTTAGCCCAAAGTTGGGGAATGTTGAGCAAGAGACTAACAAAGATCCAGTGAAATTTAATACCTACTAGCACCTCTCCCCACGGCCTCTCCCTTAACGCATAGATAATGAGAGCGAGAACAACGACTCCTATCAGGCGCGAACCATTTTTGACTACACCATTCAAATGAACACCCGATAGCTAATCAATCAAGCTTTTGCCCAACAACCAACTGGTTAGCTAATATGAAATCCAAGTGGGCGACTTTTAATACTTTTTCTGCTAATTCTTCACAGGGCATCCCCCGAGGAGAGAGCATAAAACGCTTAGTTCCAACTAGCTGAAAGCCAGCCTCTACAACGAGATTTCCTAAGCTTTTGAGGTCGAAAAGGCGATAATGTGTGTCATCTTTGAGCAAACCGACCTTTGTCGCGATGGCTTCCATCGCAGGATTCGGTGTGGTCAGCACACAAACACCTCCCTTGCGCAACACGCGATAAAATTCAGATGCCGCCTGTTCGGGGTCAGCCACATGTTCAATCATCGCAGTAGCCAAAACGACATCGGCACATGCATCTGTTATAGGTAAGCGGAGTGCATCAGCCTGACAAACAGCAGCGCCATCTTTCTGCATACGCAGTAGGTCGATATTGTAATCCAACCCCAACCCCTCATCTGTGCCTAGTTCATCAACAACCTGATTCAGCATTAACCGGTCTGCACATCCGACATCTATGACCAATCCAACCGGTTTGGAAACTAAAGGCTTCAGCGCTGCAATGACTTCTTTTGTTCTGCGGCGCAACCTATAGCCAAGTGCTTTGTCCTTCTCCCTGTCCCGGTAATATTCAGTGTATTCCATTCACATTTCCGTTAAGAGTTTGTCCGTTCGGCCTCTCTTGCCCCTACAACGAAACGATTACTCGTCAAAGCCGCTGCCAAGCCACAAATCATCCAGAACACCATCCTCAATACCGGATGATTTAACGCATCCCAACCTAATAAAACAAGGTAAAACGAAGATAGAGATAGGGTAAGCGGCAAAAGCCACGATTCGGTCTGTCGATTTCTCAAAGACTGGACAAGTGGCTTAATGAGCGAAATATTCAACACGAAAAATGCCGTTGCTCCCAATACGCCGGTTTCGGCCAGCACCATCAGATACATATTGTCTGTTGTTTGCACCAATGAATCCGTCAACTCTGGATTGTAGTGGCCGAAAACACTGGTGTAGTTACCAATTCCGACGCCGAGCAGAGGATAATCGGCAATGACGCGAGAAACAGCAGCAAACTGACCAACCCTAAAACGAAAAGGTTCTGAATCAATAATTGCAGCTATATTAAGCCGCTCTTTGGCTGTTAACAGTACCCCCAAAGCATCGAAATCAACCTTGCCTCCATGCGATACGAGTAAAGTTTCGATACCTGGCCAGGCCAACAAAAAAATAATCAGTCCCGTGAGCAAGTGTTTTGCTAAATAATCAAACTGGCAGCGGTCTCGTGTTAACCACCAAAGTATAACGACCACAAAAAATGCTGGCACCCAAACACCACGTGCAAATGTAAGAACTATACACACAACTATAGCCGCGAAAGCAAACAACCACCAAAGTATTCGCGATTGGGAACCACCTTCTACCAAGGTGAAAAAAATCAGCGGTACTAAAAAGAGAAGATAGGAACCCAGGGCAATCGGATTACCAATACTCGATGAAACTCGCCCTATGCTATAGTATGGATTGTAAAGGGCATAGTAACCGTCATAGAGAGGGTTGACCGAGAGCAGAAATTCTATGATCCCATAAATAGCGACAATTGCCCCAATGAAACCGGCATAAAGGCAAAAATGGCAGACTTGTCGATTCGTAGTAAATATATTATACGCCAAATAGTATAATGCCGGTCCCGTAAAAGCGAAGTACGACCATTTCGCGGCACCAATACGCGGATACGGCGCATTGAACAAACCCAGAACGTTGATCACCAGCCAGAGGATGACCCAGGCATGAGCGGGTGGGCGGCGGAAGGATAAAGATCCTTTAATTGTTGCAAAAAACCACGCGCCCAATATGATGAACAACAAGCCCGAAGGCAACACCTTCAGCAGCGGAAGCTCTAGACCTACCAATTCAAATGGTGGCAAATAATAAAAAGGAATTAACGATATAAAGGCGAAAAGACCGTACCATCCTGCGATTGCGATCTTAGTCCACATGCGCCTGGCAGTACTTGATATATTTCGAAAACATTGGCGCTAATTTTGTATAGGTAGCAACACTAAGAGTGACAAGCTTTGTTGATCAGTCCAGGTATATTTGGTGCCACATTTCAAATACGATCAGAGCCCATATTTGCAGTGCAAAGTCTTTTTTCCCAGCCTTATGCACAGCCAATATCCGGGCGATTGTATCGTAGCGAAAATACCCTCGGCGGCGAATGAGTTCAGGTGCAAGATAATCGTCGATCAGAGCCGATAAGTCGTTTTGCAACCATAGTCCCATAGGTGGATTCAAACCGATCTTCCGGCGCTTCAAAACGAACTCTGGCAGTATATCACGAAATGCTTCTTTTAAGATGTATTTACTCGTGAGTCCCTTGATCTTCATAGATTGCGATATCGAGGCTACCGACTCCACAAGCTTGTGATCGGTATAAGGCACTCTAAGTTCTAATCCATGCGCCATACTCATACGATCCGCATAATGCAATACATTACACGGTAAAAAAGAGTGTAAATCGGCATAAGCAGCCCGATCTAGCAATGACAAACCTCTCTGGCGAGCCATATGACCTAGTAAAAAATCTGTTTCTTGCTCTTCTTTCTCTGAGACCATGTTTTCGCCATAGAGCTCTTGTCTCATCGCATAATTATAATAGATCACCCATGCTCGATACATTTGCTCAGGTTCAAGATGTGCCCCCTCGACAAATTCCTTGATGCGTCGCAATCCATGACGTCCACGCGTCGATTCGGGTAACAAAGCAACCGATCGCTCCACGACATTGTTCCTGAACCAGCCCGGCATTCGTCGGTACCAATCAGCATAGCGTATCGCCTGATATCGAGGATAACCATAAAAAACTTCATCTCCCCCGTCACCACCCAATGCAACGCTCACATGCTCTTTTAAGGCTCGTGAGAGCACATAGACAAGCATTGCCGTCGGATTGCCAAAAGGCTCGTCAAATCCACACACCATTTGGGGTAACAAATCGACAACATTGCAATCCGCTTCAATCTCATGGTGTTCGGTGGAAAAGTGATCTGCCACACGGCGAGCGGGTTCACGCTCGTCATAGAGTTCGGCACCAGTGCCAAAACCAATACTGAAGGTCTTCACACGATCATTCGAATAATGCGCCATGATACCAGTAATCACAGACGAATCTATCCCCCCACTGAGCAAAGCACCTAGTGGCACATCCGAAATCATACGGAGGCGAACCGCCTCTTCTACGCTCTGCCGGACATTCTCAATAGCCTCTTGCGGATCATAGTTATGCTCTTCGTATTTTAGGTCCCAGTATTCCTCAATATTTAATTCACCTCTCTTCCATTTCAAGAAATGCCCGGGAGGTAATTTACGCACCTCCTCAAAAATAGTTCTTGGAGGAGGCACGTATAAATAAGTTAGATATTGATCCAAAGAAACCTTATCTAAAGTTTTGCTCACGCGACCTGAGTGAAATAAACTTTTCATCTCCGAGGCAAAAGTGATTCCCGTAGCATCTTCAGCATAAAATAGAGGCTTAACACCCAGGCGATCGCGGACCAGTGTCAACTCCTCTTCATGACAGTCCCAAATCGCAAAGGCAAACATACCCCGCAAATCAGCGATACAATCTACACCTCGTTCTTCAAAAAGATGCACAACTACTTCAGTATCGGTCTGTGAGTTAAACTGGTGCCCACGTTTTTCGAGATCGACACGCAGTTCCTGGAAGTTGTATATCTCACCATTGAAAGTGATCCAGTAGCGTCCCGATTCGTCCGACATGGGTTGCCGTCCGGAAGAAGATAGATCGATAATACTTAGACGGCGATGACCTAATCCGGCCTCCGTCAGATTGCTGGTAAACACACGAGTTCCACCATCATCTGGCCCTCTATGATGCAGAGTTCTAGTCATTTCGTCCAAAAGGCCAGGATCGCTCCAACCCGCCATTCCGCAGATACCACACATTTACTAGCGCACTCCGCGATCGCATTCGACGAGAGGGGCGAGTTCGTTGAAAATTTCTCCCATCTCACGAGCGGTTTTGGTCCAAGAAAAATATCCCACGCGCTGCTTCCCCTTTAGCACCAACTGTTTTCGCCGGACTTCGTCTTTGAGTAGCCTATCTATCGCAACTGCAAGTACATTTGAATCCATTGGCTCAAAATATTCAGCTGCATCGGCAGCAATTTCTCTGCTCACTTCAATATCGGCTGCAAGAATCGCCACACCTGCTTGCATAGCTTCCAATAACGGATGTCCGAAAGATTCTAGATAAGATGGAAAAACGAAGAGAGCTGAATCCTGATAAAGTTGAGAAATCTGTGTGTAGGGAATCTCGCCCAATAAATGTATCCGATTTGATAGATCGAGCCTTTCAATATCAGCCAACAACTCCTGATAATAGGGTTCATCAAGGTTCTTACCGGCGATAACTAAATCATGTTGCATTCCTCCTCTCGCCACAAGCTGCCCATATGCATTGATTAGCGTATGGAAATTCTTATAGCGATAAATAGAGGAAACCGAAAGGATATAGGGTTTGCCAACCCATGATTTGCTCACAGTAAAACCACTTTTTGAGGTAGAAAAGAGTTCACTTATCCCGTGGTATACTACACGGGACTTACTTTCCGGTATCTTCATTTCCACACCATATTGTATTGAAGATGCTCGGGATACATAAACAACATGATCTGCTCTATGTGCGGAAAACTTTACTACATACTTGAGTAAACCCAAACGCACCACTTGACTCCAGTTCCACTTTATATCTGTCTTGAGATGATTCATATTTCGCAAAAGTACGACGATCTTGCCGGGAAAAATAAAAGGCGCAATTCCAGCAGGACAAAGCAATATATCCGGCCGTTGTAGCTTGGCAAGCTTCCAGATCATAAATTGTTCATAAAGACTTGAAGAAAGACGGTAACGACTTAAGGGCAACTCGACAACCAAAGCGCGATCACCACCGATTTCCCGTAACTGCGCCACGCGCTCCGGATCCTCATCGATGATGACGATATAAGAAATGTCATTGTCCAACGCGCACAGTTCTGGTAGTAAATTAGTTATATATGTCCAACCGCCACCGACCTTGGCAGATAGTGCGTTGATGGCAACTTTCAACTTTGTTTCTCAACTACATTGACATGGCCCACTGAGACTCTAACCCATTCTGACATTTTAATTAGAACCCCCGAAAAAAACCAGAATGGCATCAATACGGCTGGATCACTCATCCACCCGTGCCCTTTGGTAAGCAACGGAATAGTCGCTAATTGATAAGAAAAAAGACATAGCGCGATAGTGAAGAGAGGATTTGCCCGTAGTAACCATACACTTTTTCGGCCATGATAAATGCTGCTACACCATAATAACGAAAACATGAATAGATGTGCATAACCCCCTTCAGCTAGTATTCTGGCAATCCCACTATCCGAAGTCAGTGTCAGTTTAGGATCTACTGGTTTAGGGAGAAGTTGTGCTTCTTGTCCATAAAAACCCATTCGGAATTTTACCCAATCAGTGAGCTCTAATACATGATTGATTTCTGCCTTCAGCCATCTATATCGTATTGGTACCTCTGAGGAAACGCTTAGGAAAAAATCTGTACGGTGCTTGTTTGTTTCCGATACAGAGTCCCAAGAGAAAAAAAATATTGTGCAAACGATAAGAGATAGAGGTACAACCCGTATCATCTTGGCTAAGCCCGTTTTCCGAGCCGATTCCCTATTAGAACGAATCAAACAGTAAAAAAAATATACTACAACAACTAAAGCTATTAACAAGTGCATACGTTTACCTGATATTACTATACCTATGAGAGAAAAGATCACGGATAGTACAACCACTTTTTTATACTTAGCTAACGGACTGAACAATAAACCTAATGAAAGCAAAAAAAATACTAACACATGATGCCCAAATCGCCCCGACCCTGCAAAAATAGATACCGCTGTACTAAGAGACTGATGATAATGTGAGTGGTATATGTGGCCACCCTCGATAGGCAATAAAAGCTTAGCCAGAATTTCAGGAAAATACTTGAGTATATAATCATATCCATAAATCATCTGAATAAATCCGACCGAGATGCAAGGAATAGAGAAAAATACGACGATGCGTAGGAATCGTTCTAATTCCTCTACCTCATCGAACATTCTATACCCCACATAGAGCAGGGGAATAAAAAATAGGTGCGTCCGAATCAGGGCAGCGTGTACAAGCCATGACTGCACTGGCGTACCAGCCAACAGTACAAAAACCCACAATACCCATGCCGCTATAACCAAGCGCATGGGAACCCTCAACTTCTGATCGTAATATTTGATGAAATCTGCGAAGAAAAGAGAAAAGTAGGTTAGACCCAATAACCCATCTTTGAAAAAGACAACAGGTAAGGGTTGCCCAGGAATGATTTTCCTGATGCTATCCTCTATATATAGGAGGACAAAAGCACAGACTACGCCATAACGCCAACGTTTGAGAACACGGAAAACGAGGTAAAGTCCGGCGAGCGCGGATAATGAAGCTAAAACAATTATGTAAAACTCAGACAACAGATCCCATACTAGTATCACTCGATAATTCGGGCAAATAGGCTGAATACATAGTCACGAATTGGATACACAAATTGCAAAAACTGCGCGAAGTAAAAATAGCAGACCACACATACCCAAATAAGAAAAACGCTCGTCACCACCCACTCGCCCCTATGAGCCTTCAGTTGTCTCATTTAATCCCTCTTCGCAACAATCAAAATCAGGGTCTACATCACCATCACCCAGCGCAATAAACCACTATTCTTCGCTTAGCTATCTGAGCAGGAACTAATATTGACCCATCTATCGTGAGAGCTATCTAAATATTGACAAATTACTTTTACCATAAATCGTCAAAAACTACATCAATCAGATTTTGCTATTACCCATCTGAATTTACCAGATGGATCATTAGGCAACCGATCCACTCTACTGACATCGCAACGAACAGCATCACCAACCTGAGCATGTAATTTGTCTAACAAATCATTTTTTTGACTATTCGACAATTCACCATCCATTTCCAATAATAGACTGAGATGCCCTCTTTCTTTTTCAATCACTCGATATCTCTTCACACCTCTCTGGTACCTCATTACGTAGTCAAAAAGTTCTGCGTGTATAAATTCCCCGTTGGGTTTACGCAATAAATCATTAGAACGGCCTGAAAGCTTATCTAATACGCTAAGTCTGCGACCACAGGGACAGTGCCGAGAGCCAATCCGGCCTAAATCTCCAATTTTATAGCGAAGTAAGGGAAAACTGAAATTTCGCAAATGAGTAACGACTAAATCTTCTACTCCGTCTTCCAAAGATTCCGTCAATTTCATAGTTTCGTGATATACGGTTTCATCTGCCAGATGCAAACTCCCAGCAGGACATTCAAATCCAGTTGCCCCTATTTCAACTGCCCCATATTCGCAAATCAAATGATTTCCAAAGACCTCTTTTATCAATTCTTTCTGAGAAGAGTAAAGCATTTCAGAGGTATACATTACTAAGGGTCTGATATCGCAATGCCGATCGAATCCATTTTCCTTTATAAAAAGAGCGAAAAAGTATATCGCAGTCCCATAACCAAAAATTAGTTTAGGTCGACGTTTAATTAAAAGCTCGTAGTTGCGCAATTGAGCATCCTTCGACACATCAAATGCAGAAAGATTCGAAACAGAGAGTAAACGATCTTTTATATGCAAGAAATGCCCTCTTAACCTGCCGAGTATACTGGGAGTGAAAGGCATCGAGACTCCCCAAAACTTTATTTCCTTATCGCCGATTTCTAATCCCCACCACTTACGTGCTCGTATTGAATTAGCTAGATGGTAAGACAGTGTATATTGGCTGAGTTTAAAACTTAAAGGATTACCGGTGGAACCACTAGTACGAACTTCTACTAAGTGTGGCTCTGGATCTGTTGAACACAAGCGCTCAGTATTTTCCCGCAATTGATCTTTGGTCAGAACTGGAAGTGCGCTATAATCTGAAAAGGTTTTTATATCTCCCGGTTCAACTCCAATTTTCCGAAATAAATCAGTATAATAGGGTACTGTCTTGTAGCAATGATCAATCAGCTTTTTTAGCGCAGTCCACTGATAATCTCTCAATTGATCCGTTGACCACCATTGCGAGTCTTCAAGGTTTCGCAATACCGACATCGTATTCCGGTGAGTCAACTTATCCTTTATCGGGAAAAAAACATGGCGAGTGAAAAATGATGACATATATTCCGCTTAGTCCATTTCTCGGCTCAGAATTTCAAGGTACAATTTCTCAAACTCTTTACCAACTACAGATATATCAAATAGATTGCGTACTGTAATTAATCCCCTCTCTACAAAACAATCATGTAGAGTGCGATCCTCTAAGACCTTATTTACGGCATCTGAAATAGCCTTGGGATCTCGTGGTGGTACCAATATTCCATTATACCCATTTTCAATGATTTCGGGAATACCTCCAACATTGCTGGCAATCACCGGAGCACCTCCGGCCATCGCCTCGATTATTGCGATACCGAAGCCCTCACTCAGCGATGGAAGTACAAATACATCGAAAAGCGCGAAATATTTTGCCGTATCGGTCTGATGACCACAAAATACGACACGATCTTCTATACCAAGCGATCGTACTTGTTCTTCGTATGATCCGCGTAAGATGCCATCTCCCACTAGCCATAGTTTCACATCAGGAAATACAGCTAAAATTTGAGGCAACGCTTCAATAAGATAGTTTTGGCCCTTAATCGGTGAATAGAAATTCGCCACACATCCTATAATTCTATCTCCAACTACTGGCTCAGCATTACGAGTGAAGGATTTCACGTCAATTCCGTTATATATCACTCGAATTGATTCATCCGTTAACCCCAGAGTCACTTTCACTTTTTCGGCGGCAGCATGGCTCCCACAATGCACTTTTCTTACCAATGTGAAGAGACGACGCTGAAGCCAGGCTTTCCATGGCACAAATGCATCGACAAGTCCGTGCATACTGACAACCACAGCTTTGACGCCTGATAACCGCCCACAGACCACACTAAATATATTGCTGGTAAAATCTACTCCTTGCAGAATCTGTGGGCGTACTCTAAAAATTAATCTCATCATTCGCAACCAGATAGTAGGATCCCACTTATTCAAACGCCGAACCCATACTCGATGTATATTAGACTCTAGACTATTTGTGAAACCTTCGTCCCGACGAGCCCATTCGCAAATCGTTACATCGAATCCTCTACGCGCCATGAAATTAGCTGTATTTATCAATGTAGTGCCGGGTCCACCACCCAACGACGTGATCAAATATAGAATTTTTATAGGTTTATCCGACATATCTTTAGGATTCGGCAGGAAGATTTCTATCGTCGTACAAAAACAATACTATAAATTAAATATAGTTTAGCACTCCAATCAGAACTAATCATCTGCTATTTACTTCTCTTATCGACCAAATCAGCTATCATTCCGATTCCCAACATCTGTATACCGGAAACAAAGAGAATAATTGTCGTTATATCCATAATCTGTGGTGTAAAATAGTAGCTGTATATTAGAACCAGACCGCTCATCATAAAGATTAGCAGACTGATCGGCAGAAAAACTTTGAGTGGATTGAAGTACATAACTGTGCGTACTATGAGTTGAATAAATTTAACTGTGTCGCGTATAGGCTTGATTTTTGATTTACCGGTACGAGTATGATAATCTATCGCAATATAAGAGACCACATAATCATTGGTCAGCATTGCTAATGTTATAGTAGTAGTAAACGAAAAACCTGCAGGCAAGATATTGATAAAACGTTGGACGATCTCTTTCTTCATTAAGCGCAAACCCGAATTGAGATCCGGTATATTAAAATTAGCCAGATAACTGGCTAAACGCGTAATAAACCACTTAGCCGGTTTGCGAATTAAGGGAATTTTGGCTTGAGCACCAAGGCGAGCTCCAACAACCATATCGGAATATCCGGCTTTGGAGAGTAAATCTTTTATTCTATCATTTGGATAAGTGCCATCGGCATCAGTTATAACGATCCAGTCATACTTAGCGTGGCGAATACCCGTTTTCAAGGCTGCCCCGTAACCACGATTTATAGAGTGGCGTATAAGACATACATCGTGTTTCTCGATCTCCGATACGGTGTTATCAACCGAACCATCATCTACAACGATAATCTCACATTCCAGATGATCATTCATAACCACACCGACTAGTTCCTCAAGAACTCTCGAGATACCATTTTCCTCGTTAAAAGCGGGTATTATAATGCTAAATGGTATCGCCGCCTTGTCATCGCTCACAAGGTCTGATTGCATCATCACCTTTCACCTGGAAAATCTAACTTGTAAAGAGTACTATATACTTTACGGATACCTAAATTGAATGTCCGAGTCAATGGCATTTGACGATGATCTCGATAAATTTCTTGGCCATATGACTGAACTAATTCAGCTGTAAAACGCTTCGAACGATCTACGAACGACTCGCCTTTGACTAATAACCTAGGAGATATGGGCTCATCCATAAATATATGAGTTATACCGATTTCTCTAAGTCGTTGCATTAACTCTTCAGCACTCCTTATAGAAGCCCAATCGACGTAGCCCTGAAAAAAGATAGATGCAAAAAAATACTTTTTTTCCAGGTAATAGTTTAGTAAGCGGTTAGTATGAAAGACCTTAGAATCCGCAGGCAAATTCGCATTCATCCAAACTATATCCTTATAGTGCCAGAGTTGATCCATTTTATAGGATTCTTCGCTCTGAACACCGATGCCTACGGGAACAAATTGAAAGCCGCGTAAAATTACCACGCACAAGCAGAAACATATAGAGAAAGTAGCAGTCGCAATTACCACCAACGAAAAACACCTTGCTCTGCTCGATACTACCCCACGTACACCTTCAGATAGTGCGATAGCAATAATCGGCATCAGGGGAAGTAGATGCCGCCCTCGATGAAAGGCTATAGCCAACCACATAATGAGGAAAATGAGAATATAGGGTAAGGCAATCAAAGAATACTGTCTAAATTCACGACTGCGAAAGAACGCAAATACCAGGACCGGAGCTATACACAAAAACAATGGACCATAGCCATTCCGTCCGGCATTAAAAAGACCTCCATGAACCGTAAGATTCCATGGTAACTGAATCAGCGTCCAAACTGATACTGAGAGAGGCCTTTTAGAATCTGACACATAATCTTTCATAGCAGAGTTCAACTCTGCACTCCAATCCCGGCCTCCAAAAAATTCGAAGAAACCCGGGTACAAGGGATTTCCTGTATTCACAAGATTGCGCAAATAGGACGGGCAAGAGAAAAGAAAAGCAATACCACAAAAAAGAGCCAGGTCTCTTGCGATGCAAAACCCATTTTTTCTCTTAGCAACCCCATGGAAGATAACTATGATTGTAAACGCAAATATACTTATAAGTCCATAGTATTTAGACCCAGCAGCTAACCCCGCGCCGAATCCGGCAATAACGAGCCAATTTCGATCTCCTCGAACGTATTCACACAAGCCCCAGAAACCTATAAACGTAAATAGAGCCAACCCCTCATCAACACCTCCCGCACCAGCGACATCGGACATAAGCGGTGTTGTGTAAACAAATATTCCAGCCCATAAGCCAACTCGCCAACTGCCAAAAAAACGACGGCAAAATCCTACCATCGTAAAAACTAGAAGAAAAGAAAAACTCACACCAAGCAAGGCAGCAAGACGATCACAACATAACGACATCGCCATAGCATAAGCCATATGCATAGATATGGCTGTGTTACCTGTGGAACTCGGTATATAAAAAGACTCATGTTCTAGAGAAAAGAGTTTAGGCCATGCAAAGTGGTAGGCCATCGTATCGGCCATCGTTGGGGGCGCAATCGCTTCAAAAAAGTAGAAAACAGCCACCAAGAAAATAATGCTGATCCCGAGCCTATCTCCCTTATCCAACTTTTTTAGAACTCTTCTAAAATCCCAACATAATTCACCACGATATCGGCGAATCTCATAAAACAGCGGAAGAGACAATATCCCTAAAATTGCCATTATAACGCTGCGATATAAACCCCCGAACACAGCCAATCCAAAACTCAAAATCACCACCCCACCCATACCAACCGATACAGATAGAATCATCCATTCAAATCTGCGCACCTTAATCTTTGTAATCCTTAAAATAACACTACCAACTCCAAATCCAACCCCTAACAACCAACACAGAAATAAAACTGCCCATACCTTATTCATAGAAACTCAATATTACGATTGGGGATACAGAACGCAAGGATTTCCGAGTGTCATAGAGACCCGATTGCATTGGCTTACCCCACCTTGCTATTTTCAACCGATTTAACGGATTTATAGATCTTCTGCACGTTTTTGTAGACATAAACGCTGGTAAAGATCTCTGTACTTCTGAACCACTATAGGAGTCGAAAAAAAATCGACGGTCTTTTTTCGAGCTAATACGCCAAGCGATTTACGACGCGACTGATCGACGGCCATCTGTATAATCTCTCGCGCAAGGGAAGCCGGTTCCCTATCATAAACGACTATCCCATCTTTATCATGAGTGATAATATCCTCGATGATATTGGGAATATCTAGAGCAATACACGGTAACCCTGAAGCCATGGCTTCCAATAATGCATTGGGTAATCCCTCGCGACGGGATGGGAACACATATATATCTGCAGCTTGCAGGTATTCTTCCACATTATCAACATTGCCTGTTAGTACGACACTCTGATCAAGTTTTTTTTCCTTTAATTTTTTTTTGAACCAATCGACAAACTCCGGCTCCTCATCGCAACTTCCAACCAGAACCAACAGTGCTCCGGGTATGTCCTCTTGAACTACCTCCCAAGTTGCCAGCAAGATATCAATTCCTTTTGCCCAGCGCACGATACCTGTATTGAGTACGACAATTCTCTCGAGGTCTAACCCGAGTCGAAGTCGAAGTCGTTCTTTTTCATACGAGTCAGATACGGGAACAAAGCGCTCGATATCAACTGCATTAGGGATGAAATGCAATTTATGCTTGGGAAGGCCCGCGGCGCGATACGAGTCGCTGATTAGTGAGGATACGCTTATCGTAGCATCTGCCCACTGAAATAAACGACACTTAAGTAATCCCAACCTTTCATTTCGCAAATGCAAGGGATCATCCTGGGCATATCCGGTGACTTTTATCACTACGCTCTTACCACACCAAAGCGCAAGCAAGGCCGCCGGCAGACCCCAAATATTTACGCCATGAATGTGTAACACATCATATTGTCGACGCTTGCGATAGAGTATAGGCAATACAGCCAAACTCCAACGGTACACCCATAAACGACCGCGACCAATTTTTCCGACACGGCGTACTGGCAGACCCTGTATTTCCTCTAATCTCGGCGAGTCATCCATTCTAGCAGAAACTACAAAGACACCAATACCCACATCCCGTAAAGCTTTACTTAGTGTGAGAGCCTGCCGACCCGCACCCGAAACGATAGGAGGGAATCGCCCCAGCAACATACAAATATTGGGCTGTTCCCCCCCAGTAGAGAAGCTATTCAAAATCTTCTTTTTTTCGCACGGATTACAACCGTCATTCCATGTCGTTTCACATTAGGCAATAAGCGAGCCAGAGCCGAGAAGATACGATCGAAGAAAATACTCAAAACTTGTGCATTGAGAACTGTATAAAAGAAACGATTATAGCGGACTTCCTCGACGACGAAACCACATTCGTGCAGTAAATCACTGAATTGGTCTATATTGAATTCGTAGTGATCGTACTGGGGGCCAACCGTACCCTTTTGAGGGGACACAGATCTTTTTCGAAGCTTATTTTTTAACCATAAAAATGGAGTTGCCCGGGCGAACAACCAACGCAAGGGTCGCCATTGACGTTTATCGATTCGCCTAAAAATTGAGTTTGAATTGGGTATCGACAATACCAAAACACCACCAGATGTGAGTACTCGAAAAATCTCGCATAGAACCTCTTCACTCATAGGTATGTACTCTAAAACACCCAGACAGACTACTGCACCGGCACTGCCATCACGAAAAGGAATTGCTCTTAGATCTCCCTGTGTTCTGCCCGGTAATACTTGATATGATTCTCTGGTCTGGCGTTGGAGCATAGCCTTAGCAAAGTCCATGTTGGCAAAGTATCTGTCCTGTACGCCGAAACACTCCTGGTACGCAAGTAAAAAAGACCCCGTACCGGCTCCAAGATCGATTATAGGCCTATTAGACTGAAAACCAAGCATTTCCAAAGCATTCTCGCGGCGTACATAGATATCGTATTGATTGAATGTCCGACATTCACGCCTGGAGGCCGCGTTATAGAATCCCGACCATTCGTCGGCTAAATCATCAAACTTACGACGCACATTATGCGACTGTTTCGCCTCAGTTAATACTCCCATATTTTATCAGATCTGTCCTTTACCCAAATTTCCGCGAGACTAAACCATCGGCGCCGACCACTCGTTCTATGGTCATCTTTCTCTTCTGATTGAGTTGATCTAATTCGGCATCACTTAAACAATCTCCACTCAGATCTAACTCCTGCGATTGGAAATAACGACTTTGAGGAACATATCGTACGAAAAACTCATCCCCTATCGCCAACGACTCTATACGTAGGCTTCCGGTAATTTCGATCTCGTCGATAATTTTTAACGTATCGTCAACTAAATTCAACTCACGGCGAAAAGACAATGGAGCATTTCGCTGTCCGAGGATAAGCGTTTTTCGAATTTGGCCTTTTAACAGGTGTGAGAACCGAGCATTCCAACCCAGTACGA
>JACLAC010009829.1_pt1 | contig 15453 bp, 8 predicted proteins | sample 8027881 | NCBI WGS metagenome assembly JACLAC01 (sample SAMN15725517, study PRJNA655200) | protist metagenome | isolation source: fluorescence activated cell sorting (FACS) single amplified genomes of... | place: Spain: Blaines Bay Microbial Observatory, Mediterranean Sea | collected 2016-01-19
CGATGCTGTTTCGATGCTGGAGTATTTCGATGGTCTGGATGATCCACGCAGCTCGATCAATCGGCAGCATCTGCTGGGAGACCTGATTGTGATCAGCGTGTGCGGAGTGCTCGCCGGTGCGGATGGTCCGAAGGCGATTGGAGTGTGGGCCAGGACGCACGCGGAGTGGTTGAAGAAGTACCTCGAACTTCCCCACGGCATCCCGTCTCACGACACGATTGGTCGACTGCTGGCGGCGTTGCGGCCAGCCGCCTTTCAAGCGTGTTTCGAGCAATGGATTGCGAGCCTGCGTCAGGGACTCGATGGTGATGTTACGGATGAGGTGATCGCGATTGATGGTAAAGCGTTGCGACGTTCCCATAACCGGAAGAAAAGTCTCGGGCCCTTGTTTCTCGTGAGTGCCTGGTCCGTGCAGCGAGGAATCAGTCTGGGACAGTTGGCGACCGAGGAGAAATCCAACGAAATCACGGCAATCCCTGCACTGATCGATCAGATCGAATTGAACAACGCGATCGTGACCATCGATGCTGCGGGCTGCCAGAAAAACATCGCGGCGAAGATTATTAACAAAGGTGGAGACTACTTACTGGCTCTGAAGGGAAACCAGGGCAACCTGCATCAAGCCGTGATGGACCACGTGATCGAACAAATGGAAAATGACTTTGCCACAACGACCGTTGACCGGTACGTGGAAACAATGAAAGGCCACGGTCGTGAAGACACGGTGGAGTACTTTCATCTGCCCGCCCCAAAGACGCTGCCTGATGCGTCACTGTGGAAGGAGTTGAGGACGATTGGCGTGGCCGTTCGAACGAGTCTACAAAGCGGAAAAGAAACTACTGACATTCGCTTCTTTATCTCGTCGCTGAGTCTGGGAGTACGTCGTTTCGCAGCAGCAGGTCGCGGTCACTGGGGAATCGAAAACAGTTTGCACTGGTGCCTGGACGTGACGTTCCGCGAAGACGACAGCCGAGTCCGTGACCGCTTTGCCGCCGACAACTTGGCATGGCTCAAACGCTTCGCAATCAGCCTCCTGAAACAGCAGAACGACAAGGAAAGCATCGCCATGAGACGACGAATGGCCGGATGGAACGTCGACTACCTGATGCAAGTACTTGCTATCAAAACCATTTAGTTTGCGTTTACCCTGCTGCCATACCCGATGATGCCTACGTAGTTTGATGATGCGAGCTCCAATGGATTACCCAGCGTATCGTTAATGATCGCGCCGCCACTGGCGGTCATAGTAAAGCGTTCCTGGGAAGGATCCGACGGACAGCGAAAGAGCGGCAATGTCGTTTGCCCGTTGACTAGATTTGTCGACTCGTCCGCGTCCAGCGAAAAATCGAAGCTCTCGTAGAGGGGAGCAAAGTCTGCGAATGGAAGGATCATGGTCGCCCACGAGAATCCCTGCGCGGTTTCGGCGGATGCCGGATCGGTTGAGGAAACTCCGCGTGAGACATAGCCTGGTGGCAACGTGCTGTGTGAATCGTGGTAGCTATGCATAGCGATGCCGATTTGCTTCAGTGCGTTTTTGCACTGTGATCGCCGAGCTGCCTCACGAGCCTGCTGAACTGCGGGAAGAAGCAATGCAATCAAAATCGCGATAATTGCGATGACGACGAGCAGTTCAATGAGTGTGAATCCACGGCGTGCGTGGATGTGGTGTTGTATCGGTAAAGTCATAACTCAAATCCTGAGTGTGATTATTGTGAGCAGAATTTGCGCGCACGGCGACGGTCGCGCACACCGATTTACCTCGGCTGGCTGCAAGGATTCGTAGCCGGGCATCAAGTGAAACGGAGCCAGGCAACGTGTCTCAGATAGCTTCCCAATAGAGGCACGACACTGCGTGTCGTCGGCCCATGCCGCGCTGCTGTGACGGAGTCGCTTGCCACTGAAAACGGGAACTGACTTAGAACACGTTCTTTAGACACAACTCTCAGGAGGCGGTGTCGGTGGTGGCAGTGTCCATCCAGAACGTAGCAGCGCCACATCGGGAATTAGTGATCCCGGGCGAACGCGGAGCGGTTCGTCGATCGGATTCAGGACGGCGGGATCAATGCTGGTGATCATTCCCAGGCGGTGTTCACCTCCACAGCCGCAGATTTCGGATTTAATCGACCTTCCAGTGTCGGAAGACTGATTATCGCGAGGGGGGCCAGGCGGTGTTGACGAGTTCTCCATTCCGCACGCGCACCCGCAGGTCTTGCTGGTCGTCGGTCCGCAGCAACAACGCGGCTGCGTCGCCAGCAAGAAGCCACTGACACAACAGCCGGCGGCTTCAGTATCCCCGGACATTATGGAGAGCGAGCTGTTGGCGATTCCCGGAAGGATCGATTGCCCGGCCAGACACAGCAATACCAGACCACAGACAGCGGATGATTGCCAGTGGTGTCTACAAATTAGTTGTGAGTCAATTCGGGAAGTCATCAGGGGAAGTTCGCAGCAGCTTGCAGCGGCGGGGCATTCGGAAGGAGTTACTGGTTGACGGGCGAATTAAGGGTGATTTCCGGGACAGAGTCAAACGAGGACGTCGCTGGAATGCTCGTATTCCAGCAAATGAGAAACGGAAACGTGCGGGCTGTGCCGGGGCGCAGGATGCGGCCGCCCGACCGAGACGTGGGCTCGCTTCACGTTCTGGTCTGGCACATACTTCGGCAAAGCTACGAACTGCGCTACTAATTTGCTTAATCGGAAACAGCGATCTTCTAAATGCACGACAACTTAATGATTGAAAAATGTCTCCAGGCTCTCCGTGATGCTCTGGGAGACCAGGTTTTCACGGACCGCGATGTGCTGCTGGAACACGGAAAGGACTCGGCTCATCATGTACCTCAGGCACCGGATGTCGTTGTTGAGGCGGCGTCGACGAATGATGTCCAGCGTGTCGTGCGGATTTGCTCAGAATATGGAGTACCAATCATCCCGTTCGGGACCGGGACGGCTGTCGAAGGCGGCGTTGTGGCGATTCACGGTGGAGTCTGCATCGACGTTCAGAAAATGAACGTGATCAAGCGGCTGAGCGTGGCGGATATGGATGTGACTGTTGAAGCTGGCGTCACTCGGCTGCAACTGAATGAGTATCTGGCGGAGCAGGGGACTGGTTTACATTTTCCAATCGACCCTGGGGCCGACGCATCGCTGGGCGGGATGGCGGCGACTCGAGCGTCGGGAACGACTGCAGTCAAGTATGGAACGATGCGTGAAAACGTGCTCGGTCTGGAGGTCGTATTGGCAAGTGGCGAAGTCATCAAAGCAGGGGGACGAGCTCGAAAGTCGTCGGCCGGTTATGACCTGACTCATTTGTTTGTTGGCTCGGAAGGAACGCTGGGGCTGATTACCGAAGTAACGTTGAAGCTTGCACCGTTACCCGAAGCGGTTTCGGCAGCAGTCTGCAACTTCATCTCGATCGACGCTGCAGTTGCGTCAGTGATTGATGTGATGTCGGCCGGAATTCCCGTCGCAAGGATCGAATTACTCGACGAAATTCAGATGGACGCTGTGAATCGGTACTCAAGCCTGGATTACGAAGTTGCTCCGACACTCTTCTTCGAGTTTCACGGTAGCGACGCAGCAGTTGTCGCAGATGCTGAGCGAACGCGAACGATTCTCGATCAACACAGTGCGATGAATTTCACCTGGGCAAGCGGGCTGGGAGAACGCGATCGACTCTGGGAAGCTCGGCATAACGGATATTACGCCGCGATTGGTCTTCGCGAAGGGGCCGTTGGATATGTAACGGATGTCTGTGTCCCGGTCAGCCAGCTTGCGGAGTGCATCCGACGGACAAAAGTCGATCTTCTAGACTGTTCTGTACCGGCGCCGCTGTTTGGTCATGTTGGAGACGGAAATTTTCACGTCGTCTTTCCAATTATACCTGGCGATGATGCTGAGCTTTCTGAGGTCAAGGCGTTGGGAGCGAAGATGGTCGAGCACGCCCTGGCCCTTGGTGGAACCTGCACCGGCGAGCATGGAATTGGAATTGGAAAGATCGACGCACTGCTGGATGAACACGGCTCTGCCGTCGACACCATGCGGTCGATTAAGGCTGCATTGGATCCGAAGAATTTAATGAATCCAGGAAAGCTGTTTGGTTGATCGTTCGGTTCATCGCACGACTAGTTTCACAACAATGCCGTCGGGGATTCCACTGGCCTGAATTGGCAGGTATCCTGCATAATTCAATTTACGACCAGTTTTGAGGAGTCACGCCAATGCCCGAACAGTTGTTTGTTTGCTTGCAAGAGCTGCGACAACGGGTTCGGTACGTATTGTGGGTTTACGGGTTTTGCTGTCTGACGGTGACTCTTTTTTTAACAATACTGGTCGCGGGCAGCCTTGACTGGCTTTGGCATCTGGATGAAGCCGGGACTCGAGTGTTGCTGGGATTGGGAGTTCTTGGCGCGTCCGGGTGGGTCGGTTGGCGGTTTCTCTGGGTGCCGCTGACGACAGAGTTTTCCAATGTCGAGCTGGCTTCACGGATCGAGAAGCAGAATCCGACGTTCCAGGACAGCCTGTCGAGTACCGTGCAATTTCTGGAATCTGACCAGGACGAGAAACTCGGCTCGCGGAAACTTCAACAGCAGGTGATCAGTCAGACGCTCCGACGGCTTGAGCAGATCAATGTCGAAGGACTGATCGAAACCCGCCCGGTCCAGCGAGTGGCGACGTGGGCAGTCGCTACGTGTGTGCTGGTGGCCGTGATTGTTGGCTTCAATCAGGCAGACGCTGCGACTGCGATGAATCGACTGCTGTTTCCGTTTTCGGCGACTCCGTGGCCGCGAGACGTGCAACTTCGATTCGTTGATCAGGACCTGCGACCGTTAGCCGCAAGTATGCATGGTGGTTTGACCATCGTGCAGGGTGAGACTCTGAAACTGTATGTTGAAAATCTACGTGGAGCATTGCCTGGGGATTTGACTTTCATCCATAGGCGGGCCAACGGAAAGGTCATCCGCGAGCCGATGCGGCAAACGACGTTGTGGGGCAGCGACGGGGTTGCTCGAGACATTGGCGGCGCAACTCTGCACGTAACAAACGGGCCGTTGTTCTTCTGGGCTCGAGGTGGAGATGGCGAAACCGTGCCGCTGCAGGTTGACGTCGTCCCGCCGCCGAGGATTGAAGAATTGCGTGTTTCCGTGTTTTCCCCAGCGTACACCGGTCGAGGAAGCGAGTCATTGCCTGTGGGAGTCGGGCATGTCGAAGGCGTTGTTGGCACGCGTGTTGAGATTAACGTTCGCAGCAATAAACCTCTCAAATCGGTGATGCTGCATCGAAAAGGCACCTCGCCGGAACTGATGTCTGTTTCGCAGTCCGGACTGGCTGTTTCGGGCGAGTTTGTCGTCAACAAGCCTGTCAACGGTTCATGGTGGCTTGTTCTGAAAGATCGGCAGGGCTTCGAGAATCCAGACGCCACGCGGTATGACATGAGGATCTCAGCAGACAACGTTCCCGACGTGGCGATCGAAGAACCAGTGGCCGACATGTTGGTCACTGCTGTCGCGAAAGTTCCGTTTCGCGTGCTCGTGCGAGACGATATCGGTATCAAAGCGGCATGGCTGGCGTATCAGCCGATGCACTCAGGTTCACGACTGCCGAAGTTTATTGACGGTGTAATTGTCGGTACCGGGCAAGGTAGCGAGGCGAGCGTCGAACCGTTGCATGAAGTCGTACGCGATCCAAACGACGGACAGCCTGAGGAAGGCACAATAGATGTCGGCGTTGTGGTACGTCGACGTCTGGCACTGTTTGATTCGGAAGATCGTCCTAATCAGATCCGTCCTGAACTTGTGTGGGACCTTGCGCCGCACAAATGGCTGACGGGAACTCAAGTTGTTGTCCACGCTGAGGCGTCGGACTGGTATGACCTGGGAAACGAACATATCGGGACCAGTAATCCTCGGACGCTGATCATTGTGAGTGAAGAAGAAAAACGAGCTGAACTGACCGATCGCCAGGCAGCACTGCTGCTGGATCTCGAGCGTGCAACGGAAACCCTTGAGTCCGCATATCAGAACACGAACGAACTGCGGGTGCAGCTTGACAATGCAGGCTCCTTGCGTCCGGAAGATCAGGATGTACTCAAACGAGTTGAGCTGGATCAGCGGAAGGTTTCGTCTCGTTTAACTGGTGCAAATGGCAGCCTGCGAGATGAAGCACGAGCGATCCAGCAGGAACGTTCAGACAACGCCGTTGCAGACGCCCAGTCAAAATCGCTGCTGGATTCGCTGGTGAGCGAGTTGGATTTCTTTCGCGACAATGCCTTTCCGAAGATTGAGCAGAAGCTTACGGAAGCTCGAAAGCTCAGCGGTGTCGATAAGAAATCGGGATCTCGCGGGAAGCAACAACTGAAGGATGCATTGGATTCAGTCGGCAGCGAACAGAAGGATTCAATCGGGAGTCTTCGAGGAATCCTGAGCGATCTTTCGCAGTGGCGAAACGAGCGTAATCTGAATGCCGATTTGCGTGGTTTGACCAGTGATCAGCAGATATTGTCGTCATCCACTGCTGAAGTCGGACAGGAAACTCTGACACGTTCCCAGGCGGAATTAACGAATCAGGAACGAGCGGATCTGGCAAAGCTGGCTTCGCGGCAGCAGCAGGTCGCTGACGATGTGGAAGCATTTCGCGAACGCCTGAAAGAGACCATCGATGAAGTGGCAACGTCTCAGCCGGATGTCGCTGGCGCATTCCAGAAGGCTTTGGAGACGCTCGACGAGTCGGATCTCAGCGGAGGAATGCGGCAGGCCGCTAACGATCTGAATCGAAATCGCATTGGCGACGCCGTGAGTGATCAGCAGAAGTTCGTCGAGACGCTGCGGAAAGTTCAGGACGAACTTGATCAACGCGAAGTTACCGACACGGAGACGCTGGTCAAGAAGCTTAACGAAAGTCGGCAGGATCTGGCGGCCGCTCGAAGGCTGCAGGAAACACTACAGAAGAAGGTCGAAGCGGTCAGTCTTATCGATGATCCAACAGAACGTCATTCGCAACTCGAACAACTTCGTCGAGAACAACAGAACCTTCGCGAAGGTTTAGAAGAAGCATTGCGTCGACTTCAGCGTCTGCAAAGCTCGGCGTCGAAGCCAACAAGTCGCGCCGCAGAGCAGATGAGCAACGCTGAATCGGATCTGGCGGATGGTGATCCTGAAGAAGCCCGGGAGCGAATGAACGAAACACTTGATGACCTGGAACAGGCAGAGCGAGAGTTAGCTGCCGATCAGAAAGCCGTTGAGGAACAGCTCGCCCGCGAGCGAATGGAGAAGCTTGCTGATCAATTGAAATCGTTACTGGCTCGGCAGCAGGCAGCAATTGATGAAACAGAGCGTCTGCAATTTGAGTTTGAGGCCACTGGAAAGTGGTCGCGAGCACGCTTGAAGTCCCTCCGGAACCTGACCGAAATCCAGAAAAACCTGTTGAACGAAACGAATGATGCGACTGAAAACGTTGGCTCGATTGAGATCATTGCGTTAAGCCTGCGTGGGGCAGTTCGATACATGCAGCGGTCAATTGATTTGTTGGACAAACGCGAAGCCGGCGAGGCAACAGTCGCCGCACAGCAGTTGGTTGTTCAACGGTTTGAAGGGTTACTGAAAGCGCTTTCGGAAGACGACGAAGCCCGTCAGGAAAATCAGCCGTCTGGCGAAAACGGGGAGGGGCATCAATCTGGGCCGGGCGGCGATATCGTGACTTTGATTGCTCAGTTGAAGGTAATTCGAAGTCTGCAGCTTGATCTGGCTGAGAGATATCGCGAGGTAAGAGACCGAGCCGGATCAGACGCCGAACTGACGGAGACGGGTCAGGCAGAACTACGAGCAATCTCCGAGGAGCAGGCATTGATTGCAGACCTCGTGCGCGAAATGACGTCCGCATTCGGTGACTCGGCCTCGGAATCCAATTTGGAAGAGCCACTTGCAGTACCGGGAGGCTTGTTGGATGAAGATTAAATATTTGCCGGAATTTGTGTTTGTATTAATTGTGGTTTCTGTCGCGGGTTTCATCCTCGACGCCCTGCACCACCACAATCGACTCAATCGACGTCAGACCGATCATGGTCAATTATACGGTCTGTAACTAACAGTCATCTCCTCAGCCGTCCCAATCTCAATGGCTTCAATCTCCACACTCCCGTTGCTCTTTCCTCAAAGCTCGTACGGAATACTGGCAACTTTCACACGCTACATTCGATGCTCCCAGCTAAACTAAAAGGGCCAGTAGCGAAGCTACTGGCCCTTTTATGATGACGCGTATTATTCGATTAAAGCGGCTTCCAGTTAAGAGTAGCGTCACTTGGGCAGTCTGAATAAGTTTGGCACCAGCCAGCATCTGCTCGTGTTTTACTCAAAAGCGTTTCGGCGAGAGGTGCTGGCGGCTAGTGCTGCCGGTGGTGGAACGCGTGAGGTGGCATCTGCTTCCATATCCTGAACCATCATTGGTGAGAAGCACGTCAGGACTTAGAACTTCGGGACTTTGATTCGTTTACCAACCTCGGCGTATCTCGGATCCCAGAACATCGAATCAAATCGGAATCCGTAGCGGCGGCCCTTATCCCACTTGGCTCGAGCAGCCCACGGCGTGCCTGCGTGTTCTCGAGCAACTGAATCAAAGGCTTCGTCAGCTTTCTGCATCTCAGTTTGAAGAAGAGCGAGATATTCAGACATTGACTCTTTTATCTTAAACCCCTTCTTAATTCTCGCAAACTGTTCGTCCGATGGTTCCATGTATTTTCCGTTGTAGTGAATGTCCCATCGATTGTGTTTCGGATCCTTTGGCTTACGACCACTTGCAGCGTGATCGTCCAAAGTCAAAAGATATTGAAAAAGCCGCACTCGATACGCGAGACATTGTGAGTTAATCAGGTCATAAGCTGCACGCCAACGCTGTGAGTCCTCTTTGGCTCGGAGCGGTCGAATCTTGTCGATCAACCCGATTGCTCCGTTGAGCCGTCCCATTGCGTAGGATGCCTTTTCAAATTCCTGTCCCCCCTGATTCTTAAACTCTTCATCCTCAATAGAAAAATGCCAGGTACGCATATTAAGTTTTTTGTCCCAGTGAGGATTCAAATTCTTAATCACTTCCCACACACCTGTTCGAAAATCACTTCGAGCACGTTGCTCCTCATAATCGCGACGCGACAACAGGAGCGGCTCGTACTCCTTCATCGCTAACGCCTGGAATTTCCGAGCCTCAATAGCGGCAGGCTTCCCAACAAGATTTTCTTCCTCACCAGGAAGCATAAAGAAAACACCGCCAGTTTCTTTGCAAAGGCGAACCTGTGAGTAGGGGCCAAACCCGCTGGGCGAGCTGTCATGGCGAGCGTGCAAACCGTCCCACTGCAGTGCTTCCGGGTAGGCTGTTTCGGGACCACGATTGATCCACACCCAATGGTTCAATTGATAGACAGGATCTTTCCAACGAATCCTTGCCAGCGGATATCCAAATATGGATTCGCGGCCCATGCAGTAAACAGGTGCCTTCGCTTTCTCACACGCCTGTATCGCCTGCTCTATCTGACCATAGTCATTGAGATCTGTATCGCCCGCATCTGAAGGCGATTCATCACTTACAATGATCACTACCAGGCGTCGGCGCTGGCTGCGGGCTTTCGGTCCGAATTCTTTGATCACTTCAAGAACTGCACCATACATGTTCTCGTCGCCGCTTTCGTCGACAGGAATCTTGTCGATGGCAGTTCGAATTTCATTCACATTCGTTGTGGGCTTGCTGGTCAATTCCCTGACCGATTTGCCGAAACTGCAGATAGAAGTCATCAGAACTTCCTCTCGATCTTTCAGACCGGCATCTTTTCGACTTTGAATGCCTAGTTCCTCATAGATCTTATGGAACTTCTGTGCGATCTCCTGCTGGTCATCCTTCATGCTGTTCGACTCGTCAAACAACCAAACCGCCATGACCTTCTCAGACCGCATCATACGGATCAGTTCCTGAGTCATTCGCGAGAGAGCAGCACCGTAGCCCTCGACCATGGCGCCTACTTCACCGTTGACTTCGCCAACGCCTAGATCCTGTCCGATCATGTTCTCCCCTGGGAGATCTATCGAACTAGGATTAACGTTGAAGTCGACTTCCTGAAGTGACTCGGAAGTCTCCACCTTCTGCTGAGCCACTGCTGGTGCCCCCGAGCCACCGACGGCTGTTGAGACGGCTCCGCCAGCGATGATGTTTTGCGTCTCGGCAATTTCAGTTTCAGTTTCGAGAGGCTTCGTGAACTCTTCCTGCTGCCGTTCATCGTCAAACACAGTTTCAAGCACGATTTCTGGCAGCTTGTCGTTCAATTCAAAGTGAATAAACGTCAAACCACCCAGAAGTACAATATGCGCCACCATGGATGTGCCGAGCGCTGAAAAACTCGCAGAACGATTCATGGAACGAACACTCCAAAAGATGAACGCGAATATATGATCGCGCGACAGCCGCTTGAAATATCTATGGCGACGTCTGATTACAGGCTCGGCGGTTTCGGTCGAGGAACGAGCTTCTTCTTACCTGTCTTTGGATCAACTTCTTCGAGGAAGAGGACGCCCTTCTTCGGCTCATTATTATTGCCGTTCATCCGTCCGGTCGCGGCGTAATTGGTGTAGGACTCTTTCCATGCCCAGCCCATCTGCCGCTCCAGTTCCAACTCTGCAAGGTAAGCCCACGGAGTTCCCTGGTGATCATCAACGACTCGACTCAGATGCTCCGTAGCACGAGCGACGATCTTCCGAATAATTGGTCCCGTCTGGACTTCTCCGGACGATGCTATCGTCCACGTGTTATTACCTTCTTTCTCGAAAATTCTGGGCGACACTTTCATTTGAGCGAGCATCATGTTGTAGCCCATTGCGCGAGCCTGCAGGGCGAGTGCTCGTCCCATCGCCAGATCATAAGCTGCCTGCCAACGTGGCTCCTTAAGCTTCTCACGGTCCTTTTGCCCAGGTTCAAGTTGTCCGACAATCTCCGTCACTCGATGACCAAGTATAACAACCCGTTCCTGTGCTTCTGATGCTGCCACGCGAATTGCATTGTCGGTATCAGCACGAAACCGAGTTGTTGGAGCTGAAACCCGCGTCAGTCGAGTTCCCTCTGCAGCTCGCAGCAGTGCCATCTTCGCGGCGTTCTTCGTGACATCCTGCTCGTAGAATCGCATCGGGCGATAGTCCGGCAAATATTCTTTCATCAAGGCAACATCGAACTGCTTGCCACGCGAGTCCTGAGCAATCAGGTAGAGCCCGCCCGTTTCAGCACACAGTCGAGTCAGAGCATACGGCCCAAGCCCTGACGAGATTCGCCCGGAATCTATGCCACGAGCACCCCAGTAAGGGAGATCAAGAACCTCCATCCGTACTGACTCCGGCCCTTGATCAACAGGGACGTCGACTTCGTAGCCATCGGAGTACTTGTACCGCACATAACCTTTTTCGCGACCAAACGGTGATGAGTTGCCGATGCAGTAGACGCGGAAACCGGTCTTCGAACACATCGCGGCGACCGATTCCAGATGCTGGTAGTCGTCGCCGCGTTCATCAGTGACGAGCACGATCATGCAGTTGTGCTTGTCACGAGACGAGCGGAATCTTTTCCACTTATTGACGATCTGCCCAACTGCAGTGAAAGCCATTTCTTTTCCGGAATCGTCGTCCTTGATTCCTCGGACAAGGTTAACTGCTTTGCCTATATCCGAGATTGGTTCTGGAGTATAGAAGTGAACTCCTTCGCCGAATCCGACGACAGCGGTCTTCAAAGGCGAGTTTCGTTCGGCCTTCAAACTGTCGAGCTGTCCATAAATATTCTCAAAGCGGTCAGCAATTTCATTTCGTCGAATAGCGAGAGAGCCTGATTCATCGAAAAGCCAGACGACCAGCGTCTCACGTTCTTTCAACGAGTTGATGACTTCATAGGTCATCCTGTCGATCGACCCTTCGACACCACCTGTTTTCTCAGACGTGCCAGTCGTCTCAACGACGCTGGTGAGGTCAGCGGCCGGCGGCTGCATCACCTCGTTGATTGGTGGAGCCTCAATCTCCAGCAGATCTTCTTCAAGCTCTCGCTTAATCTCATCCTGCTGGTTTTGATTCACAACCTGAGCAGCGGCTTGTGAAGAAGTCAATGTGTTCGCTTCGCTCGCATTGCCAACCAAATCCTGAACCGTAACGTCGAACTTATAATCGCGTTCGTCAAACTCGTCGACGACGCTCGTAATCAGGTTGTCGGTTTCCGGCCCGGCAGTCACGTAAATAATGCTGCGAAGCGCAAGCAGAACGACGACATGAACCGCCAGACTGACCGCCCAGGCTGGGATTTCGCGTGTACCAGAAACAGACGCTGAAGCGGCATCGTCAGTCGTGTGGCGATAGCTATCGCTTGTGAAATCACTCACAGCGGGCTCCTTTTTGTCGTCGGAAAAGGATGGCAGGTGCTACCAGAAGAATGGATGAATCTCATCCGGAGATCGTGTCCAACTCTAAAGTTATAAGGCAACTTGCGGGTCAGCCGAAACGTCAAACCCATTCTAACAAACGAATTAAGCTACAGCACGCATTCAGAGTCCAAAACTCTGAACCCTCATTACTAACTGCCGAAGTTGCCCGGATGTTCTGCTGAAAAGGCTAAGAAAAGCAGAGTTTTTCAGCTAGAAACACAGGGCCTTCTACACATGTTCTTCGGTAGTCAGTGGAGCCGTCGTCCATGCGAACTCGAGTCACACAACTGAAACAGATTCCGAAACCGCAAGCCATCGGAGTTTCCAGTGACAGCCAGCACGGAATATGGCTCTCAGCAGCCATTTCGCTAACAGCCTGCATCATCGGCTCGGGGCCACAGCAATAGATGGATTGCGGACAATCATCGCTGGAAATCAGCTCACGAAGCGTGTCAGTGACGAACCCCTTCTGTCCATAACTACCATCATCAGTTGAAATATGCATCTTGGCGCCAATCGCACGAAACCGATCGACGCACATCAGATAATCTTCAGAACGTGCACCGTAGCACAACGACACCGATTTAGCTCGACTTGAACCGATTCGGTTCGAGTTTCCATACTTTTGAGCACCCAGGACTTCGTTAGTCACCGCCAGAAACGGTGTAACTCCGATGCCGCCGGCAACCAAACAAAGTCGGTCAACATCCGAAACTGGAAAACCGTTCCCAAGCGGTCCCCAGAGCACGCAATCATCACCCACAGGCCAAGTCGCCATCAGACTGGTCATTTTTCCGACAACAACGTAGCCGAAATCAACTCCCGCCACGTTTCCATTGGCATCTTTCCAGACATCCAGTAACGCAAAGGGGCGGCCAAGCATCGGATCAGTCACGCGAGGATCTCGGACCATGAAGAACTGCCCCGGAGTGATCTCACGAGCCAATTCCGGACAGAACAGACGCATGATCCAAGTGTCTTTGGCAACGCATCGGTTCTCTACAACCTGACCGTGGCACTCCACTGCCGACGGAACAAAACCTGCCAGATCGTGGGGTGAACAGCCAGCATCCATATCTCACCTTATCGAATCGGTTCCGTGTCGATGTTAAATTTCGGAAATCGTGTATTGTCGCCACTGATTCGGACATCAAGCCAATCGATCCATACCGTGCCGGGTCAGCGTCGCTTCCGCCTCTTGTTTGAGTTTTTGGCCTTCGCTTGCTTCTTTCGGCTGGTGGATCTCTTCCGCGAGACTTTTCCCACGTCCGCAATCTCGTCTTTTGCTCGTCTGGAAGTTTTCGAACGTCCCGAAACCGACGAACGTTGTTCAGTATCAGTGCCCGCATCTAAGACAACCGTTACCGGCCGACGAACCGCAGACTTGCGTTTGCGTGGTTGTTTTGATGCTCCGTCACTTGGTTTTTTTTTCGAAACAATCGCGGGATGCTTCGAAACATCAACTGAATCATCATCGTCAATCAGCTTTCGCCCCAATTGCTTGCCTGACGGCTGCTTAACGGCCCTCTTGCGGCCCGTCATGTCACGACCACCGGTTACACTGACGGGACCGATCTCGACGACGCGTCGTTCCGGGCCCTTCCGGTTTTTGCTCGACGACGCAGCACGTCCCCGTGAGCCCGCCTTTGGCGACTCACCTGTCGGCTTTGATGGTCGCTCGCCGTTTTCAATGTACTCGTGCAGCAACTTCATTTCTTCGCGTGAAAGCTGACGAAACTTGCCAATCGCGACGCCTCGCAGTCGCAGAGGGCCGAAAGCCACGCGTTCCAGCTTCATCACTTTGTGGCCAACACGTGAGAACAGCCGTCGGATTTCACGATTACGTCCCTCACTCAGAGTTACTTCGAGAATCGTGCTCTTGCCACGACTTCCCGTGATCTTTGCGTTGTCAACCTTGAATCGCCCGTCGCTGAAATACATTCCCTGCCGGAGCTGCTGCATAATTTCACGAGTCGGTCGACCGGCGACCTGAACCTCGTAAATCTTCGGAACTTTGAATCGAGGATGAGCCAGACGATGCCCGAGATCCCCGTCGTTCGTGACAAGCAGAAGCCCAACGGAGTTTTCGTCGAGTCGGCCGATTGGGAACAGCCGACCAGCGCTGGTCGGAAAGAGATCGATCACTCGTACCCGGCCGGACGGATCGCTGTTCGTACACAGCATTCCTTTCGGCTTGTTGACCATGTAGCAAACAGGGCGGTCGGGACGAATTGATTCTCCATCAACCTCGACCTTCTGTGTTGCGGCATCGATCCTTGCACCGAGTTTCGTAACCGGCTCACCGTCGATTGTCACTCGGCCAGTCGTTATGAAGTCTTCACACGCGCGCCGCGAGCCCAATCCACAACGAGCCAGTAGAACCTGCAAACGAACATTGTCGGACTTCTGATTTTTGCCAGCGGTGGCCATGTCTGCAAAGCTTCTGTGAGAGTAGTCAGGCGCGTAATCCAACTGGAAATTCTGGAATACGAAGGCAGTATACGAGTCGCGGGCCAGCAATGGAATCAGGACAGATTCATACCGGGCATCAACTTCGCATCCAACTCTGCTGATCCATCTGCCAACGAATGAGTGGACCGATCCCTTGGCGCAGCCTCATCAGCGGCGCAAACCAGGCTTGTCCGGTTCTGCAAGAGCCTCGTAGTAACGACGAATCTGGTCTTCGTACTTCGGCAGCAGTTTATCGCTGCCAACATTCAGCAGGCGTTCCCGCATCGCCGGTGGTAGATGCCCCCAGACTTCATCGATCAAAGCTCGTCGCCGGGCGAGCGCCGCAGCACGTTCGCGTGCCTGTCGCAAATTCTGCTCTGTCGAATCGCCTGCTTTGCCCGTCTGTGGTTTTGGCGAGGAGCCTGTCGTTGAGTCCGCGCCAGCCTGTTGCTGTGGAACTTGTTGAGGTTTGCTCTGCGGCCCCTTCTTCTGGCCTTTTGATGTCGCATCCGAATCTGATTGATCCTGGTCCGAATCTTCAGACGAGTTTGACGATGACGGAGGCGGAAGATTCTTCA
>JACLAC010000809.1_pt1 | contig 15451 bp, 8 predicted proteins | sample 8027881 | NCBI WGS metagenome assembly JACLAC01 (sample SAMN15725517, study PRJNA655200) | protist metagenome | isolation source: fluorescence activated cell sorting (FACS) single amplified genomes of... | place: Spain: Blaines Bay Microbial Observatory, Mediterranean Sea | collected 2016-01-19
CCCTTACTTTGTTTATCAAGCGGCTTTTGATAGGGACGCATATCGATGTTGAGAATGTTGTCCGTCTCGCAGAATAGGCAGGAAACCAATGCGCTTTCGGTTTCGGGAAGTGGCCCACCACAATTTCGACAGCTTGGGGCACCCCCGTCTTGGTGGGGGGGCTCGGGCCCCAAAATCAGCGGTCAACAAGTTCAGGGCGCGTCGTTTCACCAGTGCCATGCGGGTCCAGGTAAAAAAACTGAGGACAAAGGTGGATCCAGCAAACAGTCCCCAGAACAGCTCGAAGCTTCCCATGCTGGCGTACGATGCTTGGGTGAGGATAAACAGAATCAGCAGCCAAATGATGGCGCTGGCGATGCCCAGTGTGGTTAGGATTTGACCAGCCTTTTGGGCGCCGGGTTGGTCCAGTAATTCGCTGACCAAAAGGCTGCTCTCTTGGCGGTCTTCGGTGATGCTCTGCTGGGTTTTGACACGGTCTTGCAAGGTTTTGGGAACTTTGTTTTCAGTGCTGCAAAATGGGCAGACCATGGTTGGAGTAGCGACCGGAAGAAGGGCGGCTGAGCAGCTGGTGCAGAGAAATGCGCTGCCTTCTTCATTGGGGGTTTCGGCGGGTGGTGCGGTGCCAAGGCGACTCTGGAAGGAGCCATGCAGGGCAGTGAGGGCCCGTTGTTCTTCTGGGGCTTCGGCTCTGGCGAGAAGAAGGGTCTGGTCGTCCTTGGTGGCCACCCAGAATTGCCGAATTGGGACTTTTTGGACGGCTTTTATGGAAAATTCGGCTTGGATCCGAACCTTGTCCAAGGCCATTGCCCCAGCGAGTTTCAGGATATCCTCCCAGAGGTAAATCACGGTTAATCGGGTTGCGGTACTGTCCTCGATTTTGCAGGCGGTGGGTTCAATGTCGTTCCAATTGAAGTTCAGACCGTGGTGGGGTCCGCCGTCTATTTGAAAGTCATTGTCGGTGAGCATGACGTCGCTGGGTCTGGTTTTCCACCCCTCGAACAGTTGCAATACCGCATACAAAACAAGGTAGAGACCGAGCATTCCCAGCCAAACGTGAATAGAACCAAAGACAAAGGCGGAAACTGCAAGAATGGCGCCGGGAACCAGCGTGGAACAGACCCGAGCCATACTCCAAAGCGAAGACGTTCCCAGCTGCAAGGGGAGTCTGATTGTGGTTTTTGTTGATTGGTCAGGGTTGGTCATGATCCCAATGGGCGAATGGTGGATGAAATCATGCTACCACCTTCTGGGAATTGAGGGGGTGGTAGATTCGAATCCTCTCACCCCGACTTTTGTTTAAGGGCGTAATCGTTCGGAATAATCGAGACTGTCAATGGTTGGTGATCGACAGGTTGTTGGTGTTGTGCAGAATTTGTGCAGAATGTGTGTTTTAGAGCCGTTGGACAACCGCACAAAGATGCGAGCGGGTCGGATGAACATAACGCTCGGTGGTTTTGATGCAGGTGTGTCCAAGTAGGTTCTGAACGTCAAAGGCACTGGCCCCCATTTCGGTACACAATGTGGCAAAAGTATGGCGTAAACCGTGGAAGGATATCACCGGTATGTCTGCTCCCTTGGCATTGCGAATCAAGGCTTTGCGAAGGTTGTTGACAGGCATTACTTTGCCTTCTCGGTTGGGAAAGACATAGCCATTCACATCCGTGAACGGACACTCACGAAGCGTGGTCATGACTTTTGGATGCAGCGGACAAATCCGTTCCATTCCGGTTTTGGTTGTCTTCTCCATTTTGAAGGATATGCTCCTTTTGACAGTGCAAATACCTTGTTCAAAAGAAATGTCCGACCATTTCAAACCGATCACTTCACCTTGGCGAAGTCCAGTGTATACGGTGAATAAAAAGAGCGGATAATAAAACGGATCGTGTTGTTTCATATATGCTAGAAACCGGTCACGTTGGGCGATTGTCCAAGCCTCGGAGCAGAAAAAGCTCCACCGTCCAAGGAGTCCCGTCCTCTAAACCCATACTAAGGTTCGGGATTTTCGAGGTTGTAGAACGACAATTTTGCACAAACTGGAGAGATTCTGCACAAAATACTATCACCCCGACTGTCTATATAGGTTGAATTTTAGGTCAAAACTCTCCCCCCCATGACCAAGGATGGCATTAGATTCGATTTCTGACGGGTGGGTGTATTATTGGATTGCTTTGAAATTGGGACGTGTTGGGAGTGGAATCGTCTTAAATTTTTAAGGACAGGTTCCCCAAATCGGTTTGGGCAAGGTCCAACTGGAAGCATTCCAATCGAAATCGGATGGCGAGGAGTTGATATTGGATACACACCAACTACTCAAATTCTGATTGAAGGAAGTAGTACTTGAGAACATTGAATTCATATTGGTAACATTTGATACGTCCCAACCTCCAATGTCTTGATTGAAACTGGTGTTTTCCGCGAACATCCCCGCCATATCAATTACATTGCTAACATTCCAGTTGCCTATATCTTCATTGAATGAAAATGCGTACTCAAACATACCATCCATATATTTCACATTTCCTACATCCCAATTACCAATGTATTGAGTAAAACTTGAAGCTCTAAAGAACATAGAACCCATATTTATGACGTTACTAACATCCCAATTACTGATGTTGTGATTAAAAGAAGAGGCACCTGAGAACATATAGCTCATATCCCTCACATTACTGACATCCCAATTACTAATATCCTGATCGAATTGCGCACAACCTACAAACATACTCTTCATATTTAAAACATTACTGACGTCCCAAGAACTGATGTTTACATTAAAAGTTGTAGAATCTATCAATGCATACATGTTTGTTATTCCACTTGTACAAGAGAATTCTATAGCACTCCAATCTTCAACCTGAATAAGAGTCATAATGGCATCTCTATCCCATTTTGTATATGTGACACCATTAACAACCCCCGTATCACCTATGTTTGCATCAGGGCAAAGTATGGTAATACCATTCGGTGCATAATAAAATAGCGTAGTTTCGGTATCGGTGTCCGTATCTGTGTCGGTATCGGTGTCCGTATCCGTATCGGTATCTGTATCCGTGTCCGTATCGGCTTCCTCACAAGCTGGTGAGCCAGCGCAACCACTGTCATCACAATCGAAGTCACCGTCTATATCGTTATCAGCCCCATCCGTACAATCACCGGGTTCTGATCCTTCTAGACGTTCTTCTGCCTCTTCATCATCGTCATCTTCTTCCGCTGGTTTCTCTTCACAAGAAATCATCAATCCAATGAACAAAAAGTGAATCAATTTCTGCATTGCAAACTCCTGAATTGGAGTCAGTATACAACAAAAACCAAGTAGATAATCAAAAATCAACCCATGACCAAACTTGGTTAAACCTGACCACTCCTGACCAAACCTGACAACACCAACAACCCATCAAATCTTGGGAAGTTGACCACGATGCCATAGGGTTAGAAGATTGTCCCGATTATTTTCGAATCCTCTCACCCCGACTTTTGTTTAAGGGCGTAATCGTTCGGAATAATCAAGACTGTCAATGGTTGATGATCGACAGGTTGCTGGTGTTGTGCAGAATTTGTGTTTAGTTAATATCAAACAAAGCCACATAGGGGTTGAAAGACCAACGGAATTGAAAGGGAGTCAAATAGTTAGATGATTGCCACGACCAAGCTCAAATACCATCAACCACATTGGCTAATAATATGTGTTTTGAAGGGATGTTGGATGAGTTGTTGAATAAAACCCCAGAAGTGGTTGTATGATCACCGTGAGAGAATGGAAAGCTATCGCCCCCAAATCTATGGACAAGAATCGTTGGGTGTCCCAGGAGTTCCTAAATTAGGTACAGAGCCATAGTGGCTTGTACCATCGCACCAAAACCAACCATTGTCATTTGCAATTGGATTGGTGTAGCTGGTGTGCAATGAGAGGCTTGCTCCTTCGGTGTTTGGCCAGATTCCACCAGCAATCCCATCGTATTGAATATCATCAAGCACGGTTGAGCCAGCGAGTATCTGAATTTCATCATAAGTATTGGACAATTGAAAATCGTTGATGTCATAGACAAAGTCCGGTGTTATTCCGCCGTTCAAAAGTGGGTCAGCACTGGGTGCAAACAAAACATAGCTACCCCCTATGACCAAAAGATGTTCATTGATTGTGAATGAATTACCATTATTGTCAATAAACTGAAGACCAATAATATCATAAGTATCAGTACCGTTGAATCTAATTTCGAACCATTCACCTTGTTCATCATAGACACCAGCGGGGTTTTTCATGACCTCACTGATATAAACATCCCCAACCCAGATATTATAGATGTTGTAGTGGATTGAAAAATAGTCACTACCATCGCAATCTTGATCAATGCCATCATTGGGAATGTCTAAACCTGTACCATTAACCATATTATCATTGTCATCGCAATCCATTCCACCAACAAAATCTATGACTCCATCTCCATCTAAATCACAGGATGTTTCCAAGGGGGTGACTGGATCACCATCACAATCCAACGCAATTACATTATCCCCATCTCCATCTTGATCAAAATCATCATCTGGATTACAGTTGTCATCGACCAGATCGTAGTAGGTTTCAGGAACACCGGGGTTCATATAATATCCGTCGGGGATACCATCACCATCATTATCTAAAGGAGAATCATTACAGTCACCGCCGAGGTCGGTGTAGCCATCCCCATCTTGATCTTGGGGGATTGGACAGACTTCGTTTACCATTCCAGGTGTACCAAGATCACCATTCCCATAGGTACTTGCCCCCAAACACCAATTAATATTAATATTGTTATCGTGTCGATCGTATTTCAGTGGATCCAAACTCATGCTTGCCCCGGCAACTACTGGAAATGTAGCGTCATACGTTACCTGGTCGAATTCGGTACCGGTGTAGGATAATATTATTGTGTCTGTGGAATCACTAAATAACAAGTCACAGCTATCATATTCATAGTCAACGGTGAGATTCCCATTGGTACTAAAGTCGTTGTTGTTCGATAAAACAAGGTGTTGATTGGGTTCGATAATCAACGATTGATCAACGGTAAACATTGTTCCCGCGTTTAGGTCTTCAACCACTAACCCCAATAGATCAACATTAATTGTGGAGGTACTATAAATTTCAATCCACTCCCCATTGCGATCGTCCACCAAAGATGGATTGAGCATGATTTCAGTAATGAACAAGGTTGCTGGATCTATATCCCCTAATTGAAGGATACTAATGCTATCAAACCCATCACAATCTTGATCGATTCCATCATCGGGTACATCAACAGCACCAAAATAAATGGTTGGATCGTTGTCATCGCAATCCCCTTCATCTGCTGTTTGACCATCAGCGTCGTTGTCAGGCACATTTACTGTATCACCACCATCGCAATCTTGATCGATTCCATCATTGGGTACATCAAAAGCACCAGGATTAATAGAATTGTTGCTGTCGTCACAATCCCCATCATAATCGGCAAACCCATCCCCATCACAATCTGAAATTGTGGTTACGAGAGCGGCATTGTCATTGCAGTCAAGTCCTGCTTGAACGCCATCACAATCTGCATCATTCGTAACTATTGTGGAAGAAGAATCAGTATCATCACAATCATCCGCAGTCAACACTCCATCGCAATCACCATCTGCGGCGATCGCACCATACGTGTCATCTAAATCATCACAATCAGCAGCGGTTAACACACCATCACAATCCGAATCGTTGGCCACAATGGTCGAAGTCGCATCTAAATCATCACAATCAGCAGCGGTTAACACACCATCACAATCCGCATCATTCGACAACAGATTTGCTTCTGAATTTCCATCATCACAATCATCACCATCGAAATATTCCGTCGCCACAAATCCATCACCGTCCGCGTCTACCACACTCGTCGCCAACGTCGAACACGAATTCTCCTCTTCATCACCGGCAAGTTGAACAACCGATACGGTCAAATCCCCTTGCAGATCTACCCCACCTGTGTTCCACACGTGCAAGTGACCTGAAAACCCAGTCGTCAACGGTTGCCCGGAAAAGAAACCATTCACCGTTCCGGTATCGATCGAGTCAATACGGAAATACCCTTCGCCAAAACTCTCCTGACCTTCATTTTCATCCGATACACCAGGGCAATCCATCGTGGCTAACAGCGTCGTTCCAGTGTTCAGCCCTTGTCGGTAGTATCCCGTCCCACAAATCCCTTGCTGGGTTAATGTAATACTGCAATCCGATTCGGTGATGGTTGATGTGTTGAGTTCCATCGAAATTGAATTCAGCTCCGGTGGATTGTCGGGATCATACTCAAACGTTGAACTCATAGACCAATTGGCACAAAAATCCAAGGTCACCGTTTCTTGATCGGCAAACGTGATGGTGAAATCAGCGCTGCATTGGGCATTGGCGCTGTCGGCATAGCCATCGCAATCTTGATCTATTCCATCGGTGTAGTCCTCTTCTGCACCTGGGTAAATCGATGAGTCATTGTCATCACAATCGCCATCTTCTAGCGAAACTCCATCGCCATCATTGTCGGTTTCCTCACAAGCTGGTTTATCCACACAGCCCTCATCTGCACAATCAATTAAACCATCTCCATCATTATCTAGTCCGTCAATACAATCCCCGGTTTGACTTCCTTCTTCAGTGGTCTGTGTTTCATTTTCCTCATCATCGTCGTCATCGTCTTCGGTAGATGGCTTGCCAAAACAAGACACCATTAAACCAACGGTAAGAAAGTACATCAAATTCTGCATCGCAAGCTCCTGAATGAAGACAGTATACAACAGAAATCAGATAGAATAATCAAAATTCAAACGATGACCAAACTTGGTTAAACTTGCCCACTCCTGACCAAACCTGACAACACCAACAACCCATCAACTCTTGGGAAGTTGACCACAGCGCCATAGGGTTAGAAGATTGCCCCGATTATTTTCGGGCTGTAACGAAGTGGAAGCAGGCGAAAGTTTTCAGCTTGCTGAAAAACGTCTAGTCCTCTCACCCCGACTTTTGTTTTATAGGTTGTTGGTGGGTTGTTGAATAAAGCCCCCCGCAGGGGTTGAGTGGTGCGAAAGGACCAACGAGAGTGAAAGCTTAAAATAGGGTCTTTTTAGGTCAATACCGCCCCCCGTGACCAAGGATGGGTCTAGATTCGATTTCTGCCTGGTGGCTGTATTATAGGATTGCTTTGAGATTGGGACGTGTTGGGGGTTGAAATCAAATTCACTTTTGCAACCGAGGTGGGAGGGGTTTATTGGTTAGTTGAGAGATAGTGAGATTTAAAGGGAACGTACTAAACGAAACCCTATGTAGTCGGTACGACGGTCTGACGACCTGTAGTCGCGAAACGACGATCTCAGGTGGTCCGGTGTATGGAGGAAGCCTCCACCACGTCTCACATGTGCTGGATCTGTAGAATTGCAGAGCGGGTCGGTACTGGTCAGTGGAAATGCGCATCCTTTCCAATCAGCTGTCCATTCCCATAGGTTGCCGTGCATATCATACAGACCAAAACCATTGGAGAGCTTTTGACCGACTGGTTGCTGAATGTCGTCCCCAAGGCCATCTTCTGTATAGCTCTCGGAATTAGCACAGAACCACGCATAATCACTCAACAATGGATTGCTTACTTCATCTTGAAGCGAAGTTGAGGTATTACAAGAATCTACATCATCGGTAAGGATATCTCCACCCAAATTAGATCCATCCCCTGTCCAAAACTCACTGGTTGTTCCAGAACGGGCAGCATATTCCCACTCCGCTTCAGTTGGTAAACGATAGCCTGTGCATTGGTATGGCGCAACCGCTTCACCACAGGTCACAGAGGTTCCACTTCCAGTACAAGAATAGCACTCGCTCAACGAAGTTCCATTTTCACTGTTGTGGTGGTTGGTCAAGGCGTTAGCAACGGCTGCACTCATATACCACGAGGAAAAAATAGCAGGATAGTCTGTCCCTATTCCCAATGATACAAAATACCCTTCATAAGATTGATATCCCATCATCTCATAAAACATCCCCTGGGTCAGTTCTGTTGTCATCATATAAAAATCTTTGGTCAAGGTGTAGCGACCCAGCGGGTCATCCCCGGATGGAATCAACACCCAATCGATGCCAATTCCATTGCCGAGATCTATGTTATCATCACAACCGGTTAACGAACATTCACTTTCTCCGTCACAGTTGCTGTCGAGTATGACTGAACCAAGCGTTGGATCATTGTCGTCGCAATCATTGGCAGTCACAACACCATCACAATCTGTGTCATTGGTCACAGTTGTCGTTTGTCCATCGCAGATTCCATCACCATCGGCATCCATTTCTAGGCTGTTCTCAATGCCATCACAGTCAGTATCGTTGACAACATCACCAAGCAAGGAGTTATTGTCATCGCAATCATCTGCTGTTAAGACACCATCGCAATCAGCATCGGTAGATATAATCGTTGAGTTTGGGTCTGCATCATTGCAGTCATCACTGGTTAGTGTACCATCACAATCGGCATCTTCTGAAATGCCAGTTGAGTTGGCATCCCCATCATCACAATCTTCATCAGTCAGGAAACCGTCGCAATCGGCATCGAGTCCGATAGCCTGTAGAGAAGGATCGTTGTCATCACAATCAATCGACGCATTAATGCCATCAGCGTCCATGTCCACGTTTACAACAGGCTCTTCTTCAGTTTTATCGCCACAACCCATTAATGATAATAAAATCCCACCAACGATAAGAGACCGCATGATTCCTCCAAATTAATTACCCATTAGAGTATACAGCATCACAAAATAATATTGATTATTTAAATGACCAAACTTGGTTAAACTTGACCAATCCTGACCAAACCTGACAACACCAACAACCCATCAAATCTTGGGAAGTTGACCACGTTGCCATAGGGTTAGAAGATTGTCTCATTTACGTTCAAATACTATCACCCCGGTTGGCTATGGTGTCGGGGTTTAGGGAAGAATTGAATAATTCACTAAAGAAATACTATCACCCCTTCTAAAGCTCCCGTGTTCAGGTGATTGTGGGAAGCCCAGTTTGCACAAATCTGCACAAATTGGGAGAAATCGCACAAAATACTATCACCCCGAGCTTAAATTGGACTGTTTTTAGGCCAAAGTTTTCAGCTTGCTGAAAAAGGTAGGGTCCTCTCACCCCGGTTTGCTATGATCTCAGTTCTTAACGGGTTGTTGGTGAGTTGTTAAACAAAGCCCCCGCAGGGGTTGAACGACCGAAGGGCGTGAAAGCTATCACCCCGACCTTAAAACAGGGGCTTTTTTAAGCCAAAACCCTCCCACGTGACCAAGGATGGCCGTAGATTCGATTGCTGACCGGTGGGTGTATTATAGGATTGCTTTGAGATTGGGACGGGTTGTTCAGTCCAACGGTGTCGGAGTCAATTCTGGTGGCCATGTTGCCATCACTTTGTGTCGAGCGATATTTCGGCCACCAGGTCAGGAGCGACGATACGCAACAGATCGATCGCATAAAGATGATGACGATAATTGTTTCCAGAATCACTGTCTTTGTTTGGGATTTGAGCGGCTTTGTGTAGGCGTGGTATCGCAGGTTGGGTGATAAAGCCATGATAGATCGCCCAGTTGAGCCTTTCGGCACCATTTGAAGCAAAATGAAGCGCCCCGGAATCGAACACTGCGATGTCTCCTTTCTGGAGCAATATCAAACTTAGATCTGTTTCAGACAGCAGCTGCTTTTCTTGTTTGTTTAGCGGGCGATCGGTTGGTATGTATGTCGCATCGATATCGATTCCTTCCTCATTACCAGCATGTTGACGTTGTAAGCTTGGGGTTGCTTCCAGAGAGGCAACGCCAATAATTTTGATACCGCTGAGACCATGAGCCATTTCCAATTTCGGACAAATATCGATATGGGCACAGGTATACGATCCGGCATCGCCAAGGAAGAGGCGAACAGTCTCCTCTCTCCACAAAAATGTATTTCCACAAAGCGTATTCATAGAATCCACAGCACCAACATCAAACGTTATTCTCGAATTATCGATGTTTTCAGCGGCCGCAAAGGCCGCCAAGGTCTCTGCTGCCGGCATCTCTACGGCGTATAAGTGTGATACGGGTGCCGCCGTGTCAAATGTTATTCGCAGGGATTCATCATTCGCTTGTCGTGCATCCAATTCGGATAACACCTTTTCAAAAGGGAGAATCGGTTGTCCATTCGATGCGAGAATGAGGTCTGGGTTTGAGAATTGAGCGAAAATCATTCCTTCCATCACCCCAGCGCGACACGCTGTACCATCAAATTCAACTTCTCCGACCTCGGCACCCATACCAATAGATTCGCCGATATTATCGTTCCATTCAGTACTTGGTTTTAAGGGGCCAAGACTGAGTCCCAATGGTTCATCACATTTAAAATCGACATTCAGAAACCCTGTTCCGAGCACTTTTTCACAGCCATCAATGATATCCGTTCCGATTTGGACGAGCTCACCAGTGACATATTCCCCAATCAATCGACCCTCTCCATCCCAAAACATAGAAAATTCTGGGTCTTTTGGTGGTTGAAGGGCTTTCAATAGAAATGTTGAAAATGTTTTTTTAGATTGATGGTGATGCAACGCGTGTTTATTGGTTGTTGCTTCAGCAATAGAACTGGCAAATTCGAGCGTGTTGAGTTTGAGTTTGGTCGTTGCGTTCGGAAAGAGAAGAGGACTGCTAATGGCCGATGTCGCCAACTGAAAAAGAAACCAATTGGCATCAAAGACAACGGTGCCGTTGCCTGAAATTCTTCTTTGTTTCAGTTGCTCTTTGAGGGCGGTGGGCCAATGAGGAATGGCTTTTTCAATTGTATCAGTCGATTCATTCTTCTCTTGAATGTCTTTTGAATTGAGTGCAAGATCAAAAACCTGAGCAGTAGATCCAAGTACAACCTGTATACAGTTTGCTGTGTTGTTTTCAACGATATCCCAAGCAGATCCTTGGGCGTGTCTCATTGTTCCCCATTTCCAGACATCTGAGGGTTTTGTGCGAAAAAAAATGTGGTAGAACTCAGCCTTCGGTTTTGAATTCAACTCCAAGGCCAGAATTCGAATTGCTATTGTCCCATCGACATCAATGGAAGGGCTTTCGTAGACATTAGAACGATAGACACTATTCCAAATCGCAAGAGTACTCTTTTCTTTTTTGTCTTTCTGCACCCAATCTCCCAATCGAAAAACAGCCCAATCAACCTTGAAAAATCAGTGTATCAAATCTATTCAATGGAGTGCGGGGTTTTTCTTCTCAACCAGATTCGTATCGGGATTGAACAAGAAACAATTTTATAAATTAACGAAAGCGATTATTCCATTTTCTTCAACATAACTTGCACTGTAAAATGTAGGTGTGTCTCCGGTTATTATGGGGTTGTAAAGACGATGGTAAGGCAATTAATTTGCTCGATTTTTAAAATTTATTGTCGCCTCCTGTTTTAGACTTATTTGCAATACCCAATAAATGAGATACAAAAATCCGTAGACAGAATAAATCAAAATTGACCCTAATATTTCCTGGTGTGACACATGACAAGAAAATATGTTTTCGGCTTGTTTCTAGGAGGCTCAATTTTAGTTTCAGGTTTTATGGACGCTGCTGTTGCGCAAACAGTGCCCATGTTTATGCAGGATGTCCAAATGATTTTGCCAGGGAGCCCCGCCATTGCAGATGGCAGCACCAAGGTAACGTATCAATTTATTTTCCTTGATAAAAGTGGAAGTCCTATCTTGGGTCTTAAAGGGAAGGCTGTTCTCGGAAAACTTCAAGCCCCAATAATTGAGCAAGGTAATGGTCTCTATTCTACATCTATCGTGCCGACTAAAAAGGTTGTTTCTGGAACCGAGAAGCTAAGTGTATATGCAAGAAACTCGGCAAAACAAAAGATAAGTAAAAGTTTTACGGTTTCCTTGAACGCAGTGCAAACCAAAACCTTTGAAATTTCATCGAGTCCAAATCAAATAACCTTGCCTCAAAACAACAATGTGACCATCAACATTTCTCAAACCAGTGGGATTTCGGCTGAAAAATTATTAATTACATCTTCGGCTGGAAAGGTGGAGAAGGTAGAATCGCTTGGCAATGGTAAATTCTCAGCAAAGTATACCCCACCGCAAGAAAAATTATATCCGCATGTTGCCTTGTTTTCCGTTGCCGATGAACAACACCCAGAAAACAATAGTGTATATGTTCTTCAACAAAATGGAAAAACGAACTATCCGATAAACACGCTTCCTGAAAGTACGGCAACCATTGATATAGGAGGGCAGGAGTTCGGTCCAGTTCAAATCAATGCCAGTGGTAAGGGAAACATTCTAATTGAAGTTCCGCCCGGCTATAAAAATGCTTCATTGATTACCATGAACAACCAAAGAAGAACAGAAGAACCCATAGACTTGAAGGTACCCTTAAATGTTCAAGGTGTGAATTTTTTCCCGATTGTGAAAGAAATTCCGGCCGATGGAAAGACCGAATACAATTTGCGTTTGTTCGCAACGACCGTCACTGGAAAACCGGATACGAATGCAGATTTACGGGTTAAAAGCTCGAAAGGGACGTTCGGTTCAATAAAAAATAACGGGAAGGGGTTCTATTCTGTATCGTATACGCCCCCGTACAGTAACACCAAAGACAGTGTTCAGTTTCAAGCCTTCTTACAGTCGGACACCGGGGTCAACAATGACACGATAAGTATAGAGCTTCTCCCTTCTCTTCCTGAGCAAGTCGAATTGGTGTCTGAAGTTGGGAAACTGCTGAAGAATGCCAAGACCTTCAATGTTTTGACATCACTGAAAAGTATTGAAAAGAAGGGTATGTCTAAACGTGATATTTCCTTTGCTGCGTCTGGTGCAGAGTTGGTGAGTACAAAAGAATTGGGAACTGGGGATTACATCACTAAATTTAGCACCACAACTACTGGACAAGTTGATGTTGCTGCTTTTGTCTCTGGCTCGGTGAGTCAGAATCTTCCTCACAGTATTATGATGGTTCCGTCTCGTGGTCGGGTATTGAATGATGGGGTATCCAAGACAGTGTTGTCTTTTGTGGTGGTTGATCAATTTGGTTATCCGCTCAGTGACCAAACAGTTTCTTTAAATATTGTCGCCGGGAGCGGGACACTGGCTTCCGAAGTTAAAACCAATTCTGCTGGGGTTGGTTTTGTCACTTACACGGCAGGAAGAGACATTGGAGTGGTTAAGATTAGGGCCTCAAGTGCTGATTTATACAATACCTTCGCCATCCTTCAACTTCCTGAAACATTAATACCGTCACTGGAAAGATTGCCGCGATCTGGAACGGTTGAACAAGTGGAATTGGAAAACAAGGTTGCTGAATCCGTTCATACGATACAGATTAAAAGAAAAGGATAATAGGGCTCCTTAATTTCTGTTTTATACAGAGTACGGCTAACGTTCAACTGTTCGAGTGTGATATTGTTTGCGTTTCGGTCTGGAGAGAGGTCGCCGTCACTCGTAACTGGAGAGAATGTGGCAAGGGGATTGAATCCAGGATGTCAATGGGGATAATCTTCCGATTTAGACTGTGGATCGATGTGAAAATATTTATATACTTTGTATTATTTTTTGACTAATACTGTTAATTTGATAAATACACATGAAATTTGAGTCAAAGATTTCTTATTAAATCGTTTGGTTTGGTAAGCGTTCCCATAAGTTATCTACGATAGATTAGTTATAATTTTAATTTAAGTTGGTATCACAATGCAAAAGATAAATAATATACAGCATGTTTTTTTGATGGTCGTGATGTTTTTTTCCTTCAGTTGTTCAGAAGATCTCAAGGACTCTGGTCTTTTGGGACTTCTCCAAGACGACACATCTACCCCGCCTGATTCTGGGGAACTTCCGCCGGACTCCGGAATCGTTCCTGACTCTGGACAAGACCTCGGTTTTGATGACGGAGATAGTTGTACTGCAGACGCCGATTGCGCCTCTACCCATTGCGAATGCGTAAATTTTGATTGCTCCGAGCGCGTCTGCGCCCCTAATGACTGTCTGTGTGGATATGGTACCTCAGGCTCATGTGTTGATTCTTTGACTGGTATAGCAGATCCGGAGGATTGCGAGGGACAACTTGAATGTGCAACGATGAATGAATGCATCCCGATTGATTAACGTCAACCGTGTCTACCTGTATGAGTAGCTAGAAATGGTAATGTCTTTGGTTACCCCCATGCTTTGGGTCTTCTTGTATTTTTTGGCCTACTGGTTCGCCATGTACGTATTTGTGTGGGTTTATAGTCTCTCGAGCGACAATAAAGGAATACACCCAGAAGGAGAAGCTCGTGGTAAGGTTTTGGTGCTCGTACCATCCCATCATGAAGGGGAAGGCCTTGTCGATACAGTACGTACACTAATCGATCAAGATTATGAGGATGAGATCGAGATTCAGGTGTTGGTGGAAGACTTTTCTGATTCTACTGTTTCAGCACTTACAACGTCCTACCCTTCCACAGAACTGCAGAAGGGAACCCTCATACAACTTGCCACAGACCTACCTCATCGAGTCGTTCACATCGTGGCGGTTGGGGACCGGGCAAAGCATAAGAAGCTCAATCACGCTCTGGAACGTACCGAGTGCGATTTTGTAGCGCTCTTGGATGCTGATCATCGAGCAAGGCTCGACTGGATTGGTAACGGTGTGCGCGTGCTCCACGGGACTTTAGCAGACGGCGTTCAGTTTCGAAAGCGGGCCCTATCGACTGGGTCTCTTGCCCAGATCTGGGATGCAGGCCTGTCGCACGTCGCATTTGAACTGTTCAATCGTTCACTTCAGAAGTCATTTGGGCGGGTGTCATTCACAGGCTCGACAGCCGTGTTCCGTTCAGCGCCACTGCGGAAATATAAATTCTCTGGCTGCATCACAGAGGACACATTTCTTTCCTACACACTGATGCTCAGTGGTCATCGCATTGTCTATGATCATCGTGCTGGCTCGTTTGAGGAGGTCACCCCCAATATTCCGAGTTTTGTCTTTCGTCGACGACGTTGGAGTGCTGGTCATACTCATGCCTTCTTTTCACACCTTCCCAAAGTGTTGTTTGGACCTGCTCCACTGTCCACCAAAGCACTCATCTTGTTCAATGGGCAATTCTTTCTAACGCCAGTTTTTATAGCCTTCTTCTTTTTAATCCATGGACTCTATTACTTTGCGCTGTACCCCCTTGAGATTCGTACTCAGGTGCTCGGTTCTTCCTTTGCGATTGCCTTGCCGCTGACGCTCTGGTTATCTTGGCGAAGATCGACAAAAATAACCGATTTTATTGTCACCGCATTTATGGTGGTTCCCCAGGTCGCTATCGGTGGAACATTGTTGTACGGTCTGCTGAGTGGTGATCCGTACTATTACATCACGTCATTTCCACATGAAGGTCTTGTATGGGCTGCTGAAGCAGGGTTCTTGGCTATCGGTGCGGCGA
>JACLAC010020503.1_pt1 | contig 15449 bp, 13 predicted proteins | sample 8027881 | NCBI WGS metagenome assembly JACLAC01 (sample SAMN15725517, study PRJNA655200) | protist metagenome | isolation source: fluorescence activated cell sorting (FACS) single amplified genomes of... | place: Spain: Blaines Bay Microbial Observatory, Mediterranean Sea | collected 2016-01-19
CAGCTGTTTGCTTTTCGGCTTTGCAGTTTCCGCTCACATGACAACTTTCGCACAGCCGCGGTGATTTATAAGCTGTAGACGCAAACATTTTCAGTTGTAGCGTCAAGGACCCGCCTATTATTGCGACTAAACAAATAATCGACACTTTTCGAGTCACCGTACAGATTTCTGAGATTGCCAAACTGCCTTGTGGATCTCGAGTGACCCGAATCATGGTATTTTACACACGAAGCCAACATACACATCAGTGTTTACGCCTTTCTTCTTAACCGGCAGACATACGCGTCGGTCGGAAACACGAGAGCGTAGTAAATATGTCGTAGAGCCGCTAATTATAGCTAGCAGTTCTCGACAAGCCAAGCATGAGATTTAAGGGGCGAGGTGGGCCTCGAGTCAAAAAATTTTGAGTTGGCAGACTCCAAAGTCTCTGGGCTTTTCAGAGGAGAATTTTGCATCTTTTTCCGTTTTTCGATGAACCGAGAAGACAAACTTTTTTCACCGATGGTGCCGAATTTTATTGCATTTTCATAGCTTTCCGAGAGCTTCACCTCTTCGACTGAGGTCCATAGCCCATTTCCATTATTGCCCGGGAAATCGATTTACATTTTGACCTATTCTTGGATTTCCTGAAGAATAATATGTAGACTAATTAATAAATCTATTGGCATATGTAGAAAGAGTAATAGAAAGGAAGACACAGACGCCAGGACCCGGAACATTTCCTATCGTGACTTCGTCCGCAAACGGACGAGTCCGGAATATAGTCCTAGGCGCAAACACACGCAACGCAACGTGAATCGAACAAGTATCGCCTAAACATGATGAATTGATGGGTGCCACTACCAGAAACCGGCTTTCACGTAAGATTACTCTGGGCTTCTTGGCACTCGTGTCAGTCAGTATCGTTGCCATCTTCGCTTTCTCTACAACTTGCCACCAAAACGTTACCTTTTGTGGAAGCGAAGGGACGGGATGTGGAAGTACTGAGGAGGAGACGCGAGCTGTTTCGGGGCTCGATAAAGAAGACATCATAAGTGACGAGGAGGAGGACGCTCAAGTTCCATTTGAGAGCATATCTGCGGACTATTCCTTGAGACAGGAGTCGCCTTCGCAACCAGTGGTCGTTGCGACGAACAGTGTCAACAACCACAACTTTCAGGGGAAAAGAGCGTACGCTTTGTTGAGCTATGGTTCTGCCAAGTCGCTGCACTGCGCGACGATGGCCGCTGCTATCGCATGCCGAGATGTGGCTACACAACGCTACAAGGTGATCATCTTGCGGATTGGAAAGCCACTTGATGAGCGTGACATTCCTGATGGCGTCACTCAGAAGCTGGTTGATTTTCCCTCGACGAAAGAGGCGAACGGCAACGGCGCGAGGTTTGGGAAGCTTTGGGTGTCTGCGCTGTCGCAGTTCGACTCCGTCGTCTTCATCGACCACGATGTTCTCGTTCGGAAGCCCCTGGACTTCTTGTTCGATATCGCCGAGCAACTTCCAGATACTCTGGTGGCACCGCGAGCCTACTGGATACCGCAACCCTACATGATGTCTGGGACGTTCGCTCTGTCCAGAGGTTCTGCGAACCAAACGATTCACCGCATCATGTCCGAGGTCCTCCATGACCCGGAAAACGACTGGAGCCAGGAGAAGTGGCTAGGGGACATGCATTGGTTCAACGGCGCTCTCGATGTTCGTGATGATGTCACTCTTGTTAGTGGGTTTTACACTCTTTTGGTAGGGGAGTTCTATCCAAAAGATGCCATCTATTCCTTTTGGGCGAATCGATTCGGGTGGACTTCAGCTCGCGTCCTCGATGAGGCGCACGTGATACATTTCATTGCAAATTGGAAACCGTGGGGATCGGGTATCAAGGAGGCTCGAGGGAACACGACCCCCGAGCTTGAGCGGGCATTTTTGCATTGGAACTCGTTGCGAGGCAGAGTTTGTCGCGGATGAAGTCTTGGAATGTTGTTGAAACGATAGACATCGATCGGCCCGCGGTGCAAGAAGTGGGTGAAAGACCGGGTGGCAAACAATCCAGATATCTTCTCGGGGCAAGGTTGTATGTTGGAATGTGCCTTCAACGTGGCCTCCACCGTTGAGAGAGATGAACAAGAGATGTTTCCTCGTGCTGGACGTGTTGCGCATGAAGATGCAATAATGGATGACGACGGGCAGTACATACATCTGGTTGGACCTGGAAAATATGTGGAAGTCCAGGAAACATTTGTTGGAGATAGGACATCATTATCATCATCTATTCGGTTTTGTGAGATGGATTCTTTCGAGGTGACAACAACACCAGCAGACAAGGCTCTTGGTTACGACACGGTCAGTACATCGTCACCGGACACGAAATTCGTGTCATTGGAAGCCTTTCGTGTCATTGGAAGCCTTTAGGCGCAAGGTGATCTTCTTCGAGCCTCCAACTCGCAGCGACCGCAACGAAGCGCGCGTGCTGCAGTGCTGGACCAAGGGCCGAGTGTGAACTCACCAGCTCTGCAAAAGCGAGCTAGCTTGCTCTAGCTTGCAAGCAAGCTACTAGCTAGCTACTAGCTGAGCTAGATCCAGTGAGCAAGCATGGCTGGAGCTGGAGCTGGCTAGCTCGCGAGCGAGCTAGCTCACTATGTGAGCCGCTAGCGCGCTAGCTACTAGTAGCTCGAACCGCTCCAGCTAGCTAGCAAAAAAATATTGTAGTGCGAAAAACTGAAATCGCTCGCTCTCTCGCTCGCTCGCTCGCTCGTTGCTCGCACGATTTACTTTCTATGCTAGCTCGCTCGAATTATTAATCCGCCAAAATCTATTTTTAGAGCCTTTTTAGAATTCTAAAAACGTTCTGATTTTAAGAAAAAAATAGAACGTTTTTTGAAAATTCGTTTTCGTAGTGATGATAATAATAGCGGGTTTTTGTGGAAAATCGAGTCTAAAATCGGGTGGAAAATCGGGTCACCCCACCCGATTTTAAAATCGAAAATCGGTTGGTGTCGGCAAAATCGGGTGGGTATGAACCCTGAAATCATGGTTTAAAAATGTCGGTCCAAAATCCGCTTGAAAATCGGGTGGTACGACCCGATTTTAGACCCGATTTTCGTAAAATGGCGTTTAGTTTCAAAATCGGGTCCAAAATCGGGTGGAAAATCGGGTGGTGACCCGATTTTCCACCCGATTTTGGATCCACAAAAACCCCGTAATATGCATCAATGTTGGAATAAACGAGAAATGTGAGTTTGTTTGTGCAAGGTCTGAGGTTTAAACAGGAAAAACTTGGCATCGCTCGCTCGATCATCTATCTATCTATTATAATTATCCGGACAATCAATCAATTAAATAATTATTTTTATAACGTGCTGCAGCGGACTTACGTGTCCTCGCTCGGCTTGTCCTACCGCTTGCTCCTTTGCTTAAGCCTCACTTACTGCTAGCTAGTAGGTTTATTCGCGAACCGTTCTTTGTTTCAATCTAGAGGCGCACCCCATTCCGAAACCTCGCCTTAAAGACCGACAGAGTTTTCTGTACGAATCAAAGACATGCCTGCTGGACCGTTCGCCTCGACCGTAGGAATTGGACGTGCTGAACCAGAGTGGGCCGCGTTAAACAAAGTCGTCGGTGTATGCGGCCACGGTACGTTTGATTCAATACTGAAGACTTTGTCTTTTTTTCTTTGCTTCTGACCATACTTACTAAACTCTATTTGCAGATGCAATTTACGCCAGCGGCAATCTGACAGAATGCCCCCTGCCACTCGAAGATAACATATTAAGTGGTGATTTGACCACATGCCCTGAGACAGTTGACCTACTGATTGTCGGCGCAGGCCTATCAGGCGCAGTGCTTGCTGAGAGATGCAGCAAGGTGCTTGGAATGGCATCCATTGTTATCGATAAAAGAGGCCATATAGGGGGGAACTGTTATGATTATGTGAATCGGGAGGGCATCAGATGCAGCAAGTACGGAGCGCACCTATTTCACACGAAATTCGATCGCGTATGGGACTACATTCAGACGTTCAGTGAGTGGGTCCCCTTCGACCACAGAGTGAAGGGCCGAGTCCACGATGACCAAGGAGTCGAAAGACTGGTTCCCATACCTCCAACTCAGGAAACTGTCAATTTGTTATTCAAAGACACAGCCGTGGACGGTGATGAAGCAATGCAAGCTTGGTATGAGGCTGAACAGGTCCCTCCCCCAAATGGTGAGGCAACAAACGGAGAGGAGGCGGCGCTGAGCCGTGTTGGACCACGCTTGTACGACAAGATCTTTAAGCACTACACCAAGAAGCAATGGGATAAATATCCAGAGGAGTTGGACGCGTCAGTTCTCATGCGCCTACCATGCAGAACTTCCAAAGACGACAGATATTTTTCTGACGAATATCAGGCGCTGCCGCTGAGGGGTTACACGCGTATTTTTGAGAACATGCTTCTTGGTGACAAAAACATTCATGTAAGGCTCAACTGCGATTATTTTCAGCATAAAGCTTCGGGGACACTGCCGAAGCACAGACTGCTAGTATATACGGGTCAGATCGATTCCTACTACGCGGCGTTGGGCATGCCAAAGCTTGAATACAGGTCCCTTCGCTTTGAAGAGGAATATGTTGAGGAGCCAGATAAAGGATACTTCCAGGAAGCTATGGTGGTTAACTATCCCAGCCCAGATGTTCCGTTCACTCGAATTGTCGAGTACAAACACACTCCAAATCAGCCCTCTGCTGTCAAAGAAGGTAAAATTCAGGGAACCTTGATTGCCAGAGAGTACTCATCTGACATTGGTGAGCCTTACTACCCAGTGCCCAACCCGGAAAACAGAGAGTTGTATGAAAAGTATGCAACTGCCGCTGCAAAAGAGGATGGCGTGTGCTTCGTTGGACGGCTGGCGAGTTACAAGTACTTTAACATGGATCAGGCCATCCTAAATGCCCTTGAGATGTTTGATAACATGATGGAGACAGGGAAGCTCGAACCTAAGCGAGGGCCGAGCGCATTTGGACCAGGGGATGGACCTAAGTAAAATGATTTCCTCGTGAACATGTTAGGTTGTCGAGCTCGCGCACTTCCCGCTCTTTTCCTAGGATCTCCCGCCATCTTTTGAGCAAGATGAGCTCCTTGCACCTGACAAAAACGTGCACAATGCCTGCGCGTGTGTGGCTAAACCGTGCGCGCATACCGTGAGACCACTACCCCGGACGACGCCATTCCAGCGTCGACCATCCCCGACTGCGGAAGCGGCGCTGGTTCGATACCCTAGTCGGGCGCGACGTTGCGACTGCGGGGCTTTCTCGTCAGATTGGACTGCTTCCAGCTGGTTGGTGCCGACTTTAGGCTCTCGTCGCATCTTTACATCGACGTGTCGGGTGCTGAAAATCACGACGTGATGTCTTCATGTGCTAATTTGGCAGCTGCCCCATCTTGACACCCGAGTTGGTGGCGGTGGATGCTGCCGCTACAGAGAAGACGCGGATCTGAATCACAAAAAAATATCCTTTTTTCACAGGATGGGGCTCGATGTCGGCGCCGACGATGTCGATATCGACATTTACCAGGCCTTACACGGCGTGTACTCAAGCCAATTATGATGCCGCAACACCGTGGAAGCGTCCGCAAACCTTTGACATGTCTTCATGTGGACTACGACGCCATATGGCTAGTGTTTGCTGTTGCTCATGAACTCCGTACACAGAGTCCTTGTTTCCCCGGCATGACGCGAACACCAAATCGCGACGAGCGTCGATGGAACATGTGGTATCATGGCAGAAATGCGCGGGGGGTGAATGGTAGGTATGAACAATTATCCCAACAGCCTCATGGATGCCAGAAAGCTGAAGAATGTGATAGCAGACGTTGTGGCAAAGCAGCTCGATGCGGCATCGCAACTCCTCGTACAAGAGGTGAGGTTCTGGAGCCATGGCGCCACGGTCTCCGTATCCGTCGAGGGATGGAAATACATCGCCTGGGGCGTAAAGCGCGACGGCACACGCTTGTACACACTTGAGGTAAGCATCGCATATATTGGATACCGTGTTTGATGCGTATGGCGTGGATGATGGAGACAAGTCGATGAGTCGCCGTGTTGGTTGGAGAGCCGGGAAAAAGGTATTTTTCGTCTCGACCCGGTCAGTCCCTAGACCTCATTTGGAGGTCTAGGGACCCATGGGCATGTACGCGCTTCCTGACACGCACCCCGAGCATGTGCGTGTCAAAGCCATGTACGACGCCCTGAAGAGGCTCGACAACGAGGAGGCCGGGTTCAGCATCCACGATGTTGACCTGATTCCTGCGTGTCCTCACGCTCTGCCAGCGTTTCTTGACGTCATATCCGACCAGGACGCCAAGAGCGCGAGTGCGAGAGCTCAGCGCTTCAGGGCACGAAGTACAGGGGCCGCGCCACTGGCTTCACCAACATGTCGAGGATGGTGACCGCGCAGAAAAGAGGACATGAACATGTGCTGATACTCGCAAGCGAAGAGCGTCGCGATCAAGAACTTCCTTGCGAAGAAGGGCATCGACTTCGTCCCCACATCCGCCCGGGGTTACGACGTCGCGACGGGACTGCCGCTCATGCGCGAGGCGTTCTTCACGCCGGAGCGCGACGGATTTCGGAATCCGTTCAACACGGGTATCCAGCGGTAGTAGGTGTGGATGCTGCTGCTCTGGTTGCACGCGACCTTCGCGCGCGGGTGCCTGTTCACTGACTTATACCCCATGATCAACCAGCTCAATATCCCCGCGGTCGCGCGGTGCCCGGGGGAAGGCCTCCCGGCGTTCATAAAGCTCCGCCTCACCCGATGGAAGCACAACCACTCTGGCAAGCGTCAACAACACCTTGTCATCCACCGCAACACCGCCAACCGCAAGTCATGCCCGGTCATCGCCATGCTCTTCTGGCGCAAGACCCTCAAGGCGAACGGCATCGAGGATGGCTCTCCGTTTCCCGTTCTGAACAACGCCCACGACGAGTTCTTGCGCTCGGAGTTCAACAGCGAGATGCACCTCGAGAGGATGTCCTCTCCTTTCTCCTTTATTTTTCCACATTTTGCTCATAAACTCGTGCGGAAGAGGAGGGAGAAGCCATGTCATTCAATATTGAGTGGTATACGCTCCAACATGGCACCAACTTTTTTCAGTACGAGTTCCCAACGCGTGACATTTATTTCTACTTCGGTTTTCGCATCATGATAGTAATCGAGCTTACCCGAAGCCGAATAAGCAACAGCGGCGCTTAGGGCTGAAATTCCAGTATGCTTTGCGAAATCGTTTATGTTTGAGCCATGAAACAGTGGAACCAGCAAGGGTTGCTGTTCTTGTCGATCAAACTGGGAAATAATTTCCACTATAACACTGTCATCCGGGATCCACGCTCCATTTCCTTGAAGAACCGCTCCGTGGTGAGCAATGAAAACTTTACTGCGCGCGAGCATTTTGACTTGCTCGCATGGTGTCTTCCTTCCAAAATTTTCCACGATAACTGGCATACCACGGGCCCATTCCTGTTTGCTGATGCTTTCTTTGAGAAACGATAAAGCCGCATCTGACCATACGCGGTTCTTGCTGTGAACCTCCAAGACGATTGCGTCCGGTAAAATTGCAGAGCTTACATTGCATTGATCATAGATGACAGACCGCAAAAGATCTCTTGATAGAAAGTCTCCTGGAAATATGCTGGACTTTTGCAGCACAACTTGAAAACACGCAGGGGTGTCGTTAGCAAAAAGTGCGTCGGATGGGGACCAATGTATGGGGAAAGAGTCGAAGTTTCTTGCAAGCGCTCCCAGCGTCATTCGGCGATGTTCATTTGGTTTTGCAGAGAGAGCGTCGTGTACAATCGCACGATCAACTTCAAAGTTTCTCAACACGTGTGCAGAAAATAACAGATCTCTCGAGGCGTGGCCAATATTCGTATTCGCATGAACTTCGTTCAAGTAAAGTGTCGTCCCTTTCTGGAGTACAAAAGCTGGCATTTGTCTTTTATTGACATCAATGGGGTGGGTGTATTTATGAAGGGTGCTCTGAAGTCGGGCGATTGTGGCAGTTTCTGTCCTCAAGGTGATACCAGGTTCAACCCAAGTTGTTGTTTTCAAGAACCTTGTTTCATTCAGCAATTGGACTCTTGGCTGCATGCGTTCCCTGCACAGCCCAGATGTCCTAAGTGTCTTGCATTTGGCGTTGTCTTCATCAAAAGGCCTCATAAATATCCCACGATCTCGAGCGACACAGAACCCAGTCATTGCCAGGGCTTGTGTCGACTCGAGGTAAGCGATACACTGACCACAGTGTGCGTGTTGCAAAAGAATATTAATTATCTCTTGGCCCTCCGCACCCAGAGTTCTTCTTCTCTCTAAAACCAAGTCATACCAGTTTGAAGGTTTAATAAACTGATATATGCCGCTACCCAGTGCGAGGGAGAAAACGAAAGCACACAAAAGCAGAATATGTGTGTACGTATGCGACTCGCTCACCCAACCGAGGAAGTGACACGACGCAACTGAACTGCTCTTCTGAACACTTGTTGGGCAAGGCTTCTCTTCAACGGCTCGCGCAAGGTATTTTTGGTAGTTGTAGTAGCACACTGCCACAAACGCCAACAGATATCCCAGCAGCTGCATCGAGCTGATGGGTGCGTCAAACAATATGGAGGAAATGCATATTAAGAGCCAATCTTTGATGACACCAGCGACGTTCATCGTCAAAGCACTGGTTTTGCCGATGAGTAAGTAGACAGACATATTGAGAGCAAATGCCAGAACGGCACTGCTTAATAAAACCAAGGGATTGGTCTTAATGTCTTCATGATCAAGCATGGCAGGTAGCTCCAGAAAAACAAATGGTAACGTTAAGAACACGAAACATGCTGGGGATACGTAGTACAGGGTGGTCACCGAATTCAGCTTAATATCTGAAGCTGTCAGCAGAAGCTGAATGCTAACTATCCTGATGGCTTCAGCCAATATGGAGACGATCAGTAGAGTGAATCCAAACACATGAAAATTGAGTTCACCGTAACTTGCGACGGCGACGCCAACGGCAAGTATCACCATGTTAGCCATAGTTCCTCCCTTGAACGTTTCAATTTTAAAGGACACCCCAACAAGATAAACAACGCACGGCATCAAAGCCTTAACCATCTGTATGAAAGCCACCGATAAATATAAATACACCGCATTTCCCAGCGACAGGACGATAGAGAACAAGAAGGCTACTGGCACGATCTTCTGTACGTACACGTCTGTTGTCATGTTCACGCCTTCGACGACTTTCAAAACCTTAACCAAAATGAAAGCAAAAGCCGAGCACAGTGCCATGTGAATCATGGTAAGTGTAACTGGGAAGGGGAACCCGAAACCGTTCAGGATCCATTTGTTGTACAAGATGACGCCTGCGGACAAGGTAATCCACAGCACTATGTAGGCGCAGATGAACAATCCTTCTAGCGGAAAACCCATGTTCGGTTCGCGAGTTCGAAAGAAAGCTACCTTCGGTATATGCGACGCATTGATACACTACCGAGAATCGTTAACACCTATCAATACCGCACCCACTACCAATGATTATTAGTACAGTAGTATTCTTTAGGAAATACAAGAATAATAGGGCACATGTTAGTCGGTTTTTGCTCTCGGGTAATGGAAATGGGCCATAGACCTCAGTCGAATAAGTGAAGCTCTCGGAAAGTTTAGACAATAAAATTTGGGCACCATCCGTGAAATCGAGTGATTTGTTCGCCAGAAGTCGGTTTAGTTCACCGGTGAACTGCAGCGATCGACATGATTAGACCGACATTCTTGAGTCGTTTTATTTTCAGTATTACGTCACTAAATACTCGCATGCGTTGCAATGATACGATGTAACAAAATATCACGAGAAGAATTTGACGCGGAACTTAGATTTTCCCTCTTCTGAGCCCGCGGAGGGGACGGCGCAAACTGCGTCAGCAATTCGTACCCGGCGTTTGGAGCAGGTAGAGTGTACGTCTCCTACTGTGCCATTGCGAGTGTCTATATCTACTGATGTGTTGCGCCGGCCACATGATGTCTATCGTGTCTATCGTGTCTATTGTAGTATGCAGTCACACTCGCTCATGAATCAATTGTCCGGTTCTGCTCCTTGAGTTCTGACCAAATGTGCCGTGGCCTCCACTTGCGAGGTGCTTTCTTATCCTTGCCGTACCCTGCGTGTGCGTGAGTGAGCCATCGCATGAGCGTTTTCGTGGGATCCGTCGTATCGCGTCGCCACTCGGAGAACTCCTTGTCCTTCCGTTCGAGTATCGTTCCGAGTCGCCTTCGTAGCACGGTTTCCCGAGACGGCGTGGCGGCTGTTTCTGTTGCCGAACATGCTCTCGTCTGTGTGTCTGCATCCGTCTGGGTCTCCACATCGCGCGTCGAGCTCCGCCTCTCGTCGTCGACCACCTCCCTGATGACGTTATACACCAGGTGTCGGTATTTGTCCCAAGTTTTCACATGGCTCACATTGTACCGGTGCGAGTAGCCCGGCTCTGCCACTGCGAGTTGCGCGCGACGAAGGTCGTGGGATCCTTCGTGGTACGCGTTGAAGACATCTGATGGCAACTTATAATCCTTTGATTTCGCCCAGATCAGGGGGCGCCTGTCCTCGGAGCGCACAGCTTGGTGTGTCTTAACGCCGGACGTCCTTATGTCCACCTCAGATTCCTGCAAGGGGTCTGGCGTGGCAGCGAGAGCTGATGAAAAAACGTGCGCGGGATTCGCAGCAGCCTCCGCACTCGGGCTGGGCTTAGCACGTGCCGAGTTTGGGTGCGCGCACATCGTGCGCACCGCGTTCAGAATCGTACCGAATCCTGCCCTCATCTCAGCTTGCAGCGTGTTCATGGTCGATATCATCTCCATCTGCTTCATGTACAAGTGCGAGACTGAGTCTCCTGCATTCGCGTGAGATCAAACTCTGCAACCTGCAGCTTCGCCTCTGCTAAGCTCTTCGTTCGTTCCTTCCACACGGTTCTCATTTCACCAACGAGGCCAGGAAACGTTTCAGAATGCCGCTCATGGAGTTGCGCCCACACTGGATGACTTTCAAAGGTGAGCTTAACGTCATCGGGGTCGATTTTCGCCCTCTCCCAAATAGGGACGTTGGACGGGTCTTCAACGTAGAGCTCGCCCTGTGCACGCAGCATCGCGTAATCTTTGACGCAATCAGCGTCCGTCCAGCTTGTTGAGTACGTTCTCGAACTCATGCGCCTCACGGCTGTGTCCTTTCTTGTTGATGAAATCCTTCCACTCCGACGACTGCATCTGCTTGCGAAAGCTCGGAAAAAGCGTGTCTCTCTTGATTTCTTCGGGCACGGCGACCGTCCTGCGTCCGATGAACACGGACAACCCGAGACGATCGCGCGCAATTTCGCGCTCATCGCCGAAACAGGACGATGCCACTGTTTTCGCGTGTACGATCTGCTGTTCATAGCTTCTCTCGAACGGTGAGGGGTCGTACCTCATGTCCTTTTCCTGTGCCACCTTGTCGCCGTGCTCCATGATTTTACGTTTCGCAGAGGCTGAGCGTAGAAAGTGGCGAACCTTCTTGGTCTCGAGGCCGACCTGCTCTGTGAGATGGCTGAGAACGATGCGCTGCATGTCGTCGTGCGAGGACTCGAAGAGCTACATCGCCAAGCTGGTAAACAGTTCTTCCGTTAAGTGGCAATTTGCAGATGTAACGCAGCGTCTACAGTCCCATATGCACGCCTTGAACCTTTCGTCAGCGTTTTCCAACGCATGGATTCGAAGAAAAGGGATGCGGACGACGCTGCGGACCTTGATGAGATGCAGCGAGAGATTTGCAAGATGCTGCAGGGCAACCAGGTTGACCTGCAAGCTCAACTCGCGGAACTTGACGCTGGACAGCAGGCGAAGGCGCAGGAGATGATTTCCAAGTTAACTGAGGGGCAACAACAGCTTCGAAAAGATATCTCAGACGACCTTAAAGATATCATCAAGGATATTTCGCCTGCGCAGCAAGCGGACAGCTCTCTTCCACATATTGATATGGCCACCGACCTTAAAAAGTCTACGAGTGGCGTCGATACTCTCGGTGCAGGAGGGTTTGGCGAGGTCAAGAAGATGGTGTGGGCCACCGGTGGCGACATCGAGGTCGCAGTGAAGGTGCTCCTTGCTAGAAAACCAAGTCCTAAGGCGCTTTTGGAGCTGAGAAAGGAAGCCGAGGCGATGCACGCGATGCGACATCCAAACGTCATTCAACTCTACGGTGCGTCATTGAAGCCTCCGCATCTGTGCCTCGTGCTCGAGTTTGCGGCTTACGGGAGCCTGGAAGATGCACTTCAAGATGAAGGCTCGCCTAAAAGCACCACGGCATGGAGAGAGCGGCTTCTCGTGACATCGGATATCATAAAAGGCCTCAAGTATCTACACTCCAGGAAGGTGCTGCACCTTGATATCAAATCAGGTAACGTCATGCTTTTTGAGCACAAATTACGTCGTCTCGCCAAGCTTGCTGATTTCGGTCTCGCATTTATTAAAAACGAAACCAGCGCGGCAGGGACTGTCGCGGTGAAGACCAGCGCGGGGACGGTGAACTGGAAACCGCCTGAACTTTTTCGCAAGGGCGGAGAAGCCACGCGCGCGAGCGATATGTATTCGTGCGCGTGTGTTATGTACGAACTCGCCAGTGGGTGCATTCCATGGGATGGTGAAGGGCCTGCAAATATTGTCGGATACGTGACGAACGGGGAAAGACCAGACAAGCCAGAGGGGTGCATCGAAGGTTTTTGGAAGTTGATAAGCCATGGCTGGGCTCAAAAAGTGAAGGACCGAATCACAACTGACGGTGCTCTGAAACAACTTGAAGGGCTGGTGAAAATGAACGGAGGTGGGGATTCGAAACCTTTGATTACTGAGATAAGCGGTGATGATTCCAAACCTACGCCGATTCCTCCACAAGGTCCTCCGTATATCCCTCAATCTTTGCCTCAAATGATCTCGGATATTGTCGTGACTATGCAGCCTGACCAAAATACCGTCACGACTACGGTTCACGCTGATATTGATGATAATGTATGCTTCGAACTTCCTGGTACTAGTGAGGAGAGGAACTATTTCTTTCGAGGATTTACTGCTGTCCATGCTGTGTTCGAAATTATCTTTCTCGCCCTGGCGGCTGATTTTGCTCGAAAGGGAATGAAAACTTTTTTGTCTGATGGAGCTATCGAAGAGGATTATAGCGTTTACCCTGGGCTATCAGCATTTGGGAGCTCATTAATGCTTGTCACCAGCTGTAATACTGTGTTTCGAATCTCTGGTTATCCGAAGGGGCGTGAAACAATGATCAGGAAAGGAGCTTTCTCTATTGGGGCGCTCACACTCATTTCCTTTGTCTTGGGTGTTCTCTTCATGGCCGTGCTCTCCTTTTGGGATGTTAATCCTTGTGCGGAAGTGGAAGATTGTGCCGCCAGTAACGGAGGCGACGGATATGGCTGGCGCCGGTGCCGCACGATAACGGATGGCAGTTGTGACCAGAATCTCATTAACACTACCATGGGCTTTGGTGCGTTTTGTAGTATCTTGAGAGTGTGCGTTGCGGGGGTAATTTTGCGAACTTCTTTGATACTTTCTCGTTGACTGAGTCATCATCATGTTGACTGACTTACAAGCTGCAACTTTCGGGGAGCAGAAGAATGTTCGAGAAGAAGATGTCTAGTCGCGCAAAATACTTGGTGCTGACATCAGACATGGGGAGACCGTACACTGACATTGTGAGATATAAAGGCACGTGGGTGATGGAAAATTGGTTGCACTGGGCCGAGACGTTTTGTCCAGTCATCGCTCATGACGTGCTGAAAGAAAGCTGTCCCCAAGCTTTTGACGCCTGGATGCATCTTCGACGAGCGTTTCTGCATTATTTGTGTTCGCATGAGTGGTATGATCACTTAGACGCCAGGCAAAAGGAAAAGGCGCGCGTCGAAGCGAAAGTCTCAATGCGCACGTGCGCTGAGTTTGTGGAGTCAAAACTTGGGATCCAGTTTTGTACCATCTTCTTGGGGAATTGTTATCTGCTGGAATGTGCCCTCAACGACGCCGCAGCCGCTGGAAGAGATGTACACGAGATGATTTATCGAGATCCTAGTCAAGCTTTGAACAGCGAAAATCTCGACGACGTCAAGCTTTACCAGCATCTTGTAGGATCTGGAAAGCAAGTCGAAGTCACGGAAGCGTTCGTTGGAGTCAAATTGGACTTGCTCAGAAGGTTCTTACGTGGTAGAGGGCAAGAAGTCATGGATTCAGCCTTGGAGTTGGGCAAAGTTTCGGTGCACGTGTTCCTGAGAGCGAAAGTTGATTTAGAAGTGTTCCATTCTGTGGAGTACCTCCGGACAAGGTCGCGATGTTCCCACCATGTCTGTTACCAGCTCAAGGGCGATGACGCGTCCACCAGACGATATGGTCGAGAGCTGAGGTACTACAAGATGCAAGAGACATGGGCACAAGGTACTTTTCGGTTTTGTGAGATGGGTTGTTTTCGGGAAATCACAACTGAAGAAGACAAAGCTCTTGGGTATGGCACCGTTAGCAAAGCTTCACCGGACACGATGTTCGTCGCGCTGGAAGACTTCAGGCGCAAGGTAATCCTGTTCGAGCCCCCAGACTGTAAAGCACGCGACGAAGCGCGCGTGCTGCAGTGCTGGACCAAGGGTCGAATATGATTTTAGCAGCGCCAGCCGAGCGAGCCGAGCGAGCGAGCGAACGAACGAACAGCGAGCGAACAGCGAGCGAGCAGCGAGCGAACAGCGAACGAACAGCGAACGAGCGAGCACTAATAATAGTCCTCGCTCGCGCTCGCGCGCGCGCGCGCGCTGCTGCTGCGTGCGTGCTGCTGCGTGCTGTGTGCCAATAAAATCTCCTAAAACCGCCCTTAAAATCGCCCTAAAATCCCGCCAATTATCCATCCGGACGAAAAATTGATGGGGGGGAAGCGAGCGAGCGGAGCGAGCGTGTGAAATAATTATTTATCGCCGGGAAATAAACTTATTTAATATTTAGGGAGATTTTAGTGTACTAAGATGCGAAAATATTAAGGTTATGGACCTTGTGAGCGGGGATTCTTCCCCTCGGAGACGCGTATCTTGAGAAGATACAAAAGTCCCAGGGCAGAACACACCCCGGCCACTCGCTCGCGCACTCCGCGCACACGATTGGTTACAGCCCACAGAATCCAATTCATGGGTTCTGATTGGCCAGAGTGAGATACTCCTGACGCCAGAGTGTCGAGAGAGCGCCAGGGTGTTACAGCCCTCTCGGGCTTTAGGCACGCAATTGGGGTAGCGATCTCCACTTTTTGAACGCACATGAGATTTTCCTTCTCCCTGCTCCCTCCGGAATTCGACGGCTCAGCCCGATCTCGATTTCAAAGATCACCCTAAAACGTCTAAATTTTAGGGCGATTTTATTGTCATCTTAGTACACTGAAAGAGGATTTTA
>JACLAC010014523.1_pt1 | contig 15444 bp, 5 predicted proteins | sample 8027881 | NCBI WGS metagenome assembly JACLAC01 (sample SAMN15725517, study PRJNA655200) | protist metagenome | isolation source: fluorescence activated cell sorting (FACS) single amplified genomes of... | place: Spain: Blaines Bay Microbial Observatory, Mediterranean Sea | collected 2016-01-19
AACATACCTTACCTCTTATTTTCACCAATGAACCTGGAAGATGAACAGCGTCTAAAGGCTCACAAACGTCGCCTGGAGTCTGGTGAACTCGACGGTCCCTGCAACCAACGAAAACGGAAGCGGTTGATGATGAAAATCGCTAAATTGAAAAAGAAATGTGCTGCCGATAATCTGAGTACCAGTGCTCCAAAGAAAAACAAGCTGAACAGGAAGCAACGAAAACGTGTGTGTTATGTGGTCGTCTGTAATATATATAGTAGTAGTAATACTATTAAATAATTGTGCGAATTTGTGGTGGACTGTAATAATATTATTATTTTACAGCGCAATAGCATCATTATTCATATTAGAGGTGCTAGAAAAAACAAGTTCAGTTTTTTTTCTGAAGTACGGTACCTGGTACAGGTATTAATATAATACCAGGAACCGTACCTATAAATATTATATTATACCGGAACGGTACCTGTACCTATAATACCAGGTACCGGTACAGGTACGGGTTCGATGTACCGCCCGTGTGTAGTGTAATTTTGACTGTGGATAAGAAAAAAATTAAATGAGATCAAGTACCGGGTAAGTGGAACAGCTTAAATGAGATTTTTAATTAATACGAGTAAACGATAACAGAACACATAGATTTTACGATGGAGTGGTTTCCTTCAATACCATTTTTCTTAGCATCGACTCCTCATTGTCCAGAAAAGACACAAAATTTACGTTCTTCCAGGAAGTTTCAGTGCTTGCTAATTTTTGCATATATACCTCTAACAGTCTTTGCCGCTCCCTCATTTCTCTCTCCGAAGGAGTAAATAAATGCCGTTGTGGGAATTTTGGTAAAGGCTGAGTTTCTTTGTCGCTTTGCATCTGTTGATGTAGAACGTAAAAGTTGCTGTAACGGCAACTAGAGCTCCAGCGTTTTTCATGAAGCACCATCTCTATCTGATATGTGTAGTGTGAGCCCAAGTTCACAAATGAAGGAATCGTTAATTTAAAATGTTGGGCAAGCATCTCTGTAGCATTGGGTTTTGAAGCAATTTGGAGCCCGGCGGGATCATCTTGTCCGCTCATTTGCGCTTGTAAACTCTTGACTGCATTCTTGAGCCTCATGTTTTCTTGCGCATGAAAGTACTTTTCACGGGCATGTTCCGCAGCATCCTTTTCTACGAACTCTAAATGCGCCTGGAGCATTTCAATCTGTTTTTTTAATTCTTGGTTTTCTTCTTCGTGCTCCTCCTTCTTTGTGCGAAATTCGTTTTGTACGGAAAGTGCCGTTTCTCTAGCAAACTTGAGCTGCTTGCTCAACTCCAGCATAACACTCTTGATTTGATGACCAGGCATGTGACCCTTGATGGTACGGTAAAAACGTTGAATTTTGCAGGCTGCATCTATTCTAGCCTTTTCATTCTTGTGGGAATCGGCGAGGGATTTCAGTTCACTAGTGAACATAACGTTAAAAAATATTTCAAAAGCATTCAACGTTCTGTTCAGAGTAGTAGTCGGATCCTTGTCTAGTGGATTACTAAACAGCAGAGTTATTGAATTAGCAAAAATTAGAAGCATGACAACAGTGTCGAACCATTTGTGTAAAAATATTTTAATGCAAAGCTTTCTCAACCCGCAAATTTTGTCCATTCCACATACTTTAGGGCTCAATTGCTCATCTTTTGTCAAAGCAGGGTCCTTCTCCTCGAATGGATTTTTGCGATGAGCCCGCAGCAGCATCAACGAAATGTCCGCAAAATTAAGCTTGTCGGGCCCCCGCCGCAATTTGCGGCTGCGGGCGAAAGCTCGAGGCATGGTTCTGAAGTGCTCCCCGACACAGAACTTTTTCTCGCTATCCTAGTCTATCTATTACCCCAGATCTATTTCTTTATGAACGCATTTCTTTCGTGGATTCATGTTTGAGTACTTTCTGGAACATCGAACTATAAGAGATAACTTACTTGATGTACATATTGTTCGGTTATCTGCAGGTAGCACGTTGGGTGTCATTTTTTTAGTTATTTTCGTTGTACGTTGTAGTTATATTTATTATTTATTTGTTGGCGTAAGAGAAGCAAGAGGAGGAGAGAGAGAGTTTGAGTTGTTGTATTCTTCCATTGACTATAAAATATCTCTCATCATCACACTATTCTGAATCTCTATTTTAACAATATAATAATAGTAGGTATAATAATAAATCCTGGAACAACAGTATTAAAATATGATATTGGAGTCGTATTGGAGCACGCACTTCTTTCTACCTCATAAATGTATAAATAAAATGACACATCGATTTCTTTTTAAAAAAATATAAAGATGTGTGATGAGGCATGTCATGAGTGGAATGAGGCATATGAGGCCGGCATAAAATTCTGTTTAAATAAAGATTATTTTCGATGGATGTTTGGTATACATTGGTAGTTATACGTAGACAACGTCAGATATATTGTTGGTCTATATTATTACAATTGATGGAATACCACTTTTGCGTAAGATGAATGTTTCAGGACCAAATCTTCTTCCAATAATATATATAACTATATATAATACCGCGTGACTCAATTTGTAATAAATATGAAGTGATCGTTTCAAAGAAAATACTATTTGGATAGCGTACTAGTACTAATTGCATATAAAAAATTGGGATGATCATATCAGAATCCACCCATCCGATGCAACCACCCATAAGGACATGGCCTTTGCTTTGCATTGCGTTGCATGTACGTATTATATTGTTATTACGTTCGTACGGTACTACTCTTCAATAATAGATAATTTATAAAGTTTTATTGTACTGTTAAAAAAGCAACAATGAATAGATATTTTATGATGTGTGGTTATTAGACGAGTATATTGTTTTTCCTACTGTGTAAGTGTTGCATTTTTTTGAGATTGACGATTTGATTTTGTACATACAGTATTATTATTATTTATTATGCCTTATTTATTGAAGCTATTTGACCACTTTCTTTGTGTAGTTCGTTATTATACGACTAGTTTTATGCCATAGAAAGAAAGAATGTACCTATAAAAAGTATAGAAAAAGTACTGTTTAATAATGCTACAATTATTTATCCAATTTTTGAAGTAGGATCATATTACATTTTTTCTCAGAGAAGATGAAAATAGCAAGGGGGGATAAGTAAAACAATCATCATCCATATGAGCTCACATGGTGTTTTTCCATGTTATTCCATGATATATTTTATGTTGTTGTTGTTACTAACTGAAGCACTATATAGTTCTCTGTAATATATGTACATATACACAACCGGTATATAAATAAAAACGAGTTCGTTGCAAAATCTGTTCTCTGTACAGATGAACACGTCTGATTTGTATTGAAAAATAAACAGACAAGACAGACGTTTAGAGCACTTAAATAATATTTTAAGAAATATACACCAGATAAACTTTCATTTAAAAAAAGCATCATACCAGAAAAAATGGCAGACAAAGCAGTTGAGTTATCGGCGGTGAAAGCGGAGGTGGAAGGGGAAGCGTTTAAACCCCAACAGACGGAGCGAACGCTTTACATGGCAGAGCGTGCCGCATATAAGGTGTGCTTCGCAGGACTTAGCACGCAAGATTTAGCAATTACGTGCGGTCTTTTGCTCACCTTGTACGGTATTGTAATCGGTTTGTTTGCACTTTTTACGGCCGCTGTACAAGACACAAAATTCGTTAAATCCAACGACGGAGTTCTCTGGTTCTGGTTTTCCCTGGGTCTTAGCTACTTTGTACTTGTATTTGGTTTGATTGCCTCCACCGAGCAAACTGGCTATGGCGGGAAAAAGGAAGAGGAGTAAGCCGAGGAAAAGCAAAGAAAGAAAGGCAAACGACGGGGTGAAGCGTGCAATGCCCAGGCAAAAAGGCTTTACAAGCTGGTGTTAACCATGTGTTGCAAGATTTTCAAAAACAAAAAATTGGCTGTTATTTAAAGTAATTAGCTCAAACAAATCCTGATTCAGCTTATATCACTACTCTTAAGAATAAGCTCAGCCATTATTTGTGTTTTAAAAAGCTAAATTTGATAATTTTGAATCTAAAAAAGTGTTAAAAAACTATGGCATCTCTTTTATTTTTTAAAACCGAAAAAGTAACCTCGCACTTCGCAAGTAAACTCGAGGCGTTTACCGGGGCCCCATTTCTAAGATGTTTCGCCTTTTCTTAACAATCACTCGTCGTCGTTCTTAGACTTGAATATTAATCACTACTTTCTTCATCACTACTGAATTTGATGTCCTCCACAATATCGTCTTCATCAACTGACGACTCTTTACTTTTTGTAACTGGAGACGGCGCCACGACAGGCTTTTCCACTTTTGCTCTTTTTGGAAGTTTATTGAATTTTCCCTTCGATTGCGTTTTGTTGGATTCCGTAGCTTCTAATTTTCTTTTCAAGTTCGAGGTATCCATGAAGCTCTTGGCAATTTTTGAAGTTTTCGCTTTCGTACGTTCCCCGGCCATGAATTCTGCACACTTGCTAAGGTCTTTCGGGGAAAAGTCAACGGAACTTCTTCTACTTTTTATGTCAGTACATACGCGCTCAAGACGCAGCACAAACGCTTTCGCTTGCTGCCGCCACCTCGAGTTTCTAGTAGTCCGTAAGAAGCGACGTAGTCCAACTATTGCAGGGGCTGAGATTTCTGGGAATGAAATAGAATAGCGATGAACATCCAGGTACGCATTTAAAAGTTCGATTGACCTGGTCACTACAATGTCTTTAAACTGAGCAGATTTTGCATCCTTATCGCTTGTCTTTATTATGTAGGCTAACTTGGGAGGACGCTTTGTGGACCCCATGTTTTTGGTGTGAAGGGACGAGTCTTGCAACGACGCCATCAAGAATGGAACAATAGGCACTAACGTGCCTTCTGTTGCAGCAGACAAACCAATCAGCACTTCGATGCAGTGGAATCGAAAAGGTAAATAACGAGAGACCGGGAGCATTCGCATGCAGCTCAACACTATTTGCACCAAAGGGTAAACCAAGGGCTTTAATTCGGTCTCCTTTGGAAACGCGATCAACAGGGAAGTCCATACCCGGACACAATTTAAAAATTGCCAGTTATGAACGTTCTTTACCGCATCTTTGGATGTGTCTTTCAACGCTCCTCGGACATGAATCGCTAACTGCCGGATGTACATAAATGCACACTGGTACGCCGTCTTTAGGTCCATGCTATACAGTTCTACTACACAGCGCCCCATCAAGTCCACGTTCGGTTTCGTAAGCTCATTCACAAATTTGGAATTCCGCACGTACGACAAATAAATACTTTTCATGGCCTGTTCCGTAAATGCAGGGGAGGATTCCAGCACAAGCTGACGAACACGCAAAAATGCGGTTAACCGAGTATTCTCAGAAGTTGCGGAACTCCAAACATCCAGCAGCTTTTTCAACAGCCGCTTCGCTAAATTTTCTAACGGTGCTACCAGAGGAACATACTTACTCAGAGCGTTGATTCCGAAATCGATGATAGATTTATCGGTCAGGGAGTCTAACATGTGAATGTAGTTTGCCAAGAAAGATTTTACGATTGCCTTGAGCTTCGACCATTTCGAACTGGCCGAGTACATGACTTTTTTGTCCGTGTTTGCCGATTTATTCTTTTCCCGCTTCTTTAGCACGTCCCGGAACTGATAGTCAAACGCTTCGTGAATTCGGTTCACAACAATATTCATCAATTGATTGTAAACGGCGCTGTCCTTAATCGCAAATTTGTAGTTATTCTGCGCTTCTACCTCGTCACTGAGGTGGCACCCAGCGGCGAAAGCTTGTACAAGTTGCCGCAAGCCGACCACGGAATGCTGTTCAAAGGTCACTTGCTCTAAGAGTTTTAGTGCTTTCGTTGTTAGCACTATAACGTCTTCTCCAACATCGTCTGCAGCACGTTGAGGTTTGGGTGCCCTCTGCGCAGGAGGCTCCTCCTCTTCTTCGTCACTGCTAAACTCCAAAAGCGATGGGTCGTTCTGGGCCAAGAACTTGTGAAACTCAGGGTCTTTGTTCTCGAGCTTTTCCATGTTCATGTTTGACTCCCTTTCTTGCCGGTCTCCAGGCAACTCCTTTGCGGGACTAGAATTTTCCTCAATAGGAGCACCATCTGTAGGCAGCGCCGAGGAAAGAAATTGTTCGACAGACATTTTCAAGGATTCTTTAGATTGCTCCTTAGAGCTTTTTGAGCTTTTTTTACTCTTCCGCCCTTTCCCCATGCTTGCCTGCGATGTTCTGTAAAGAATTTAGAAGGTCGTCTAGGAAAGTACGGCTTTTTGTTTGCTACGATAGAACCACTGCTTAATCGTAGTGTGTATGAAGTGTACGAAGAGAACGTGATCTTTATTTCCTCTGACCCTATACAATTCAAGAGCCACGTATACGTATTCCTGTGATTTCTGAAATATTTACGATTAAATTGCTAAATAATAATATAATAATTTTTTTTTGCGAAAGAAATAATAGAAAAAGAAGCTAAACTACCCGCCGTAGGTAGGACCAGCTCTGTTATAATAAATACCGTAGAGAGTGAGGAGGAGGCGAAAAAACTCATAATAATTAATTATAATTTTAACCATATGCTGTATTTATGTTATTTAATTTCTTTGTAATATTTTTTACTTGTACTTTCTATTTTAATATTGGAAGATGCTAGATGCTATATCCCTTAACGAGTACGGAGTATTGAGCCCATTTGTTTTCTTCTTCTTCCTCCGTCCTTCGCTCATCACCTCTCATTTTTATTACAGCATCATACCATATATGTAAATCCTAAACCAGGAAAATGTGGTTGTTGTGTGCCGTGACCATAAATTATTAATTGACATTCAATGGATAAATAATAAATATGAATACAATAAGACTTAAATTAAATTAATGTACTTCACTTTTATCTATTCTTTAAAGGTATTTTTGATTATTTATATAATTAGACTATGCAATTTTAATAGGACTACCACATTATTTATATAATGTGTAGACCTATAATAAATACGTAGTATACAACAGTTTATAGTTATTTATTAGATTTTTGATGGTTGTAACCCGAAGAAGAAAGAAGAAGTAAAGAGCTGAAAGCTGAGAGCTGAGAGAAACTAGAAGAAGAAGAGAGAAGAGTACCAAGTAGGAGGTAGGAGAGCAATTTTTAATTTGCTTGGTACCAACAAGGTATTAATATAACAGTATTGAGAAGAGGAGAGAAGAAAAAATGCGCGAAGAAAAAAGAAGAGGCAGGAGAAGAAACATCATCATCTAAGATGGTATTAACTTTGGAACCCCGATAGAATAGTTTTACATCTTACTCTTGCTTTGGGCTGAGGCGTTTTAGGTTTCATACCGTAGATTCGAGATGTGTTAGCAGAGTACCAAACGAACCAGAAGACACTTATTTGCTTTGGCAGAAGTAGAACAAGAAAAAAAAAAGAATTAAAATAGAGGCAGGACTGCAGCCCACACTTCCACAATGTCAAGTCCAGGGAATCCGGATATCGAGCACTTGGAGATATATTGCTTGCTTCTTCACGTGTCGAAAAAGATAGGGAAACAGCTCGTGCTGGATCAGGCGGGAAATTCTAAGGATGAGACAGTGTCTATGGGCATGGCTGCACGATTTGCTGCTTTGCGGAGAAAGATTGAAGCGAGCGTAACTCCATACTCCAAGGTCAGAGGGGTAGAGCGGACAGCCGGCGCCGTTCGTTTCTGTACGATAGACAAAATGGGAAAGGCCGTGGGTTCGCGCAGTGCTCAGCGCAAGCAGAACGGGAAGAAGCGAAAGCGCCAACACGACCACTTCCCTGATATTCTCCTTGCAAGTGAGCACGAAATAGGCGTGCCAATGAAAACATACGTAGACTCAGTATGGAATCAGTTGCGGCAAAATTCGAGACTGCCCTTTTTTGCGTTACTACCGTTTTCCTTCGTCCAGGCCCACGAAAAACTGAACAATTTTTTTTCGGCGAGCGGAGCGATATGCGTTTTACCAGTCAGGAGCGAAGTATTGAGTGGACCGTGTGGTTCTGAGTTTTTATGGGTTTGCGGGGGGTGGGGTTCCAAGCAGTTTCGAAACGATGCGATTAACCGGGTAATTAGCGATCAAATGAGCCGGCGGCAAGACGACCTTCCCGTCGCAAAAGTTTTTAAGTCTTGGAAATTAGCAGTGGACCATTTTAAAGGGAGTGGCGGGCGCCTGAAACATCTGTTTCCAAAAATATCCCCGGAGATAAGAAGTAAACTGAAGCTAGATGCTACTGCAATGTTTAGCGTGACGGACGAAGTATCGGCCGACCAGATGACGAAGATAATACTGAAGAATAATTTTGTGAAGGGGACTGCCATCGTGGATGCGACTGCGTGTGTGGGGGGTAATTTGCTATCGTTTTCCAAGGCTCTCAAGCATTGTGTGGGCATCGAGATAGATGAAGGGCGTTACAGAATGCTTTCCCATAACATGAACCTATTAAGGAAGACAAGGAAGGGGAAAGTAGAAGTTCACAGAGAAGACTGCGTAAGCTTCATTTCCAAAGGCTCCAACCCTGTGCTGCAGAAACCGCACGTGGTTTTTTTTGACCCTCCATGGGGTGGTTTGAATTACAAGTCGAACGCAAATAGTAAGTTGTTCTTGGGCAGCAAACCGATAGAAGACGTCGTAGAAACGTGTTTTTCGAACCAGAAGTGTGCGTTTGTAGCCCTAAAGGCACCGTTCAACTTTGACGTTCGTGCTTTGGACATGGTAAAAAATTGCAAAGTTGCAACAAAATCCATTTCGAAGCGTGTGAAATTACACTTGATCAACCGGGCTTAGCCGCGCATACCATCGTGCTGCCCGGCAATTGTGCAAAAAATAATAAGAGTACTGTGTGTACCGTGCGCCACATTCGTGTCGTTGCATTTTAAGTGCTGCGGATATTTAAAACACAACATTCATATTCTAACTAGTTTAGTTACGTACATGCTACTAGTACTTATTTAATTTAAAAAAACTAATGATATTATTATTTAATTTATACACGCACCACACACACTGTTCGTGCTCCACACTCGTGCTGGTGCAGCCCTCAGCTACAGTTCCTTCTTTTTTGCTTTAAAGGCAAACAAGGCTTCCTTCTCAGCCCAGTTTACTTCGTCGGCCAATCGCCGCTCGTGTTCATTTGCGGCATCAATAACTACATTGTGCAAATAATACCCGCAACTACACCAGGCCGCACACACAGGGACCGCCAGGCCGACGACTATGAGCGCGACCTTTCGGTTCGAAATCCTGGTTGCCATGTACCAAGCAATGGACCGAACGTTTGTGCAGACCCGTAATGTTTCCACAGGTCTACTATAGTTTCTATCGCCCACTATTCTTTTGTGTACGATTAGACAATAAACTAGTCTCCTTCCTACATAAACACGAGGCAATTGGACTAGGCTAAGGCATGATTGCCGTGAACTTTTACTCTCCACTACATTTTATCATTTGTTTTCGTAAAACTGTGTTGAAGCTATACAAAGTACGATTGTTGAAAGTAAAAAAATAATAAAATATTATTTATTATTATTATTATTTTATTATTACTGTAGTATTTTTTTTTCTCCTCAGAGGATGTCCTTCTGTGTTTATGTATTTTTAAAATCTTTCGTTTGTTGTTTGTTGTTGTTCTTCTTCTTCTCTTCTTCTTCTTTCTTCTCTCTTCTTCATAATTTTTTTTGTTCTACTGTATTATTATAATATATTATCGATCTCGTTTTTTTTCTTCTACGTTCTCTTTGGTTCTTCGAACACACCATCTAAAACAAATACAGGCAATAGCATCATAACACTTTCCCGAAAGATCTTATTTTCGTACCATACGAGGACTCTTTCTTTTTTTTAACTTGAAAAAACACGAAGCCCACTATGAAAAAAAACCCATATTAATTAATTAGAACAGACGACTACGTAAGTATAATCCATTAATTCCAATTTTGCTTAGTCTAGTATAATATATAAGTACGTGCCAGACTCTCACTTTAAAAGTATTTCTACTTTTTAGAAGTGTGATAATAGACTAGACTATAATAACAACGAGGAGTCCTCATTAATAAATAAACTGAAGAAGACTTAGAAAGGGAGCGATCCTTCCCTTCAAACTCCTACGACGGACGAGGCCGCCTGGCGCCTGGTTATTTTTTAATATTTAATTATTATTATTTTTTTAATAAAAAAAAATAATCCAACAAGCGGCGACGAGTGAGCCTCCATAATTCCAATAATACGTACTCTCTATGTGTATTATTAATATATATTCTTCTTTTCTATTTTTTTTCTATTATTATTAATTGTAAAAAAAAAATAAATAAATAATACCAGTATTAATAATACAATAATACTGTATGTAATAATAAATTATATTATTTTTTTGATGATGTTGGATAATTTAATTAGACAAAATATAATCTACCAACGAACAAACCAATCGAATGATTGTAATATAAACGATGGAATTTTACAAGATCGTGCTAGTGGTTTGAAAGGTATTTTCCCTATTTCTTTTACTAAACTGTTTACTGTTGCATGTTGAAAAATCGGACCACGTTTTGTTTCCTCCCTCCTCGTTAAGCAAGTGACTACTGTAGACACAGAAGGAACCGGAGCCACTATTAATATGTTGAAGACCAAAACGAAGCTGGTGCTTCTATTCGTTGGCTTGTTTTTAATTCTCCAGCCCGCCCTCCTGGCAGCGAAAAGGAGCCGGTCAGAGAACGATAAGCGCACAAGTTTGGATATATCGGGGGAAGCTGGAGACTTTATCGGCGTTTTGAGAAAAAATGTACATATCCAGGATAAAATTTCCTTGCTTCTAACGAACAGCGCTGGCAAAGGTGCGTCCTTTGTTTCGCCAATGGCACGAAAAGTAGGGGTGCTGCTTGATTCAATCGGAGTGGGCGAATATTTATCCAAGATCAAAGCCTTCGAACCATCCGCCGAGGCTTTAGCACGCCTCTTGCAGCGGTTGGAAAATGCAATCACGGAGAAGACTGGAAAACTGATCATTCGATACATTCGAAAACATCCCCGTTCGCCGACGCTCGTTGCACTCCACGGGCTTGCACTGTTCGAAGCGGACGAGTTCACCCTCAGTGTCCGCGAGCTATCTCGGGCTACGGCGTTGTCGGCTGACCGCCTGGCAGGCACCACTCTTCTGCGACGCAGGGCGGTGCATTTTAACGAAACGGACAAGTCCTCGCTATCTGCAAGGGCTTGGTTGGAAGAGTTTCTTCGGCAAGAAGAAAAATTCGCAGGGAGAATTGCTAATTTGCTAGGCCGGGCGCATTTTGACCTTGGTAATTGGAAGAAAAGCGTCCGCGGTTTGGAGAATGCAGTCCAGGTGGACCCACAAGTCCCAGAGGCTTATGAGTGGCTTGCTCGTGCATACGACCGAAACCGCCAGCCAAATAAGTTTTTTGATGCATGGGCCAAGGCCCTTGACGTGAATCCTTGGGCCAGCGACAGGAACGTATGGCCTGTTTTCTGCATGACAATCAACCACAATGCTATCATTGACACCCCGCGCTTGAATATAAACCAAGAGTGGGGATATGTCAAGCGGCTGGAACGGTTGGCTGCCCCTAAGCCTGAATATTCAAACAAAAAGAATATCCAGCTGACTACGTTGACAAAAGTTATAAAAGGCATACGCCAGTTGGAATGTACGCCATCTTTTGTAGCCGATCGAAACCAGGCCATGCACGACTACCACGACATGATTGCCGAGAAATACCCGGAGCGTGACTACACGTTTATCAACTTCGCTTATGGTATGGTCTTCTTCCACACCTTCCACAAAATGTTCGTAAATATTCCTATGGCCAGGGATGCCATTATGAGGACACAGAGACAAAACTTGAAGTTCGTTCACCTGGGATCGAATGTAGGGACAGAGACGCTGTATGCCGCTTTGACTTGGGGTGTAGATTCCGTTGGGTACGACGTGCTGTGCAATCTGGTGTCCGAGGCAAAAAAATTTAAAGCAAAATTTGGCGTAACCAATGCCGAATTTCATTGTATGGATGCGCTGGAATCTGATCTATCCGATGCAGGGGTAGTTTGGATTGACAACCAGTCATGGGACGAAGACTTGACCAACAAAATTTTGAAGAAACTGGCGAACGAGTTGCCTATCGGTTCGGTGGTAATTGAATACGCTGCCTCCGATTACCATGCGGAATCACGATTGAAAATAAGTGACTGGTTAGAAGCAAGGTCCTGCGCATCCCTTGATGTCTCTTGGGACAATCAGGAAGGCACCACTGTTACCGTCTATGGAAAGCGCCCGCTAGCGTATACAACAGAATACAATAGGTGGGACGAGTACAACCTGGGAATCCGCCGTAAATTGGACAGCGTCCGCTATATGATTGAGAAAGTCCCGTCAGCCGCAGATGGTCCAATGCAGTGGGAGGGGTCCGACATATTGACTGAGTTGAAAGCGCTGCAGGCCGCAGATAGTTCAAACGCAGGGGTCTTTACGACGCAAGTATATACTGATAGGGTCTTGGAATTGTTCCAGCGGACATTGTTCAATTGGTACTGCAAGCGCTGGTATAATTTGCATACCCATTTGCTTGCGGAAGAAATCGAGTACATGGAGCTCTTCTTTAAGATGCATGGCCGAGAGTACCGTGCTTTTAACCTCGATGGGTCGTGGATCGGCAACCGCATGTCCAGTTACACATACAGCCACTCTTTAAAGGTAGGGTCAGAGTCCGTCGATTCGTCGCGATTCCGTGTGGGGACAGTCAAGTATTTTTCCGAATTTTGGGCCTTTGCAAAGAAGATATTAGATCGGCGCGGCATTGCTCTTAATCCCTACTATTTAGAAGGTATAGGGAAAGGGAACTTCTCTTTTCATGGGCTCGGGTGGGATATCGAAAAAGACCACTTTAAAGTGTATCTGATGTATCATGACTTTCACGCGATTCCTAAGCGCTTGAGGGACTTGACGGAACCAGGTGTTGAAACTTTGTGCTTGCCTCACGGTCTTATTTCATTCACTTATAAAAATTCATTAGATTCGCAAAAGGGCAAACCACAAAAGGGTGCATCCTTCAATCCAATGGTGCACGCAGAACAAGTTTTGGAGGAGAAGGTAATCGTGTATCCCAGGAAAGTGAAATCTGCAAAGGATGCTGGTTTGGAGGTGCCCTCTTACACGGGAACCTTAGCTTTAATGTTTTCTAGTGAGCGTGGAATGATTTCCCTGTATGATTTGGAGAGGGGGAGGTTATGTGCATGGCGAAGCCAGTTCCCCTCGGAAGGTTTGGAAGTTGCCGACGCATGGTCAAATGTAGGACTACCATTGGAAACAATTAGTTATCAGACTTCAACAGAATATAGCATGTATTTTCCGTCGGGATCAGGATAAATTAAACACTAACAAGAAAATTGGCTGTTATTTAACTAATTAAATTTAGCGTCCTCATACCCTAATCCTAACTTGGTTCCATTAAACAAAAAATCAAAAATCAAAAAAATTGGCCCTGTTATTTTTATCTTCTTCATGTACCACGAATGTGAATCTATTCCTATTGACCATAAAGGTTTACGTTCCTTTTTCACATTCTGCGAACTAAAATGGCTTTTGTTAAAAACTACTATATATTTAATTTTGTTTTTTTAAGTTTGGAACTGAAATCGTAATTGATAAAAAACTTAAATAACAGCCAATTTTCTTATTTAAAAAACAAAAACAAGAAAATTGGCTGTTATTTTAAGTAATTAAATTTAGCTTCTTTTTTCGTAATTGATATAAAATGATTCTCCCCTCAACGCGGAATTCCTTGATATTTGAATCACACACGGATCTACATGCCACGACCATAATCAAGCCCTAAACGCCAGGGTCAAAAAAACTGTCAAAATCATGATTGGTATAGAGGAACTTGTTCTTGCTGAGCCCCCAAAAACCGGCTTACAGCCCTCGCAGACTTTAATGTCCGCGCACGACGTCCAGATTTGCGGTGTCTGTTCATTGTCCCAACGCCACTGCAATATGTAGTCACCAGCGATAGATGGGGCTATAACCTTATCCATGATTTCCCAATTCTGGGTTAGCCCACTTTTTTGTTGATCCTCCGAACCTTTGGCCCCACCGAACCCAGCATCCTTGTCCACTGCCTGCGGCGTGTAACACTGCGATTTCGGCGTGTACCACGCGCATCCTGACTGTGCTTCGCACGTGGCTTTACTCGCCAGGGCGCCGCAGACATCTGCGGCCTTGCCACAAACGCCTTTCTCAGAATACCATTGGCACTTGGAGTTGGCGTCACACGTTGATTGACCGGTAAGCGAATCGCAGATCGGAGCGCAGTACGTCTTGCCGGACTTGGTAGCCCAACCGCACGAACTGTCCGCAGCACAGGATGTCTGATCCGTTTTGGAATAGCACCCACTTGTTTTCTGTTTGCCATTTTTCCCGGCCGTCGATCCTGGAGGACCCAGCGCGTCGACATAATACCCGAAACCTTCTGGCCAACTTCCATCACGGAGATGCACAGCATCGAATTGAAGGCCATGGGCGCAGGATCCGTACGTAGTCCCATTTGTATACGCTACCGTATCGTTGGTATTCTTGGACGACGAGAGTGAGCAGGATGCTCCAAGGTCGCAATTGCACGCTGGGAGCGGGAGTTTCCGCCAAGAATGGCCAGCAGGACGCACGCCACTGACCACATCATGGGCAGGTACGTTGATATTTTTTCCGTTCATCGCCACCACATGATTTGTAGACGCGAACTTCAATGGGTGGGCTTCGAAGCAAGCCTCGTCCACGGATGGACTCTTCGAGGGGCATACGCGGTATTGGTAACCCCCGCCGTGGTTGACGCTCAGATGAAACGAGACGAGGACCTCTTTGCCTGGTTCCCAATACGCGAGGGGTCCTTGTTTTAGCGTGGTTCCTTTCATACCTTGACTGATGCTTGTGTCTTTAAATGTGTGGGGATATTGCACCGTTGCAGAGGGCAAAAATCCCGATGCAATTCCACACGAATCTAACGGTATGGACGTTCCAGGCGCTCTCCATGGCATGTACTTGTTCCATTCCCCCCTGGGCGAAGTCTTGTCCACATTCCAAGTTAGGTCACTGGCGTTGGTTAACGTCGGAGTCCCTGGATTGGGACAGTTAAGACTCGCAGGCGAAGGGTACGTCTCTTTTCCGCCACCGGAGCACGTGCACCCAATCAAGCATCCAACTTGGTACCAGTACATCGGTTCCGGTTGACGTGGCGTTGGGCGTACCATGTTCCCGTGCGCGTCCACAGTCGCGACGAGCAGAGCCGCCGACAACAAACTGCCACCGTATGTGGCGAAACGAAGGAAGGGCATGGTGGGCGACACAATGGCAATAAAACTAGCTGAATAGACTGCAACAGTGAGAAATGCAACGGGCAGAAATGTGGGGTAAAACAATATTTCATCGGTTCTGGTGTATCGGTTGTGG
>JACLAC010000610.1_pt1 | contig 15438 bp, 13 predicted proteins | sample 8027881 | NCBI WGS metagenome assembly JACLAC01 (sample SAMN15725517, study PRJNA655200) | protist metagenome | isolation source: fluorescence activated cell sorting (FACS) single amplified genomes of... | place: Spain: Blaines Bay Microbial Observatory, Mediterranean Sea | collected 2016-01-19
GGACGCGTGATGTGGCTAACGCGGAATGAGTTCCCTTCAGGACCGAGAGATTTTGGTTGATGCAAATCTGATGCTGGAGCGTTGGGAGGGAACAACCTGCGTCCAAACTGTAGTCTTGTCGTCGCAGGGCGATGGCGTCTTAACGCTGGCTTGCTCGGGTAAACTTCCAAGGATGACATGGAAAGAGTTGGGTAGCTGGCGAGAGAGGTTATGCACCATTGTGGAGTTGACGGAGCAGGAGTTGCTCGTCACAAGCGAAGGAAGTCTACTTGTGCGTGTCGTTCGGCTCCCCAGTGGTCGTCCTGGCGTCTCTGTGCGCTGGTGGGCAGTGCTGAAGCAGTTTTTGTCAGGTAAAGGCTAGCACGATGCTTCAATGCGTGCGATTTCTCTGCAATCTTGTTGAATGGGTATAAGGGCTTCACTGTCCTCATGAACTCGGTGCAGGCGAGTAGGAGTTGATTTGCAGAATCGTGAGTTTCGGTGCTCGAAGCTCGCATGAAGATTTTGTGCGTCAGTTGCAATGCGATGTTGTTAACCCGAACACTTGCAAGATTCGACGGTCGGCGTTCCGTTACTTCTGCCGTAGCCAACATGCGGTAGAGGGCCAACTGGGCATGTTGGTAGTCAATTATGCGAGTGGCACCGACACAAGACGCTGGGGGTTGTCTTCGGGCACCTACGTGGTACGGGCAAAACGACCGTGATGAAGTGAGTGCACAGATCACTTTGGAAACGGGCGACTGTGGCGGATGTCAAGCGAAGATGAGAACGGATTTTCTCACCTTTGAGGCAGACGAAAATGAACGGACAGCAGTAGTACGTTCTCCATTAGTGGTTGGTACAAGGGGCCTGCGTACTTTTCCAACTTAGTTGCGCTGCATATGATGCAAGATCCGGGTTGGAGTTCTTGATTTGAAACAACTTTTTAAAGCGTCTACACATTAGGTCACAGGTGGGATGTGTGATACCATCTCGCCGTATAGGAACTCAAGTAGGATCCGGTCTTAAATATTCTGACATGGAAGGAATTAGCTTTGCGGCCCTTAACTAGCCGATGTGAGAAAAACGTCATGCGATCCAGTGTTTTGCCAGCAGTTCGCCAGTTGTTGTTTGGGTTATGTCTCGTTTTTGGCACTGTCATTCCATCTGCACTGCTTGCTCAAAATGCGTCCATCAGTGCCACCACAACGTTTCTCGTTGTTCGGCACGCTGAGCGGGATGGAAACTTGGACAAGTTAACGAAAATTGGCGAGCAGCGTTCTGAAATACTTGGTTCGGTAGGGAGTGCACTGAACGTGCAAGCGATTTATTCGACAAACACCAAGCGGACGAAAGGTACTGCTCAGCCACTCGCAACGATGAGCGACACCAAGATCCGTTCTTATGAGAAACCGACCACGGATTGGATCGCTTCGCTTAAGAGGAATCACTCCGGGCAGGTGGTTTTGATTGTTGGGCACTCCAATACGGCTGGCTTGATCGCAGGTTTACTTGCGAAAGAAAAAACTTTCGACATCGCCTACGATGAATACGATGCTCTGTTTATGATCCAAGTATCAGATTTAGGAACCCAATCGATGCGTCTGCGTTATGGAACTTCGTCTGACGGTGCTGCGTCGGCAGATCCGGACAAGATGGGTGTGATCGATTCAGTGCCGGTGGGAAAATAGTTCGCCGATTCTTGGATTCAACATCGGGGCGGTGGGGATTCAGTAGAGAAGAACGGGTGTCATCAGCACGCTGTAAATTTTCCGGCAGCCGAGCTGCTCAAAAGCATCGGTCTGAAGAGTGTCCTTGCACGTTCTTGAGTTGTTGCCTCTGAGCGAGGAGTAGGAGAAAGAATGCACGTTAATATAACCAACGTGCATTTTTCCGTGACCGAAGGCTGACAGCGCCAGCCATCTTTGGCCCAGAGCTTTCTCTCATTTTTTTGCGAGAACTTTTTGCCAGAGTTGTTGAAGATCGGGCTAGCAAAATCGTAGGGACATCGCATTTGCTGCGGGCTGAATTGCACAAAAGACGGGTCTCCCTTAGGAAATATTTATGTAGTGGTGTGAATTTACGTCGATACACAGAATGTCAGCATGATGCGAACGGTTGTGACGGATCGCATCAAAGCTGGGGTGGGTTTCTTTTTGCGTAGTAGCTCAAGGAGCATCTCGGCTTTAGTAACTTTTTAAACGGATTTTGTGAACTTTCTGTGGTTCTTCGAACAAATCTGATTGTTGCCTGCGTCTTTTTGGGTGTGTTTCATGTCGTGATGGCCAGTGGCGGGTCAAGCATTGGCGCGTTGGGGCTGGAACAGGCTTTGAACGTACAAGATGCGCAAGACGCAGAAATCCGATTGCTGAGGCGGGAACTCGACGACCTGAAAATGCAGATGCAATTGGGGTCGATAGCCGAGCAGCTTGCTCGTGACAGCAAAAAGAGGCTGCCAATCGTAGAGATCGCAACGTTGTCGCCAGTGATGGCTCAGGAACACGCTGCTGTCGAGCTTTTGACTGAACCGACCGGATTTCGGGCGTTTTATCAGCGAGGATTTCTCATCGAGCCATACGATAAGAGGAAAACACCGTTCGAGCTGAAAATAAACGGTTGGATCCAATTTCGTCATCATGCATTTACAAGGACGGTTGACTCGTGGACCGACAATGCTGGGGTTACCAGACCTGTACTGAACCGAAATGCGTTTGATATTGAGCGTGCCCGATTAAGTTTTCGTGGATGCGCGATTGACCCACGGTTGACCTATTTTTTGCAATTAGATGGTGACACTGACGGATCTCATACAGTCGATTTTTTTGATTATTGGTGGTCGTGGGAGGTGTCTGATGACTTCCGCATTCAAATAGGAAAGCGAAAAGTCCCCGCCAGTCGGCAATGGCTCCTCGGAGCACGAAGGACGCGTTTCTCAGACCGACCCATGGCAGATGATTTTTTTCGACCGGATAGAACTGTTGGTATCTTTGGGCTGGGAAAGTTGGGAGATAGTTGCCACTACGAACTGATGGTGGGAAACGGTTACCGAACGACAAACCTACCACCCGCAGTAGTGGATGATCGCTTTACTTTTGCAGCGACTAGCTACATCGAGCCAGCGGGTAAGTTCGGTTCGCAGCTTGTGGATTTCGATTGCACTTGCAGCCCGCTTTGGCAACTTGGGCACTCCTTTGTTTATTCACCTCAAACCAGTAACCAGTTAGGGATTCCCTTGGATGAAAGTGATTTCCTGCGGCTTGCCGACGGAACTCGATTGAATCAAACCGGCGCTTTGGCACCGGGGGTAGCGGTGTCAGAGTTTGATCTCTGGTTCTATGGTGTGGACCTTGCTTGGAAGCATCGCGGTTGGAGTGCAGATTCAGAGGTGTTCTTTCGTTGGATTGAGAATCTTCGTGGGGATGGACCTCTTCCCGTCGATAGCGTTTTCCAGCATGGCCTCTATGTGGAGGGCGGAAAGTTTCTGATTGAACGCACTTTTGATTTGAATTTTCGCTATTCATATGTCAACGGTGATTTTGGCAATGGTTCAGAGTTCGCCGGTGGGTTTAATTGGTATCCCCTCGCAAAGCCGACATTGAAGTTCACGTTCGACGTGACACGTTTGAACAGAAGTCCGTTACAGAATCGATCTGCTGACATTTCAGTTGGCGACAGCGGCGTCTTATTCCGGTCGCAATTCCAGGCCGAGTTTTAGCTTTAAACGAACAGGTTTCGCCTAATTCGCCTGCTTCCTAGGTCGCCCAAATCAACTTTACAACAGCCTCTGCATCTTGTGTTCCAAAAATCGCACATGACGCTGTAACGCCTTCGCTCATATATGTTGTGTGCTGATTAGCATCGCTCGATTCCCTAGACGACGTGTCAGCACCTGATGTCTTCTCTTCGCAAAAATCTGCAGTCGTTCGTGCGATGCCCCAGTCAGCAAGCACTACCTAACCACGATCTACAATGATTACATTGGTATGCTTGATATCATAGTGAAAGAGATTTTTGTTGTGAGCACAGGAAAACGCGTTGATGATAGCTGGCAAGGCATCAAGTCGGGCTTCCAGCGAAACGCGGTTCCCACTTCTGCGATCGCCAAACCGAACCTTGTCAGTCACGTCAGACAAGGTTTGTCTACTGATGGGATGCATTACCTTTGAATGCCAACCTAATTCGTCGAAGCCTGTGTCGTAAAACGCCACGATGTTCAGATGCTGAAAACCACCGAGGATACGGGTGTTTCGTATCAATCCTTGATGGAGTGTTTTTCTCTGCTCACGTTTTTACTGTAACCTGACGTTGTACCAAACGGTCATCCGCAAGATTCACCATACCCTTTGCGCCGCGTCAAGCTCTTGGGGAATGCCGTACCGACGCTTTGCAAGAGCTGCAAGGGTAGCCACGGGCTGGCTACTCGAATCGGCATGTTGGGCACCCATGCTTGAGTTCAGATTGAAACTGGTCGCCTTCGCGGGCGAAACAAACCGCGTGTCCAACATCGTGTCGATTCCCGTCTTCGATTGTTTTCAGAAGTAAAGGAAAATTCGACAGCACGTGAATGTTGTCCACCGGCGACCACGGATGTTACTTGGCATTAAAATGCAGAGTAAATTTCGGCAATCAATGATCGCAAGATAGCTGCCTGTTTACATCAGTTCGCAAAGCATTCTGCTATCCTAATCTTGCGGCCATCATTAGAAGGGCTCTGACTGAGTAATGAAGCGACGGGCGGGAAAAAACATACCAGGCAAGCAACGATTCTAGCGTCAAGTTTGCCATCGAGCAGCCGTGTGGAGCTAGGCTGCCGTCAGTCGTGGGTTGTCGAATGTTGTTTGGCGTTTCTGCGGCTCTATCTCTGGTAGCACCCCTTGGACTCGTGGCATCGACATCGCACCGGGCCGGAAAGATGCAAGGTCATGAAAAAAATTTCCAGAGGATGTGTCAGAATTTGCGTGGTTCCAGATCTAAAATAAAGATATTCATGCGTCTGTTCTGCTGAAGTGATTGGTGTCTATAAGTAAGGTCTGTAAACACCGGCAACGAGGGTGCGTCAAACAAGCGAGACCGAAAATATCTCGCTGTTGACCGTTCATTTTGGCATGGGGTGTTATGACCTTCCGCGATGACTGAATTCAAAGGCTGCCCTGAGTGCAGCGTCGCGTGCTACAACCATTGCTACGCTCTGGCTCATTCTTCCTGACAATTCTCCATATGCTTCACCAATCGCAGTACCATCGCGACATCGACCCCAACTCCGCTTCCGGATGAACGAAAAAATTTCGTGCTTTGATGTTCTTTCGGTTCGGTAGTCGTGTTTTGATTTGGTCCGCTCATCTTGATTCACTGTTTGTTTTCTTGCTCTTGCTGGTTAACGCATTGTTAGGTGTTTTGAGGTCCTATGCCCTGCAGAAAATCACTTGCCCCGTGACTCTAGGCGCTGATCGTACCGCACATCTATTGTTGCAGTCAAAATGATTGATCTTCGTTACACCAATTGCTTGTAGACCGTAATCCCAATGTAAAAGACAGCAGGATTAACAGCCACCAAATGCGATATGCCAAGCACTTAGGATCATTGGCTAGGTTTGTTGATCTGTATTCGCCTCTTGCGTTTTGCCAGCTGTGGTAAAAAGAACAGGTAAACTCCCGTGCCCCACAAAACGATCAGAACAAGGGCTGTGGGTAGGAAAATCCCCAGCTTCACGCCATCGTGGAAGAAGCTGCCATCGTGCAGGCTTTCGATCAAATCCGATCGCCGAAAAGCAACTTGTAAGATGTCACCGGTAGCCGTATCCAACTGCACCTCCCAGCGATTCTTGGCACGGATCTTTACGATGCCCTTGTCAGGTCGGACATCAAGTCTGTCTATGTCGTCCCATGACTGAATTTCAGCTCTCGGGGCTGACGTGGCGATCTCTAGTATTTCTGCAAAGGAGAGCATGGGAACACGCTCGATGCCCCACTGCGTGCTGGGCTGAATCCACGCTGACTGTTTTTTTAGCTGCAGAACGGTACCTGTCAACAATACGCACAGGGCCGGCACAGCGATCAGAATCGATCCCCAGCGATGAACGAGTCGATTCCAACGGGATGCTTTCATGGTGGACACGGTGTTTGACGCGAGTTGTTGGTGTTATCAGGAAAACGGCTAGCTGTTTAACGAGCATGTTGTGGGGGATTGAGAGGTCGGCGCCGACAGTTGTTCAGTGCCCAGTCAGAGCCAGTGCCCAGTCAGAGCCAGTGCCCAGTCAGAGCCAGTGCCCAGTCAGAGCCAGTGCCCAGTTCGAGTCGGTGTCGCACAAATTGGGCAGATGGGAACTGCCTGCTGTTGAATTGCGGCCGGCTTAGCAAAATCCATTTTTGCAGTTTGATCGTCTCGTCGATGGCGAAGTTTTAACTTTTCCATAAAATACTTGTTGTCCACCCATCTCACCACAGTCAAGCTGTTTCCCACCCATCACCCTACTTGCAGGAGATACCGTTATGCTCAGTTGTCGCTTGGCCGCCTACTTGATCATCCCTTTTCTTTTCGTCACTGCAATCTGCAGTCCAAGAATGTTGTCAGCTCAGACGGCGAATGACAAGAACACAAACGCAGATGATGGTTCACGGGCTAAGCTGATCACCGGTGCACTGAAATTTCGAAGTGTTGGTCCAGCCTTCATGTCAGGCCGAATCGGTGATGTTGCCATTGACCCTGTCAGCCCGAACACTTGGTACGTTGCTGTTGCATCCGGTGGGCTTTGGAAAACCAACAATGCTGGAACAACGTTTGCGCCAGTTTTCGACAACAAGCCGTCTTACAGCATGGGTTGTGTTTCGATCGATCCCTCGACGCATACCACTGTCTGGGTGGGTACGGGTGAAAACAACGGTGGGCGACATATTGGATTCGGGGACGGCGTTTATGTGAGTCACGACTCCGGTAAGTCTTGGGACCACAAAGGACTGGATAAGTCCGAGCACATCAGCAAGATTTTGGTCGACCCGCGAAATAGCAATGTAATCTTTGCTGCCTCTCAAGGACCGCTTTGGTCTTCAGGTGGGCAGCGAGGGTTATTCAAATCGATCGATGGTGGAGAGAATTGGAAACTTGTGCTGGGCCCGGGGTTGCTAAGCAGTGCCGACCAGAAACTCAGCAACGATGAGCGATCCAAGATCAATGACAAGTCTTATACCGGGGTCACCGATGTAGTTCTTGATCCGAAGAATCCGGACGTGATGTACGCGGCCACGCACCAGCGACACCGCAACGTTTGGGCGATCATCAACTGCGGCCCAGAGTCTGGCGTATTCAAGTCGATTGATGGGGGTGAGTCTTGGAATCAGCTTGGCAAGGGTCTGCCTGCAGGAGACATGGGGAAAATATCTTTGCAGGTGTCACCGCAGAGAAACAATTACATTTACGCCACTATCGAACTGCCCGGACGGAAAGGAGGTTTCTGGCGCAGCGATGACTGGGGCGCCAGTTGGACCAAAACCAATGATTTTGTCTCGGGCGGAACGGGGCCACACTATTATCAAGAGCTATGGGCCGACCCTCATCGCTTTGGTGTCCTGTATCAGGCCAATAATTACTTCATGCGAAGCGAAGACAACGGCAGCACTTGGGAAAATATCGAAGGTCGCCACAAACACGTCGATAACCATGCTGTTGCGTTTCACCCAACCGATAAAGACTTTTTGGTGGTGGGCTGCGATGGAGGCGTTTATCGATCTTACGACTATTGCAAGACTTGGCTGTTTTGCCCGAATCTGCCGCTGACACAGTTTTATAAAGTTGCTGTCGACTACGACTATCCTTTCTATCACATCGCTGGCGGCACGCAGGACAATAACTCTCAGTACGGACCCTCGCGCACCAGAAACGTTCAGGGAATTCGCAATAGTGACTGGCAGATCACGATTGGCGGCGATGGGCACGATACGGCAATCGACCCCAAAGATCCCAACATCATTTATGCGGAATCACAACAGGGTTTCTTGAGACGATTCGATCGCAGCACCGGTGAAAGTGTCCGAATTCAGCCCCAGCCCGGCCCGCAGGAAGAATCCTTTCGGTTCAACTGGGATTCGCCGATCCTGATCAGTCCTCACGACAACAAACGGCTGTACTTTGGGTCCCAGTTTTTGCATCGTAGTGATGATCGCGGTGACAGTTGGAAAAAAGTATCGCCAAGTCTGTCACGTAACCAAAATCGCTATCAGTTGCCCACGATGGGGCGTGTTCACAGCATTGACGGTGCATATGATTTGTATGCAATGAGCCAGTATGGAAACATCACGTCCGTTGATGAGTCACCGCTGGTCGAGGGCTTGCTGTATGTTGGCACCGATGATGGTCTGATTCAGGTCAGTGAGGATGGTGGTAAAACGTGGCGGAAAACGGATCGTATCTTCAATGTACCAGAATCCTTCTTTGTTAATGATATTAAAGCGGACTTGCATAACGCGGACACGGTCTATGCGTGCCTTGATGATCACAAATCCGGTGACTATCGTCCCTTCGTTGTCAAAAGCAGCGACCGTGGCCGCAACTGGACGTTGATGAACGGCAATTTGCCCGACAAGCATCTGTGCTGGCGAATCGTACAAGATCACGTCGACTCCAACCTGTTCTTTTTGGCTACAGAATTTGGAATCTTCACAACGCTTGACGCCGGGCAGACGTGGCACAAGCTGGGTGGCGGTTTGCCTACCATCTCTTTTCGTGATTTGGAAATTCAACGTCGCGAGAATGACCTTGTTGCAGCCTCCTTCGGACGCAGTTTTTACGTCTTGGATGATTATAGTCTGCTGCGAAACGTCACTGCTGATTCATTGCAGGACGACTTTTATCTGTATCCCGTACGCCGAACATTTTGGTACGTTCAAGAAAACAAACTCGGCGGCAGGAAAGGGTATCAAGGTGATAGCTTGTATAACGCTGATAATCCCGACTATGGCGCGGTGATTCATTACCATGTCAAAGATAGTTGGCAGAGCAAAGCCGCCAAACGTAAAGAGAAGGAAGGTAAGATCGCGGGCTCCGGTGGCGATGTTCCAACGGCAAGTTTTGCCGAATTGCAAGCTGAGCAGGATGAAGTCCCGCCACGGCAATACGTGGATATCTCCGACGCTGCGGGTAACATCGTGGCTCGACTGGATCTTGTCCTAAACAAAGGTATCCACAAGGTGATTTGGAACATGCGATACCAAGGATTATTCTCACGCGGGTCAAGTCCATTGGTTCCACCGGGGAATTATTCAGCACAGGCTTATCGCAGCGAAGACGACGAAACTGTTGCGATCGGTAACAAGATTGAGTTGGCACTCGAAAGTATTATCTCACCAACCATGCCGATTCAAGATCGAAATGAGGTGATCAAGCAGTTGAAACAGATGGGGCAGGTCGCTAATAAGTCGCAGTTGCTCAGTCGCCAGCTGTCGGAGCGTTTAGGTGATGTCCAGAGTCTGATCAGTCGTGTCATGAATCATCCCAGAGCAACAGCTAAGTTATTGAATCAGGCACAAAGACTGCGACTACAACTTGAATCCTTTGATCGCATGCTCAATGGTGATGAGCTCAAGGATGAACGATGGGCGATGACCAAGCCAGGGATCAATCAACGCATTAGCAGTTCTATCTCGAGTGCCGCGTCGGGCACTTATGGGCCGACGAAGACGGCATTGGAACAGTTCAAAATCGGCAAACAGCAATTTGAAGAATTGAAACCAAAACTTGAGAAACTGCTCGATCGTGAATTCAAGTCTCTGCAGGCCGCCATCGACATAGCCCAAATCCCGCGAATAGAGATCGAACTCGATTCAGGTGAGGATGAGGACTGAAGATTGCTCGTTGAACATCTCAGGGTGGGCCTGATGTGATTGATGTTACAGCCAAATCTGCCAATGGAGCAGGACTGGTCAACTGTACGATTCGGTGCAGGTGGCGGCTGGGGGATGGCGTTGCTCGCGATGGGACAGTGGTGCTCGGTGTGATATTGTTCATCTTGGTGTGTACAGGTCAGCTTGTCACATATTCAGTGGTGGATAGGGGAAACTGTGTAGCCACTTAAATCAACCCTTCGAGAACATACGTAACGATGAAATTGACTCTGCTCATTCTGCTGTTTTCGACTCTGTGCAGCGCTGTTGCTGCCAACGATCGTCCAAATTTTGTAATTTGGGTTGCCGACGACCAGTATCTCCACTCCGTCGGCTGTTACGGTGGAAATCCGGAACACACACCGAATATCGACAAGTTAGCCAGCGAAGGCATGAAACCAGTCAAGTAACAGGCACTGCAGGAATTACATCTGCAAGCATTGTTGACGTCCGTTAGAAATATTCTTCTGCTCGGTGGAATTTCCGGGCCTTCGCCACTGAATTCTTACAGGGGATCGTCAGATGCCGAACTGTTCGTGCTTCATCGCACCGAATGCAATTACGAGGGCTTAAGCGAGGAACTATTCTGCAGCTGAATCGTCTGCCGGACGCGGAAGTTCATAGATAAAACGCGGAACGTCTCAGTGGCTTGACTGAGGCGTATCGTGAGGAAACTTGTTCAGTTAAGGATCGTCCATGCCGCAGTTTTTGATCAAGAGAATGGTTTGATTACCTCGCGGTGTGCTGGTTTTGGTTTACTTGTAGTGCTGGATTCGCGTTACCAAAAATCAATTTTGATCGCGAGTCGAAGATCTTTTAGTCACGGAAACGTGGGTGTCACCAGCTGGAATGTTGGTTGGACGGATTGCTCCTGCGGGGGGCTTGAATCGATGCAACAATCAGGCTGGCTTACTCTATTTTCCGGAGCCTAGCTTAAAAAACTGAAAAGTAGTGAGCCCAAGGTGATGATCGCCAAGACAACCACCAGCAGGTTGGGCATGACTTTAAACTTCTTCCGCAAAGAGGGGCCAAACTGGCCAATCAGCAGCAGCGAAACAATGGTGCCTAAAATCGCCCCTGCTGTAATGTCCCTCGCAAGTAGAAACCCCGATAGGAGAAGGAGTCCGCCAGTGATGCTTCCTGCGATCAAGGAAGCCTTGCTTGAAGCTTTGACATAGCCCATGACTCCGCCAAAAATGACAAAAGCCCCAAAGGTTGTTGTTGCGATTACCGGAAAGTCCACACAAGTCTCGTTGATTTAAATCGGTAGGTTGTGGCAGAAAAACAATAGCGAATAAGAACACAGATGCATCCCCGTAAACTGCCTTTTGCTGAATTGTAATCAGTCGATACGCTTTGGTCATTGCCCGTAATCGCCCGATAGTTCACTAATGCGTAAGTCGTTGGTAAAACAAACAAGTTCATTACCCCTGGCCGAACGCCTGCTTAGGAAGCAGAGCCGTAAAATCAAGATGCAACTTTTTTCAAAGTCTGGAAGTCGAGTGTGTTCATGAAGTCGATGTGTTTTAAAACCCGGGAAAGGCCCGCGCAGCAAACTATACCAGACGAGGCGTGAAACTTCGGCTACTGCTATTAGGCCGATCGGTTGGATGGACTCACTCCGACGGAAGTTCCATGATCGCGCTGTTTCAAGTGCGAGCCTCCGAGAGTTGCCTTTGCAGCTGACCTTCAGGCAAGTGTTTGTGGATTTGGTGTGCGGCATGGTTAAGGTCATGGCGTCTCGGGTATCGACAGAGATTCTTGATATTTTGGCTAACCGGACGAATTCAAGCATGCACTCGTGAATGCTTTTTTGCAAAGTCTGAGTGCCTTGCATGATAGGACTCAAATCCATCGATTGGTTTTCAGGTGATGTTCGGATTCGCCAGAATTTGTGCCCATGAGGCGTTCGCCTGATACGAAAAATGAGATCGAAAAGATCGTGCGCTTTTGCGTGTTACCTCGATGGTGTCGACACGCTGCTGCTATTGTCTAAGCTTCCCTTACTTGGACCTCGTTTTGTCTTCGTCTGTAACCAATACCGAACTGCCTGCGTTGGCTAGAAAGTGAAAACGTACAGTGGATGGCAGCGGTGTCGATTTGTGCACGCTTGGCCGGATTTTAGCAACGGAAAGCTGCTGCCGAACTGGCGAAATTTCCTGCACCACCTGCCATCTACCGAATAGCTGTTGCGAGCACAGACGCGAGCCGTTGATGTCGTTGAATGATCGTGCAATGAGCCGGCGCGTTTCACACTTGAATCTCAAGCGGTGTCATCAAAGGCTAAGCTCTCAGAATGACCATCGGCTTTTGGAAACAAAGAACCAGTCTCTGGTCCCGCATCACTGGTTGGGAGTCGATGTTGTGGTTCTGACACAGGCGTCCCAGCACAGGCGTCCCAGCACAGGCGTCCCAGCACAGGCGTCCCAGCACAGGCGTCTCTGGTAGCGTCAACTGGGAATAGGCTGTTCTCCAACTCATGCCTGCGGGATTTGTCCATGTGTCAGAGTCGCACCCTACTTGATCAGAGGAAGATGGAGTTCACTCGATTGCTGTTCCAGCTTCACACGGTTTTTTATTAATAGCCAACTGCTACGCCATCTTTGCGAGACTCAGTGGCGCCGTGCAGCGTACCATTCAGCCCATCGATCCTGATGGCCTGGTAGCCTCCGTAGCCACCGCCTGCAACCCTCTCGATTTTGTGACCGCGTGACAACAGTCCACGAATGGCTTCATTTGAGACACCGCTTTCAATATTTACAACGCCGCTGGCATCCATCGGAACTCCGGTAGGTTGTTGCGATCCGACATGGCGGATGCGGGCCGCGTCCCCCGCCGCCTGAACGTTCATTTGAAAGTCGATCATGTTACACAGAACCTGAACATGACCCTGCGGTTGCATGTCACCACCCATGACCCCGAAGCACAACCATGGCCTGTCATCTTTCGTTACCATTGCTGGAATGATCGTGTGGAATGGGCGTTTATGTGGTTCGAGGCGATTGAAATGGTCATCCGCGAGAGCAAACAAGGCTCCTCGATTCTGCAGCGTAAAGCCAAGGTTACCGGGAGTGACCTTGGAGCCAAATCCATAGTAGTTGCTTTGAATCAGAGAGCAGCAGTTGCGATCCTGATCGACGACGGTCAGATAAACGGTATCGCCGTGCTGCAGGATTGGGTCACCCGCTTCAACGTCTGATGCTGCTTGTTGCAAGTTGATTCTCGCACGTTGTCGATCCGAATATGGCTTGGAAATCAGCTGCTTGACAGGCAGTAAATTGAATTCTGGATCCGAGAAGAACTTGGCACGATCGGCGAACGCGAGTTTTTTTGCCTCGATCAATAAGTGCAGGTACTCGGGACTGCCTGCCCCCATTTTCGCCAAGTCATAGCCTTCAAGAATATTTAACATTTCCAGTGCCGCGATCCCTTGTCCATTTGGCGGCAACTCCCAGACCTGATATCCCCGGTAGTTAGTGGATACAGGATCAACCCACGTCGATCGATGGTCGGCGAAATCTTTCATCGAAAAAAAACCGTCGTGCCCTCGGCTGAAATCTACGATTCGGCGTGCAATGGAACCTCGATAAAAAGTTGCTCGTCCGCCCCGGGCAATCTGCTCATACGTATCTGCAAGATTTGGATTGCGAAAAATCTGACCTTCAACTGGTGGTCTACCATCAATCAAAAAAGTTGCTTTGGAATCTGCGTAATCAATAAACGCCTGGTCTGCTTTGCTCCAGTATCCTGCAATGATCTCGGTGACTGGAAATCCTTCGCGTGCATATTGGATTGACGGACGCAATAGATCCGCAAATTTCTGTTTGCCAAAGCGATCATGTAACTCGAACCATCCATCAACACAGCCGGGAACCGACCAGGACAATGGCCCTTCCAACGGAATCTGGGTCAGCCCTTGCTGTTTGAAGACATCGCGATTCAGGGCGTACGGACTGCGCCCGCTCGCGTTGAGGCCATATAATTTTTCGGTCTTGGCATCCCAGTAAATCGCAAACAGATCGCCCCCGATGCCGCAGCTCATGGGCTCTACTAACCCGAGCATCGCATTTGTAGCAATGGCGGCGTCAATTGCGTTGCCTCCCTGCTTCAGGACATCTAAGCCCACCGATGCTGCCAATGGATGACTGGTCGCAACCATTCCATGTGTCGATATCACTGACGAGCGGCTCTGATGCGGGTCTCCGTACGGGCGATCATAGGGCCCGCCGGACCATCCGTGAGATACCGTCAGGAAAACACCCATCAAGGATGCCGCGACAAAAATTGCGAATTTATGCATCAGAAGTACCTTCTAACACTGTTGGAAGCGGGACGGTTTATTCGTCGATAAAATTACTTGCGAACGTCATGTCGTATCCAGAGCGAACTGAAAGACAGAGAAGTGTGCGATGGAGCGATCTGTGCACAAGGCATTTGGACGCGTGGAGCGATTCACGTTTGTGTTTGGTTTGAGCAGCGCTGAGTGATCGTGCTGAAGGGCAACTATCTGCTTCGCTGGTGGACAGAATATTTGAATGCGTAAATCTTCAGGACTCTTCTAACATAACCCACTGCTTCCGTGGCAGACAGGCAGCAGGCGAAGACGCGATGGGAGTTTTGGTACTTCTGCCGTTATGCAAAGGCAAATTTTATTTCTCGCGTGTCGGTATGCTTTGCTGCTGAGCGGTAATACAAAGAGCTTCTGGCACGTCCCTTCCCACTCGTAATGATTTACAACAAGGATGACCCCACAGTACGCTTGACTGATCCACGTTGAAGGTGGCGTTCACAAACTGCAGAGGGGGGAGGCAGCATCCTGTTGTGTCCGAATGGCACCAAAAAGTAGGCTTCAATGCAAGTGTTGAATGGGCGGTCTAGTCGCTTACACAAAAAGACATCTATGCCCCTGATACAGCCTGATCATGACGCAGCTTACCTATGTCGCGAACAACAGGTAGAGAAGAACCGCGCCGAAGCACTTAGGAATCAGGATGGCCGGCTGATTGCACGCGAACATATGGCAATAAAGCACGTACACGCTCCAGTTCATCAGAGCTGATGCCTGTATAGTCAAGATGCAGAGATTGCAGGTGTGGCAGTTCAGAGAGGGGTGAAAAGTCGAGACCCTGTTTGATTTCAATATAAATACCGAGACACCGCAAATTGTGGAGGTCGACGAGTGGCGAGAGATCCACCACCTCTTTGTTGTCGAGTACAACCGTATCAACCGAAGTAAAAAAATCGATTCCCATCGCGTCGATTAACCAGCGTGGATATGGCAGCGTCGCTTCGTGTACCCACTGCCTAGTGGTTGAATTGTACTTATAAGAGAAGGACACATGACCATTCTGAGAAACAACCCAGTCACGACCACGCTTTTGGGTCAATGCTTGGCGGATGGGCATTGCGAGTAGGACAGCAATCACGGCGGTCAGAAGCATCAGGGTTCTCAATGAATAGCGCAGAAATCTGACCCTTGGCTTCATTCGACTGCTCTCTCACGAATCTAATCTACTTACCTGACTTCCCGTTCCTCTTGCCGCTGGTTCAAAATCATAGAACCGATGCAGGTCCCTTTGAAGTTCT
>JACLAC010002061.1_pt1 | contig 15438 bp, 21 predicted proteins | sample 8027881 | NCBI WGS metagenome assembly JACLAC01 (sample SAMN15725517, study PRJNA655200) | protist metagenome | isolation source: fluorescence activated cell sorting (FACS) single amplified genomes of... | place: Spain: Blaines Bay Microbial Observatory, Mediterranean Sea | collected 2016-01-19
ATTAGAGCAGATGAGTATGGGTGAGATTGATGAACTTGAGAAGAAGCTAGTTGAACTGAAGAAGCAGAAGATGAAGGAAGAGAAAGCAGCAGTGATAAGGAAGGTTAGGAAGCTGTGTATGGATTATAAGATATCAGCTACACAGCTTAGGGGGGCACTAGTGACGAGAGAGCGGAAGAAGAAGGACAAGTGAGCAGTTAAAAAAGTGCATTTCGTCTTAACGCGCTTTATCTGGCATCAATTCACTTACTTCTAGCACCATTCCTTACAGGTTTCTGAAAGGTAGCAAAACACAAAATTATTACTAGAGTAAAGATTCCTCACATTAGAGAAAAAGATGAAATTTGAACAAGTGAAGGAAATTATTAAAAATACTATTAAAAAAGTTGTAGAAAATAATTGAAATTACAAATGATATGCAGTTAATTGGAAACGATCCAATACTTGATTCAATGAAACTGGTTGAAGTTTGTCTTGCATTAGAAGATTTAGCTGAAGGGCACGGATTTGAATTTGACTGGACATCAGAGATAGCTATGTCGAAATCGCGAAGCATGTTCCGCAGTGTGGCTGCACTTGCAGAGGAATTTGCAAATCAGTCGGAGGCTTAATTGATTATTATTACTGGAGCAAGTCGAGGACTGGGGCAAGCAATAACTGAGCGACTTATTGAGATAGGAGAAGAAGTAATGGGACTTGCTCGCAACACTAGCGGAATGAATATTGATGCCCTTGAATATGATGTCGGCGACTATGCCTATGTGAAGAATGTTTCAAGAGAGATCAAGCGAATGAAAAAGCCAGTAAAAGCATTTATTAATGCTGCTGGCGTAGCGTCAATGAATATGGCTGTAACAACTAATGAATTTACAGTTCAGAAGTTAATTCAGACAAACCTCGTTGGGACTATTTACTATTGTCAGTTGTTTGCTCCAATAATGCTTCGACAAAAGTATGGTAGCTTCATTAACTTCTCAGCTATAGCAGTCGCGCTAGCCTTAGAGGGTGAGTATGTATGTGTAGCTTCAAAAGTTGGCGTTGAGTCATTCTCTCGTACATTTGCAAGAGAAATGGCAGACTTCAATGTTAGAGTAAATTGTATTGCTCCAGGTCCTATTCGTACTGATTTATTGAAGGGCATCACAGAAAATCAAATTGATAGAATTACATCTCAGCAAATCATCCGTAAGCATTTTCAGAAGTCGGATGTATGTGATCTTGTAGAGCTATTAATTGATGAGAAAGCAGCATCACTCAGTGGTCAAATATTAAATGTCGGTGGTGTCTGATAAATATTCTAAAAAATTAAAAGGAACGCTGGCAGAATATCGATTACCCGTTCTTGATTCATTCTAGTGGATCTCTAAGATTCAGTGAAATCAGTAAACACAAGTCCGTTAACTTGTCTGAAGTTCAAAGTGGTGATGTAGTTACTCTCATAGGGGACTTTGATCCTCAATCCATCCAAACACTGTTACAGCTAATCGATAAGAAAGTAATTCTTATTCCATTAACCATCGATACAAGGGCACAGCACGAGTATTTCTTCGATTCAGCTTTGGTAGATATTATAATTGAAGGCGATGATGTTAGGCGCATAAGTCACGGACGAGAGCACAAACTTATTAAATCACTAAGATCAAAAGAACACGCTGGTTTGGTTCTATTTTAAACTGGGACGACTGGCTATCCAAAAGCAATATTGCATGATCTGACACTTTTCATGCAGCGTTTTGAAACTCCACGTCCAACATTAAAGACTATTAATTTTCTACTTTTTGATCATATTGGGGGACTCAACACTCTGCTTCATACTTTGTTCAATAAAGGAACAGTTGTCGTGCCTAATTTACGTACCTTAGAAGCCATATTATTAGCATGTGCTGAACACGAAATTGAAGTTCTACCGACTACACCTACATTTCTACGAATGATGTTGATGAGTGGGCTAATTCCTAAAAGGGTTCCAAAGTCATTGCGAATCATTACATACGAAACAGAACGTATGGATCAACCCACTCTTGATGCTCTTTGTGAACTTTTACCTTGTGTCGATTTTAGACAAACATTCGGTATGTCAGAGTTAGGTATTGTTCGTGTTAAGAGTGAAAATCGCAAAAGCCTTTTCATGAAAATTGGTGGTGAAGGCGTAAAAACAAGAGTAGTAGAAAACATACTAGAGATACACTCTAAAACAAGAATGCTTGGCTACCTGAATGCAGAGAACCCCTTTGACGACGAAGGTTGGTACAATACCAAAGATATTGTTGAATAGAGGGATGGTTACTACAAAATAACTGGGCGCACTAGTGATGTGATAAACGTCAGAGGGCTTAAGTTTATGGCTTCTGAAGTTGAGAGAGTTGCTGTTCAATATCAACATGTTGAGCTTGTGAAAGTAGACGCGAAATAAAACACTATTACGGGCCAGCATGTTGAGTTGACTGTTCAGTCAGTAGCTAACCATGAAGTTGATGAGGCTGGCTTAAAGAAATTTTTAACTGAACATTTGCCTTATCACATGGTGCCAAAGCGTATTAGAATAGCTTCAGTAAGTGTTGGTCACAGATTTAAGAGGTCATAATTTTGTACGAAATAAGACTATGTGAAACTAACGAACTCGACTTATTAAAGACATTTTTAAAAGATTCATGGTCTCACGATCACATTTTCTTAAAGAATAAAAAGCTCCTTGATTTCAACATAAAACAATTAACGGCTACAATTTTGTTGTAGCTTATCATCGCAAAGTGAATTGCTTTCATGGAGTTCTTGGAATTATCTCTCCCAATTTTTATACAAACAAAAAAATTGACAAAAGCCAAGATGTTTGGCTAGCAATTTGGAAGGTTGATAAAAATTTAGCCCAGAGCAATTCGCTCGGTATGGATATGTTAGATTACGTGGAGGCTGAATTTTGTCTTAGAAGTATCTCTGCTATTGGAATTAATAATACAGTTGCTCTTCTTTACAAACTTATTGGTTTTAAGACAAAAAAAATGAACCAATGGTTTTTACCAAATAGAGACGTTGCTGATTCAAAATTGATAGTAGGGAATTTGTCAGATTTAAGGAATAAATGTGAAGATTCACTGCACAGTGTAATTGAATCTGGAATTGAGCAAGAGAACGAAATTCAAACTTTCCTATTAACAAAGCAGCAAAGAGAACTTTCAGATATCTTGTACAGAGATATCTTATGCATCCTACTTACAAATATTCCATGTACTCGTTTGTTAAATCAAACTCGAATTTTCATGCTGTTGTAGTTGGGCGTAAAGTCTTAGCAAACGGAGCTAGTGCATTCCGTATTACTGAACTGTTTTATGATCTTGTCAGTACCTTAGAGATTAATGCAGGTCTAATGGAAATAATTGTCCAAAACGGCTATGAATATATAGATTTTGTAGAATATGGATTTAATGCGCAATTGTTGGTAAGTAATGGATTTATTCAATGTTCAGATAATCTCTTTGTTCCACACTTATCTGAGCCTTTTGTAGCTGAACGGAAGGAAGTAAAAATTGCATTTAAATCGAAATACCCCTTCAGTTTCACAAAATTAGATAGTGATCGTGATAGACCCAATCAAGGATAAATTTATGTCATATTTAACCATTGTGATGTACCATTATACTAGACCTATTAATGGAAGTAAATTACCTGGTATTAAAGGATTAGAATTGGATGTTTTCAAGCGATAATTAGATTATTTTGAAGAAAATTTTAATATTGTTTCAACCGATCAAGTTATTAAACGATTGATTAATTCATCATCACTTCCTTAAAGTGCTTGTTAGCTTACTTTTGATGATGGATATAAAGACCATTCAAAATTTGTACTGCCTGAACTATTTAATCGAAATTTGCATGGTGATTTTTTCCCTTCTAGGGTAGCGATTGAGGATGCAGTAGTCCTAGATGTAAACTTAGTTCATCACATTCTTAGTTGTACCGATGATGTTATGAATTTGGTATCGAGGTTAAATACTCATTGTCGAAATAGCGGTATCGCAGATAGTAAAATTGACTCGTTCTACAATGAATATGCTATCCCAAATAGATTTGATAATGCTGACACTATATATGTAAAATGCATGCTCCAGCATGTTTTGCCTGAAGAGTTAATATCATCTATTGCTACAGATTTGTTCGATGAATTTGTCGGATTAACTGCTCAGATTTTTCGCAGGAACTTTACATGAGTGTTGATGAAGTTCTAGAATTGGTTAAATGTGGAATGTACGCTGGCAGTCATGGTTCTATGCATTACTGGCTGAATAGAATTTCTCCACAAGAGCAAGAAGAAGACATTATGCAATCTTTTAACTTTCTAGAGAATGTAGGTGCGTCTACTAAAGAATGGGTAATGTGCTATCCGCATGGTGTCTATAACGATACGACTTTATCTTTACTGCATAAATATAATGCATCACTAGGTATGACTACTGATGTTCGTGTGCCTAATTTTAATGCTGACAATCCGTTCGAATTACCTTGGTTAGATACTAATGACTTCCCTCAATAAGCTTTGAGTTAGGAGCATGACAGCGCAATTAATTTACTTTGGATCCATTATTTCAGACATCTTTAGCTAGATGGTGACAGTTATTATACAAAAACAGTCATGCTTAATTTTGTTAATATAAGTGGTACCTTCCCAAATGCTAGATAATATTTATTCTTCTTGAGTGAGCTATCAATTCAATACTTGTTACTTTGAAAGTAGGTCATAATAAAGTTGTTAATGGAAATCAGACACTTGACTAAATTGTGAAAATTTTGAAGAAAGATACTTATTTTCGGTTGTCCATCTCCTCAAGTGAACACACAATACTGGTAAACACTTGCTAATAGAGGAGGCAACAATGGAACTACTGAAGACACTGAAGCTGACACGGTATCAGCGAAACAACAGAAACTACCCCGTCCTATAACGCAGAATCAAGCTGGCGGCTGGTATAAGTTAGCTGATACAGCTGGCAGAAAATCCCAACTAAAAATAGATTAGTGTACGTACTGTTGCAGACGATAGTGGTGATGTACGCGAAGTTGAAGTGAGTAAACGTGTGTTTCGTTGTTGGCGTGTGGGTGCAGATGGTACTGTGCAATTAACTGTACGCTATGGTAGCAGGTTGCTTGAACTTGCTAAGGGTATGGATGCTGTGGAGCTTGCTAGTGCAGATGAATTGGTTGGTGTGTTGGAGCAGTTTAAGGCAGCAGCTGAAAGGGGAGAAATGGATGATATGGTAGGTGCACGTTTGGCAAAGCGAAAACGTGTTAACACACAAATGCATCAGAAGTTGAGCTAGTTTGGGATTGAGTGTGTGCGCTGTAGGTGGTAGCAGTTGCACACAAAAAAAGTGTGTGTGAACTTTGTTTAATGCACATCTGTTACACACTGGAAATTTCTGGATGTAAATAACTGAATTTAAATATGAAAAAACCAGAGCTTTGTATTAGAAATGCCACTGTCGTTTTACCCGATCATCTGCAAGAAACTGATGTCTTGGTAGAAGATGGGATCATCAGCGCCATTGGTCGTGGATTACCAGACGGAAAAGAAAATCTTGATGCTTCTGGTTTGATTCTCTTCCCGGGCTTGATCGATCCTCAGGTGCATTTTCGAGAGCCAGGCAATGCTCACAAAGAAGATTTACATACTGGATCTAAAGCTGCTGCTGCTGGAGGAATCACCAGTTTCTTGGATATGCCCAACAATAATCCAGTAGTGACCAATGCAGAACGAATGGCTGCCAAAAAACAACGTGCTGCCGAACAGTGTGTGGTCAACTATGGCTTCTTTGTTGGCGCCACACCTGAAAACCTAGCTGAGATCAACTCGGTTCCAAATGTTTGTGGAATCAAGGTCTTCATGGGTTCTTCTACCGGAGACTTGCTCGTTCATCGTGAAGAAGACCTGGAGCGAATTTTTGCCAATGGCAGTCGCCTGATTGCTGTGCACGCCGAGAGTGAGCGTCAAATTCGAGACAACACTGCCCTGCTCCAAGGGTGCAAGGATGTTAAAGCACATCCCAAAATTCGAGACGAGGCTACCGCCCTGGAAGCAACTGAATTAGCAGTTCGTCTATCTCTCCAATACAAAAGACGACTCCATATTCTGCATCTCACCACAGAAGAAGAGACCCTACTGTTACGCCGCTTGCCAAGGGATCACAGAATTTCCACGGAAGTCTGCCCACAACACTTCACGCTGACAGCTCCTGACTGTTACGAGAAACTGGGAACTCTAGCCCAAATGAATCCTCCCTTGCGCAGTCCGCGTCATAGCAAGGCACTCTGGCAGGCGCTCAAAGATGATATCATCAACTGCATTGCCACTGACCACGCCCCACACACTCTTGAGGAGAAGGATGCTCCTTATGGTAATGCTCCATCGGGGATGCCCGGGGTGGAGACTTCCCTGCCAATACTCCTGACAAGGCATAGTCAAGGAGACTGTAGCTTAGTAGAAATCGCAAAGTGGATGAGTGAAGCGCCTGCTCGACTCTACAAGATGAAAAACAAAGGTAGGATTCAGGTGGGATACGATGCCGATCTGACCTTGGTCGATGCACAACTGAAACGAACCGTGGAAAACGGGAAACTGTTCACGAAGGTAAACTGGTCTCCCTACGCAGGCATGGAATTAACAGGATGGCCGGTTCGCACCATTGTTCATGGTCAAACTGTTTTTGTAGATGGCCAAATCCAGCCTGGGATTCGTGGTAAAGAAATTCAGTTTATGGAAGACTGATTCTTTCCTATACAAAGAACATCCTTAACAGCTTCCTCACTCTGTTCCTAGTCGAGAGTTGCGTAGAACCTCGGTGAAGGGACGTCCGTCATTTTTCTCAAGAATCGCAGTCTGCAACCGATTCTCATATACTTTCAAGAGCGTGTAGGTGTACTCCTCGACTCGTTTCAGTCGACGAGGGAGTTCATCTTCTTCATAGTGACGACCAGAAGGGATCGGAGCTAACAATCGGTGAAAAATAAATCGTAGAGACGCTTGGGGGTAGTGGATCATGTAAAGTAGGTAGGGGACCACTTGCTTGTCTTGTTCACGTTCCTCATAGATTCGCAAAAACAATAAAACTAGGTGATAGTAGTTGATCCCCCGGTGGACTTGGCGTTCTACAAAATGTCTGATCGAATCCATGTAGCGTTCCTTATTGAAACGCTGTTGACCTGTATGTGCTTCGTAATAGCGTGTAATCAGAATCGAAGAAATGAAATAGCTCCATGCCTTGCGAAACTCTCCCAGTGGAAAACGTTGACGCTGATCGTTGCGCAAGAATTCTTCAGCACAATTGATCAAAACTCCTGTCGTTGAGCGTGTTTGTTGAATCGACGGCAACCGAAACTGAAAATTTCTAAGTAGCTGCCGAAGACGCTGGACATGCTCATCTTCAAGGGGATTTTTTCCTGCATGCTGTTTCAAGCTGATCCAACGATGAAGTCCTCGAAGCGCCTCCCAGAGCTTTAAGTAAATAGAGTTTTCATACTGTCCCTGCAGTTCCTTAACAAGGCCTGACCATTCTTTGACAGGTAAGCTTCTGGGCAATTGTTTAAGCAATTGAATCGGAAGTTGTTGGCGCTCTCGTTGTAATGCTAATGAAATCGGCTGATTTGGTAACAGAAAAACTAGGGCTTTGCGTTCTTGCTGAAGCTGTCTCATTTGATTCGCCAACTGTATCAGCATTTCTTCCGGTTCCCAATCTTCTTGACCCTCTTCCAGATTGGCTGCCAACTCTGAAATAAAACCAATCAACCCATCAATTTCTTCCAACTTATTGGAAGCTGCTCTGAGATAATGTGCAGGATCTTCACGTTCAAACCGTGAATATGCTCGATGCTCATGTGGAAGTAGAAAATGAATTTGTCGATCCAGCTTCTTGACCTCCAGCAAACTCTTCTTCAAAACATCCGCTGGATTGCGGCGAAAGGTTTCCAGAAAGTCTTCAAAGGCTTGTTCAATCACCTGGTTGATTTGTTTTGGTAGGGCCTGGGCTTCCCAAAGCTGTCTCCAGTGGGTCGTCAGTTGAGTCCGGATCTTCTCTCCATCTTTCTTGAGCGAATATCGGCCCTGCTGCGCAAAACTTTGGCACTGTTGATCCCAACCTGCGCTCAAAACTTCCTGAGTACGAAGGACATCCAGCTTTTCAAGCATCCCTGCGCTCACACCCGACTGCTCGCTATCAGCGCCCTGCTGGTAGAATTCCATTGGCAGTACGCTCTCATTTAGATAAATTTCCCCAATCAGCTTGGAAAATAAGGTGCGAGTGATGTTGATAATCTGTTCACTGGTCTTGATCTCTTCTGGCAAAATGATGGTGACCGTGTAGACTCTTGAAATTTCATTGAAATCAAGTCTGGAAGCTGGCAAAGGCACCTTCCCTTGCAACTGCAACCCAGACTCAGACTCAAATTCATGAACAGGTAGAAAGCGGATTTGATGATTCGGATCGCGAAGCTTTAGGTCTAGGCTTGCTGAAAACTCGAGGATGGAAGGAATGAGGTGTTTGAGCAGTGTGACTGCCTTCTCCGGAAGTTTTGCTGAGAAGTGCAGGTTTTTGAGAACGAACTCCTTGTCAAAAGTTTGCTGCGTTTTCTGAAGATCGTAGTTGCGGAGTTGTTGTTCAAGAACATCAAGATTCCCAGGACGACGAAACCGCTCTGCAAAAAACTCTTCGCTGAAGCCTGAAACAGCCATGCATGAAGCTCAGTAGAGCAGGAATAATCAGCGCTTGCGAACGGTGGCAATATCACTATTCCAGTGGCGCAATTCTCGGGGACCTTCCAGAGCCGTCTTCAATTGAATCAATTCCATGAAGGGTTTGCTCTCGATATCAATATCTGGGTAACGCCGGCTGAGGTAACTCCACAAATTCAGAAAGTTTTCATCTTTCTTCTTCTCATTTTCCCGGTTTCGATCTTCCGGAAGGAGGTCCTCCCGATGGTACTGCGCATGCTTGCTCATAACAGGTTTCCTTGTCAACCGTGATCGCACCCGGAGATGCCTAATTATCCAGCTGTATTCGTCATTGTTAAGTTGATAATCTGCAATCTGCTTGCCTCACCTCCAAGCACTTCTTTTTTTCATTATATATAACTGTTTTTGTTGAATTTTATAAATCGTTTCTAACCCATAGCTTCTTCTCATCTCTCAATATTTTTTCTTTGATGTCGACGTCCTCCCAACAAACCATTGTCCTCAAAGTGGGGACTTATGTTCTTCAGCAACCCAACGGCAAATTGGATTATAACCTGATCCAAGAACTCGCAAAAACGATTGCTGAATTACGCCAGAGAGGCCATGAAGTCTTACTCGTCAGCTCAGGCGCAATTGGAGCCGGTCGGGAACGCTGCACGGTTCTCCCAAACCCTCCGAAAGCAGCGACGCCAGGTAAGGGTCGTAAAGAATTGGGCATTCAACAAATGTTGGCGGCCGTTGGTCAAGTTCGCCTGATGCAAATCTACTCAGAATTTTTTCAGGAATACCAAATCCTTGTAGCTCAGGTACTCGTCACTCGGGCTGACTTTGCCAAACGACAATCGTATCTAAATATCCGCAATACTGTCCAACAACTGCTGCATTTTGGAATCTTACCAATCATCAATGAAAACGATGTAGTCTCCACAGAAGAGTTGCCTTTCTTTGGTGACAACGACCAACTCGCCGTTTCTTTTGCTGCATTGGCCGGAGCCAGTCATCTGTTTTTCCTGACTAGTGCACCAGGGTTGCTGGTTCGTGAGCAACAAACTGATGGTTCTTTCAACGACGTGGTACTCTCCGAAGTCAAACAAGTGAATCAGGAGTTGCTTCAGCATTGCCAACGCCCAGGAACCAAAGTGGGTCGTGGGGGGATGGAGAGCAAAGTGCGTGCGGCAGGAAAATCGATCTCCTTTGGGATTAATGCCTACATTACTGCCGGGAAAGAGCCCAATACTGTTCTCAAAATCTTGGATGGTGCGCAGGTAGGCACTCATTTCGTAGCTCATGGAGCAAAGCTCAGGGGTTATCGCCAATGGCTCGCGGCAGGTGCGCTGAGTCAAGGTGAACTACATGTGGATTCAGGTGCTGAACAAGCTTTACGAGTTCATAAAAAGAGTCTCTTGCTCTCCGGCGTTTGTGAGGTCCAAGGGAATTTTAGTGCCAAGGATCCAGTCAATATCTTCAATCTCCAACACGAACTCATCGGGGTTGGACTCGCGGCTCAATCCGCTCAAGCCTTGCGGGTCTTGCTCCAGCAGAGTGAAGCCAACGGACATACACGAGCGGTAATTCACCGGGATGACTTGTTTCTGTCAGACGGACATCTCTAGTGGCTCTTTTCCAATGCCAAGTTGAAAAACTTGTCTTCGGTGGAGCAGGTCTAGGGCACTTAAAGGGACAGGTTGTTTTCATTCCGGGAGCTTTACCTGGAGAGGTCGTAGAGATCGAATTACAGAAACAGCGGGGAGATTTTTCAGAAGCCCGGCTTGTTCGAATCTTGGAGGAAGCTCCAGAGCGGATTGCACCACAAGAAGATCACTTTCACTGCTGCAGCCCCTGGCAAATTCTTGCTCCAGAATTAGAAGCGTACTGGAAACGTCAGATTGTTCTCGATGCCCTCCAACGTCAAACGGTGCTCTGTCATAACGATTTACAGGTGAGTGAGATGGGGCCTCGGTTGGGCTACCGCAATCGGTTAGAGTTCCATTTTACCCAAGTGAAGAACCGACTGCACTTGGCTCTTCATGAGCCTGCGAGTCAAAATCCAATTCCTGTAGAAACTTGCCAACTCGGGCTACCCACCCTGCAACGGGCATCTCAGGAATTGATCCTTCTGCTCGATGACGCTCAACTCCGACCAAAGGAGATGGGCCGCTTGGTTTTACGAGGGAATCGAGCAGGGCAAGTTGTTGCTTTACTCCAGCTGAATGCAGCTGCAAAACAACGGTTAACCGCTCACCAGCGCTACTGGCCGAAACTGGATTTTCAGTTCATTGCTTATTCTGAGGGCTTCCCAAAAGAAGCACTCTCTCAAAGTGAGTTGTTCGAATCTGTTGCGAATGCCAGAATCTATTTTGGAGGGCTAGGTTTCTTTCAAATCAATCCATTCTGCCTGGAACTACTTGTGCCGGTAGTCGGTGAATGGATCAAGGGAGAAGAGGTCTTAGATCTATATGGTGGGGTGGGAACTCTCAGTTTGCCCCATGCCGAGCAGATACAAAGCTGTGTGATTGTTGAAGAAAACCCTGACGCAACCCATTTTGCTCAGAGGAACACCAAAGAAATTCCTCACTTTCAGGTCACTCTCTCAAAAGTACAACAAGCCTTGAAACAAATTGGTGGACAGCAAACTGTTCTACTCAATCCGCCACGGGCTGGAATTGCCAATCAAGTCCGTCAACAACTCCTCAAGGTGAAGCCCAAGAGACTGATCTATCTCTCCTGCAATGTAAGCACTTGTGCTCGGGATCTCAAAGGCCTTCAGGACTGCTATGAGCTGAAGTGGCAGCAGGCGTTCAATTTTTTTCCAGCCACCCCACACATCGAATTGTTGACCATTCTAGAGAGGAAGGAATGAAAAAGAAGAGGAGGGGTGTACACAGATTATCCAGTAACTAGCAGATGTCAGATCGACTGGCAGCTGCTCATATTCATGATTCAAACGACTTATTTCGGTCAGAATTTCTAGCTCGAGAACCAGTCTGTTGAGTGGTTTGGAAAGGATCTCAGTTGGTTTGCATTAGCCTATGAACCATCCTTGCTCCCCATCAATGGCAAAAATTATTTATGACAGATTGCCTGATGAGTGTTAGCCCCGAATGAGATTTCTGTTAGAGAAAAGTCAGCTAGAGATTTTTTTTGATCACCTGAATAGCCTGATCAATCTCTGCTTGGCTGAGCTGTCCATCCTTGAAAAAAACTACTTTTCCAGCTTGATTGAGGATGATCACCGCAGAGCTCTCCGGAGCTAATCCCCATGCTTTGCGAATTACTCCCTCCTTGTCCAGTGCGAAGCCAGGCACGATATACTTCCGCTTACGGTCTTCTACAGTTCGCTGGACAATCCCGGAAGTGCCAAACATGGCATCGTCTAAATTGATGATATTGAATGTCTGATGGGGATTCCCCGGGAGCAGGTCAAACTGTTCCTCCAAAAGTCGATCAATAAAGGCATCATTCAGGGATGCTGCCGAACGGGTTCCAGCCAGATGGTAAATGGTGAATACCTTCCCACGAAGCTCTCTGCTGTTCCAGGGTACATAACTGATTTGCTCTCCCTCCAGATTGAGTTTTCCCAGTTCGTTCAAAGTAACTTTCGGCAGTGGCTGACCAAGTTTGATCTGTCCTGCCTGACTGAATTCTACTGCGAAAATGAGTAACCAGGTTGAAATTAATAATTGGAAAATCAGCTTCATAAAATATCTCCTTGAGGAGTTTGTTAGGTGCTGTGTAAGCAGATATTGTGGATCTGACCAATGAGTTTTCCAAAGAATTACAACTAAAATATTAACTGGACTCATCAGAAAAGTAATGAGTTTTAAGTTCAAGACATCGGCCTCCTAAGTCTCTCGTTTAGCTATTGTTAGAATACGGCGAATCACGTTGGAGTGGTCCTGTGGCCAGTAAACCTTGCGCTTCAGTTTCCAGACATCAATGATGTCTCCAACCAGATAGAGTTGATCATAGTCATTGTATTTCAAGAAATTGCAGAGTTGGTTGGCTTGTGTACCCTTGGTCCCAAGATGAATATCTGAAATAAAAACAACTCGGTAATATTCCTGCGTCAGCCATGACTCCTTCATGGAAAGTCTATGTTAACAGCAACTTAGGGGAGTAATGTTCAGAAACGATAAGTTTTTTGTTAATTTTCAAAACCTTAACGTATGCCAGCAAATGAGCTGGAAAATCTGATGACAGAGATAGTTGTCATAGGTGGGGGGCCGGCAGGTCTGTCAGCAGCACTGGTATGTGCGCGAAGAGACCTAGACACAACGGTGATTGAGAAGCGTAGCTTTCCCGTGATCAAAGCCTGTGGAGAAGGGTTGATGCCAGGCGGAGTTAATTCACTGAAGCGCTTGGTTCCTCAGGAATTGATCAACAAAATAGAATACCATCAGTTTGCGGGTATTCGATATATTGCTCCAAACGGTGAGTGTGCATCAGGCTATTTTGGCAAAGGTGATGGTTGGGGAATTGAACGCTCTGAACTTTCAAAACTACTAAGTCAGGCCGTTGAACAAGAACCAGGAATCAACATTCTTGAAAACACGGTTGCTACAGTGGAGGGCTCAGCAGAGCAACCTATCGTTCACTTTAATCGCCAAACCCTGAGACCAAAATTACTAATCGCTGCAGACGGATTGCACTCTCCCATTCGAAGGTGGGCTGAACTGAATGGACCACCCTCCAAACTGAAGCGTTGGGGCTTGAGGCAGCATTATCAAATTACACCATGGACCAATTTGGTAGAGGTGCACTGGTCAAAGGATATGGAGGCCTATGTCACACCTGTATCCCCGAATACTGTTGGTATTGCTGTTTTGAGTCACCGAGAATTGATATCAAGTTGGCAAAAGCCGATTTCTTTAAAAGAAACATTACAAGTATTCAGTAATTTAGGCCCAAAACTGCTTTCTAGCGAAGCTAAAGATCAACTGATTGGGATAGGCCCGCTTCATCAAACAGTGAAACGAACTGGCACTGGGAAAGTGGTATTGGTGGGAGATGCGGCAGGATATTTGGATGCAATTACAGGAGAAGGAATCAGCAATGCTATGGAACAAGCTTTGCTGATTGATCGAATATTAAAAAAGCAGAAAGAGAAGCCAAGTATAGATGAGCTGGTGTTTAATTACGCCAACCAACTACCTGCCTTGACGAAAAGGTACTATTGGCTCACTCATCTCACTCTGCTTTTGCATCGTCGTCCATCATTGGCCAACCAAGTTGTTAGAGTCTTTCAGAAAACTCCTTGGTTGTTCAATTACTTACTGGATTTAAATTCTGCTCGGAGTTTTTCCGAAGCGGCTAGCCATTCACTCCAAATTCATGGAAGAAGTCGTGGAAGTGAGCTACTCAAAGCTATTATTAGAAGAAGTATCGGAGAAGTTAGAAAGAAATCCTGATGGCAAGAATGCCAGTACTTGGACCCCGCTTGATCGTGTTGAAGTGGAAAAATTATTGGTAGGAGAAGCGGACGGGGAGTGATGGGAGTCATGTGACTCCCAATGAAATCAGGCAGCAACTTTTTGCTGTACTTGTTCTACAAGTTTTGCAAATTCAGTAGGGTTTTCGTAGGCGAGATCAGCAAGTGATTTTCGGTCCAGCTCAATGCCCGCATTTTTTAGGCTGTGCATGAATACGCTGTAACTCAAGCCATGTTCACGAACAGCTGCGTTGATCCTCATGATCCATAATTGTCTATAATCGCGCTTGCGAACCTTACGATCACGGTAAGAATATTCTCTGGCGCGCTCAACTGCGTCTTTAACAGTTCGCCATAAACGACCACGGCCACCTCGGTATCCTTTGGCAGCTTTAAAATACGCGTTCTTTTTTTTGCGAGCGTGTACTGCTCTTTTAACTCGTGACATTGGTCAGATCCTTTAAGCGTATGGGAGCAGTGCGACTACTGCTTGATGGTCGCTGCCCTCAACATATCCCTTTTGTCGCAGGCTGCGCTTTGCATCATTACTTCGCTTACGCATGCCGTGACGCAAGTAAGCTTTTTTCCGTTTAAATTTTCCCGATCCTGTCATTTTAAATCGCTTTGCCCCACCCTTGTGGGTCTTCATTTTGTAGCCAGCCATATTACTTCTTCTTAGGTGGAGCGAGAATCATGAACATTGAGCGTCCCTCATTCCGGACAGGTTGCTCAACAATCCCATTCTCACCAATCATGTTTTGAAATCGCTCAATAAGAACCAAGCCTAAGTCTTTGTGGGCCATTTCTCGACCCATGAACACAACATTGACTTTCACTTTATCACCATCTTCAAGGAAGCGAAGAGTGTTTCGCACCTTGAATTGCAGATCATGATCTTCAATCTTAGGTCGGAGTTTTACCTCCTTGACATGTATTACCTTTTGATGAATCTTGGCAGCGTGTTGCCTTTTGCTTTGCTGATATTTGAATTTTCCGTAGTCCATCAACCGGCAAACAGGCGGGTCCGCCTTAGGAGAAACTTCTACTAAATCAAGTCCATCCGATTGAGCTCTGGTGAGGGCATCGGCAACTGTAATCACTCCAACCTGTCCACCTTCTCCGTCAATCAATCTGATCCGCGGAGCGGTGATTTGGTCGTTGACTCGTATTGAGTCGTCTTGCTTGTTTGGAGCTTTCGATCTACGAATGCCTATGGTCGCCTCCAGTAGAATTAAATGGTTTGGTAGGCACGGTCGGGATTGAACCGACGACCCCTACCGTGTCGAGGTAGTGC